>Ga0187771_10001635_pt1 | contig 15149 bp, 18 predicted proteins | sample 0116_SJ02_MP15_1_FD_133139 | JGI IMG/M metagenome (GOLD analysis project Ga0187771, IMG submission 133139) | Tropical peat soil microbial communities from peatlands in Department of Meta, Colombia - 0116_SJ02_MP15_10_MG | ecosystem: Environmental > Terrestrial > Soil > Wetlands > Peat | place...
GCGTTGACATACCCCGTGTCCGGTCCGATTCCTCAGCCGTCTCCTGCCTTAACACATACTCCTCAGCCCTCGCCTGCCATGTCTCATGCAGTCCGGTAGATATGCTTTACGAAATGGCCCTGCCTTATACTTGGGAAGCATACCTTGGCCTCCTTACCGGCACAGAGCGTCACGAAATACGCCGTAAGATCAGGCGTCTGGAAGGTGCGGGCAATGTCGGCCTGCGCGTCATCGAGAACTTGAAAGACGTTTCGCATGAAATGGATACCTTCATCAAGCTCTTCCGATCCAATCGTCCGGAAAAGGCAGAGTTTATGTCTAGTGCCGTAGAGTCCTTTTTCAGGACTCTTGCTCGTGAGATGGCCGAGGCGGGGCTCCTCAAGCTTTTTCTTCTGGACCTTAACGGCATGCCGGTCGCCGCAGTGATGTGTTTCGACTATGACTCGACGTTTTATCTATACAACAACGGATACGACCGGCAATTTACCCATTTAAGCGTAGGGCTCCTCAGTAAGGTGTTCAGCGTGCAGGAAGGCATAAAGCGCGGAAGGAAAAAATACAATTTTCTTCGCGGCAGCGAGGAGTACAAAGGCCGCCTTGGCGGCCGCCCTGTCAGACTGCTGCACTGTGAGGTTAATTTGAGATGACCCCGGTTTCCACCATGCTTTCAGAGCCATGCCGGAAGGGAAGCACCGTGTTCTTCCGCGCCAGGCCGCTGCGGATCGCGATGCTCAGCATTCATTCCAGCCCCCTCGGTGAACTCGGTACCGGAGAGACGGGCGGGATGAGCGTTTATATACGTGAACTTTCTCGCGAACTAGGAAAGGCCGGGCACAGCATTGACATTTATACCTGTGCAGACGACGGACAGCAGGCAAACGAGCTGTTTCTCTCAGAGAATGTACGGCTTACGCATTTGCGTATCGGACGGGCAGGAGACGTCACCAAAAACTCGCTGCCCGGGCTTCTCCCGGAAGTGTCCAGAACCCTGGAAGAGCACATCACCAATAGCCGGACTTGCTACGACCTTGTGCACAGCCACTACTGGCTGTCCGGAATGGCGGCAAGTCTTGCCCGCGATAAATGGTTTACGCCACACATCATCATGTTCCACACTACCGGCATTGCAAAGCGGCTCGCCTGCAGCGGAGAAAAAGAACCAAACCATCGCCTGATTTCCGAAAGGAGACTTGCGCACTCAAGCGACCGGATCCTCACTGCAACAGAAAGAGAAAAAGACCTGCTCATGAGATGCTACGGTGTGCCGCGGGAAAAGATCGGTACGGTTCCATGCGGGGTAAACACCGACCGGTTCCGGCCAGTGGCACGGGATCAGGCCCGAAAAGAATTAGGGCTTCAGGATGCAGGGTTCGTAGTGCTTTACGTTGGCAGGTTTGCGCCCGTTAAGGGACTCGACAGGCTCATCGGTGCGGCTGCACATCTTCGCTCCCGCCGGGGGCTTACTTTCGTGGTCATAGGTGGTGACGGTTTGCGTTCGCCTGCGTCTGCCGAATTGAGACGGCTTGCCAGAAAAGCCTCCGTGGCGGACACTGTAAGGTTTCAGGGGAGGGTCGAGCATGAGCTTCTTCCCTTGTACTATAACGCAGCGGACGTCCTCGTCGTGCCGTCCTATTACGAAAGTTTTGGCCTCGTGGCTCTGGAGTCTCTTTCATGCGGCACCCCCGTCATCGCCACACGCGTCGGCGCTATGGACACCCTGATCAGAGACGGCAAGACTGGACTTCTCATCGATAATCCGGCTCCCCTTTCTCTCGCGGCAGCGATAGAAAGGTTCATTGAAGATCCGTCCAGTGTCTCTATACCGCATGAGGGGATACGCTCTTCAGTCCTGAGTTACGACTGGTCCCACATTGCATCCGCAATAGTCCGTGAGTACAGGGATGCCATCGGGACCAGCATTGGGGGAAACGACCTGACCGGCGTCAGGAAGGTTTGCATATGGTAGAGCCTGCCAATGTCCTCGTCGTTGCAGCTCATCCGGACGATGCCGAATTCGGTGTTGCAGGAACGGTAGCACGCTGGGTCCGTGAAGGCAAAGAAGTTGTATACGTTGTCTGCACAAGGGGGGAAAAGGGAACTTCTGACAGGATGATCGAACCCGGCAGTCTGGCGGGTATAAGAGAGAGAGAGCAAAGAGCGGCTGCACAAGTACTCGGCGTGCGTGAAGTGGTTTTCCTGGGGCTCCCCGATCAGGGACTGGAAGACACTCCGGACTTCAGGAAGAAGGTCGTCAGGGCCATTCGTACGTATCGTCCTGAGACCGTTGTCACGTCAGACCCTTACCGCCGTTATATCTGGCATCGTGACCACAGAATCGTCGGGCAGGTGACCCTGGATGCCGTCTTCCCCTTCGCACGGGACCACCTTGCGTACCCTGATCTCCTGGAAGAAGGACTCGAACCCCACAAGGTAAAGGAGATACTTTTTTTCGGTTCCGAGGACGTAAATTACCGTTCCGATATTACAACATCCTTTGACGTGAAACTTGCGGCCCTCCGCTGCCATGAAAGCCAGATGAAAGAGCTAAACGTGCCGGACCTGGCAGCATGGCTGCGGGAGTGGTCCTGCTCCATGGCCCGGGGTGCTGACTGCGAACTGGCCGAGGCATTCCACCGGGTAGAGATCAAGAGGTGATTGGAGACTGGATGAGATTTCCGAAATCGAGATTAGCCATAGCTGTGACACTGTGGGGATGGGTGCTCTTCATAGCATGGCTTTCCTATGATTACTCAGAATACCACGACCGATGGATTGTCCATATCATCCAGCCGGCTCATGATTATGAAACCCACGGCTTTCACGTCCTGATCATACTCGTGCCTTTCATATACACATTGCTGGGATATCTGGTAAACGAGAGAGAAAAACTCCTCAACCTGCTCCAGGAATCAGAAGCGAAATTCCGGTCCCTCTCTCTCCAGGATGACCTCACTCGCCTTCTTAACCGACGGGGGTTTGACTTTTTGATTGAACAGCAGTTCAAGATAGCGGCCCGAAATGAAACATGCATGCTGCTGTTATTCGTTGATGTAGACAACCTGAAATGGATTAACGACACTTTCAACCATAAAGAAGGCGACAATGCATTGACCGCGACCGCGGATATTCTCAGACAGCACATTCGCAGAGCAGACATACTGGCCCGCTTTGGAGGGGACGAATTTATTGCCCTTATAAGCAATCCTTCACCGGACCTACAGGAAGTGCTATCGCAACGTCTGGAGCATAGTTTACGAGACTATAACAGCAAGGCAAGACGTAAATTCATCCTTTCATTCAGCGCAGGCTTCGCAAGATATGATCCTTCATCTCCCTGCTCCATCGAAGAGCTGATCGACCAGGCTGACAGTGACATGTACCGGCACAAAGAGGGGAAAAGAAGTAATGCATCGAGGGAGATGGAGCCGGGTACCGATTTATAATGCGCTCTGGCCAGGGTAGTGATACCCGGACTGTAACGCCAGGTGAGCTGGACACAACTGGGCCTAACATAAAGAAGATCCCAAAGATCGCCATGGCAGCGTTCTTGGTTATGAAAACCTGGGAACTATTCTGGGGGGAATATAGTGTGCATTACGGCTATGGAGGAGGCCCTTGCCACTCGGTGGCTGCGTCGTCCTGTGATAACTGTTACCTCCTGAAATCGCATGCTGCGACGAGGCGCACATGTGAGCTTGTTGCTTGGTAGACACTCTTCTGCATATACTGCTAATTCTCACCGAAAATTGACCCCCTTTCTCATTGAAAACTGACTCATGTCTGATCGCCGAGTCCACCGAATGTTGAGTTTCAAGATATTGCAAATCTATGAAAATTACAATAGGAATAAGACACCCGGGGGAAACTTTGAGAGCGGCAGTTTCAGCCACTATTCCAATATTCTCCGAGACCCTCGCTAAACACTTATAGACGGAGAGAGACGGTGTTTAACCAAATCCCGAGGGAAGCTTAATAAAAGCTAACAGCCTAGTTAGTCATCACAATCATTCAGAACGGTTAAAAGATCACAAAAAAGATCGGTATTTGTCGCTTTAGTAGCAACTGGCTTTACAAGATTGACGTTTCGTTATATCCTTTATAATATTACGGTATGCACATAGAAAGAGGGCGCATTCTATGAAGAGAGAAAAATCATCTCCCGGCCTTCGTGGGCGTCTCTGGATAGACGGAACAGAAGGCACGTTCCTAGGATATGGGAGAATAGTCCTCCTTGAGCGTATACGGGAACATGGCTCGATCACCCGGGCTGCTAAATCAATGAAAATATCATACCGCCATGCCTGGGAACTTGTCGACTCGATGAACAGACAGTCGTCAAAACCTCTTGTGGTGGCAGCCACCGGAGGCAGGAATGGGGGCGGAGCGCATCTTACAGAAGAAGGGCAGAAGGCGATAGCTTTTTTTTGGGAGCTTTACGCTGACTTTCAAACATATCTGAAGCGGCAGCAAAGGAAGAGTCGCCGGCTATGGCGATAAGCTGCAGGAGGGAGAACTTATGTCACAAGCGAAAACGAAGCTTGTCATAGCCTCAACAACTAGCACGCAGAACTCGGGTCTCCTTGACATTTTGATCCCGAAATATGAGAAATCCTCACGATATGACGTGTCGGTTGAAGTCATTGCGGTCGGTACCGGCAGTGCATTGAGAATCGCAAAGCAAGGGAAAGCTGATCTGCTCTTTGTCCATGATCCATTCAGGGAGGAGAAGTTCGTGGCCGAGGGATACGGAGTGAACAGGAGACTGGTCATGCACAACGATTTCGTGATCCTCGGGCCAAAAGCTGATCCGGCTAAAATCAAAGGCCTAGAGAACGCAGTTGACGCCTTCGAGCTGATAGCAGAAAAAGAGGCACTCTTTGTTTCGCGAGGCGATGATTCCGGCACAAATGTGAAAGAGCTGGATATCTGGGACGACGCCGGTGTGACGCCGAAAGGGCGGAAGTGGTACTTTGAGGCGTGCGCCAAAATGGGAGACACTCTCCTCCTTGCAGACAAGAAAAAGGCCTATGTGCTCTCGGACCGGGGCACATTTCTAAATTATGAGTCCAAGATTCAACTGAAAATAGCGGTCGAGAGCGATCCTCTCCTGAAGAACCAGTACAGTGTAATTGCGGTAAACCCGGCAAAATTCCCGTCTGTAAAGTATCGCGAAGCTATGGATTTTATCACCTTCGTCACATCATCCGAGGGACAGAAAATCATAGCATTATACGTCAAGCATGGAGTTAATCTCTTTTATCCGGATGCAGTTCCGATGCCCGAGGTAAAGAAGAAAAGGAAATAGTATGCCCACAATAAGATCCGCCATCACACCTTTGCTTTTCTGTGTTCTTACAGCAATGTGTATTTGCAGCATGCCGACCTTCGGCGCTGATCCGGCAGAACAACCCCGCAAGATAATGCTTGCCAGTACGATCGGTCCGATTGATGCGGGCATCGTAGGCGCACTTGAGACAGCGTTCACGAAAAAGACCGGCATTGAAGTGGAACATAAGAGCGCAGGAACCGGGCAGGCCTTGAAAATGGCAGAGACAGGTCAGTACGACCTTGTGCTGGTTCATGCCCGCGCACTGGAAGAGAAATTTGTTGCCGACGGGTATGGAACGAAGCGCTACGATCTTATGTACAACGACTTTGTAATTTTAGGGCCGGTGAATGATCCAGCAGGCATCCTGAACGAAAAAAATGCGGCTGCCGCGCTACGCAAAATTGCTCAAACCCAAGCCGATTTTGTCACACGTGGCGACAAATCAGGGACCCATGTCAAGGAACTTGAAGTGTGGAAGAAAGCAGGGATAGAGCCTCAGGGGAAATGGTACTTGGTCTTTGAACAGGGCGCAAAGGGCAATGCGCCGACTTTGGCTTATGCGAATGAAAAACGTGCATACACCATCATGGACCGGGCCACTTACATCACCATGAAGCAGAAGATAACGCTTCAGGTCCTTGTAGAACGGGACGACGTGCTTCTTAACTATATAACGTTAATACCCGTCAATCCTGCAAAGTTGCCTCAGGTCAACCATAAATGCGCTCTCCAGTTTATTGAGTGGCTGCAGGGGAAGGAGGCACAGATAATTATCAGGGATTTCGGCAAAGACAAATACGGCGAACCGCTTTTCTTCCCAAACTCGCCGGAAGGAAGGAAACTATAGGCATCATGAAATCGGAGGTTGCAAATTGAAAAAGACAATTCTGCTGTTGGCTTTCCTTTTGATATTTTCTGTTGCGGGCAGAACGCTTGCGGCGACTGAGATCATTTGTTCGTCAACCACTAGCACGGAGAATTCAGGCTTGTTCGGCTATATCCTGCCCATGTTTGAGAAAAAGACAGGGATAAAGGTTAAGGTCGTTGCACGGGGTACCGGTGCCGCAATTGAAATGGGCAAAAGGGGGGATGCCGATGTTGCCTTTGTTCATGCGAAAGAGCAGGAGCTGAAGGCAGTTGAAGAAGGCTTTTTTGTTAACCGTCATGATGTTATGTATAACGATTTTGTTATTATCGGACCCGCCGATGACCACGCGAAAATCAAAGGGATTAAATCGGCTGCTGATGCATTTAAGAAGATATCAGCTTCTGCCCTCTTTGTGTCGCGCGGTGACAACTCGGGAACCAACACAAAGGAAATATCAATATGGAAGAAGGTCGGCATAGAACCGAAGGGACAGAAGTGGTACCTCGAAGTCGGCCAGGGAATGGAAAAGACACAGCGAATTGCCAATGAAAAGCGGGCTTATACCCTTACCGACAGGGGGACATGGCTCGCCACAAAAGACAAAGATAAGTTAGAAATGGTGGTCGTCCTAGAAGGTGATCCGATCCTGTTTAATCAGTACGGGGTGATGGCGGTAAATCCCGAAAAACACAAGCATGTGAAATACAAGGAAGCGATGGAATTTGTGAACTGGGTTATCTCCAAGGAAGGGCAGGAGGCGATAGGCTCGTTTAAAGACAGTAACGGGAACGCCTTATTCATTCCCAACGCAAAATAAAACATGCACTTGCCGGAGGTCGAAAAAATCAGCAGACTGATCGATGCCCTCAGGGACTACGCAATCAAGAGCGCCCGTGCGCATTGGGAGAAGAATTTGACCGCTACGTATTGTGCCCCTCCTATTGCTTCATTGGACGCTTTCCTATGGTTTGAATTGGCACAGGATTGGGAACTGATCAATTTCCTCCTCTCCGAAAATTCGGAGGCACGTAGATGCTGAGAAGTCTTGAGTCGTTGCTTCAATGGTATGGACAGGCAGGGATAGATGAGGTCGTCGCGCCCATGAATCTCTTGAGTATGTTAAGCTGACAACAAATTGTCCGACAAATGAACTCAATACTCGAAAGCTTCGGCAAAGCGCTTTTTCTTATACTCCACCTCGACAGGGAACTGGTGGGGATCATTCTGCTCTCAATCAAGGTTTCGGGAACCGCCCTCGTTCTCTCAACCATTATAAGCCTGCCCTTGAGCGCATTTCTTGCTTTCAAGAAATTCCCAATGAAAACGCTGCTCGTTAGCGTGCTGAACACCTTTATGGGCCTTCCTCCGGTTGTTGTGGGTCTTTTTGTGTATCTTCTGCTTTCGAGGAGTGGCCCACTCGGCTTCATGTCGCTTCTTTATACCTCTTCTGCAATGATAATTGCGCAGACTATTCTTGCATTTCCCATCGTGTCATCCATCAGTCACTCGGCTATTGTGAGCGTTGACCCTATCGTCAGGCAGGCTGCAGCGACGCTTGGCGCAACTCCTTTTCAGGTTTCGTGGACGGTTATTAAAGAGGCCAGGTACGGGATCATGTCTGGAGTTATTGCCGGGTTTGGAAGGGTGATGGCCGAGGTAGGAGCCATACTCATAGTAGGAGGGAACATCGCGGGTTTTACGAGGGTCATGACAACGACTATTGCGCTGGAAACTGACAAGGGAAACTTCGAACTTGCGCTTGCGCTCGGTATAATCCTCCTCAGCATTTCTCTTCTCATTAACCTTACCCTTCACTTTGTACAGAAGCTGGGAACGGCACAGGCGCGGTCATGAGCCTGCTTCTGAGGGTTTCAGATCTCTGGAAAGCATATAATGGCTCTCCTGTTCTTCAGGGGGCATCGTTTTCATTTGATGAGAATATCATTTATGTTCTGATTGGTGACAACGGGACCGGAAAATCCACGTTCCTGAGAATCTGCGCGCTTCTCGAGCAGTATGATCGGGGAGAGGTCGACTACATATCAAACGGTCAACTCCTGCCTCATGACATTGAACTTCGCAGAAGGATTACCCTTGTGCTCCCGAAGATAGGTGTATTTAATACAAGTGTTTTCAACAATGTGGCATACGGCCTTAAAATCAGAGGCCTTGAAAGAGGAGCCATCGTCGACCGTGTGAACAATGCTATTGATTTTGTGGGGTTAGGACATAAGAGAAAACAAGCTGCTCTTACACTTTCAAGTGGCGAGACACAACGACTCGGCATTGCGAGGGCTCTTGTCATCAACCCGCAGATACTTTTCCTCGATGAGCCTGCAGCCTTTGTCGATGTCAAGAACAGGAAGATCATAGAAGACATTATTTTGAGACTCACAAAACAGAGCAAGACGACGGTTATTCTTACAACCCATGACATGCAGCAGGCTGAAAGACTTGCTAATAGATTGTTGATTCTTATGGAAGGGCGTATTACTGTTCCATAGTTTTACAGCAACGCCGTGCCTTACCCCTGCGCATTGCCTCCGCTTTTTCCCCGTAAACTACTTTCCACGCTCCTTACCATCGACCTAACTCGAAAGGAAAACAAAATGAGGTGTCTATTTGTGTACGAAGACCCTTCTCAACCTCCGTTAAGCAAGAAGTCGAGGAGAAATTAACATTGGAACAAATTTTTAGAAGGTGCTTGGTGGAAACGCAAATAAATAGTTATCAAAAGTTGAAACTGCTGTTGGCTTCAGGAAGGAGCTAGATACCACTAATCACGGGACCGGAAAGGGGGTCTTGACGATATCAGGCAATGGTTATATAACGTTACTACATTGTATAACCATTCGGGAGGGATTATGATTAAGAAGCTAGTTTCACACGGGAATAGCGCTGCCCTGGTAATTGACAAACCAATCCTTGAACTTTTGCGTGTTGACATGGATACGCCACTTGAAATTACTACTGATGGGAGGAACCTTATTATATCCCCTGTAGGAAATAGGAAGCGTGAGGAGAAATTCAAAGCAGCTCTCGAAGAAGTTAATAGGCGTCATGCCAGATCCCTAAGTAGGCTTGCTGAATAAGCGAAGAAAATTACGTTTCTCACCCTTGCCGAGGTTGTAGAGATTCATGCGGACCAGTTAGAAAGGTACAGCGGGGGTTCCGACGTGGCCCCCTATTGTCTTAGGCATACATACTGCGGACCGAGTCAGATGACATCTGCAAAACAGTTAGTAACATTCAGCCTGGAACCTGTTTCTTCTGCTGTTCTGGATAAGCGGCTCCCGCGTATTTGTATAGGAAAGTGAGTTGGCGCCGAGATTCTGGTTCGGCATGCCAGGGAAGGAAAATCCGTGGGAAATATTGCGAGGTTTGTCCGGTGCCTGATTCGAGAGAAACAGTGCGTTGCAATGCCGGCATGTACGGCTGTTGTAATGATCCGGCTCATGTGATAAGATGAAATTAAAGAGACGCTCTGGAGGATGACGGTGAAGGTACTCCTTGCCACAGACGGTTCCGAGCATTCTGAGGGCGCAGCGAAATTTCTGACACGTTTTCGGTTTTCCAGCAATGACGAGATCTTAGTCCTCCACGTGGTATCCGACATCCCCTATGATGACGACGCGCACGCGCAGCTCAGGCACGTGATTAAGCGGGTCGCCCCGAAAATACTAAATGCTGGATTAAAAGCCCTGAGGCCGCTCCAGGCCCGTATAGACACCATGGAGGAAGAGGGAGCTCCGGATGCCACTATTATCAGGGTTGCGACCGACATGGCCGCCGACATGATTGTGATGGGGGCTCGCGGCTTGAAGGGCATCCAGTCCTTTTTCCTCGGCAGCGTCACAAGATCGGTTGTCATCAATTCGCCTGTGCCGGTACTTGCCACAAAACCTGCGTATTGGGAGACATCAGGGACAATGGAGATACTCTTCGCCACAGACGGTTCTCCGTCTGCCCAATCAACGGCAAAGCTGCTCGCTTCTCTGCCTTTTCCGGCGGACTCTGAACTTGTCATCATGAATGTTGCATGGTCTGCAGCCTCGGAGATCCCTGAAAGGTACGCCATGGAGATAGACGACAGGGTCAAGGAAGATGTGGCAAGGGCGAAGACCATCGAGAGTGAGGAATCACGGAAGATTGTGGAAGCGGCAAGGACCTGTCTGGAAGGTAGGTTCTCCCGTATCACTGACGTTTCAAAAAGCGGTGACCCATCTCTCGAGATCTTCAGCGTGGCGGAGACGGTCAAAGCTGATCTCATCGCAATGGGGTCCAGGGGTATAAAGGGACTGAAAGGGATGCTGGGCAGTGTATCACGAAGAGTCCTCGGTCACTCACCGTGCCCTGTCCTAATAGGGAAGGCCGCGGAGCATATATAACGATAACTGCGTTACACTTTAAGAGGAGGTATGATATGCCGGTGCGTCAAGCAGAAGCAGTGTGGGAAGGGAACCTGTTGAAGGGAAACGGGAAGATGAAGCTGGGAAGCGGAGCATTTGAAGGCGCATTCTCATTCGCGTCCCGCTTTGAGAATGGAAGAGGTACAAACCCCGAGGAACTTATCGGCGCTGCGCATGCAGGCTGCTTTTCGATGGCCCTCTCCTTTTTCCTCGAAAGGGCCGGCTATTCGCCAGAACGAGTCCATACCGTTGCGAAGGTGCATATAGACAAGGTCGGGGAAGGCTTCAGGATCACGTCTGTCGAACTGGATACCGAGGCCAGGATCCCCGGTATCGATGAAAAGAAATTCCTGGAGCAGGCTGAAGCAGCAAAGCAGGGTTGTCCTGTCTCACAGGCGCTGGCCGGTACGGAGATCTCTCTGAAGGCAAGACTGTCGCACTGAGTACTCAGCGCAAACGGTCAGCTTTCAGCGCCCTTATCTTGTCAAGGGTGTCCTGATATACATCTTTCTTCGCAGCGTTAAGTGTGATAGCCTTCAGAGCCAGTTCTTCGGCCTCATCGAGGTTCTCCTTCTTCATATAGTAAAGCCAGGCAAGATTATTATGCGCGTCCCCGTTCTCAGGGCTATTCTTAATGGCCTTTATGTAATATTTCTCGGCCTCACCAAGCTCATTCTTCCGAACATAGACATTGCCAAGGTACAAATAAGCAACAGGCAGTTTTCCGGCCGCAGTCTTGTATTCCTTAATCGCACTGTCCAACTCCCCGCCCTTCTCATACGCTACACCCAGGTTAAGATGCTCTTCGGGGCTCAAAGGGTCCTCAAACACGATAATCCTCGGTAATGCACAGCCAGTGAGCAGTAAGGAGTTAAGTGCGAGGAGTGATGCAACGAACAAATAAATGAATGGTTCTGTTTTCAAGTGACGTTCCACCCGTTACGACTTGCGTGTTATCAGGAGCGTCCAGTAATTCGACTTCTCCCATGATTTCATGAAGTCCTCCATCGGGATGAACTTTTTCTCGTGCTGCCCTGAATGCACCACAACCCCTTCGTCGCTGTAACCGATGACGACCATGAAATGATTCACCTGGAATACCGAGAAACCGTAATCCACGAGGACGATGAGCGGCTGGTCCGCATCAATCTTATCCTTAAGGTCGCCCAGTCCTCCCCTGTACTGGGAAGCCCACAGTCCCCGCGACTGCGCGTAGAGGACCATATCGATGTCCAGCGTGCCGCGCGCGGAAGGGCTGTAAATAGCCCCTGCCACCTCATCAGGGGTCACCAGGACCCCGTGATAATTCAGCACGGAAGCAAGTGAGGCCGGACCACACTGATACTCTTCCTGAGGGAAAAACGGGACATTCTGTATGACGTGTAAATTGATTTGTTGTCGTGCCTCAGGCATGCGCGAGGCCGTCGAGCAAGCCGATGTCAACACACCCAATAATGCCGAAACAAACAGGGCTGATTTGAGCGCCATAAGAAAACCTCTATATCCGAATCGTGTCATAATCTCGTTCCTGATATCAATAAATTAAATGCGTGATGGGCATAACAGCCCATCACGCATCCTTAGATAATAGCTCATTACTCTGTGACCACAACCTTGCGTCCGCTCAACTGTAAGAACACAACCACAAGGACAGCAATTACAACAAGTGCGATGATCACGCCAAGAGCTGCGTCCTTCCCGACCCTCAAGTCGTCTATCTGCTGCGCGAGCTGATGTATCTGATGGTCGCTCAGGGCATCGAACTTCGCCCTTATCTCTTCAGAGGTGAAACCCAGTTTCTCCAGCCGCTCCTTCACCACCTTCGTTTCCAGCACCCGCTGTATCTGCTGAAGCTCCGCCGCTCTGTCGAACTGCGAAACCGCAATAAGCTCCGACGGGGCCATTGCCGCGTCCAGCCTTGGTGCAACGCCGATCAGAAACATGGCAACGACCAAATACCAGGAAATCTGTCTCACAAAGGGTATCCTCATCCCATTCACCTCCTTTCGTACCGACCTTGTCTTTCCAGCACTAATAAATGACGCCCCTTCCGACATTGCTATGATGACAATTTTCAGGCCGAAAATCATTAAGCATATTTAATGTCAATTCTTCTGCCGCGTCCCTGAGGAAATATAGACTCTTCTGGATCTGATTCCAATTGACGTAAGAACCTCATACGGGATCGTGCCCGCCCTGTCGGCCATCTCGGAAGCTGTAATCTCTTCCGCACCCTGTCTACCGATGAGAACAACTTCATCTTTTTCCCTGACCCCCCTGACTTCAGTCGTATCGACCATAAGCAGGTCCATGCAGACCCTTCCGACCACAGGCGCCCTCTTCCCGCCGACAAGAACCTCCATGTTGTTCGTGAGGACCCTGGAATAGCCGTCCGCATAGCCGACCGGCAATACCGCGATAACGCTTTCCCTCCTGGTAATAAACGTCCTTCCGTAGCTTACAGGCGTACCGCTCTGCAATTTTCTAAGAGAGAGCACCTCTGTTTTCACCTTCATCGCGGGGAAAAGCCCGAAGCCCCGAATCAGGGGCCATGTCTGCCCGTCCTCTGATCTCTTGAAGGGCAAATGTCCATAGAGGATCAGCCCGGGCCTCACCGCATCGAGGTGCGCCTCTTTGAGGGAGAGCGTAGCAGCGCTGTTCGCCATATGGCATAGTAGCGGCAATTTGGCCTTTTTCAAGAAACCGTCCCGTATCGCAGTGAAGCTCTTCAGCTGTATACTGGCATATGTCTGGTCGGCAATGTCCGAATCCGAAAAATGGCTCATCAGTCCCCTTACGCGTAGATGCTCCAGCCCCGCAATGGCCACCAACTTCTTGAGCACATCCTTGTTGTTGAGGCCCAGTCTGCCCATGCCGGTATCGATCTTCACGTGGACATCGAGACGCAACTTTCTCCTTGCCGCCTCTTTCGAAAATCTTTTCGCAGAAGGGAGATCATGGACGACCGGGATAAGCCTGTATTCAAAATATTCATGCGCATCGTATTTGTCGAAGAGTACAATGACGGGACATGAAATTCCCGCTTCCCTGAGAGCGATTGCTTCTGCCGTGAATGCCACGGCCAGATATTCCACGCCGTCAGCAACCAGCCTCTTCGAGACTTCGACCGAGCCGTGGCCATAGGCGTCCGCCTTCACCACCGCAATGACCGGGCGATTCCCGACGGTCCTTTTCACCGCGCGGAAATTGCGGGAGACCGCGCCGAGGTCTATCTCTGCAACAGCTCCCCTGCGCACGTCACACCTTATCATCTTGCATCAGTTAGCCACCGATGCGCGTAATCTTGCCAAGACTCCCTCATAGTCTTTCACTGTGTTCACGTTCACGAAAGAATCTCCGAAGGGGTCCACCGCCCTTACCTCGTCCTCGGTCACGTATCGCACGCGAACTCCCATCAGCATCTCCGAAATCCGCCTCTCTCCCGCCCGTAGTGCCGACTCCATGGCCTGTATGACCGTTTTCGTGTAGATACCGAAGAGGGGTTCCTTCTTACCTCTGAAGACAGGGATCATGGCGTCATGGCCCGGCCCGGCGCCTCCTGCCCGGTGCTCTTCCACCATGTAACGTACCAGGTTTTCACTGATAAAAGGCATATCGCACCCAACTACAAAGATCGCGTCTTCCCCAGTGGCGACAAGAGCGGAGAGTATGCCAGTCATGGGACACTTCTCCTCCCTAATGTCCCCGATCATTGCAAGCCCGAGAGTAAAGTACCTTTCCGGCATGTTGGTGCTTATAACAACTTTCTCAAAGACCCTGCCGAGCACCGCAATGCTGCGTCCGATAATCGTATCCCCCTCAACCTCCAAAAATCCCTTGAGCACAGGTATCCTCGCGTTTTCGCCGCCCGCAAGGATCACACCGGTCAAAATACATCCTCGGATTCGTCGTGGTATTCCATCTTCGTGTGCGGAACGAATCTGGTCGAGCTCGAAAGAAAGGTAAGCCTTATCGTGTCGGTGGGACCGTTACGCTGCTTAGCTACAATGACTTCAGCCTCGCCCTTGTTCGAGGGGTTGTTCTTGTTGTATACCTCATCCCGGTACAGAAAAATAATAACATCTGCGTCCTGCTCTATGGCACCCGACTCCCTCAGATCGGCAAGCGTAGGCTTTTTCTCTCCCCTCTGCTCTACGGCCCTGTTCAACTGGCTCAACGCAATGACCGGCACCCTCAGCTCCTTTGCAAGTCCTTTCAAAGAGCGGGATATCTCGGATATCTCCTGTTCCCTCCTCTCGAAATTCCCCCTGCTTCTCATCAGCTGCAGATAATCTACCACCACAAGACCGAGCCCGCCGTGATGCTCCGTTTTAAGCCGCCTTGCCTTTGCCCTCATCTCAAGGACCGACGTTGCCGACGAATCATCGATGTAGACGGGCGCATCTGCGAGCCTTCCAGCAGCGCTGGTGAGCTTGTGCCAATCATCCTTTCTAATGAACCCTTTCCTCACGCTGTTCGAATCCACCATCGCTTCCGAGCAGAGCATTCTCAGGGCGAGTTGCTCCTTCGACATTTCGAGCGA
>Ga0187771_10001636_pt1 | contig 15145 bp, 20 predicted proteins | sample 0116_SJ02_MP15_1_FD_133139 | JGI IMG/M metagenome (GOLD analysis project Ga0187771, IMG submission 133139) | Tropical peat soil microbial communities from peatlands in Department of Meta, Colombia - 0116_SJ02_MP15_10_MG | ecosystem: Environmental > Terrestrial > Soil > Wetlands > Peat | place...
GCGTCTGGTGCCATGGCGACGATGCTCTCTCCGTTGACGAGGATGTCGCCGCTGTCCACCTTGTATTTTGGGTGGCCCATAAGCGTGTTCGCTAAGGTGCTTTTGCCGGACCCGTTCGGGCCCATGACTGCATGAATCTCACCTTGGGTTACCTTCAGGTTGACCCCTTTCAGAATCTGCTTGCCTTCAATGCTGACGTGTAGGTCTTTGATTTCGAGTGTAGTTGGCATTTTGCGTCACTCGGGAAGTTTTGTGCGGTAGAACTTAGCTGTAGCTATTAAGTATGACGTACGTTATAAAAAACTCAGAATGGAAGCGGGGACGATTTCCTATATGGGCCGCGCGTACGCTTGCGTGCCTTAGTCCTCTTTTCGATCTGCCGCTGTATCTCATCAGTTACGTCTGGCAATGTTCTCTAACTCTAGAGGTGCGAACTGGAATTTCAATTTTAGTGCGCATTCACTGTGCTTTCTGCTTGTTGACGGGCTCGTAGGTGACGCCCATGCTACCTTTGTCGCCGTGGAAAACAGAATGGTACGTTCCGATATTGGTCGCTGGCTTCGAGAGTCGTTCCGGACTCCAGAGAAGCAACTCACGATCATACTCAGCCAACTCGTAATCAGGCGTGTAATCCAGCGCCCCGGTCGGGCAGTAATCGGTACAAAAATGACAGAAACAGCAACGGGCGTACCAATATTGTGGGAATCGTTTTTCGGGGTTTTGCGGGTACTCCTTTTGGTTGGTTACTGGGACCATGCTGATGCATCTTTCGGGGCAGATCCATGCGCAGATTCCGCAGCCGGTGCATTTCTCCATGTAGAGCTGGTGTCGTCCCCTGAACCCTTTCGGAAGGAGGATTTTCTCGTAGGGGTATTTCATGGTGAATGTTCGTTTGAAGATGTGTTTGATTCCTTCATACATTGCCCCGAATGCCATGCTCATCCCCACTCACTCCAGTTACCGGTCCGCCTCGACCGGCCAGTAGTCCAAGCTGCCATAGATGATCGGCATGTCCGCAACGTGCACATTGCGGATAAGGTATGGTAGCGCGATTAGGTTTCGGAACGAGGCGTTCATGATCTTAACCCGGTATGGTTTATCGCTGTTGTCACCCATGACCATCACCGCGTATTCTCCGCGGGATGATTCAACGCGGCCCGTTGCTTCCCCTTCCGGTGCAACAAGCGGAGCCTTCCGTGCAATCGGTCCTTTCGGGATTTTCTCGAGCGCTTGCCTGAGAATCCTGACGCTCTGCTTCATCTCTTCAAATCTGACCAGGAACCTAGCGTAGGAGTCGCCTTCTTCGTAGGTTGGAATTTCAAAATCCAGGTCGGCGTATGCGCCGTACGGTTCAACTTTTCGAACATCGTACTTAACGCCTGAGCCCCGTAGCACAGGCCCTGCTACGCCTAACTTTATTGCTTCTTCCCGTTTGAGGACGCCAATACCTTTCGCGCGTGCAATGACGAGTGGGTTGCTGAAGAATATCCGATCGTACTCGACAAGCCTCTTCTCAAAGTAATCTAGCAACTTGGTGAGCTTATCTTCGAAACCTAGGGGCAAATCGCGCCGAGGACCCCCTGGCGGAATAAATGAGTAGGTGAGGCGCGCACCAGTTAGCATCTCTGCGAGTTCTATGAAGAGGTCTCGGTCGCCGAAGGCCCACATGAAAATTGTTGTGTGCCCAGAGAATACTCCGGCGTTGATTGCCAGCCAATATAGGTGGCTCATTATGCGGTTCATTTCGGCTGCGATGGTTGAAATATATTGGCCGCGAGGCGGGACCTCGACTCCTTGAAGTTCTTCGACGGGGAGCACGTAGCCCCAGTTTAGGTGGATGGCGTCTATGATGCATGGCCGCTCTAGGTGGGGGATGTTGCTCACATAATTTCGGTACTCAGCGATTTTCTCGCAGCCTCGGTGGACGTATCCGATGTCGGCGTCTACGCTCTTGATGTAGTCACCATCAACTCGGATGAGCATGCGGAAATGCCCGGACCCTGGGTGTTGGGGCCCTACGGACACATCTAGAGTCGACGGTTCCCCAGTCTTAGTAATCGTGATGGGCGGAGGAGGGGGCTTTGCTTGGGTAGGAGTCGTTGTCATCGTTGGCCCATCTCCGGGAACTTGATATCCTTCAACATCGGCGGTGGCCCATCCCAATTGTCCAATGTAAGCAGTTTTCTCAGGTCCGGGTGTCCCTCGAACTTCACCCCGAACATTTCGAATGTTTCGCGCTCGTGGAAATGTGCGCTTTCCCAAATCGAGACGACAGAGGCGATCGATGCGTTATCGCGAGGCAACTCCGTTTTCAGAATGACGACAATGTCTTGAATGTCCGGTTTCGAGAACGAGGCCGCGAAGTACAGGACCTCTATTTTCTTGTGTGTCGGGTAATCTATACCCGCAATGCCTATGACGTGGTCGAACCCAGCTTCGTCACGCATGAATTTCGCAAGTTCTTGGATGTGGTCCTTGTCAAATGTGATTGTTACCCTGCGCGCTCGGTCAACCTTAACTTCTTTGATAACGTCAGGGAAGCGGCTTTTCAGTTGATTGATTATACCTTCTTCCCGGGACAGCACGACTTGGGCCACTAAGCGAATACCTCTTCCCTACGAATTTTCTCCCGGAGCTTCACGATCGCGCTCAGAAGCGCTTCCGGCCTTGGTGGACATCCGGGGACGTACACGTCTACTGGGAATAGTTGGTGCACATCATTGACGATGCTGTATGAATCATGGAAGAGGCCGCCGGAACAAGCGCAGTCTCCCATTGCGATTACATACCGCGGCTTGGCCATCTGCTCGTAGACGATTTTGAGGCGTTTCGCCATCTTCTTCGTAACTGTGCCTTCCACTATGAGGAGGTCACATTGGCGAAGGCCACCTGCAACCGCCTGTAGGCCGAACCTTTCGGGGTCGAGCCGTGGTCCCATCATAGCGCCGAATTCTGCGCTACAGCAGGCGGTGGTTATGTGCACTGGCCACAGGGCATACATGCGGCTCCAATTAATCAGGTACTTGATTGGGCCTGAGCCAGTTAGGGTTTTAACGACTTCGCTAATTTTTCCAATCCAGACCCCAGCGAAGTCCTGCAGTGTCTCTTGGCTCACCCGTTACTCACTGCTCCTGTCAAGCGATAATTGTGCAGACGGGAGTCTTTGAGCATTGAAAAAGTTTCAGCTTATTGCCGGGCATGTCGCTTCAACGACAGACACGATTTGGCCCTTAAGCCAATTCCTTGAGAGCTGCGACAACTTCTTCGGTGTGCGTGGATACGTCGACCTTGGGGAAGACCTTTGTCACCTTCCCTTTCTTGTCGATGATGAAGGTTACTCGGTTTGTTGACAACCCTAGATCTTTGAGGACACCGTAGGCCGTGGCGATTCGTTTGTCTTTATCGCTAATCAATGGGAACGGTAGCTCGTATTTCTTTGCGAATCTGTCGTGGGACTGAATGCTATCAAGGCTAACGCCTACGATTTCTGCGCCCATGTCCCTTATCGGTTTTAAGTTATCTCTGAAGCTGCACGCTTCCCTCGTGCAGCCTGGTGTATCGTCCTTGGGGTAGAAGTACAGAACGACATTCTTCTTCCCAGCGAAATCCTTGAGGCCGAGTCGGCTACCATCCGATGTTGGCCCTTCGAAGTCGGGGGCTTGGTTTCCCGCTTTGACCTTAATCTCCATTATTCAAGAACCTCTCAATCACGCGCTTATCTGGCTAAGGGCTATTGTTCGCATACGTGACAGGAATCTACGTCCATGCTCGGTTCTAATTTCTTGTGAAGGTTACACATGTACCGGTTCTTTCGAACGTACTCGCACGCCGCCTCGATCTTGCTCATGACCTCGATTGGCTCCGCGTTGTGGGACGAAACCATGTCGGCAATCTCGGATGTCGCTTGATCGATTTTCCTTATCCCCGTAAGCTTTATCGCGGCCCCGCGCTTTTCATGAAGGTATTTGCTTACTGCTGGTTGCGTCACTCCGAGAAGTTTGGCGGCTTCTTGCTGTGTCATCCCGTGGTCTTCAACCAGCCTCTTAACGACAAGAGCCCTAATGGCTGGTATCACGGACTTCGAAGCCAACTCCTCAGGGAGTATCATGGGCATTTTGAAATTCCACTGCTCCGAGTATGACGGAGGTTATATAAACGTACTACGCCCGATTCCCGGCCTCAGACTCTTTCTTGCGTTTCGCTTGGTAGAAGTATGTCGTGAGGCCGTGCCTCTTCGGCTCCAGAGGGGCTGAGTGCCGCGAGTTTTGCTTTCGACCATAGTTCCTGTATGTTTTTTGCGCCAGCATAGCCCATAGATGCTTTCAGCCCTGATACGAGTTCATCTAGAACTGTGCTCACTTCACCTTTGTACGGAACCCAGCCTTCAACGCCTTCGGGAAGACCTTTGGATGGCATGCTGTATCGGTCGAGCGAGTAGCGTTTCGCACGGGCAGTAGGGCTTCCCATTCCTCTGTATTGCTTGTAGTATCTCCCGCCAATTGTGATTAACGTTCCAGGAGACTCCTGGCAGCGCGCGAATAGGTTTCCCACCATAACCGCCGATGCACCTGCGGTCAACGCGATTGCAACATCCCCCGGTGTACGAATTCCGCCGTCGGCGATAATGGGGATCTTTGCGCCATATTTTGTTACTGCGTCCGAAACTTGTGCGGTTGCGAATAGGGTTGGGGATCCTGCCTTGGTTACTTCGGTCGTGGTGCAGATCGAGCCTGAACCAATTCCTACTCTGAAACCGCCAACTTGGTCCAGTTCAGTAATCGCGTCTTCGGCTGCCTCATAGGTTCCGATATTGCCCACAACCACATCTGCGGACACTTCGGACATTAGCTTCTTAGTGGCTGTGAAGACGTTTGCGTTATGAAAGTGTGAAACGTCGGTAACGAGGATGTCGACGTATTCGTCGAGTTTCTTCGCTCTGTCTAAGTCGAAGGGGGATACCGCGGCGGCGCAAAGTAGTTGCCCATTCTCGTCGCGGGCGGCGTCTGGGTATTTCCCTCGAAGCAGTATGTCCTTGAATGTTATGAGCCCTGATAGTTCTCCTGACTTGTTCACGATCGGGAGCTTCTCGATCTTGTGGTCTCGAAGTAATCTTTGAGCTTCCTCGATACTGATTCCTTCTTCCGCCTTCACAACGTTCTTCGTCATTACCTGCTTAACCAGAAGACTCGGTTGAGCGAACCTTACGTCCCGACCAGTTACGATTCCAACGAGGCGTGTACCGTCAACTACCGGAAGCCCTGAAATGTTATGTTTCTCCATTAAGGCTAAGGCCTGGCCGACAGTGTCCTCCGGTGACACAGTTATGACATCTCGGATGATGAGTGCTTCTGCTCTTTTGACGCGTTTGACCATCTCAACTTGTTCCTCCGCCGCGCAGTTTCGGTGAACGACTCCCAAACCACCCTGCCTCGCCACAGCTATTGCCATGTCACTCTCAGTTACGGTGTCCATGGGTGACGAAACGAAGGGAACATTCAAGCGATGGGCCGTCGTTACGCGAGTCCGTACGTCGACTTCACTTGGTTCAACTTCTGCTCGCCCTGGGAGAATCATCACGTCCCGGAAGGTGAGGGCGATCTGGATTCCGTTGAATTTCTCACGGAATGATTGCCTCGGGGCCTCTTCAGCTTTCAACAAATGGACCTGCGATAGAAGGAGATGGAGCCGTTCAGAATTTAAGCTCTAGTCTTAGAGATGGCAGTTCAAAATTCGATCGTTGCTAAGTCTGTCCCGAGTTGAACTTCGTTTCCGTATTCACGTGTGGCTTCGTCGTGGAAGTCAGTTTCCCTATGGTCGTTTGGAGGGGGGATATGAAATAGGGTTAACCGTATGGCGTGAGCTTGCTTTCCCACTCGACCAGCCATACGTGCCGTAGAATGCTTCGTCAACTCTGCGATGCTTAACTGGTCTTCTAGGAATGTTGCTTCATGTACAAGCAGGTCTGCGTTCTTGGCGAGTTCAACGACTGATGGGGAGTAGATTGTGTCAGCGCTGTAACAGAAGGACTTTCCGTGTGATTCGATTCTGAAAGCCATCGTAGGAATCGAATGAACGGTGCTGCACGTTTGCACGTTCTTCGTCCTTTCCCCGAAATCTAGGTCAGATATTGTTAGTGGGAACTTAAAGAAATCACTAGGTGTGCACGTATATTCCAGTAGCCCCTGAACCGTCCGCTTGAATCCTGGCGGCCCATAGACCTGCAGCGGATTCTTGCGCCCATCTATCTGGATTGCCCAAAGGAACGGAATCAAGTCTGAGATGTGGTCGGTGTGAAAGTGGGAGATGAAAACCGTGGACAAGTTATCTAGAGTAAGTCCAGAATTTCTCAGGTTTTTCAGCGAGCCGGGCCCTAAGTCGAAGAGCACTTCTTCGTCCACCACAATCGACGCGCACGCACGTTTTGCACTGACTGAGGAACCCCCGGAACCCAAGAATGTAACTCTCAAGCGGCCCGCCTTCGGCGCCTAGTTCGAGTCCGTTTGGCACGCTTACGTTTCCCCGGCGGAGGATAGATTGGAGTTACAACCTCATCGCTCATTGTCATCACCTGGCCTGTGTAGCCACCTGGTCTCTAAGGATTTCCAGCGAAAGTATTTCTGTATCGTCAGGAAACACCAAAAGGAAACTCTTGAACCCGGCCTCTTTGAACTTTCTTAATTGCGCGGCATTGCCATCGGGCTGTTTCAAGATGAAACCGTGTTCATCTACCTGGCTATCTTTTCTAGTACGATAAGCACATATAGAGCAAACCGAAGGTGGAGTGCCTCTAATCTGATTGCTTGAGAAGTGAATTGTCTTGACTAATGGCGCCAGCGGCCTGTTTGCGGCAAGAAAAACAACCCGAGACAGGGGTCGTTTCAGGTGGCACTATCGACCGTACAAGCGCCGGATGCTGGGCCTCGACTACAAGGCGGATCCGCTCCAAGGTGCACCTCAAGGCCGCGGCATTGTACTTGAGAAAGTGGGCGTAGAATCACGCCAACCAAACAGCGCAGTCCGGAAAGCCGTGCGCGTTCAACTAATCAAGAACGGCAAGGTCATCACCGCCTTCGTCCCAGGCGACGGTGCACTCAACTTCATTGACGAGCATGATGAAGTTCTGATCGAGGGTATTGGCGGAGCAGAAGGCAAGGCGATGGGCGATATCCCTGGCATACGCTACAAGGTTTATGCGATTAACTCAGTTTCTCTAGATGCCCTGATGAAGGGTAAGAAAGAGAAGCCTAGACGCTAGACTTGTGTGAAGTGGCCTTACCGGGCCTCCTTCCAGCTCGCGTTCAGCAGCGACGCTAAAGGCCATACCAATAACGCGCCGAGGAGAAGGAAACTTAGTACCGTAGCAACAGTTGCTGCCGTAAGGAATACCGATGAATGGCTTGCCTCCCCAATGGCAACGCCAAAGATTGAGATCAAACAGCCCCCCGATATCATCCATTTCACATTTGGCCATCTCGGCCGCGCGTTACTCTTCCCGATTCGGTTGCAAATGAGCGCAATCGGACCGAAATAGACAACCCCAATTCCAAATGCCGCAAGTATCCCGGATATCATGATTGCGAGTTCTCCGTTGAAGGATGTTGCTTGAAACACTCTGCTTGAAAGGTAAAGGATTCCAATCAACGGGTAGAGAACGATCTTCATGGCCGACCTAACTGCGCCATGAGCGGATATGAAAACAGCCGCTTGGGGGCTGAAGCTATAGTAGAATGCGTTGAAGGCCAACATGAAACTTCGACCAGCAAAGGTTTGGAGTACTTCGGCGTCTCTGAAATGACGAAGCAAAGCGACTTCTGGCGAAATTTCCGAGCCGTAGGTTGCGGTGGCAATGAAACATGGGCTAGGCGGGCCGATAGATTGAGAAGATGAAAATTGAGAAGAGGATGAAGACGACGAAGACGATGAGGAACTTGTCGAAGTATTCTGTTGTACAATTGTGAATTGCGTTTGTTGCGGAGATGACGTCGATCCGGACTTGCTCGCCGTCGCATAGATGGTGTATTGGCCCGGCCCCATATTGCTGGAAACGATGAACGTATCTTGATAGGCTCCAGAATCGTCACTGTAGACCAAGTCGATGCGTTGAGGTGGATCTCCGATTTGTATCGACACTGCTGCACCTCCAACTGGGTTATTTTGTGAATCCAACACTTTGCCTGAGATTGTGACCGTGTCTCCCGGGGCGTATTGGGGCTTGTCCGTTGACACAGTTATCGATAGGGCTGCTTGTGAAAATCCCAGCGGGGTGACCAACAGAACGGAGATGGCGAGAAGCAATGGTAGAAGTTTCAGTGAAAATCTCAGTGGACTCGCCTCGGCTTTTGAGTGAGCCAGATGGGCAACTACAAATTTAGCTTACCGGCTTATAGTGTTCGTTAAGAGTTATTCTAACAGGGCGAGAAGTCGCGTGTCGGCAATTTCTCCGCTCGTCCCGTTTACTATCACTTCTCGTGGGACGAGACCCTTTTGCATTGGGACCCTGATGATGGGAACGTAAACTCGCTTCAGTTCCGATATTTGCAGCTTGTTACTGAGGATCTGTTTGAATCGTTCCGGCATCTGGACAACGTGTTCTTGGAATTTGTTCAGGAGCGCTTCTTTTGAGATGCATTCATGTACGTTTACCTTCAGGCCTCGAACCTTCAGGTCGTCGACGTCGAAGATCCGTTTGGTCCTCCAAGAGGTTAGTTCGGTTTCTTCGTCTCGCGAGAGGGGCCGTCCAGTTCCTGTTACGACGAGTTCAGATTCTGTTCGCTTTGTGGCTAGCTCGAGGGCGTTGCCCACCACGAAGTATTTTGACTCGTTTGTGAGGAATGAGCCTAATTTCTGGAGGCGTTCAAGGATGGCTGCGGGGATCAGTCGGCTGTGTTTCCGTTCGAGTATTAGGTCCCTGCTTTTTCCTTCGAGCTCAACCGCTACGACATCGTCTTTGACGTTTACCCTGTAGGAATTGGTTCGGACGTAATAGCATTCGTGGAAGCCTTTCACTTTCCATATTGGAACATATTCAACGGTCGGCGTCCCAACTATTCTCACTTCTGCCTCGGAACGCTTGAAGAAGTTTGAAAGCCGTTCCTTCGCCTTTCGGTCTGCAGAAACTGCAATCTCTACCGCTCGCCTAATTGATATGGGGTCAATTTTGAAGACATGTTCTATCAACTGGTTGGGATCCCAGCCGTTCCCAGTCCTCAACCCTTTGGTTCCTGGCTTCTCAGTCGGAACTTCCCCAATCTGCTGTAGCCTGCTGGCTAGGTATTCTTCAAGGGCAACCGAGGATGGGTCGTTCTCGCGATTCGTTTTCTCGTTGTCGTGGTCCAACTCCTTTCCGTGAGCTGCCATTGTGTTTTCGGCGAGCTCGTCGCGGATGTTGTTAAGGTTTGATATGATGTCCTCTAAATCGTAATTTTTTGGATCTGACATTATCCTCATCCCGTTAACGCAAATTGCGTCTGTGCGTTTGCTAGGAAGGTTCCGCCTTGGGAGATTAGTTTGTCAGAAACTAGGGCGTCGACGCGGTAGACGCCAGGGGTTGCGTTACTCGAAAGGGTGAAGGCTATTCCTTCTTTGATGGTTTCGCCGGTGTGAAGGTTTTCAATGTGGATTCCAATTTGGACCGGCGCGCCGTTGGGATCGCGAACTTGTACCCAGATGAGGCCTTGGATTGTTGTACCGAAGTTCTGAACAACCACCCAGATCGTTATCGTCTCTCCGAGGGAGAAGGTCGATATCGGGTTGCCGGCTACGTCACCGGCGTAGACGGCGCTTATGAGAACGCTTGGCGTTGTTGAGGAGCCGACTACGAATGTTGTACGCGCGGCTGCGTCGGAATAGGACTGTTTGGTCGCAACTGCGAAGAGAGTGTATGTTCCCAGCGTGGCATTTGCCGAAAGGGTGAACTGAGCGCGGAATGTTCCTGCAGCGTCAGTTTGGAGGTTGCTCTCAAGGAATACCTCCGCCCCGGTTGGTGAATCCGCTTGGATTGACACGGTGGCGTAAGCGACTGCGCTTCCAGTGGAATCGGCAACTTGGCCTTTCACGGTTACGGTCGCGTTTGGTTTGTACTGGGACTGGTCTGTGGTCACCGTTAGGATTAGGTTCGAGGGAGCTGAAACAGTGATCGTCGAGATTGGGCTTGTGGTTGCGGATATATCTAAAGCAACCTGATTCGTGAATTCTTGTCCATTAACGAGGGCAACGGCTGTGACCGGGTAAGCGCCTGGAGGTGTATTAGCGGAAGTTACAATGGTCAATGTCGAATTAAATTCAGGGTCAGCCACGCCACCGTTGGGGCTGAAGATTGCCACGCTGTTAGGAGGGACGTCCCTTGCTACCAGGAGGATGTTCGCCGATTCTCCAAAGGCTGCCCCGGGCGTGATCGTGACATTAAATTTTGCGAAGTCACCTGCAGTAATTGACCTTGATGCCGGTTCCACTTGGAAAAGGAAGGTCGTGGAGTTGGCAACCGAAGTTGCGCTTTCAGATTCGGTCGTCTGGTTTGCGGTTGACGCGGTTTCGTTTGTAGATGCCGAAAGAGTCACAGAAGCGGTTGCTCCAATAGTGAAAGAAGCGTTCGTTGAAGCAAATTGCACGAGGCCGATTCGTAGTATTTCGAAGACGCCTGAATATGTCCCGGAATTCAGGACTGCTTGAGCATTGCCCTCGCCTCCTTTATCGGTCTTGATGGTGGCGATTTGGGCAATTGCGGAAGCAGAAGCGGAATTGAAAAGCACGGTATAATTCGACTTAGGCATGGCCTGATGAAGTTCAACTGTCACCGTGCCGTTAACGAGGTTAACATACACCGTACCATTCGCCGAGAGCCGTTCACTACTTCCGGGAGCCCGCAGAAGCTGTATTGAAAGGGTGTTCTCATCTGAGGCAGCGGCTGGAAAGATTGCGCCAGCTTGGATCAATGAGGCCGTCGCTATGGCGCAAAGCAAAATTGCAACCGCGCTTCGTGTACGAATTGGCAGCGGCATCTTAGGTCGCACTTGTACGGGGCAGCTCGATATTTAAGTGCTTTTGCGTGCCACACAACTACACTTATCTTTTCTGTCTATGTGTAGCGCTAACATACTTGATATAGTCTAACGACGCACGTCTCTATGTGGGTTGCGGTGAGCTCAAAGAGCGCCGACTCTATCCTAGTGGAACTGTTAAAGAAGATGAACAGAAACATGGAAGTCATTTCTAAGAAGCTTGATAGACTGATTGAGGTTCAACGTTCCTCAGGTGGCCAGACTACACGCCCAACGATGTCTTTACCTGACAACCTTCCGCTTGACGTGACCACGCTTCTCTCCCTCCCTGATCACCTACGGAAGTCTGCATTAGCATTAGCGACACTTGGGGAGGCTACAGCAACAGATCTTTCCAAGGAGACTGGAAGGGTTCGGGCTGTTGAGAGCGATTACCTGAACCAGCTAGTATCCATGAGCCTAGTCAAGAAGAAACGCAAGGGCCGTGATGTGTACTTCTACGTGGAGACGTGAGGAGGGTCCAAGATTGGGTAAGAGTTTCGCATTTCATTCATACAAGGGTGGAACGGGAAAAACTTCCATCGTCGTTAATCTAGGGGCGTTGTACGCGAAGCAAGGTGCGAATGTCTGTCTCCTGGATTATGATTTTCGCGCGCCGAGCCTAAATGTGCTATTCAAGGCTAAGCCTGCGTTCTGGTTAAATGATTATCTCGAGGAGAAGTGCGGGATTGTCGATACGTTGGTAGACGAGTCGGGCCCGCTCGACTTACGAGGGAAATTGTGGGTGGGTTACGCTAACCCTTCGCTCGCAGCTCTCACAGACATAATGAGCAAGGATAGAAAATGGGAAGTGAAAGCACTAACCAAGACGCTTGCGGGAAAGAAAGAGATCTTCGAACAGAAAAAAGTCGACTACCTGATATTCGATACAAGTCCAGGTGCACAATACTCCTCCATAAACGCCCTAGCTGGAGCCGACCTGATTTCCCTCGTGATGAAGGCGGACGAATTCGACTTGGAAGGAACGAAAGAACTGTCGAAAGGTGTCTACCAAGCGCTTGGTAGGAAATCCGGTATTATCTTGAATAAGATTCCCGTAGAACAAATAGCTGCAGCGGGTGGCGAGGAGAAGTTCGGAAAACAGATTGAATCAGACATGGATCTTCCCCTTGTGGGGATGATACCTTGCATGTGCGAATTGATGGCCTACGGCGGGAAAATTATCTACTCGTTAGAGAAACCCGACCACACCTTCTCGAAATCCGTGGGCGCGATTGCTGAGACCCTCAAGAAAATGTGAGTCATTTCGATTTCTCCAGCCGCTTTTCATACTCTTTCCTCAGGCGGAGATACGTTGCTTCGTCCACTGTATCCAACGCCCGTAGTTCTTCTAGACGGGCGATGGCGCGCGCGGTTGCGACATAGCCCTTATCGGCTGATGCTTGCTTGATCAACTCTTGCACGGCAGCTTCTCTCGGTCGGTGCCTGCGTCGGTGTCTAAGGAACAAGAAGAAAGCAGCGGCAACAACGGTGGTGACTGCGATGAGCGAGTAAATGGCTTGGAGCGGACCAGGAATTACATCGACTTGGAGAGAAACTCTGTGAGTTAGGGACCCTGAGACGCCGAGGAGTGTTATCGTATAGTTACCAACTGGGGCGAAACTCGATACTCCTACATTGACCGTAGCAGTTCCGCTTGGAACGACAGAGGAAGGATTGAACTGAAGAGTGACACCGGCCGGAAGTTCAAGCGCTGTCAAGTTCACTAACCCGCGATAGCCCCGGAGGGAGAGAACAGTCATGCTAACCATCCCCGTTTGCCCCTGGCGTAGCGACAATGCCGTTGTGGAGGTTTGGATCGAAAAGTCAGGCGAAGAATAGGTGAAGAGTAGTGCGAGGCGGGCGGTCTCGTACCCGGGCTTGTCCGCGACTAGGAAGGCGGTATAATTGCCTCCGGGAGAGTTAGTTGCGAGGAAAAATGTATCTTGAAAGAAGCCGCCGGGGTCTGTGTAAGCGACGGCGAGGTGAACGCTAGTTCCTAGAGGGTTATTGACCTGAATCGATACAACGGCATTTGAAATTGATGAATTAGCCGTGTCGAAAACACGCCCGGTAATTGCCACGGTTACGCCTTGTTCGGTTTCGGTGGGGTTGAGGGTTGCCTGCATGAGTATCTTTCTTGCAGCGTAGACTGGGGTCGGAGAAGCTATGGCAATAGTCAGCAGCGCAATGAGTACCAACTGAGAAAGTAGGGTGCGCAAAGCCCATTGCCCCAGGTTTGCATTCGAACTACCTGCGTTTATTCTATATTGTTTCTAGCCTCAACTGTGCATACTGGAGCGGGTGCGATTGAAGCCCATATTCATTCACGGCGCGGGAGCAAACCCTATGGTATGGAGGCTTCAGCTCATACATTTCAACGGGTCCTTGGCTGTGGAACTACCCGGTCACCCAAGTGGCGCCGGATACAGCACGATTGAGGACTATGCGTCGTCAGTTGAGGAGTATATCAGGAAAGAGGCCGTTAAGGAGCCCGTTCTTGTCGGCCATTCAATGGGTGGGGCAATCGCAATCACACTCGCCTTGGCCAAATTCAACCTGGCGGGGCTAGTTTTGGTTGGAACTGGCGCGCGCCTTAGAGTTCAACCTACCATTCTATCCAAAGTCAAAGAAAACTACGAGGAGGCTAGCAAACTGATTGCCGCTTGGTCCGTATCTCCCGGGTCAGATCCTGTGATAGCCCAAAGGATTGCTCAAGAGTTGTTACGGACGAATTCCCGGGTCACCTACGGTGATTTCATGGCATGCGATAAGTTCGACCGAATGAATGAAGTGCAGGATATAACATGCAAGACTCTAATCGTCGTCGGCGAGGATGACCGCATGACCCCGGTCAAGTATTCGCAGTACCTTCATGAGAAAATACTTGGCTCAAAGCTTGTTGTGATACCACGCGCGGGGCACAGCGTCATGTTGGAGCAGCACCGGTTGTTCAACGGTGCGGTTGAGGCTTTTCTGGGTTCACTATAAGCTTCCTTGATTGTATATCCGACCTAACCCGATCTAGAACTTTGTCCAAGTTCTGCCTAGTCTTGACGCTAACGGGTATGATATCTTCGTTTGCAAAATATTTCCGAATCGTTGAAACAGATGCCTCAAGTTGCTCGGATGAAATTAGGTCTATCTTATTCGCACACACGACTGTTGGTGACGTAATATCGATTTCACGAAGGATTTGGCTGCACGACCGAACTTTTCTTTCCAAGGGAAATTCCGTGTCGCTCGCATCAACGAACAACAGAACCAAGTCAGCGGTCGCCAATTCACCCAGTGTCGCATGAAACGCCTTCAAGATTATGGGGTGCATATCTTCTATGAAACCAATTGAATCGATCAGAATGAACTCTGGTGAGTCGTGGTCAGCATGGTTAGAGCTCGTGTTGGTTCTGCGCGCGAACGTGCCTAGAGTTGTGAAAGGCCCCAAGCCAACTGCCTTTTCTTCATGAGTTAACAAGTTGAAGTAACTTGTCTTGCCAGCCTGAGTGTACCCAGCCAACGCAACAATTGGAAACCCAAGCTCCCGCCTTCGATCCCTTTTGAGCATCTTCTTCTTGTAGATATCATCAAGCTCATCTTCGATTCTGCTGATTCTGTTCCTAGCAGCGCGATAGTATTCTTGGTACGGGTAATCACCTGGGCCCATCCAACCAAGCTGTTCACCCATTATGCCGCGCAGCTTGATGAATTCCCTACCCCACGATAGAGTATACTTGAGCTTGGCAAGGCGGATCTGCAGCTTCGCCTCGTTCGTAAATGCTCTCTTATCGAAAACCTCGAGTATCAGCAGGTTGCGATCTATCACACGTACCTCTCCGCCAAGGTACTGGGTTAGCTTGAAGACGTGGCTGCTCGTGAGCGGGTTGGCGAAGATAACCGTGTCCGCTTCAGTCTCCTCAACTAGCCGCTTCAGGTCCTTCAATCTTCCCGGCCCGATGGTGTAGGTGTGGTGTACGCTCTTCCTCCTCTGAATCAGTGTCCCACCGATCTCTTAGCCGATGTTCTCAGCCATAGTTTTCGTTTCATCAGCTAGTGGCGGAAAGGCTGGAAGTTTCAGCTCAACGATTACTGCTCGCAAACTTTTCTTCTAC
>Ga0187771_10001637_pt1 | contig 15142 bp, 10 predicted proteins | sample 0116_SJ02_MP15_1_FD_133139 | JGI IMG/M metagenome (GOLD analysis project Ga0187771, IMG submission 133139) | Tropical peat soil microbial communities from peatlands in Department of Meta, Colombia - 0116_SJ02_MP15_10_MG | ecosystem: Environmental > Terrestrial > Soil > Wetlands > Peat | place...
CGCCGGACGACCAGCGGATGCGATCGCGCCGTTGCGCGATGCTGCGCTGCTCGAGCCGTCCAATCCCATCATCCTGCACGACCTCGGCCTCGCCTGCCTCGAGGTCGGCCGCATACCGGATGCCATCGCGGCATTGCAGCGGGCCGTCGCCAGCAACCCGCGATACGCCGATGCATATTTCCGCCTTGGAATCGCCTTGGAAAAGCTGGGCAACATCCGTGAGGCACTCGCTGCGTACGACCGCGCCACGAAGCTGCTCCCATCTCTTACCGAGGCGTGGTTCCGGGTCGGTGCCCTGCTCTACACGCTCGGCTATCGCGACGAGGCGATCGGCTGTTTCCGCCGCGCGGCGGCGACCGGAGGTGGGACCGGGCTCGGCCGCCTTGGCAAGGCGCGGGCGCTGCTGACCGAGAATCGCAATCAGGAAGCCGAACAGATTCTGCGAGAGACGCTGGTGGCCGATCCCAGGAATGCCATGGCGTATGATCTGCTCGGCAATCTGCTCACTGAGTTCGGCCGTTTCGACGAGGCCCGTGCATGCTTCGAACGCGCGATCGCGCTCGCGCCGCTGCTGGCGGGAAGCTATTACGAACTGGTGCGGTGCCGCCCGGTCACGAGCGATGACGACGGGCTGCTGCAAGAGATGCAGGCCTCCCTGGCCACGCCGGGACTGGACGCGGGACAACGCCTGCGGATTCACCTCGCGATTGGCAAGGCGGCGGAGGATCTGGGCGACTACGCCCTGGCCATGCAGCATTTCGACGCCGCAGACGCGGTGCGCCGTGGCTCTGCGTCGTTCGACCCGGCCGCGTTCTCCACCGAGATCGACTGCCTGATTGCCCGCTGCTCACCGGAATGGATCGCGCGGGCGCGCGAACTCGGCAGCCGCGATGTGACGCCGGCGCTGATCCTCGGCATGCCGCGCTCCGGCACAACTCTCGTTGAGCAGATCGTCTCCGTACATCCCGAGGTCGGGGCGGGCGGCGAGTTACATTTCTGGAACCAGCGCGGGACGGAGTGGCACCGCTCCGGCGGGGACGGGATCGAGACGCCGTTCGTTGCAAAGGAGTTCCTGGACAAGGCGGCGGCAGACTATCTCAGGTTGCTGCACGCGCTCGCGCCGACGGCGGCGCGAGTGACCGACAAGATGCCGTTCAACTTCCTCTGGGCCGGGCTGATCCACGTGGCATTCCCGTGCGCAACCATCATTCATTGCCGGCGCACTGCCATCGACACGGCGCTGTCGATCCATCAAACTCATTTCCATCCGAGCCTGCCGTTTCCGACCGGGGGTGCGGAACTGGTCGCGTATTTCCGCAGCTACAAGCGGCTCATCGACCATTGGCGGAGCGTGCTGCCGGAGGATCGCTTCATCGAGGTCGATTACGAGGACTTGACCCGCGCACCCGAACCAGTCATCCGGCGGATCATCGCGGCCTGCGGTCTGGCATGGCACGACGCGTGCCTGCGCCCCGAATCGAATCCGCGGGCCGTGAACACCCCCAGCAAGTGGCAGGCCCGCCAGCCGATCTATCGCACTTCCGTCGCGCGCTGGCGACGCTACGAACCCTGGCTGGGCCCTCTGCGCGCGCTCGTCGACGACGGATCGGAAAAGGGCGCGGGTATCGCCCGATCCTGATCGGGCAGAAGCAGCCCACCTCACCGGAAAGACACAACGACAACGCCCACGAAACAGATCCTGCCCAACACGGAGCTGCGCGTCACAAGCTGTAAAGAAAAGTACACACCACAGTAACGGAAATTTCACTCAAGTTTCATAAAGCTGTCACACGTCGTCTGCTAAGGTTGGCGCCTACCCATCAATGTGCAGGCCGCGCTGCTCGTATTTGGAATCCGATGGTGCACGGCCAGTCTCGGTTGCGTGATGAAAAAAAATCAAAGGAGGAGCACGGTATATGTCCCGAAAAGCGTCTCGAAAAACGTTTCGAAATCACTCTCGACATAAATCTCGGATCAACCGTCTGCGTCCGCTCACCGGCGTGCTGGCGGCGGGGCTGAGCCTTCCGGGGCTCGCAGCTGCTCAGTCTCAGGAGTTCCCGACCTACAGCGTCGGCCCGCAGCCCAATGGCTCGTGGGTAGTCAGCGATGGCCAGGTCATCACCCCGGCCGGCAAACAAGTCAACCTTGGCATCCGGGTCCGCGCGAAGGCCATCGCGCTGAATCCCAATGCCAGCACACACACTGCCGCCGTCCTCACCTTGGGTACGTCGCCGAGCGATGGTACCGGGGCTGTCGAGGTGTTCGACACGAACTCCGGGGTTGTGCTGCAGGACTATGTCGCGCTCGGATTCGATTCGAGCGGCAGCTATAGCGGCATAGAGTATTCGGCGGACGGCAAACACCTGGTGTTCAGCCAGGACAGCAGCAATGTCACCATCGCCAATGTCGATCCTAAAACAGGGTTGCTGACGGACGACACCCAAGTCTACGTTGCGCCGGACAATTCCTTCATCAACTGCTTCCCGAACAGCCCGCCAGCCTCTTATTTCAACCCCTGCGGCTCGTTCTATAGTGGGTACACTTCCTACCCCGGCGGGGTCGCGCTCTCAGCCGATGGCACGAGCGCCTATGCCCTGCTGAACCAGAACAATACGCTCACCCAGATCGACCTGACCGCGAATCCGCCGGTGCAGGGTACGCAGATTCGCGTCGGTAACGCGCCGCACAGCATCGTGATTGCTCCCAACGGAAGAACCGCATATGTGAGCAACGAGGGTGGCCGGGCCGCTACAGAGTCGGACTTCCAGGTCAACTCCGCCGGCACGGAAATCGTCGCCGACCCATTGGTTGGCGCCGCGATCACCGGGACCGTTTCTGTGGTTGATCTGGGCTCGATGACGGTCACCGATACCATCTCGACCGGTCTGCACCCTACGGGGATGGCGCTCTGGGAACATTATGTTCTGGTCGCCAATGCCTATAGCGACAGCATCTCGGTTATCGATACGACCACGGACACGGTGGCGTGGACGATTAACCTCGGGCTGCCGATCGGAGTGCCCGGCCAAGGAGCCGCCTATGGCGCGGGACCGAACTCCATCGCCGTTGATGCCAAGAAAGGGGTTGCCTACGTCGCACTTTACAATGCCAACGCGATCGCGGTCGTCAACCTCAAATACTCCTCCGTCGAAGGTATGATCCCGGTAGCCTATGCGCCGAGTTCGGTCGTGCTGGACGAGGCCGGTAAGAAACTCCTCGTTGCCAACGACAAGGGCATCGGCACGCGTAATTCGTTTGAGTGCGATCACGGCGTCTGCGGCCTCAATACCCACCAGGACAATGGCACCGTGAGCATCGTTCCCATACCGAATAAAGGGACCTTGAAGAAAATGTCGGCGCGGGTTTTCGAGAACAACCACTGGGATCTGAAGCAAAATATCGAGTCTGCTTCGGGTGGCAGCCCGAGTACCCCACCGGTCGCACTCCCGGCCCACATCGGCGATCCGTCGCTGATCAAGCACGTGTTCCTGATCGTCCGTGAGAACCGCACCTATGATCAGGTACTGGGCGATGTAGCCCCCGGCAATGGCGACCCCTCGTTGGCAGTGTTCGGCGATGGCGCCGCAGCCGGCGGCACACCGGTCACGCCGAATGCGCATGCGCTGGTGCAGCGCTTCCCGCTGCTTGACAACTTCTACGACCCGAGCCGCCAGTCGGCTGACGGTCACCAATGGATCACGGAAGGCATGGCGCCCTATGCCGACGACATCCAGTCGCCGGATTGGGTGCGCAGCTATCCCGGCGGGAACATGGGCGATGCACTCGCCTATACGACCAAAGGCTTCCTGTTCTCGGAAGCGGAGGATGCCGGTCTTTCGGTGAAGATCTACGGCGAGGCTGTCGAGGGCGACGCATTCAGCCAGCCCGGTTGTGTCCCCAGTAAGAGCAACAACTACTGCGAGCCATCCTGGAGCCAGTTTTACGCCGACTCGCAGTGCTTCGAGGGAGGGCCTGATTGCGCAGCCCCTGGGACCCCGGGCGAGACGACCCTGTATTATCAGAACGTGACCCAGGCGGTGTCTTCTGTCCCGGCTGTGTCTAACCACCTCATCCCGAACTTCCCGCAGTTCGATCTGGGCATCCCTGACCAGTTCCGCGTCGATCTGTGGGTACAGGACTTCAACAACGACGTCGCGCATGGCACTGTGCCTACGCTGGAGATCCTGTGGATCATGTGCGACCATACCGGCGGCCCACCCACGTCGCAGGCCGAACAGGCCGATAACGACTTGGCTATCGGGCGCATTATCGACTACATCAGCCACAGCAACGTGTGGTCCACGTCGGCGATCTTCCTGGAGGAGGACGACGCGCAGAACGGCGTCGACCACGTCGACGGTCACCGTAGCCCAGGGTATATTGTCAGCCCATACGCCGTGCAGAACGGACCCACCGACCACACCTTCTACACGCAAACCAATATGACTCGGACGATGGAGCAAATCCTCGGTCTGACACCCATGAACCAAGCCGACCTGGTGGCTTCGCCGATGAGGACGGATTTCGTCGTGGGCCAGCCACCCGCGGGCAACTTCCTGCCGTGGACGCACGTCCCGAACCAGATCCCGCTCACCCAGGGCGTTTCTGACAGCGTAGCCAACGCGAAGGATAGCCCCGCAGTTAAGGCCCTGAGGAGGGCTTGGCTAGAGAAGAAGGCGGAGATCTTCGCCGGCAAGCTGACCAGGCCTGATGCCGAAGACCCGGACACCGTCAACCATTTCAACTGGTACGAGTCCACCGGGTTTACGCGGCCCTATCCTGGCGAGAACACGGTTCGCCCACCGAGCGAGTTCAACAGACCGGCACCTACCGGCTCGGACGACGACTAAAACACGTTACGACTCAACGCCCTCTCCCCGATTAACCGGGGAGAGGGTTTTTAGTTCAATTTGCTGAGTGGAGGTCGCACATGCGGCGCCCGAATCGTATTATTCGGCGTTTCTGCGATCAGATCAGAGGATCTCTCTTGATAGCGTTGACGTGCGGCTCTGCGATGGCGCAGACGGCCGTCAACAGCGGCCTCATACGGGGGCTGACCGCCGACGGCAGCGGAGCGGTGATTCCTAACGCGACGATTACGCTTGTTTCTCGTGCCACAGGCACGGCAGCGATACGCACCTCGAATTCGGCGGGCATGTTTGTTTTTCCGGCCCAGCCTGTTGGCAGGTATTCGATGGAGGTAAAGGCGGACGGATTCCGCACCCAAGTTGTCAACGGAGTGGATGTGCAGGTAGGCCAGGCCACTTCGGTGAATGTTCGACTGCAGCCTGGTGCGGGGAGCGAGTCGATGACTGTAATCGGTGAGTCTCCCCTGCTCCGCACGGAGGAATCGGACCTAAGTTCGGTGGTGAACCGGGAAATGCTTGAGGGTCTGCCGCTCAGCGGGCGCCGGTTCTTGGATTTCGCTTTGCTTGTCCCGAACGCCTCGCCAGACGGGCAGCAGGGTTTGGTGACCTTTGCCGGGGAGGAGGGAGGCCAGGACACCGGATATGCCAATGCCAACGGCACCAATTCTTTTACGGTGGACGGCGCGAGTGCAACCAGCAATTACTTCGGAGCGGCCCGCGGTGGCGAACGTGTTCCTTACGTCTTTGGCGAAAATGCCATCGAAGAATTCCAAGTCGCAGTTTCGCCATACCGCGCCGAGTACGGCGGCGCAGCCACAGGTTTCGTGAACGCCGTGACCCGCTCCGGCAGCGACGGCTGGCATGGCGGCGCGTTTTATTACAACCGCAATTCCGCAACCGGCGCGAACGACGCCGTGGACAAAGCAGCCGGCATCCCTCGGCCGGTGAATGTGCTGCAGCAGTTTGGCGCCAGTTTCGGCGGACCGATCGTACACCATCACGCCTGGTTCTTTGCCGATTATGAACAGCAAAAGCAGAAGAATCCGATCTCGGTAATCAACCCCGCATTTGCAGATGTGAGCCAAACAGATTTCCAGGTGCCCGCCAACATACAGCTTCCCACCCCCAACGGAACACTCCCAGTTCCTGGAAACATCGGCGCACCAGATCCCTCGAACCCAATTTACTTGCAGCAGGTGTCGAATGCGTTAAATGCGATCAACTCGAACTTAGGCATGAGGCAGCGTTTTCGGAATGACTGGTCGTCGTTCACCAGGTTCGATTACCACGACGCCAAAGACGACCGCTTCTATCTCAGTCTGAATTGGAACCGGTTTGATTCGCCGAGCGGGATGATCACGGCGAGCAACACGCCTATGTACGGGATCAGCACCTTGGCCAACAGCTTCGTTCGGGATTACCACGCCAGCCTGGGTTGGAGTCACGCCCTGGGCAGCAGTCTGCTGAACGAGCTGCGCTCCAGCTTCTCACGCGATGACCAATACTCGACTCCGACTGGGCTTGTCGATCCCATCCTTCCGAGTGTTGTGCTGCTTACCACGGGAGGCGAGGGCGCAGTTGGCAGCAACCTTGAACTGGGCAACGCTGGTTTTGCGGGTGGGCGGACCAATGAAGCCTTCTGGCAACTTTCCGATCATGTGAGTTATCTGCGGGGGGCGCACACGCTGAAGTTCGGAGCGGAATTCACTCGCGCTCACGTGACGGACCTGGCATTCGGCGGCTTCGATCCTGATGCTCAGGCACAAAACGGAACCTTTCGCGGCACCTATAGCTTTTCCAGCTTGACCAACTTCGCCCTCGGGATTTACGACAATTTCTTCCAAAGCACCGGACAACCGAAGTTTTCGTTCAACGTGCCGTACCTGGGTTTCTATTTGCAGGATACCTACCAGGTCCGTCCGCGTCTGACTGTCGACTTCGGTGTGCGCGAAGACTTCCAGATCTATCCCCAGCCGAAGGAAAACCCGGCATTCCCGTTGACCGGTCAGTTTCCCAATCGGTACCAGCGCATCATGCCCAGGGCGGGATTCGTCTGGCAACCGCTTGACAAGACTGTGATCCGGGGCGGCTTTGGAATGTTCTACGAAAATCTCAATGGCCTGAACTACCGAAATGCTGTGGTATCGAATGGATTGTTATCGCAGCAGGCTTCGGTTTCTCTTGCGTACGACTCAAGCCTATCGCCCGACCTGCAGATCGCAGTCTTTCCCCGCCAGATCACGGATCTGTCGCAATTCTCAGCCCCCGACATTTCTCTGGTGGATCCGCATTTCCGTTTCCCTTATGTCTTGCAAGGAAGCCTGCAGATTGAACGCGAGATCCTGCCAGAGACTGTGATTACGGTTGGGACCACATGGACGCACGGGATTCATTTGATTTCTTCCAGCGCCTTTGATTTGAATCTCATTCCCCCTTCTGGCACTACTACGTACACCCTCTGCCCTGCAGGAGCGACAAATGTAAGGCAGTGCGCCGGCGGCCGCTCCGTCGTGCTTCCGACTCTGGACTCCGGTCTTCTAACTGAAGGGCGGCTTACCCCCAATTTGGGCCAAATCAACGCCCTGATTTCGCCGGGCATTAATAACTACAATTCCTTTTTTGTGCAGGCGCAGCGTCGTTTTCATCACGGCGTGGCCTTCCAGACCGCCTATACACTCTCCAAGAACATCATGTCGAGCGGTGTGGATTTCAACAATCAATTTGATTTCAGCAATACACACGCGCCTTATCTTATTGATCAGCGCCATCGCCTCTCGATTGCCGGGATCTTCGCGCCTGCTAGCGGCTCTCACCCGCGGTCAAGTGTCTGGCGGGACGCGTTATCGAACTGGAGAATCAGCACTGTGATGCAGTTCGCGTCCGGCCGCCCCTACGCTTCGCTCACCGATGTCTCATGCGCCGCTGACGACGTCAGTCAAGGCTGCCCTGATAATGCTCCGCAAAATGCCATCAATAACACTGCAGTTCTGCAGGCCACGGCGAACTCAGCTCTTGGCATCAATGGCGGCAGCCCGAGTCCCATGGTTGGCCTGGATTCGTTCTACGGTCCCTGGACTCAGCAAGTCGACCTGGCCCTGGCACGCAGGTTCAACGTCACCGAGCGCCACTCGATCACGTTTGAGGTGCAGGCTTTCAACCTGCTGAATCATGCGAATTACTATGTCCAGAACGGAACGGGCGTGAGCCAAATTCAGTATGAGCCTTTCGGCTCAACCTGTGGAAACGGCCACAGCACAGAGCAACACTGCTACTTGGTCCCAGCGCAAGGGTTCGGCTCGCTGCTGGTGATCAATGCGCTCAATGGCCCACGGGTGCTGCAGTTCGCCATGAAATGGAGTTTCTGAAGACTGAGCGGCAGTAGCTTGCGTGCGAAGCGGTGAAGCTCTCGAGCTCCGGGATTGCCACGGGCGAACTGTGCTGGAAGCGGTGCAAACGGTCCTTAGCGGCAAAGGACTCGGGCAGGACTTTTGGAGCAACCTCTGTGTTCTTGGTCACTGCATCCTCGTTGCCCGCGTCGGAAGATTTGAAGGGCTATCTTGCTACACTACCGGTGCCTCGCAGGAGAACGTGCTAACGGGAATCCACATCCTGCTCACTCTGAAGTGCACCAACGAGTGCGATCACTGCTTTCTCCATTGCGGGCCAAGCCGCGAGGCGACGTTTACCATTGGGCAACTGCGGACTCTCATCGAACAGATCAAGCAATTGGGAACGGTCACAATCGTGTATTTCGAAGGCGGGGAACCGTTCCTGTTCTACCCCTTGTTGTTGGAGGGGCTGCGCCTGGTGCGGAACGCTGGTTTCGGCGCAGGCATCGTCACCAACGGTTACTGGGCGACTTCGATCGAAGATGGCCTGCACTGGCTTCGACCGATTCGCGAGTTGGGTGTTGTGGATTTTAGTGTCAGCGATGACGAGTTCCACCGTCTCGATAAGCATGACCGGAGGGCGGAATTTGCCCGCCAGGCCGCGCAACAACTCGGCATTCCGACAGGCACGATTTGTATTGATCCACCTTATGTGTCGCGTCAGGCTTCCGAAGACCACCGAGGGAAACCCGTAATCGGGGGCGGTGTCCTCTTCAAGGGGCGTGCGGCAGAGAAGCTCACGGCGGGGCTTCCGGTACGCCCTTGCAATGAACTAACAACATGTCCGCACGAGGACTTGCTGAGTCCTGAGCGCGTCCACGTGGACGCGCACGGCAACGTGCACCTGTGCCAAGGGCTGAGCATGGGCAACATCTGGGAAAAGCCGCTCGCCGAATTAGTTCGCGGCTATGACGCGCAAAAACACCCTATCGCCGGGCCTCTACTTCGAGGCGGACCGATCAGACTCGCGCAAGAGCACGGGCTTGAAATAAACGGCAGTTACGTCGATGAGTGCCATCTCTGCTACACGGCGCGGAAGGTACTCTTGCCCCGCTTCCCGCAATATCTGGCACCCAAGGATGCGTATGGGCTGTAGCGGAGGCATATGTCGGTTGCGGTGCCCGCAGAAGAGAAATCTATGGAATCGAGCACATTGGCACGACTGAAGAAGGTAGCGGCCAAGCAGACCTTGACCTTGACGCATTACGGTCGCAAGTCGGGCAATCCCTACGAGGTCACGATCTGGTTTGTGTTGGACGGCAAGAAGTTCTATATCAGCACCGCGAACGTGAACCGCCAGTGGGTGCGCAACGTGCAGAAAACGCCGCAGATTAAGTTGTCCATCGGCGGCGAGAAGTTCGAAGGAACAGCACGGTTTCTCGCCGACCGCGCCGAGCACGAGCGCGCCATGGCTGCCATTCGGCGGAAGTACTGGATGTACATGCCAATCATGGCGCTGGGACAGATTCTCACCGCCATCGGCGTGATGCGCGACAACTCGGGGTCGTTCGAGGTGTCCTTTGCGGGTGCTGAGCACACCTCGTGAGAGGGCTTGATGGGGCCAGTCGGACATTTCTCGGTGGGATTGGCAGCCAAACCTGCGGTTCCCAAAGTGCCGCTTGGCGTTCTGTTCCTAGCCACGTGGCTTCTCGATGTGCTAGCCGTTGCTTTCGGCTTCGTCGGCATAGAGAAGGGAGGAAATGTCGGAGACCCGTGGTCTCACGGGCTGTTCATGTCAGTGATCTGGTCGGTCGTCGCCGCTATCTTGACTGCACGCATCTGGCGTGACCGCCGCGCAGGAGTAGTTGTTGGGCTTTTGGTGTTCAGCCATTGGGTGCTGGACTGCGTGTCCCACCCCATCCCTTTTTCCAGCTTTTCTTGGCGTTCATGGCAATGGAGCTACGGACATCCCCTGCCCTCCGATCTTCCCCTTCTCTTTGGCAGCTCGCCGAAAGTGGGACTCGGCTTGTACAACTCCATCACGGCGGTTGAAGCGACTGCGTTGGAGTTTGGGATGTTCATTCTGGGCACAGCAGTCTACGCGACGTATGTTGTCAAGAAGCGAAAAGCCGGAAGATCACACCCTGCATGAATCGGAGATGAACAGATGAGGCACCTAGCAGCGCTATTGTTGATATGTCGCGTAAACACGTGGGCACAGCAGCCGGGGGCGCAGCCGCTGTCCAGTCCAGAACCGGGAGGGCAGGGAAGGCAGGAATTCCTCACAGCGTACACGCTAAGGACGTGGACGCAGTCGTGGGACTGTACGCCGAAGACGCCACGCTGGCGAGTGGAAGATTGTGCAGCAGTTTTCGCTGAATGCCGGAGGGACCCCAGCCGCGAACTAAATCGCTAGGCTGTTATTGCAAACCGCCTGATGGCTTCCCCATAGCTCTCCATCACAGGCATCGAAACGCCAAGCTCATGCCCGGTGGCAATCAAGTCGTCATAGAACGTCTTGACCTCAGTAGGGTCACCGAGGGCGTGAGCAGAACAACGCTTCGTATACTCATCATGTCGAAACGTCCAGCGCGTCATCCAGATGCTGATTGGTCGGCCCAGTGGAGAGTTCGTCAGAAACGGCTTTGCTCTCGGATACCGGGAGAGCACAACTCCTCGCCGCCTTACCACCTCTAGGCATTCGCACCCAGCCCTCAGTGCCGCGGTGATCGCATTTCTGTCTTTCAACAGTGCTTCGAAACTTCCAGCGCGGACGAGTGCGGCCCCCGGCCCTCCATTAATCGCATATTCGACCCACAGGTACTGCAACATGTCTGGGTAAAGCCTTGCCGGGATACCAGCTGAGTCAAACAAGGCCGCGGTCTTCTTTGCGAGTGGGGAAGGTTCGCCTTCAGGTGAACCGATGTCAATTGCCTTCAGAGCCGCAACCAGCGTCCCTTCCTGAAAGGAGCCGCCCGCCTTGGCGTCCCCGTATACGTAGCGTGTTTGCGGCAGAATAGGGTCGATCTCCTCTGTGCCACGCCAATTCTGGGTCAGAAACAAAAACTCGGCAGAACCCACTCTGGGCACAACTCCCTTGAGGGTCTCCGCCAATGCGTAATGCTTCACGGGCACGATGACCAATTCGAATGTATCCGCAGGTGAGAGCGCTTCGACGGCATTCAGTCTGTACAGACCCCGGAAGTTCCGCTTGTGTCCCTTGCGTCGGTCAAACACGTCGAGTGTTAGACCGTCGCTCAAAGCGGAAGCTCTACCAGATCGCACAAGATGTACGACGTGATGTCCGCCTTCGGCAAGCGCCCAGCCATAGATTGAGCCGATGATTCCAGCTCCGACTACAAGCACATTCATAGGTCAACACCCTTTGCACGTTCAGCCGCGATACCCCGTTTTGGCTGTACAGATGACTTACCTGTGCGTTTCTACTTCAAAAAAAGAGCGAATATGAGATTTTGCAGCCCTGCGTTACTTCATGCCTAACACCTTTCTAATGGCCGGCGCCGGAACTCCGGAACGGATAACTGCCGCGCGGAGATCCTCGGCAAGCGCCTGCAACTCATCGGGCGCCTGCTGGGCGTGCCAGGCCGCGCCGACTTCCCCGAACTTGGAGTTGCACATCAGACGAAGCAGGAATGCCAGCACGAACACCGGCATAACGGCGAGGATCTGTTGGCCGGCGGGCACGATCTTGTGGCCAAGTGCCTTCAGCACCGGAATGGTCTCGCGCACGGCCGCGGCCATCAGCTTAATCTCTTCGGGCGAGCGGGCCAGCGCCTTGAGGTCAGTCTTGTACTTCAGGGCAAACGGCACGAGCGCCGCCACACCGGCGGCATGCGTGGCAAGATAATCGACGATATGGGTTGAAACCTTGACCCTCAGACCGACCCGATTGAGCATCTCGACCAGCCTCTTCAGCCGCGGAGTGACCGTTCCGTCGATTTCGCCGAAGGGCGTCCGCATTAACGAATGATCGAACGGGCCGATCGCCCGGATGATGTCCCCGTCGCGCTTGCCCCCCGCGAATACGAATCCAAGCATCGGCCGCTGCGAACCCAATGCCGCAACGATCTCCGCGGGACCGTTGAGATTGTTATTCATGAAGACGACGTTGGGCGAGGTGTTGACGGCCAGTGTGGGCAGCAATTCGGCCACTTGGTTGCGGCGCACGACGACCAGGATGTAGTCATAAGTGTCCTCCGGCGCCAGTTCGCCGGTAGCCCTGACCTTGGCGACTCTCCGCTTTTGGCTGAACGGGTTCTCGATTACGATCCCGTTGCTCTGAATCTCTGCGAGCCGCTTGCCGCGTGCCAGCACAGTCACGTCCACGCCGCGCTCGAACAGCCGCTCGGCGATGACGGAGCCGTTCACCCCAGCGCCGATCACGAGGATTCTGGCATGGTTACTCGCCATAACGCACTTGCGCGGACTAAAGTCAGTTCTTCTTCGCAGCCGCAGATCGTATTGCTGGTTCGCCGAACGCGACAAACTGGGCGATCAGTGCCAGCACCTAGATGTACCACGGAATCGGATCATGATAGTGAAATTGCAGGATGACACACACCACGAAGAGCAGACCTCCGAGCATAATCCCCCCTAACTGAGTTGGTTTACGTTGAACTGCAAACCCTAGCATTGGGGCAAGAGCAAGTCAGTGAGCAGACACGCTCATTCCTGTGCTTCACGTCACAGCACCGCTCTGTCGGACGCCACTATGCTCGGGCAGCCAGGGCCGGCGCGGACTCGGAAAGGGAAAGTCTATGACAATCGTTGCTCAAACGGCTCCATCCAGCACGATGCCTCAACAGACGCTGGCAAGATTCGGATTGTTCATGCTCCTGACCGTCATCGGATTCCTCATCTTCGCTCTGACGATGACCTTCGCGCCCAGGTTGCCCATGTGGGTGAACTACGCCACGAGAGCCGGATTCCTCGCCATCTTTGGCGCTTTGTGGTGGGTCGCACGCGGTGAGCACGGCATCAGCCGCTTTCGTCCTGTGTTCTTCGCGTACTTCACGGCGGTACTTGCCCTCTCGCTCGGCTATTTTTTCGGAGACTGGGGGCTCCGGCTCTGTGGTCTGACGACACAGACACCAGCCGGAGTCGCCGTGGCGAAATTTTCGGAAGCTTTTTTGACCGTTGTTGGCATTCTCGTTGCGGCGAGGCTCTGCGGCGAGAATTTTGCGTCTCTCTACATCCGGAAAGGTCGTTTGATTCTCGGTCTGAGCGTGGGCTTGATTTGCTTTGCAGCCTGTGCGGTGCTCGCTTTCCAGCAACCAGCGGTCAGAGACCTCGGCATGGCGAAGCTTGCTCCCATGATCCCATGGATATTGCTCTTTGTGGCTTCCAACGCCTTTATGGAAGAACTCCTCTTTCGTGGATTGTTTCTTGGAAGGTACGAACCCCTGGTGGGCAAATGGCTGGCAATTCTCTCGACCGCCTTGGCTTTCGCTCTGGCTCACATGCAGGTCGGTTATGCGCCGGAAATTCTGGGTTTTCTCGTCGTCACGTTCGTGCTTGCTATCGCTTGGGGATGGCTGATGCATAAGACCGGGGGCTTGTGGGGATCGGCGTTATTCCACGCTGGAGCCGACTTACTGATTATCGTGCCTATCTTCAAGACTCTCGGAGCGGCGTGAGACCCGGCAGACTTCTGTGTACGGATAGTCAGAACATTTGTAAGACTGAATGATGACGGCGGTAGCAGCAGACTGGATTTTGGAATTGGAGCACCCGTGCCATCCGCTACCGAATCAGGACAATTGAGCACAGTGCGTCACCGTCCGCTGTATGCCTTGCTGTGGCCTTCGCTCATTGTCTGGCTGGTGATGACGGGCGGATAAGCACTGGCCACCATCTCGGAGTCTGGTGGCAGTATTCGCGATATTCTTCTCCAAATCGTCGCTCCATGTCGGGCTCCTCGTAGTACGGAACAAACCAGCAGACAAAAAGAACGAAGCAAGCCAAACCGAACCACAGCCCCACCCTTGCCCGCCTTCGTTCTTCTCATCCCGCTAATCGTTCTGCGCCTTCTTAACGAAGAGAAGGTTCTTCGCCAGGAAGTGCCAACCTCGACTTGAGAGTCATCTGATGACTCCGGCGCGGCTTAAGTCCTTCAGCCATCAATGATTGTCGCGGCGGAAGCAACCGTAAGCAGTGACGGCAGTCACTCGGTACGGAAGACCACAGCTCGCACGAATCGCCCGACTTTTCCACAGAATTGGCGTCAGAGTTAGCGCAATGCTAGGTGTCGAACGAGTCTTCTTCAGCTAAACTACCGCTAGAGGTTTCTTGTGATGACAACCTCAGCCAGTACCATCAGAGATGAAGTGTGGGAACTGATTCAAAGCCAGATTGAGACCTTCCGGCAACCTATGCCCTTAACGCCTTCCGAACTCACCGAGTGCCACTACCGAGCCGAACGAATCAAGCAGCTTGGTCAACAACTCGACCAGATGAGCAGCACAGCCATTTTGGAGAAGCGGTTCGCGAAGGTGGCTTAGTCTCGCGGGAGGTTAAGAGCAGGTGCCGAGACTCACCGGACTCGCGTATCATCTGAAGCCATGACTATGCTGAGTAGACACCGTAAACGCGGGAATCCCAACTGGGGTAAGCCCCCTGAACGTTGTCCTGTTGTTCCGACTGAGTTCGAGATGGAGGTCAAGCGGATAGGGCTCATCAAGCCAGAATACATCGCTTCGACTGAGCTACGGCGCTGGTGCGAGCGCAACCGGAATCGGGTCTACGTTCCCGAATGGCTACTTGAAGCGTGGGGGATGGAGGTCGAGTCGATCTTCAGCGGCGTGGCGTAGCCATGGCCACCCGGTTGATTGCACCAATATTAGGCGTTGCGTTCCCCTTCCCAATTGGCGTACTTTTTCCCAAACGCCATCGACTTTGAGTCAGTTGTCTTGCACGAGCCTTTTC
>Ga0187771_10001638_pt1 | contig 15140 bp, 10 predicted proteins | sample 0116_SJ02_MP15_1_FD_133139 | JGI IMG/M metagenome (GOLD analysis project Ga0187771, IMG submission 133139) | Tropical peat soil microbial communities from peatlands in Department of Meta, Colombia - 0116_SJ02_MP15_10_MG | ecosystem: Environmental > Terrestrial > Soil > Wetlands > Peat | place...
CGAGGGCAGTGAGAACCAGGCCAAATGATAGATTCTCCTTTGGGCAGTCTGAGGATGCAGACATTTAAGAAACTACCCACTATCGCCCCAAATATAATGGAAACAATGTGCCACATTGTTCATACCTAAAACGATAGACCATGAATCGTGAACTATGAACCTTAGAACCGTTTATTGATGATTTTCCAGATCCTGGATCATCCATCTCAGGTCTTCGACCAAGGATTTCGCTTCCGGTGCAGCTTCGATCCCTTTGGCATAATAATATTTTGCCTTCTCTAAATCTTTATACCTACCCGCATAAATATTCCCTATCTCCCCGTAGGAGTTTATGATGTGGGGGGCTAGTTCCATAGATGCGAGCAGTTCCGATATCGCCGCATCGTCACGTCCTGCTTGTCTATAGACCATACCCAGCCGAAAATGAAGATAAGCATCCTTAGGATTCTTTGATAACAAGTATTTTAGAGCATTCTCTGCCTTCCCATACTCTTTCTGCTTTTCGTAAAACGCTGAGAGATTAATTTTGACGGTGCTATCCTCAGGCTTTAACCAAATAGCCGTCATCAACTCCTTCAATGCCTTTTCCGGCTCGCCGAGTCTTCCGTAAACGATACCAAGATTATTCCGGGATAGATAGTCGTATGGAAGTAATTGGACAGCTTTTTCTAAATACTTTGCCGCTTCTCGATCCATCCCCAATTCCATGTAAACGACACCCATCATGGCGTTCGCTGTGTTGCTTTCAGAGTTTTTCTCAACTGAATCAGCCCATAACGTATAGCTGTTTCTCCACACGGTATTTTGCCCAATCGTCATCAATGAATATCCTGCCAAAAGAAACGAAAAGACTGTTAGCGACAGAAATTTAAAGAATCCTTCAGAAAACTTCTTATGTTGATAGGCATAAATACAGTCGAAGGCGACACCCAGCATAAAGATGTAAGAAAAAGAAGCTATGAAAACGTAGCGATCCGCTTTGAGCGTGCTGATAGGAATGATATTTAGGTAAGGAAGAAGCGTAATGAGGAAGAAAAAAAATGAGAAAAAGATGGTCTTAGTCCACCGAAGGGATAGAACACTAGCGGCGAAAAGGGAGAGCGTGACGAGGAATAAGATCACATTCGTCACGCAAAAAACTGGCATATTAACCAAAAAGGAATAGGCTGCCGCGTAATTGGTCGTGAATAGAAGAAGCCGAATGTTTTGCAGAAACACATGGATGCAAACCAGAACGTTACTTACGAAATCGTCCCCATAATAATGTTTAATGCCCCCTGCTTCCAGCATCACCTTCAGTAAAATGAATGTAAAAATGAATGAGATAATCAGGGATAGGCTGAAGAAGACCCAATGCGTTTTGAAGAGGTTAACACATTTCCTCCCACTTTTTGCAACTTCATATAGGAGGATGACCATGGGGAAAACGACGGCCGATGGTTTAGAAAGTGTTGCCAGGAGGATCGAGAAGATGAGCGAACTGAAATAGAGAACCTTCCTCTTTCCTCCCTTCTCTCTCCCTCGGAGATAGAGATAGAAGGCCAAAAAGAAGAAAAATGCCTGAAGGACTTCTTTTCTTGCGGCAAGCCAAGCCACGGCTTCTACGTGTACCGGGTGGGCCGCGAACAAGAGGCTCCCAAATAGGGCGACCCGCTCATGGGAATCCATCGGTGCTGATTCCCTCAACTGGGCGGAAAGCAATCGTATGGTCAGAAAGATCATTAAGCACGTCAAGACATAGAAAAAGATGTTGGTCATGTGATAGCCGATCGGATTGAACTTCCAAAAATAATAATCAGCTGCATAACTTAAAACCCGAATGGGTTGATAAGTCGCGCCTTTCTCAAGGGTAAAGATATTTTGTATATTCTCCCAAGCAAGGCTTCGAACCTGTACGTTGTCATAAATCATTCCGTCGTCCCAATTGGTAAAGAGATTCCCAATGGTGTTGAGGTACAAGCCTCCTGAGAGCAGAATCAAGACGCAGAGACCCATCCACCTGAGTCGACTCCTCCACATTAGGTATCGTCTCTCCATACCAACTCTTTCAATTCTCCATGATTGGTTTTTTGTCCACAAACGTTCTAAACCAAAGCTCCAGATTCACCCATCGCCAGATCATAAAGCTGATATTGGTCTTTCCTTCACAATGCTCGCCAAAGGCTTCTTTAACTTTGTTTATTTCAAAATATCCTCTATCCGCAAAACTCTTCGAATTGATAATGTCACCAATGGGGTTCCTTAGAATCGTTCTAAACCAGACATCTTCTGGTGTGGCAAATCCCATCTTATCACTCCTATTTCTGACCTCTTCAGGCAAAATGCCCTTCATGGCATCTCTTAAAATCACTTTCGTCGTTCCCCATGCAATTTTTTGATCGGGTGGAAGGCTGAACAAATACTCAATTAACCGGTAGTCAAGAAACGGTAATCGTGATTCGATCGAAAATGCCATCGAGTTACGATCCTCGTAGTGGAGAAGCCCAGGGAGTGTGGTGTATCGAAAGATTTCATAAAGGAAGTTATTCAAATCGTTGTCCAATTTACGAGGTTTCGGAAACCTTTGGAGATATTTTTTCGCAAAACCCTCTTCCGCCCATTCCGTACTTCCCTTCAACCATTGATGACCCAGAGGTTTAATCCAGGTCGGCAGAATGGCAGCAAGCATCTTCATCCCAAATCGATTTGGAAAGTGGAGATGACTTTTTCTAAATTGTTTGACCGCTTTAATAAGATCTAAAATCTTGGCATCCTTTAATGATTGGCTGAGTAAATAGTAAAAAGAGGAGGGATAGCCTGCCAATAGTTCATCTCCCCCTTGACCGTCCAGAAGAACAATAATCCCTCGCTCTTTTGCAAGCTCCATCACCCTCCATTGGGCATAAATACTGGTTGAGACGAAAGGTTCATCCTGATGCCAGACTAATCTAGTTAAGTCCGTGATTAGGCCCGCTGGATTTGGGAAGACATAATTCTTTTCCGCTCCCGTCCTACGGATCACAAATTCAATAAATTTTCGTTCGTCATAGACAGGGTTCTCGAAACAGGAAGAGAATGTTTTCTGCTTCTCCCCCACCAACTTAGGATCAATGTTTTGTCCATCAAACATCAGTCTATTGGCCAAACATACAATGGAAGAAGAATCCAACCCGCCGCTTAAACAGGAACCAATCGGGGCATCACTCCTCAACCTCAGACGGATCGAATCCTCGAAGAGTTCATAAAAATGTTCAACGTATTCAAATTCCCGATCGTAATACTTGCTCTTGGGCTCGATATCCCAATAAGATTGAATCATCACCCGATTATCTTCGATTACAAGGTATTCTCCCGGTCGCAGTTGGCTGACCCCCTCGAAAAAAGTTTCGCTCGTATGATCGGAGATCCCTAAAAACAAATAGTCCGCAATGACGCGGTCATTTGGGTGGCTACGCACTTCCCCCAATCTAACTAAGGCCTTGATTTCAGAAGCGAAAAGAAATCCATTCCCGTCATAAACGTAATAGAACGGTTTTTCCCCTGCCCGGTCTCTAGAACAAAAAATCCGCTTCTTCGCGAGATCCACAATAGCGAAGGCCCACATTCCGTTGAAACGTCTCAAGCAGTCCGTCCCCCATTCTTCGTAAGCATGTAGCATGACTTCTGTATCCGCCTTTGACTTCAGACGATGCCCCAGACGCTCCAACTCTTTTCCTATCTCGAGGTAATTATAGATTTCTCCATTATAGACAATCCATACTGACCCGTCTTCGTTAGACATAGGCTGGTGTCCCGCAGCGGACAGATCGATGATAGCTAACCTTCGATGCCCCAAAAATAAATCGACAGGCTTGTCGAAATCATCAATACTTGAGCCTTGGACTTTACTGTCATTCCCAACAAGAGGATACGCCTCTCTTAGTCTTGCATTCACAGCGAGAAATCCCTCATCATCCGGTCCTCGATGCCGAAGCAAATCCGTCATCCTTTTTATACTTTCAGGACTGACATTTCCCCTAAAGGAATATATCCCCGTAATGCCACACATCCATCTTTCTCTCAACGCCTACGATCTTGAAGTTTGCTCTATCCCTCGTAGAAGGATTTTGTGATCCTCGCCACATAGGTCGGATCGTGCCATTTATGAACGTACTCCAGCCCTGCCTCACTTTTTTGCTTGAGCAAAATGGGATTCTCCAAGTATTCTTCTAATACCTTCTCAATATTAGATGGATTTAGATTGATTACCGAACTTTTAAGATCTTGCGCCATTTTTTCTGGAATAAACTTAAGATCCTCTTCCCTGATGAAAACGGCTACGGGTTTTCCCATTTTCATTGCCTCGACTGCTACCCCCCCATACCAGCCTGCCAATACCTGGTCAACAACGAGGTGAGCCTGATTATAAATGTTTAAGGCTTCCTTGTTCGGCTTTTTTTCTACACAGATGACCTTTATGTCATATCTTTTTCCCAAATTTTCCAAGGCTTGCATAATATATCGGGACCCTTTCGCAGCCTGATTGGTTGGTAAGTGTAAAATTTTAATCTTTCGGTCAATTTTATAAGGAATGTTTTGAATCTCATACCAACCTGCAATACTATACGGTAAGAATGATGAAATCGTTTCTGGCAAGAAATAGAGTAAATCTGGATTAACGACAAATATATGATGGGCATATTTAGATACGATACTTATCCTTTTTTCCCGCATTTTATCGTTTGTTCCGCTATTGCAAATTCCACTATAACAGTCCTCTTCACAGCAGGAAGCGATGCGGACCCGCTGGATGGTTTTATATTTCTGCCTCGCGTCGCAACCGTTGTATGTAAAGATGATCTTCCGGTTCTTGGGATAAAATGGCAAATCCCAAAGATGAATTCCATAGTTTCTAAAGTCAACCAATGTTGAACCGAAGTTGAAATGAAATACATCGAATTTATTTCTTAATTTTAGAAAGGATCTGATGCTGTCTGGAAATCTCAGCCAGGGTTTCTTTTCCTCCCAGCGAAGCGAGAGGTCGTTGGGGTAATCAAACCAAGTATTTCGGGTTATTAAAACCTTGGAGTCTAATCCCAGTCTTCTCTCGCCTTGAGCCAGTCCCCAAGAATTGCCACCGACAGATGTGGGAAGATGGAGAACTTTCATCATCGTCACTTCTCTCCTTCTCCCTCGGTAGATTTCACCATTGCCCTTAACCCCTCGAGGAGTGATACCTTTGGAAGAACCTTCAACACTTCCTTCATTCGTTTGTTATCTCCGATTAGATCTCCACTTACATGATTTGCTCTATAATGAATTTTCGGTCGTCTTATAGCAGCCTTCCCTATCAGATTCACAAGGTCTGTGAGAGTCACCGCCTCCTCGCCGGCCACGTTGAACAAAGTCGATGCATGTAAACCTAATGCAGGCTCGAACACCCTGATCGCATCTTCCACATAAATCGGGTTGATGCGCGGCCCTGGGTCACCTTCAATGGTGATCAATTCGCCCCTCATCACTTTGCTTAACAAGTTGGGGATCAGCATTCCTTTCTGATCCGAACCATAGACAAAGAAAAATCGAAGCACAACCGTCTTGAAGTATGATTGGTAATTGGCCAACAGGAGCTCAGCCGTGTATTTTGAGCTCAGATAAAAATTGAGTGGATTGACCGGGTCTGTCTCGAAAAATCTTTCGTAGGAATAACCGTATACGCCACCACTCGAAGCGAAAATAAAGCACCTTACACCTGCCTGTCTCGCATATTCCAATAGTTGAAATGTGCCATGGATATTGACATCAAAAATGTCCTTAGCTTGTTCTGGAAACTCCCGGTAGTGACGGGATTGAGCTAAGTGGATAATCGCATCCAATCGGTCTGGGAGGCGTGAACGATCCAAAGTCTGGACGAGGTTCTGTTCGATCCACTGGACAGGAGACTGTCCTTCTAAGTTCAGATGACGTCCAAGGGCAAACAGTTCGTGGCGATCCTGAAGTTTTGATATCAAATGGCTCCCGATAAACCCTTTAGCCCCTGTGATCAGTATTCGAAACATGAGACTCATTTCTCCATTGAGACAGAATCCCTTCCCATGCATTTACTGCTTTCTCACCTGGTGATCACGTTACCCGTGCCGCAACCAGCCTACCTCGCATAAACGTTAAGAGGGCTTCCCACTCGCGGCCATCCAAACCTTTCAAAAGAAATAGCAGCCCCACAAAGACAGAACAATACAAACTTTTGATGATGATGCTGAAAGTCAGTGAAAGCACTGGCAGGAGTGGTACAGCAAAAGTGAAAATCAGTGTTAGTCCCCCTGCCACGAACAAGCGCCTTTTCTCATACACCACAGGCCACAATCGCTGAGAAACGGTTAGGTAAGCCACTGTCAGAAACAGGTAGGCAGCCAGGGTAGTCCAACACGCTGCCATCATCCCCCATTTTGGAATAAGCAGAACATTGAGGCCTAAGTTCAGCAGCGCCGCTAACCAGGAACAAATAGCAAAGTACTGCGTCTTCTTGGCCAACGAAATCCCCATAGCCGTCACCTGTGTGGAAGCATAGGCCACAAATCCCAGTGCCAAGGGTCCGAAGGCTGCTCCTGCCGGATAGAAGGACGGGGTCGAAAGAAAGATTAGAAACTCCTTAGAAAAGGCCGTAAAGAACACACACAGTAGTCCAAACCCGCATAGGATGTATGTCAACACACGGCCGAAGAAGATAGGCGCACTCTGTCGTTGCTCTTCATAGACCCTAATCGCGTGAGGAGACCATGCCTGTCCCAGAGCGCCGTTAAAAAAGGCAAGGATACCGGTGACCTGGTTTGCAACGGTGTAGAGCCCAACCTGCTCCAAATTGGAAAGTTTCCCTAACAGGATGCGGTCAGATACTGCAAAAATCCAGTATCCCAGTGAGGACGGTATAAGAGGGACCCCGAACTTTAAAAGTTTCCGCAAGATTTGCAGTGAAAAAGTCGGACAGAGCAAACCCCGCACAGTCCATATGCGGAAAGGCAGCATAGCGAGAGCAGCAAAAAATGCCCCTCCCAAGACACCTGTCAATCCCAATTTTAGTACAATAGCACCAAACAGACTCAACCCGATGCTAAGCAAAGTGGAGGCCACATTTATAATAACAAAGGTTCTGGCTTGGAACCGATTGCGCAATGCCTGGCCGCACATGGTGTTAATCAATGCGACTGGAGCGGCCAACAACGTCAAAGTAAAGAGAAGAGCATATGCTTTTGTCCCAAAGGAGCAAAGCGAGAACAAACCTGTAAAAGGAAGGCAGAAGATAGTTAGGCTCCCACTCCATAGGGCCAGGAAGCCAAACCATGTGGAAGTGATCAATCGTTTCTCCTCCTGGCTTTTGGCTTCGAAAAAGAAGCGGGCATAGGCCGAATCGCCGCCCAAAATCAAGATGCTATTTAGGAGGCCAACCGCGGTAACAACAAAACTCCATATTCCGTACTCCTCTAGCGTGAAGATCCTGGTATAGAAAGGAAGGGTTAGGAAAGCAGCCGCTTTAAGGAAAATGTCACCCGTGCCATAAATGAACAGATCCTTGAAGAGATCACGGAAATGAAGTTTCATGAAAGAAGTCCTATATTCGTTACCTATCTCTCTTAGAATCGATCCGGGTGCCAGACCCTCAGATCAATTTTTTCTGCAAACCAGATCTTTCGATAAATCAAGTTCCACATTCTCCCAACAGTTTCATAAGAATGAAACTTAACAACATAGCCCCTTCCCGCCCTGCCTATTTGCCTTCGCAACTCCGGATTACTGATGAGCACCCGCAGATGATCTTTAATCTGAGCTACAGACGTGTTGACAATAGGACACTCGTCTAACCCTGTATAAAGACGGTGCACCTGGTAGTAATAGTCATCCGAGAGATTCGACATCACCGGCTTCCCGAGGCTCATTCCCTCCATAGCAGTTAGGCCATATCCATGAATAAACTGCTCCGCCATAATATCTGATTGTCTCATAATGTGCTGGACCTCTTTATTAGGCACCCGTTCCAGCAGACGGAGCTTTATTTGATATCCCTCAACTTCCAACTCCCGGCATGCAGCGATCAGAAATTCTGTGCCTTTCATCTCTCTGTGATTTGAAGCATGGACGACTGTCACAGGGCCATCCTTCCCGTCGTGCCCGGAATCATGACCGTTGGGTAACCAAGCCTCCGTGTCAATGGGATAATAATGGGTTGTCAACAGGTTCCACGTAGGTAAGGTCTCTGAATGAAAAAGACAGGCAACAATGAAATCTGCCCGTAGTGTAAGATATCTAATCCATTTCAACGATAGCTTTTGTCTGGCCCCAAGGAAGCCGTACTTCATCATGATGGCTTGACGGAACATCAGGGAACGAATAAGAGTCGGTACTGCAACGTCGCTACCATATGGCATAACAATGACTTTCTTCCCAGCCAAGTGGAGTAGTTGAACCTCAAGGAAACGAAAAGGGGTACGCGCCAAAAAACCGCCATCAAAAAAATAATGAAATACGTCAAAGCGTGGCAGCAGCCATAGAAATGCTGCGTAGGGTCCCCAAACAGCAAGGACCGCCTTTTTCACCCATTTTGGAAACCATGACATTTTAAGGAAGTCTGAAAGCAGATAATCATAATCCTCCCGCTTGTGGATGCCATAGACTTCATAAACAAATGTTTTCGCTTCATAGGCCTTTATGCGCATTGCTTGGCAAAGATATTTAATATTTATTATTGGGACAGGTCCGTAGATCAATCTTGGTTTGTCTCCTTGTTGTTGTCGCTTTAGCGTTGATCTTCTCACGCGGAGGGTCTGAAGAGCAATTAGAATGAAAGCAAAAGGGGCAATTAAGTTTCTGACCAAAAAATAAATAATCGGTCTGACCATGCCGATAAAAAGCTCATGAGTTTGTTCTGTCATTATTTCCTCTGGTCAAAATATTTTTCCAGATTTGGTTATCTTTGCGTACTCAGTACGTCGATAGGGTATCCCTCCGTCGCAATCGGGCAGAGGGAAAAATCTCGATCGCAGTAATCACCTATCTCTTTTACCCATATTATGTACCATCAGCCTTGTTAAGTATTTGCAGGAGCTTCTTATCTAGTTGCGCGATCCGATCATCCAAATTCTTCAAGGCCTTTGCAAAGTTGAAGCCCAGACGAATTCGAGTTGATTTAATAAGATCGGACGCTGGGTATCGCCCGCCAGAAGCCGCCCCGATCTCCTCTAAAACGAGGACATCCTCTCCGGTTAGGACTGTTACACTACCCATATCACGCCTTATTTCAAGAACTTGTCCTGGAACTCCCAAGTATGGGTAAGCGAGTTTTTCGGGATGAGCTCGCCATATAATGATCTTTTTAGTGTCGACGAAGGAATAAGCGCCGAGGAAGGGTTCTGAACTTGCCCGTACGAGGCGGTATAGGTCAATGGCTGATCGATTCCAGTCTATCTCCCCATCCTGGGCCAGCCTCGGAAAACACCTCAGCCAGAATGAAGGATCTCTTGACTGAGCTCTCGGAACAATCGTTCTTGAAGCCAAACCTTCCAAGGCTTCGACGAACATCGAGGGAATGTTTTTGGACATGAATTGATAAACCTCACCGATATAAGTATCGGACCTTAAGGGAAATTCTCGCTGGATTAAAATTGGTCCTCCATCGAGGGTGGCATCCATGAAGTGGAGGGTCAACACAACCTTTTCATCCCCAGACAAAATGGCCCAGTTTGGGCATGCGTTTCCTTTGAAGCGGGGAAGATCTCCAGCATGGGCGTTGATCACTCCATATTTAAACTGATCGAGGATCTCCTGACCGATCATTGTCTGCCAGTTCACACTGACCGCAATTTCTGCACCTGATTGTCTGACCATCTCAATATATTCTGGGCTATTGATTAACTTGTCGCAGAAGAAGGGACACCCTAGTTCTTCCGCAAGACCCTTGAAATCTTCATGGGATTTAGAGTATTCACGTTCAGCCGGGCTCGTACCAATCAAAACAATCTGATGTCTTGCTTTAACACACGCCTGAATGCTATCATAAAGCCAGTGTGTTCTTCCCAACGCAGCAACTCTCATCGTTTCGGGCCTTTCGTACATGACCTGGGACGAAATGCCTGGGCCAAGGAGGTTTTTTTAAGGACGTACCATTCCGCCTCTTGACTAGAAAGGCCTCTTCCCCTTGCTCTGGCTAATTCTTCACCTACTTTTAGACCAGCGGTTTGTAACGCAATCAGTGGTTTCGGGCCAATGTAATCTGTCCTCACACTCATAAAACCAGGCGGGGCAAACTTACTGGGATGACAACGAAAGCCGACGGACTCAAGGGCTTCTCGATCCACACTTCCGCAGATGTGAGTTATAGCTAAATGAGGATTGAGGGCAAACAGTTCTTCTGCCCCGATTTCGCCGTTCTTACCAATCAACGGCCGATGGCTGTTGTGTTCTACGATAACGGCGGCGTCGGCATCCCGAAAGGCTCGGTGGGCTTTAAGAGATGTGAGGCTACCTTTTCTCCCCGAGAATAAAAGGTTGACGTGGGCTTTCGCGGCAAGGAGTGTCGTAACAACTTCCCTACATAGTTCTCCGCTTCCAATAACAATGATATTGGAACGAAAAATCTCTATCTCTATATCCAAAAGGAGTTTGACCGCAAGCAACCCCACATATTCAAAGATTCTCAACTTATGGTGATGTTCATTTGTGCCAAGAACAGAAATACATAATCGTCTACACTCAGCTAAATCTAAATCGGCACGGCGATATTCCCAAGTTTCGAACATCAATGGAATCACTGCGGTGGGTTTTAGTCGGCTTAAAAAAGGCGCATCTATGGGTCTTATGAAACCGAGGTTAGTTACGATGTCGGCCTCCCTGATCCGATCATCTTGACGAGAAAACAAGATGACAATGCGCTTGTCAATACGCCACTTATGAGCTAAATTTGCACTTATGACACGAACCTCCTCGGCAGTGCCATAAACAGAGTCTCGTGTCAAAGCATAGACCCTTTTGGCTCCGGCCAGCGCTGCTATCATAGGCGTGAGAATGTAATAACCAGTCGCCGCCTCAGTAAGAATAGTGAGATCTTGAAGATTGAGAGAGAATTGGTTGATTGCTTCCTCAATCAATCGCCGGCATCGCGATTCACTGCTTATCAATTGCGGTCTAAATTTTTTCCGATGCTCTCTCAACATCCTAGCTGACCTTTCCAGCCTTTACTCTGGCAAGAATTCCCTCATCCACCATTCTACGTTCAGGAGTGACCAGACGAATAATCTTCTATTCTGCTTCCCTTGGAGATGCTCATCTACTAACTTTCGTACTGGTCCTTCATCCAATATTTCATAAATCCGCGCCTTCTTATCATAGAGTAAGCGGCGCACATAATTAATACTTTCCCCCTTAAACCATGAGGCGTCGGGTGCCGAGAACCCCTGCTTTTCAGCTTGTGTCACTTCTGCTGGAATATACTTCTCCATCACCCTGCGCAGCAGTAACTTGCCATCTCGCGTCCGTTGATAGTATCTCACTGTTTTTGAGGCCGGCTCGTTTTCATTGAGGCGGATAACCTCCTCCAGGTTCTGTAGTTTCATTCTAACTGGAAGCTGCATAGCAAAATCAACCAAATCATTGTCTAAGAAAGGAACTCGCGTCTCCAGGCCATGTGCCATGCTGAGTTTGTCCTCAACGACAAGTAAGCCGTGGAGAAAAGTCTTGGCCTCAAAATAGAGGGAATAGTTGATGTAGTCCTCTGGGCGTTCGAGCGGTGAGCTTCGCTTCTGAAAAACATCACGAAAGATATCCCTTGTCCAAACATGTTTCACATCATCCCAAACGGGGGTAAATACTTCCTTGAGGGTTTTGTTTGGAATAAGCCGCTGCCAGTAAAGATAATATTTATCAACATATTGCTCAAAATTATCATTCATGGCAGCCCGATAATATCGCCATGGGTACCCGCCAAAAAGCTCATCTCCCCCTGTTCCCGAAAGCACCACTTTCACAAATTTTGACGCAAGTTGTGCCATGTAAAAGTTCGGGTAGCTCTGTCCTACGCGTGGTTCTTCAAGATGCCATGCGAGTTTAGGAAGGACCCTCTCCATATCTCCTGCTTTCAAAACCATATCATAATGTTCTGTTTTAAAGAGGTAAGACATCAGCTCAGCTTTCTCCCGCTCGTCAAAGGCCAATTCTAATCCTGATGCGGAGTGAAGATCGAAACCGCAGGTGAATGTCTTGATATAGGGAAGCTGAGAGGCCGCGATGCCAGTAATCGACCCTGTATCCATTCCTCCACTTAAATAGGAGCCTAATTCCACATCGCTTACTAGTTGACGTTTGACAGCTTGACAGAAGAGGCGATCAAGCTCTCCTTGATATTCTTCTTCATCCGTTACCCTTTCAGGCTCCTTAAAATGAAAGTCCCAATATTGGTGCAGTTCTAAGCTATTTGTCAGATGGCCTAAGACCAATTTAGACCAATGTCCCGCCGGCAGGAGCTTGACCCCTTTTAACAGGGTCTTATCGGTAAATATATTTTGGAACGTGAAATACTCCAGCAATGCCTCGAGGTCTAACGCCATTGGAATTCCAGGATAGGTCAATATCGCTTTTTGTTCAGATGCAAACAAAAATGTCGTTTGAGAAAATGCATAATATAACGGTTTGATTCCGTAGCGGTCACGAGCAATAAAAAGTTCCTGTTGCCTCCTATCCCATATGGCAAAAGCAAACATACCATTGAAGCGATGAGTACAATCTGGTCCCCATTCAGCATAGGCATGAAGAACCACTTCTGTGTCGGATCTGGATCTGAACTTATGCCCGAGAGACTCCAATTGCATCCTTAAATCTTGAAAATTGTAAATCTCACCATTGTAAGTAATGGCGAGCTCCTTATCCTCTGTGGTCATCGGCTGGTGTCCAGCCCTGGAGAGATCGAGGATTGAAAGCCTTCGATGACCCAGTCCAACGAAGCTGTCGACATAGAATCCCTCCGAATCCGGTCCTCTATGTTTAACCGCATCCGTCATTTTCCGAAGTAACCCGGGGGAGACCGGCTCACCATTTAAATTAAAAATTCCTATAATACCACACATAGAACCTAACTCAGTTCTTTAATCGCCTTTACCACATAATCATAATCTTCAGCTGTCATCCGGTTATGAAGCGGGATGGCCATGCTATAGCGATCGCAATCGCGAGCAACAGGAAAATCATCCGGTCGTGTGCCGAAGCGTTCCTTGTAAAACCCCAACATATGCACTGCGTGGGTACCCGGACGGGTTTGAACTCCTTTCTTATGAAGCATTTCCATCAGCTTGTTCCGAGACACGGGGGATTTGCTTTCATCGATATAGCAGACATAAGCCTGCCAGCCGTGTCTGTAACCCTCTGGGAAGGAAGGCGTGTTTAACCATGAAATACCAGCTAATTCCCGCGCATAGTAACCCGCCCACCTCTGACGCTCTTCAGTATAACGATTGAGCTTCGAAAGCTGAACCATTCCCAAGGCCCCCTGGAGGTCTGTCATGCGATAATTGAACCCCAGCAAATTGAAATCAGGCAGGATATAGGGTTGCGGTCCGTGATGACGTTCCTCCTCAGAAACGCTGGTGCCGTGATTGCGCAACGACTTCACCTTTTCGGCGAGTTCTTTATCGTTCGTGGTTACCAGGCCTCCTTCTCCAGTTGTGATCGATTTTCGGGGATGGAAGGAAAAAGCTGCCGCAACACCTAAGGATCCCGCTGACCGCCCTTTATAACTACTCCCTGATGCACATGCAGCATCTTCTATGATGGAAATTCCTGGAGCGGCTTCTGCAATGGCGTCGATATCCGCACAGAGACCGAAAAGGTGTACTGGAAGGATAGCCCTTGTCCTTTTGCTGAGCTTCTTGGGAATTTGGGCCACGTCGATGTTGAAGGTGGTACGATCCACATCGACAAAAACGGGCATCGCTCCACAATACAGGACGACATTGGCCGTCGACACCCAGGTGAACGCCGGGACGATCACTTCATCCCCTGGACCAATACCGAGTGCAGTCATGATTACGTGTAGGGCCGTTGTGCAGCTGGTGGTCGCTAAAGCGTATGTGACTCCGTGCCGTTGAGCAAATGCTCTTTCAAAAGCTTCAACCTTTGACCCTTGCGTGAGCCAACCGGTCAGAAGCGGTTCTCTCAGAGCTTGCCATTCTTCTTCGCCTGTATCTGGACGAGAAATATCGATATTTCGCCGTTTAATCATCTTCTAAACCCACCTCTCGACGTCGGCGCAATACTTCTTCTTTATGGTTTCTCCGCCACTCGATCAATTTCTCCAGACCCTCTCTCAATCCAAATTGAGCTTTAAAGCCGATTTCAGCTTCAGCTTTCTTGGGGCACCCTACCCTATTCTTCACAAAAGTCGTGCCTTCCGGCTCATATTGAATATCTGAGCCGTTGTGAGTAATTTCCAGAATGGTCTCGGTAAGTTCCTTAATGGTTGTCTGAATTCCTCGCCCGACATTATAGAAGGTGTCTGTAGTATGTGACTTCATGGCACATAGATTCGCCTTCGCACAATCGGATACATAAATGAAATCATAGGCTTGAGACCCATCCCCATAAACGATTGGGGGTAGTCCTTTATCGAGTCTATCCAGTATCTTCATGATGACTGCGATGTAGGCTCCTTTGTAATCCTGCCGGGGACCGTAGACATTCATATATCTAAGGCCGACGTAATTAAGACCGTAGCGATGATAGAACGCACGGCACATTTGTTCCCCCGCCACTTTTGTCGCTCCATAGAAGGTCTTGTTGTTAAATGGGTGATCCTCTGTCATGGGGATCTCAATGGCATCGCCATAGACTGACGCGGAAGACGAATAAACCAATTTTCTCACCCTATTCTTTGCACACGCTTCCAAAACATTGAACGTCCCCCTGACGTTTGCATCAAAAGCAGCTCTCGGGTATTCATAACATTGGAGCAGCCAGAGCGCTGCAAGATGGATGACGTAGTCCATGCCTTTCACGGCGGAGTCTAAGATGTCTGTCTGACAGATATCTCCTCCGATCCCATGGATTCTCACACGGGGATCTTTTTGAGCCCTTTCCAAATTGCTTAGTGTTCCCCGGCAGAAATTGTCATAGACTACAATCTCTTTCACGTCTTCTTTGGTCAATTC
>Ga0187771_10001639_pt1 | contig 15140 bp, 14 predicted proteins | sample 0116_SJ02_MP15_1_FD_133139 | JGI IMG/M metagenome (GOLD analysis project Ga0187771, IMG submission 133139) | Tropical peat soil microbial communities from peatlands in Department of Meta, Colombia - 0116_SJ02_MP15_10_MG | ecosystem: Environmental > Terrestrial > Soil > Wetlands > Peat | place...
GACGCCGCCCATGTATATTTGCGCTAGGAGAGCGCGAAATCTCTACGATACGGGCTGTTGAGGAACCATCATGCTTTCCCGCAACTTTATTCTCTGGGAAGTAGACCTCCAGGCCGACTTCATTCTGCCCGGGGGCAAACTCTACGTCCCGGGCGCCGAAAAACTGCTCCCCAACATCCGCCGTCTCACCGATGCGGCCAGGCTAGGACAAGTGTTCCTCGTATCTTCTGGCGATTTTCACGCGGTCGACGATCCTGAATTCAAAATCTTTCCACCTCATTGTGTCAAAGGGACTCCGGGCGCTGAGCTTGTTCCCGAGGCGATCACAGAAAGAGTGATTCGCGTAGCCAATCAGGCCGACACGCGCTTGCCGGACGATTTCTCCCCATACCAGCAAATCCTGCTGGAAAAGCAGACTCTAAACGTCTTCGAAAGTCGCCATGCCGATGCTCTGGTGCGCCGCCTCGTAGACCGCGCCGAGTTCGTCGTCTTCGGCGTGGTAACTGAGTATTGCGTCAGCTTTGCCGCCAAGGGGCTGCTCGAACGCGGAAGGCGCGTAGCTCTCGTGACCGACGCGATCGAAACCCTCAAGCTGGAAGAAGGCAACAAGGCGATCGCCGAAATCGAGCGCCTCGGAGCGAGAGTGACTACCACCGACCAGGTTCTCCTGGCTATGCGTCACGTGGGGACTCGCTGAAGCCTACTTGGAGGCCATTTGGCTTTGTTGAGATTCCGGGGCTGACCTCAGAGCGAGCCGTAGCGGCGGCGACGACGGTGCAAAGACTTGCACATTCTGCGCAGGATTTCAGTAAGACCGATAGACTTTTTTACTTGGTTCTGACAAGAACGCTACCTTCCTGTTGTAGTATTCCCCCGACACATGGCCTGCAAACGCGGGCCGCTCGCAAACCCCAACTCTCCAAACGCCGTCAATTCTCCCGAGAGAAAGGTGATTATGTTCGACAGTAAACTAGCTCGTATTCCCCTACTCGCTGGCCTTCTAGCGCTTTCCCTGATCACGAGCGCGCAAAGCAAGACGCCTGGATGCATTGGCCCAAGCGGTAATCGGTTCAATCTCGAGCCACGCGCCAACGCCGTAGTGCAGACTGCCCAGTCAGTGGCATTCCTGCCCGGCGCCGGAGAAAACGGTGCTGATCTGGTCGTCGGGACGGGTAACGACGCGCGCGGCATCAGCACCAACCCAAACGCCACGATCATTGCCGAGGACGCTTTCTACGTGCAGCGCTCCGATGCCAACTGCGCGGCCGATTTCGAGGGTGGCTTGCCTACCATTTCCAATGCCACCGATCAGTTTTCGCCGTTCGGAAGCCCCGTCGTGGTCGCCGACGCTGCGCGTAAGCAGTTCTTCATCGTAGACGCCCGGTTTGGAGATTTCACCGACGACAACGGCGTTGGCATCGTGCGCAGCGACGCCAAGACGCTGCTCAATGCAACTGACTGCCCGAGCGGCACCGAAGTTGGCACGGCTAACTGCTGGCCTTTGGGCGCGGTTACGAACATCACGACACTGAACGCATTTCTCTCCAACCCACACATTGCTGTTGATGAGCGCACCAGCGGGAAGGGTGCTGGAGATGTCTACACCGTCGTGACGCAGGCCGATCCCAACAACACTCTGCATACTCAGGTTTCGCTTACCGCCTGCACCAATGGCCTCAACTGCGGCAATTCCATCTCGATCAGCGGCTCCGACCTGGAAGGGGATTTCGCATGGGTGCAGGTGCGCCCGGACGGCAGCATCACAATCTCCTACCGCAATACGTCATTCCCAGGCATCAACCCAGAGGAAATCAAGTTCGTGAACTGCACGCCTAACGGCGCGCCCAATCCGCCGACCTGCAGCGCCCCGGTCACCATCACCACAGAACACACCCCGGCCTTTGCGTCGTTCATCGGAAATCAGGGACTCACCGATCTCTTGTACCCCAAACATGTGCATCGGCTGGAAGCCGACGGCCATACGGTGACTACGTTTCTGGTCTATGACCGTTGCAGCGTGCCGGTGTTGCCCGGCAACACATCCACTTGCCCCAAGACCAGCGTGGCGCTCACCAGTTCCAGTGACGGCGGCGCAAGCTGGGCCCCGGTTAGGATGGTTACCTGCAGCCCCGGCCATCAGTTCTTCGGCAGCCTTGCGGCCGACACCTCCACAGGCACGGTCAACATCGCTTATTACTCCACCGAGAAGGATCCCTTTCATCTACTGACGCAGGTTTTTGTGGCACAGGTTCCGCCCGGCATGACGACGGTCGGTGGGGTGCATCAGGTGACCACTGATTTTGCTGATCCCGCGGCTACCTCGCCCGCGGCGTTTCTTCTCCAGCCGTCTGGCTTCGGCAATACGATCGGAATTGCAGCCGCAAGAAACCGCGCCTATGTCAGCTTCACTTACAACACGGTCAACGGAACCTACAACGGAGTGAGCGCCGCCGATGTGAACAACCATCTGGCCTCGTTCTATTACTAGAAGGGGAACACGCTATAGGAGAGGAACAATGAAAGCACGAAAAACAGTTTTGCTGGCTGTTTGCACCGTGGGTTTGACAGCATGGGCGGGCGCCCAGTCCGCTTCGGTGGCAGCTTGCAACGGGCCTTCGGGAGCGCGCTTTAATCTCGAGCCACGCGCCAAGGCAGTAGCGCAGCAGGAACCGGTGGCCGATTTTCTGTTGAACCGTGTTGCCCCGGGTGATGATCTAGTTGTGCAGGTCGCCAATGATTGGCGGGGCAACATAACTGGCGTGCGGTGGGATGGCAGCGTCAGCGGATACTACGTGCACCGTTCCACCACGGCCGACTGCAGCGTGCAGTTCGAAGGCGGGTTGCCTGCGATCAGTTCTGGTGGAAGCAACTTTGTCGGCATTGGCAATACCGTGGTCGCCGCTGACCCCGCACGCGATGTCTTCTTCGCGGCTGACTCGCGCCTGGGACCATCCAGCTTGGCCGGCAGCATTGGTTTGTTTCGCGTTTCTGCCTCCACGTTGCTAAATCCGGTAGCCTGTCCCGAGGGCACTCACAATGCGGCACAATCTGCTTCGTGCTGGGGAGGAACGTCTGCGGTCATCCTAACCTCGGCGGCCTTCCAGGCCGATCCCGCGCTGGCAGTGGATGAGCGCCCGACAAAGGCAGGCGTCGGCGCCGGGGACGTCTACGTTTCTGCGCTGGGCTCGAATGGCAGCGCGGCTGCCATTCTGCTTACTGCGTGCACCAATACGACCTTAAAGTGCAGCCCGACGGTTGCCATCACTCCCACCACCAGTCCAGGCTTCGACTACGTCAGCATCCGCGAGGATGGACTTATCACGATTTCTTGGGCCAATGCCAACGCGGATGGAAGCAATGACATCGTGTTCGTGACCTGCACTCCGGCCGGCGCTCCCAAGGTTCCAATCTGCTCAGCGCCGATGCCGGTGGTGCATGTCGCCAATCCCATCAGTTCTTCTTTCAACTCGCTGTTTCCCCTGCAGAATGTGCATCTGCTCACCTTTACCTATCCCAAGCACGCCAGCAGGGAAGAGACTGCCGGCAAGTTCACCACCTTCCTTGCCTATGATGATTGCGAGGTTCTGTATCAGGCCAAAGCGGCTCCAACCTGTTTGGAATCGGAAGTAATGCTGGTCAGCTCGACTGATAGCGGCAAGACCTGGTCAAGACCAGTTTCAGTAGATTCTGCGCCCGGCCACCACTTCATGCCAGCCATCTACACCGACACCTCCAAGGGCATCGTGAATCTGGCCTACTACAGCTCACAGGGAGACCGCTTCAATCACCGTATGCAGATATTTCGGAACCAGATCCCGCCGGGCAGCGTAACGCCCGACAAACCTGTAGCCGTGACGACGGTCCTTGATGAAATTGACCCGGCTCCGCAGGAAGACAACCAGAGCCAGTTTGATTACTACATGGGCATCGTGGCGCGCGGCCCGAGCGCAACTGGCCGGAGCCATCTGTACACATCGTTTGACTCCACCTCGACAACCGGCACCTACGAGGGCAAGCCTCTGCCAGAACTCAACAACAACATCAGCATGACCACCTACTAGACGCCGCTTTGCGCGGGGAGGAATGGGGCCTGTAACGGTTCCACATTCCCCTTTGGGTGGCGTGCTCTTACCACTCTAGCGCTTTAGCCCCCGAGGGCGGCAGACCGGTGACAGGTTCCGAGAAACCGCCGCTAATGACGCTCCCGATCGCCGTGATTGTGCCGCCAGGTCCAGTATTCCTTCTGTTCCTGCGGCGGGAGCTTGCGGAAATCGCGCCGATGGTCGCGGTGAGTCTCGTCGCACCAGCGCCGGTAGTAGACTACTTCTTCGTCGTTCCATACGTGATAGTCGGTGTAATAGGGGTCGTAGACGCGATAGTAGTGATGTTCGCAGGCCAGTCCGCCCAGCGATGTAGCCAGCGCCGTCGCGAGCAGGAGTGAATGCATAGCGCGCGATCCGTAGCTCATGATGTTCTCCTCTTCTAAAGCTAACCCTCTTTCCCCTAGCGAGTTGCTGAGGAAATCCAGGCGCTCGGCACTCCCAACTGTACTCCTGAAGCTCTTTGCTGAAACCTGTTGTCAAGAACCCCGGCATTGCGAATCTGCAAGTGTATGCGCGGAGGCATGAACGTACGCCCCCGCGCGAAGTCAGCGGCGCGGTTGTTGGCGGGAAACTACGAGGTGTTTACGATGCTGCCTCGATGTTCTCGACATGGATCAGATTGTTGTTTGCGTCCAGCCTGCCCGTGATCCTCACTTGCTTGCCTTCGAACGGCTTGGCCTTCTCTTGATCGTCAAGCTGGTAGCTCATGTCCGTTGCACTTTCTTTCAGAACCAGCTTGCCTTTCTCCTTGACGATCGTGCCATTGAAGGGTTTGGCATCTTGATTCTGCGTGTCGTTTTGCTGTTGGCCCGCGACCGGCTGAGAGTCATGTCTCGCCTGCTCTGGGGAGGACTGCGCCTTGAGCGCAATCAGCCCTGCTGCAAAGATCACTACCACAACCATTCGCACCATGAAGTCTTTCATCACAAACCTCCAAGCCATAGGGATGGTCTTTCTTATTCGCAGATCTGCAACCCCCGGACCAATCGAGATAGGAGACTTGATTTCTTCCAGATACGAACCACGCGTCTTCAGTCGGCGGGACGAGAACCCGTAAATTCTCCACAGTGAGATGGAGTTCTTTGCGTGGTGCATAAAGGACCACCAAATCCAAGAACAAAACAATCTCAGGAGTTAGTCTCCGCCTGTGCTTGTCAGCCTTCGGTACCGCTGCGGAGCCGCCGGCCAGACGACGTAGGTGCGACCCGATGGAGAGCAATCACTCCGGGCTGAGCCTCCACGGTACAATCTTTCCCATGCCTCGAAAGCCTACCCATGGCCACGACACGCGCTACGTCCAGCTGCAGAAGAACTACTGCTTCGCCTGCGGCCTTAACAATCCCGACGGCATGCGCCTCAAGTTCACTCTCGACGAAGCTCGCCAGACCTTCGTCTGCCGTTTCCGCCTCTCGAAGCGCTACACCGGCCCGCCCGGCCATTGCCACGGCGGCATCATTGCCACCATCCTCGATGAAGCCATGGGCAAGGTGAACAAGCTCCGGCACGTCGTTGCCGTCACCAAAGAGATCAGCGTGGAATACCTGAAACTTGTGCCTCTAAACAAACCGCTGTGCGTCGAGAGCCGCGAAGTCAGCGCGCACGGTCGCCAGCACATCAACATGGCTGAGATTCTTAACGAGAAGGGCGAAGTGCTCGCCCGCAGCCGCGGCATTTTCGTCGCCATCGACCCGGGAAAAATGTTCCGCAGGTTCGTAGAGCGATAGCTGCGGTTAACACAGACTGACTCTGGATCAGCATATCGGGGTTCGAATCCCTGGGGGCAGCCAATCTAATTACCCTCCGGCAGCGGTCCTGCAGCCTAGTAGTCCGTACCAACCCTGACAATTTACGCGGTTGATCGCTTGCGCTATGTTTCCGAAGAGAGAGTGTTAGCCAGAACTCCGCCCTTCGCGGGGGACTGTGCAGTCCGGGTGGGTACGAGTCGATTTCTTATGGCTGAACAGAAAGCGAAGGCGATCCCGGAGAGCGCGAGCGAGCCCGAGGCCGGTCGTCCGTCGAAACGGCCCTACCGGGAGCCCGCATTCGAGTATGAGCGGGTCTTCGAGACAATGGCCCTGGCGTGCGGCAAAGTCGCGCCCACCAATTTCCAGTGCCGATTTCATCGCAACAGCTCCTAGCGCGATGTGATTTGTCGCAAGCGGAGGCAGAATGGCGGAAAAGTACATTGCGCGAAGTGCGTCCATCGCGGCCCGCATGCTGGGGGGCGAGATGATGGTGATGTCGACGACGGATTCGACTTTTTTCACCCTCAACGAAGTGGCCACCGTGATTTGGCAGGCTGCCGATGGGCGCACGCCGCTGTCGGCCATCGTTCACGGCAGAGTCTGCCAGGAGTTTGACGTAGATCCGGAACGGGCGCAACGCGGCGCAGAGCGTTTTGTCGATGAACTCTCCCAGCACGGGATTTTCTTGGTCTCCGACCATCCCCTGGTCGACTCCTTCCCGCCGGAGCAGTGCTGAATGAGCCTGCTCGCGGAGGTGAACCAAAAAGCACTAGCTCTGGGTGTGCCCGTCAGCGTTCATCTCGATCTGACCTACCGCTGCAACGAACGCTGTGGGCATTGTTATCTGGATCACGACGATCACGGCGAGATGACCACGGCGGAAATCGCAGACCTGCTCAATCAACTCGCCGAGGCCGGCGTTTTTTTCCTCTCGCTCAGCGGCGGCGAGGTTTTCCTGCGCCGCGACTTTTTTGAAATCGTGGCCAAGGCGCGGCAATTGTTGTTCAACGTGAAGGTCAAAACGAATGGCGTGATGATCCGTGAGCGGGAAGCCGCTAGACTTCGTCAGCTGGGAGTCGAGCAGATCCAAATCAGTGTCTATTCGCACCGGCCGGAAGTTCATGACGCCATCACAAAACTGCCGGGATCGCTCGAGCGAACGATCCGCGCGATTCGCTTCCTGAAAGCACAGGGACTGAAAGTCAGCATCGCCAACGTTCTCATGCGGGGCAACTTCGCCGACCAACCGGAAGTTGCCAAGCTGGCTAGGGAACTGAAAGTCGAGTACACGCTCGACCCGACGATCAGCCCAAAGATGGACGGAGACACATCGATCCTCGCTCTGCGCATTCCGGGGTCTGAGCTGCAGCAGGTTTTCCGCAACCCAGAATTGGTAGGGAACGTGGAAGAATTCTGCGCCCCTCCGCCGCCGCCGGGCGATGACATCATGGAGGGCTTCCCGTGTAGCGCCGGACACACGGCCTGTTACATTTCGCCTTATGGCGACGTGTTTCCGTGCGTGCAGTTTCCGTTGCCTTGCGGCAACGTGAGAGATCAAAAGTTTCTCGACATCTGGCGTAGTTCTCCACGGTTGAAGGAGGTGCGCTCGATCCGTGCCAAACATCTTCCGACGTGTTCGAGCTGCACCCACGTGGGAACCTGCACGCGTTGCCCCGGTTTGGCGTATATGGAAGGGAATATGCGGGGGCCGTCTACGGCGGACTGCGAGAAATCGTTCTTGAGAACGGGCATTCCGTCGGCCAATATGCTGATGAGGAGGCGACAGGTATCGGCGGGGCCTCTGATCCAGATTCAGGCCCTGGCTGGCTCAATGCAGGCGGCTCCTCCCGGAATGACGAATTGAGCTTGGTCAGGGAGCAGCAGAGCAAGAAGGCATGCGCGTGAGTAACCATTGCGCAATCGGATGGGGCGCTTTCAGTTACGAAAGTTACGTCCCGAATTCCCAAAATGTGAGCGAAGATAAGAACGGGATTAGACCCTCTTAACGGTGCGGTATTGAGGAGAGGTATGCTGCGAAAGCGAGCATTTTGTAGCTTAACGCTGGCGGCCGGGCTGCTGGCGGGCATTCCGCTTGTGGGCCAGGCAGGGATCGAGACCTCCGCATCAGCGGATGCCAGCCGCCAACCAACACACTTGGGTTATCCGCAAGACTGGAGTTCGCGGTACTTGCTAATGCCGGGCATGCAGGCCGACAAGGTATTGGCGGCGGGGGAGCACGATCCCCGTTACGTGTACAACATGGTCATGCGGCAGGTGGCAGTGGCGAACTACTATCTCCCGCGCCCGCTGCCTTGGCCTCGGCCGCGCCCTCGACGCCACATCAAGATCGACTGGGCGGTTTCGCTGGAAAACGGATATGTGCCGCAAAGCCAGTTCCCGGCGAAGTATCAGTTCGGCGTGCTCAAAGAGGACTGCAATGCGGACTACGTTCTTTACGGACTCACCGTGACGTCGGGAACGCAGGCCAACATCGTTGGGATCAACAACCTCTACACGACGGCAACTCCGCCGTGCAACAGCGGAGCCCCCTGGGTCGCGTTTGCTTACAACACGGTGACCCAGACCGGAGGACAGATCAAAACGTCGCCGGAGCTGTCGGCGGACGGAACGAAGGTGGCATTTGTCGAGAGCACTACCACAGGCTCGTACTTTCACGTGCTGGTGCTGCCCAATCCGATCCCAACGCCGCCCGCGCACGTGGGATCGGTGCTGAGTCCGCAGACGCCTACATCCTGCCCGAAGCCCACGACACCGGGCTGCATGACAACGCTCACCATTGAAACATCTGCTTCCAACTCCAATTCTTCGCCGTGGGTCGACTACAACACGGATACGGCATACGTCGGGGCAGACAATGGCGTGCTGTACAAGATATCGCCGGTATTCAGCGGTGGCGCTCCGGCACTGGTCAACGACCCGAGCAACTGGCCGGTCACGGTTTCCACCAACACTCATAACACGGTGTTGACGGCTCCGGTTGTCGATATCCCCTCGGGACTGATTTTTCTGGGCGATGGCGATGGCTACGTGTACTCAGTAGCAATAAAAAGCCCGGGTAAAACGTTCGCGGCTGAGTATACGGTCGGATGGGCATTCGACGGAAGCACCAACGGCAGTGGAGGAGCAGGGACGGGAATCGTAGATCCGCCAATTGTCGTCACCGATCCCGCCAATCCCACCACCGACCAGGTGTTCGCTTTCACGGGATGCAGCTATGTGTTGGGAGTCGGCGGAGCGGTCACTCAGCTTCCGGCGAATTTTGCTACGGGACCGTCTAGCCAAAACAACCTCGGCAACACGGTGGACCTGGGGTCGGCCACCGGACGGGGAGACTGCACCGGGAACAATCTTCACTCGGGTACGTTTGACAATGCATTCTGGCTGAACGGGTCGAAGTCGGGGCACATGATCGCTTGCGGATTCGTCAACAATGGTGGCGTCCCCTCGAATCCCGAGATGTACATGTTCCCCTTTGCCAGCAACCTCATCACCAGCACCGGAGATTCCACGTTCGTGGTGAACAACAACAAGGGAGAGGAATGTTCGCCACTCACAGAGTTCTACAACGGATCGTCCGACATGTTGTTTTTCGGAGTTGGCGCTTCCAGTAAGGCGTCCTACCTGGAAAGCTCGGCGCTTACCGGCTCGCTGGCCACGCCGAACTGCACGGGTACGCCAACATCCACGTGTGTGACCTCGCCGAATGCCCTGGGCGGCACCAGTGGGATCGTGATCGACAACCAGGTATCCAATGGCGGGACGAACCTCTACTTCTCAACACTGGCGGCGGGGTCGGTAAACGGCCAGAAGTGCAACGTCTCCGGCGGAACTGCGAATCCCTACTGCGCTGTGAAGCTGACCCAGTCAGGGTTGCAGTAAAGGTTTCAAGAACCCTCCCAACTCCTCGGTTTTGAGAAGCTCGCGGAAAACTGCCCTTTGCAATTCAACCCGGGAAGGGCCGCGAGTTTACGGCTTTTTTTCCGGGTTGAAATCCCAGGACAGTTTTACGACCACCGACCGGCGCACCAGTCCCGTGGCCACTGACGTCCCATTGCCCTCGACGTGCTCAGCCGACTGCAAGTTGCGTCCCCACACACCCATATTCAATCCGCGTACTGCGTGCCAGGAGCCGCCTACATCCACCCGATTCCCGGTAGGGACATTGACTGTGGCGGGGCCAGCGGGAGCGGTAAAAGGGTTCCAGTGATAGAGCGCCGAATCGAATGAGAAGTGTTTGGGGAGATCGACCTGGGAGTGAACCGAGAACTGATGGCTGGGATTGGCACCCATACTGACTCCAGTACCGCGGTTCTCAGTGACGTTCAGATCCAGATGCCACCAGCGGGTCGCCATCCATTGATTGCTCAGCTCCAGCCCATGAGTCTGGGCAAGAAGTGCGTTCGTGAACGTGGTCGCAACTTGAAGGTAAGGAGGTATCGGATTGAAGTTGGTGACGGCGTGATTGAAATCTGGGTAAATCAGGTCCGAATATGAGTTGTAGAAAGCTGCGACATCCAGCGACCAAACTCGGTGGTACTCATACCTGTATCCGGCTTCGTAAGCGGTTTGATATTCACTGTGGATCTTGGGATCGCCGACAAAGACGAATAAGACCGGTGGGCTGGGAGGTTGCGGAGGCGAAAAGAAACTAAGGAAGTTGTCGTGTTCGTTGCGCGTAGGAGTGCGAGACGTCCGTGACACAGCGCCCCAGACGTGATGCCCCCCGGCTGGGTTCCACACGGCCCGTGCCTGAGGCAGCGCATCAAAGCCACCGTATGTGCTGTGTTCGAACTTGGAGCCGATGGTGACTCGCAGCCTGTCGGGAATGATGTTGAGGTCGTATTGGCCGAATCCGCTGGAGAAATTAAGCCGCTGGTCCGAAGGCGTCAGGTAGTCGGCGGGCGTAACCGGGGTCTGGTCGGCCGTGCTGCGAAAGGCGCCGCCCCAGATGAACGAGTGGTGGCGGTTCAGGGTGTAGTCGTGCTGAAATTCGATGTCGCAGGTGGTCCGGTACTCTCCCCCAAAACCAAGCAACGTGCGATTGGTCCAGTCGCAGTAGGCGAGGGTATTGGTGCGGGATTTGGCAGAGAATGTATGCTGCCAGCGAGCCAGGACATGTCCGCCAGCCACCGCATACGATGTGTTGGCCATATTGTAGTCGCCGTAATTGGCCAGCCACTGCGCGTCCCGGATATTCCCCTGATAACCAGCAACGTCGAGGCTGAGATTGTTCTCGGAATTGACATCCCAATCAGCTCGAATCCCCGCGTCGGAGAGATGCCAGCCATTGAACATATCCGCTCCCGTTTGGTCGACGGCCGGATCCCAGAAGCTGCTTTTGCCATAAATCCGATAAGCGAAGGATTTCCCGACGCGGGCGCCAAAGCGAAAACTGCCCTGGTAACCCTCCCCTTCGCCCAGAGACGTAGCCATGGATGTACCTTGGGTTTCATTCGCCGGCTTGCTGATGATGTTGATGACGCCATTTACCGCGTTGGCGCCCCACAGCGCTCCGCCGGGCCCTCGAATGACCTCAATCCGATCGATGTCTTCCAGCCGAAGGTCCAGTACATCCCAATCGGCCCCACCAGACAATGGGTCGTAGACCGAGCGTCCATCGATCAGGACAAGCATCTTTTCGTTTGGGAATCCGTTGAATCCGCGCGTGCTCACACTCCACGCATGTGAGTTGAGCTGCTGCACGGTTAGTCCAGGAACCCGGCGCAAGAGCTCCGGAAGAGACGATAACCCACTGCGCTGGATGTCTTCGCTGGTGATGACGTAGATCGCGGCCGGAGCATCCGAGAGGCTCTCCTCCTTCTTGGAAGCGGAAGTCACCTTGACGTTCATCAACTGCTCAAGACTGAGGCTGGTGATGTCAACGCTCTGCCCACGTTCTGATTCACCACGCTCGGAAGAGCCTGGATCAGATGGCGTGCTGCCGGCGAAAGCGGCCATTACGGAAAACTGAATCAGTACCAAACCGCACGTTGTCAGACGCTTCATCGAGTCACCTTTTTTCCCACCCCGACGCCATTCGCCGCCGGCATCAACAAAGGCGGCTTTCTGCCTGAAGCTGTATTTAAGATCGGCACATTCGTCCAAACCATTAGGACAACCTAATAGCCAAAGCTTATCGCGCGGCCAATTTGCCCGGTCGAATGCCGACCACGTTCACCCGCCGCGCGACGATTCCAGAGACACCGCTATGGCCCGAAGCTGATCTTTACGACCTCCGTGGTCTCGCTTGGTCCTGGGCGATAACGCCACTGGCGCACCGCTTGCGCTGCAGCATCTGCCAGCAAGGGATGGCCGCCGAGCACGCGCACTTCTTTGACGGTTCCGTCCGGACGCACCAGGACCTGCAGCTTCACCGTCCCCGCCAGATTCATTCGTCGCGCTACTTCTGGGACGCCCGGAGGAGCGCTTGACAGCAGTGCGCGAGACCCGGCGCTCTGCACGAGTCCACGCCGGCTTGTGTCTGCCGAGGCCATCGCCAGGAAGCTGGCGTCATACCGGATGCGTGCGCGGTCCAGGGCCGCGGTGTTCACTTGAAATCGCACTTTGCTGTCTTCCAGCGAAAGATTGATCATCCCGCCGCTGGCAAGGAAATCCTCTTGCTCGCCCACCAGCAGGGCGCTGCTGCCCGCCAGGCTGGCGACAGCGTCGGGCACGCGCGTTTGTTCAGCGGCGCGGAAAAACACCAGTTGACACGACCGAAGCTCTCTTGCTGAGCGTGCTGCCTTAACCGAGATTGGCCGCTCGCCAATCGGCTTCCCGGCCGTAGTTGTCCGCAAAGCTTCCACGAAGTCATCATCAGCACCGAAGACGCAAAACACGAGCGGCGATGGTGCGCTCGGCAAGACGCCGTCCGGCCACTGTGCCAGCTTGACGAAGTTGTACAAGTACGCTGCTTTCACGCGGTATTCGCTGAACGTCTGCGCGCACAGTACGGAGGTGGATAGTACGGCCGCGCAGAGAGTACATGCTATGCGGCGCGAGCGCTTCAACCGTGATGAGGTGCCATTACTGCTCGACATGGCTCAGTTCTTTGGCCAAGATTCGGCCTTGTGCTGCCTAATCGTCGACCGTGACTGATGTGTGCATCGAGGAACCACCTGGGATAATCGGCAGTTTTCGCATGTCGCTTTAACCGGCATTGACATCCGGGGAACAGACGGGAGGCCAACTGTTAGGTTCAACCTTAGCCATGGCCCGCGCGAGACCCCCTCGGTTCCTGGCGCACTCGGCGTAACCAAATCCTCTGTGGTGACGCGAGGCAGGTTCAGCACTGGCAGTCCTGCCTCTGTTCCGGTACCATCTCACGTTCAGGATTGTGGTGAATCCTCGGGGTGGTTATGTTCCGAGCGCCAGCCGCTACGTCGGCAAATCGCAAGTCGCGTTTCCTTCTCGCCGAAATTTCCGCGTGGCGAACCTTCGCGTTGATCGTGCTCTTGGCAGTTTTGGCGGTTCACAGCGTCGCGGCAAAATCTGAAGTGTATGTTGTGGTCGTGCCCGTAGCCAATATGTATGTGGAGCCGAGCGAGCAGAAGGAAATGGTGTCGCAGGCGCTTTACGGCAGCGTGGTGAAACTGCTGGTAACGCGCGGCGAGTGGTCGAAAATTCAAACCCCGGACGACCAATACAAAGGATGGACGCCCAGCCGATATCTGCGGCTGGTGCAGAGCGGGCCCGGCTACGCGACATCGGGGAAAGTGGTGCAGGTGGAAAGCCTGTTCGCGAATCTGTATCGCGAGGCGGACGTGAGGCAACGCAAGCCGCTGATTACGATTCCATTCGACTCCCGCCTGGAAGTGACTGCGGAAGGCACGGGCAGCGATGCAGGCTGGCTGCAGGTTCGCCTGCCCGACCAGCGCAGGGCTTGGGTGCAGGTCGGCGACGTGGTCTCTGATCCTCAGCCGCTCAGCATTCCCGAATCCATTGAACTGGCGAAGCGCTTTCTTGGCTTGCCTTATTTGTGGGGAGGCCGGTCTTCATTCGGATTCGATTGCTCCGGATTCACGCAGATGCTCCTGCGCCGCCGTGGCATTCAGCTCCCGCGGGACGCCAACCGGCAGGCCGCCTGGAGCGGCTTGATCGCCGTAAACCGCACCGATCTGCAAGCAGGGGATCTGGTGTTTTTCGGCCTCGCTGCTCGTAAGATTGAGCACACAGGCATGTATATTGGCGACGGCCAGTTCATTCATGACGCGACCGAGGGCCATCCTGGAGTACAGATCAGCCGGCTCGACGATGAACCCTGGACGCGGCTGCTGATCGCGTGCCGGCGGGTGAAGGAGAAGTGAATTCGCCGGCAGGGCAGACTGCGGGCCTAGGGAAACTCTGATTAGGGTCACTTCTGTCATTCCGAGCGAAGTGGAATTGCCCGTCCTGCGGGCAATTCCGCGAAGTCGAGAACCCTTCGACAGGCTCAAGGCAGGCTCTGCTTTTGTTTTTTCGCGAACTTAATCAGACTCTCCTTAGATTTGATGCGAATGATCTGTGGACTTCTTCATTATGCCTCCGCCTATCCTGCTATACGACGGCATCTGCAGACTGTGCAACCGACTGGTTCAATTCATCCTGCGCCGCGATACGAAAGGGACATTTCGTTTCGCCTCGCTGCAGAGCCGGCTTGCCGCCGAAATCCTCAGCCGCCACGACGCAAATATGGACAGCATCGAGACCGTGTGCATCGTTCTGAACCACGACGAGTCCACCGAGTCTCTGCTGCTTCGCTCGGACGCGGTCCGATTCGTTCTCCGGCAACTCGGCGGAATCTGGTGGGCGGGCGCCTTCGTTATTGCCCTCGTCCCGCCCGGCCTGCGAGATAGGGCCTACAACATGATCGCCCACAACCGCTATCGAATCTTCGGCCGCTACGATAGTTGTCCCCTTCCGAACGAAGCTGATCGGGCGCGGTTTCTTGGCCTATAGCTGGCAGACGCTCGTGTGATCCGATCACATCCAGCCTCTCGCTGTGTAGAATAGACGCCTGAACTTTTGCGCCGCCCGAGGTCTTGCCCATGGCGGAAAAAGCCGTCGTTGATTTGCGAGATAGAGATCAGAAAAGCACGGATGCGCAGTCCACCAGCATCGACTCCATATTGCATGAGCAGCGCAAGTTCGACTGCCCGCCGGAGTTCGCGCGCCAGGCCCACATCAAGAGCCTGGAAGAATACGAGCGCATGTATCAGGAATCGGTGGATGACCCTGACAAGTTCTGGTCGCGCGTGGCTGGCGAGTTGCACTGGTTCAAAAAGTGGGACAA
>Ga0187771_10001641_pt1 | contig 15136 bp, 14 predicted proteins | sample 0116_SJ02_MP15_1_FD_133139 | JGI IMG/M metagenome (GOLD analysis project Ga0187771, IMG submission 133139) | Tropical peat soil microbial communities from peatlands in Department of Meta, Colombia - 0116_SJ02_MP15_10_MG | ecosystem: Environmental > Terrestrial > Soil > Wetlands > Peat | place...
AAAATGCACGACGCGCTCGTGAACACGGGCCGCCCCATTGTGTTCAGCCTCTGCCAGTACGGAATGGACCGCGTCTGGGCGTGGGGGCCTTCGGTGGGCGGGAATCTGTGGCGGACCACGGACGACATCAGCGACGACTATGATCGCATGTCCTACATTGGCTTCGGCCAGGCGGGCTTGGAACGCTTTGCCGCCCCAGGCCACTGGAACGATCCCGACATGCTCGAGGTTGGCAACGGAAAAATGAAACCCGACGAATACCGCACGCATATGAGCCTGTGGTGCCTGCTGGCGGCGCCCCTGCTCGCCGGCAACGACCTTTCGAAGATGAGCACTGAGACCCTGGCGATCTTGACCAATCCCGAGGTCATCGCCCTCGACCAGGACCGCGCCGGCGTCCAGGGATATCGAGTGGCGCAGGAAGGCCCGCTGGAGGTCTGGGTCAAGCCCCTGGCCGACGGAAGCAAAGCTGTGGGCCTGTTCAATCGCGGCGAGTCTAAGATGCCCGTAACGGCTAATTTCCGCGATGTGGGGGTCGGCGAGAGCGCGACCCTTCGCGACCTCTGGGCTCATAAAGAATTGGGCGTGTTCAAGGACGCATTCACCGCCGAGGTCCCCACCCACGGCGTGGTGCTGGTGAAGATGAAATGAGCGATCTGTTCAACTTGGCCCTCGAAGAAAAGCCCTTGGCAGGCGCTTGCAAACACCAATGGCAGAGTCAGGAAAGCCCCTTCCTGATCGCTCAGGTCTGTCCCTTGTGCAAGTTGTTTCGATATAAGACCAGCCCCACCGCGGACTGGGAGTACCGCGCCCCGATTCCCTTCGCGGAGCCGACAGGCAAGCAATGACCTAGTAGCGCAGACCGCCGTCTCTGCGGTCTGCGGTTCTTCATGATGTAGGGTGGTGCGGTAGCGTAGGAAATCCGGTCCAAGACGCGCGACACGGAAGAGACGCGGACCACAAAATCGGTGGTCCGCGCTACCACCTACGCTACCTGCTGGGACGCGGTCAGTGTGCTGCCGGAGCGGCATCGATCTTTTCGATCACGATGGCGCGTGAGCCGCCGCGCACGAACACCTTTCCGGTGACTTCCACTTTCTGCCCGGCGAAATTCATCAATCGCTCGTTCTGGCCCGTGGCGGGCGTTGCGTCCGAGATGGGCCAGTAGATGTAACCATTGTCCGCCAGGATGACCAGCGGCGACCCTGCCTTTGCGCACGCCAGCGCGCATTCCGCGCTTATAGGCTTCGAGAGGTTTTTAGTGAACGCGCAGGCCGAGTCCAGGACGTAGCCCTTCACGTTGACCGTGTTTTTCTCCGCGGCCGCCGCGGCAAGCGAAGTCGCCAGGACCGCTGCAATGAGCAGTTTTATTCGAAAGTAGCTTAGCATTATCCTCCCCCGTTTCTGTAACCTAAGGTGCCGCGAGAATCGTATCATACGGGTGCAATGAAAAGCGGCTCGGAGTTGAAGGAATGGCCGAAAGTCGGTTGCTGCGGCTTTCCCACGAGCCTGGCACGCTATTCCAAGCTCTTCCCCGTGGTGGAAGTTCAACAGACTTTTTACCAGCCGCCCCTGCCGAAGACGCTCGAAAGATGGAGAAGCCAGGTCCCGCCGCGGTTCGAGTTCACTCTCAAGGCCTGGCAGCTCATCACGCATGAGGCCAGCAGCCCTACGTATCGCTGGCTGCGCGAGAAGCTCGACGAACGGGAGCGGCGCCAGGCGGGCGCCTTCCGCCTAAACGAGACCGTCATGATGGCTTGGGAGCGCACTCTCAAATGCGCTCAAATTCTCGGCAGCCGGCGCATCTTGTTCCAATGTCCCGCGCGTTTCACTCCCACACCCGAGCACAAGAGCAACCTGCGTAGCTTCTTCAGCGAAGTGCGCCGTAGGGCAAAGACAGGGCCAAACGGCGAGCTCCCGACTTTCCTCTGGGAGCCGCGCGGCGAGTGGCAGCCTGAGGAGGTCAAGGAGCTGTGCGGGGAACTGGGCTTGGTCCACGCAGTCGACCCGTTCGAGCGGCTTCCGGTTACGTCCGGCCTGGGCTATTTCCGCCTGCACGGAAAAACGGGCTATCGCTACAAATACACCCCTGCGGACCTCCGGACATTGCTGGGCATGGCGCGAACGTACGAACCCTGCTATGTCCTCTTTAATAATATTGCTATGCTGGAAGATGCCCGGCGGTTTTTGAAGCTGGTTGAAAGCTCCTGATTGCGTCTGTCCCAACGGCCGCGCTTGACTCTCTTTTACTCCAAAGACATACTGGTTTTTGGGATGGGAACTGCGCGCCGTAGGGGCAGGCCTCGTGCCTGCCCACTGAAGGGCGCGAGACCCCATGCTTGATTGAGGGCGCCTACGAGGGGCGCACCTACGACCGTTGGCTGGTATGGACCGAAGGGACGCTAACTCCGGTTGCGGCTTGCTCGTGGACTTGTATGAGCTGACCATGGCCGCTGCATATTTTCAGCAGCGCGTCGAATGCCGCGCTACGTTCGAGCTCTTTGTCCGCAACCTGCCCCGCCAGCGCTCCTTTCTGGTGGCTGCGGGTCTCGAATCCGCGCTGGATTATCTGGAAAACCTGCATTTCAGCGACGAGGACATAGGTTTCTTGCGTGGCTTGCCCGCCTTCCGAGGTGTGAGGCCAGATTTCTTCGATTACCTGCGACGGTTTCGTTTCACCGGCGATGTACTGGCCATCGAGGAAGGGAACTTGGTGTTCGCCGAAGAGCCCCTGGTGCAGGTGAGCGCCCCGATTTTGGAGGCGCAGATTGTCGAGACATATCTCCTCTCGGTCATCAACTTTGAGACTCTTGTGGCCTCCAAGGCGGCGCGTGTGGCGGGTGCGGCTCGGGGGCGCGGCGTGATGGAGTTTGGCACGCGGCGGGCCCACGGCCCGGAGGCGGGAGTTCGCGCGGCGCGCGCCGCTTACCTGGGTGGTTGCGTTGCGACGTCCAACGTGCTCGCGGGTTTTCGCTACGGCATCCCCCTCGCCGGGACCGCCGCGCATTCTTGGACTCAGGTCTTCCCTTCGGAGCGGAGGAGTTTTGAGGCCCTGCTCGACACGTTCCCGGACACGGCTATCCTGCTCATCGATACCTACGACCCGGAGATTGGCGCTGAAACGGCCGCCATGCTGGGCCGTAAGTTGCCGGGCGTTCGGCTCGACAGCGGGGAGCTCCTGGAGAAGAGCCGGCGCGTGCGGGAGATTCTCGATCGGCACGGGCACCAGCAGACGAAGATCGTCGCCAGCGGCGACCTGAACGAGCACCGAATCGATGAGCTGACGAGGCAAGACGCCCCAATCGACTCCTTCGGCGTAGGCACGGACCTGGCCACCTCGCGCGATGTCCCCGCGCTGAGCGTCGTCTATAAACTCGTCGAGACGGAGCAGGATGGCCGCGTAGAGTACAAGACCAAATTCAGCGAGCAGAAAGTGTATTCGCCGGGCCGCAAGCAGGTTTACCGGTACTCCAGCGGCGAGTACTACCATCATGACCTGATCGCCTGCGCGGGGGAAAACTACTCCGGCGCCACACCGCTGCTCAAGCCTGTAATGCGGGAGGGGCGTCGTCTGCGCGGCCGGCCTCCCATCGAGGATGTCCGTGCTCGCGCGCTCGCCAGTCTCGCTTGCTTGCCTGAACCTTACCGCGCCTTAACGGACGCCCCTGCTTACCCGGTCATGAAAAGCGCCGCTTTGGACCGCTTGCTTGAGGAATGTCGCGAGCGATACTTGGGTGCGTCCCAGTCGGTGAACGCGCGGCGTACCTGACTGGAGAGGCAGTCCCGCGCCGGTAGGACCGTCGCTACAGGGAAATGCCATGGACGAGGCTCTGGTCTTTCTGGATGTGGATACGCAGGCGGATTTCATGCTTCGCTCCGGAAGCCTCTATGTGCCGTGCGCCGAAGAGATTGTGCCGAATTTGGAAAGGCTCATGACTTACGCGCGCCTGCATGGAATCCCGGTTATTTCCTCGGCGGATGCGCACCCTCCGGACGACCCCTCGTTTGCCCAATGGCCTCCGCATTGCGTGATCGGAACCCCGGGGCAGTGCCGCATCCCGGCGACGCAGTTTCCGGCGGCAAAGCTGGCTCCCAACCGGCCGGGCGCGTTTGTCCCGCCGGATGCGGGATGGGTCGGACAGACCATCGTCGAAAAGCAGGAATACGACGTTTCGACGAACGTCAATTTTCCTGCCATCCTCGAATCGCTGGGGCGCCGGCGTTGGGTGGTCTTTGGTGTAGCCACCGAATATTGCGTCCGGTCCTCGGCACTTGCCCTTCGCAAGCGAGGTCTCCCCGTGGACCTGGTCATCGATGCGATAAAACCCATCACCGAGGAGGGGGGACGAAAGGCACTCCAGGAATTGGCGGCCACCGGCGTCCGGCAGGTGAGTACAGAAACGGTGTGTGGAGCGGTTCGGGCCATGCCCTCGTCGTAATTACGCGCCTCTAGGCTTGCGGTTTGTTCGCCGCAGTCGACACCTTGGCCGCCCCTCTGTTTGGCGGCGATCCCGCTGTCAGTTCTCAGCCGTGATGTTGCAGGAAATCTAGCAATCGTCGAAACGCTTCGCCACGGTGCGACACAGCGAACTTTTCCTGCGGGGTGAGCTCGGCGAAGGTCCTACCGAGCGGCGGGTAGAAAAAGTAGGGGTCGTATCCGAAGCCGCCGGCGCCGCGAGGTGGATCGATGATGACACCCTCGGCGCGGCCCTCAACCGTGGTGATGATGCGTCCCTGCTCGGCCAGCGTGATGACACAAACGTAGCGCGCGGCACGGCGCGCCATCGCTTGCGAGGACGCGCCACCGCTTTCGAGGAGGCCCGGCCCTTCCGCGCGCCGCAACTCCGCTAGCAGCTTTTGATTATTCTCCGCGTCATCGGCGTCAGGGCCTGCGTAGCGCGCCGAGCGCACGCCGGGCGCCCCTCCCAGCGCGTCCACGGAGATTCCGGAATCATCCGCGAAGACCAACCCCTTTACGAAGGCACTGTAGTGAAGCGCCTTCTGGCGCGCATTGTCCTCGTAGGTCGTTCCGTCCTCGTCGCAAGTGGGCAGATCATGGATGCCCGGCACCGTCTCGACGCGTACTCCCTGGGCGGCGGCCGCCCCCTGAAACTCCCGAAGTTTTCCGCGATTGGCGGAGGCGAGGTACAGGATCATTTCTGGCGCGCCGGGAAGTCCAGCTTGAGGATCGACTTCTGGACAGAGATCAGGCGCTCGATGGCGGGACGAGCCACTTCGATCATCCGGCCGAGGTCTTCGGCGCTAAAGGGGCGGCCTTCCGCCGTGGCCTGCACTTCCACAAGCTCCCCCTTGCCGGTCATGACCACGTTCATGTCCACCTCGGCGTTGGAGTCCTCGGCGTAGCTCAAGTCGAGCAGAGTTTCCCCGCCGACGATACCCACGCTGATGGCGGCTACATAGTCGTTGAGCGGCACCCGTCGCACTGCCTTGAGCTCCAGGAGCTTTCGAACTGCCAGGCCGAGCGCGACCAGCGCGCCGCTGATGGCGGCGGTGCGCGTTCCACCGTCGGCGCGAATGACGTCGCAGTCAATCCAAACCGTACGCTCGCCGAGGGCCTGCAGGTCTGTGACGGCGCGCAGAGATCTGCCGATGAGCCGCTGGATCTCCATGGTTCGCCCGCCTTGTCTGCCTCGCGTGGCCTCGCGGGGCGTCCGGCTTTCCGTGGCGCGAGGGATCATGGCGTACTCGCTGGTGATCCAGCCTTTTCCCGTGCCCTTCTGGAACGGTGGGACGGTGTCCTCCACCGAAGCAGTGCAAATCACTTGCGTCTCGCCCAGTCGAATCAACGCCGAGCCCTCGGCACTGGTGATGTAGTCGGGGACTATCTCCACGGCGCGCAGCTCGAGGGGCGCGCGCTGGTCGGGCCGCATCAGCTTACCTCCGGAATAAAGCAGGCCGCTTAAAGGTCGGGGTGTAGAGGACATAGAGTATCAAGGCCTCGTAGTTTGGATGAGGGACGGGTCCGGGACGTACGCCGCCGTCAAGTCCGCGTGACCGTCCAGAGTGTCGACTTCCCGTCCTTGGACCAAAAACATAACCTTTTTCACGGACGGGACATTCGCCGTAATCGAATCGACGATCGAGTAGATGGCCCGGCTTTCGCTGGCGATGCCAGGCTCCAACCCCGCGGGCGGGGGGCCAGGGGTCCCTGCCGGGAGCGGCGGGGTGCTTGAAATATCGCTGGAGAAATCTACGTAGGCGGTCCCATCCGACAGCAGGAAAACGGCACGAATCTTCGTGGTGGAAGAGAGCGGACGGCCCAAGTCCCCACGCGGCCCTTCCATGAGCGCCAGGAGCACCTGGCGGACCTTGTCCGGATCGTTTTCCGACCAAGTGATGGGCCTGCTTTCGGGAATCAGCCCACCGCCGCCCAGCGAAGGGAAGTAGAGCGTTGCGGTTTGATTGGGACCTTTGGCGGATTGCAGCGCAACCTCGCTTAAGTGCGTGCGAATGGATTCTTCCGACTGCTTGGGCGCCACCGTGATAACACGTCGGGCCAGCACGCGCAAATAGAGAAGGCTCACCCCCAGCACCCCCGCCATGATCAGCAGAAGTATCTTGATGCGCAGGGACACGCTTCAGGCTCCTTTTCTCGCGAAGGATAGGATGGCCTGCGCAGTGGCCGCGGAAACCCGCTGGAGGAAGTCCAGGCTTGTGAGGGGCGCAGCATCCGTGTCCGGGGCGAGCCGGCCAATCTCGATGGCCACCGCGGGGGCATTCACGCTGCGGAGCGCACGGACGGGCGAAGCTTGCGGCTCGTCTACGGCGGCCCCGGGCAGGTGAGCGAATTCTTCCTGAAGGGCGAGCGCGAGTTGACGGCTCTCCTCCAGGCGAGATTGCTGCACCTCGACCCAGGGAAGGAAGAGCGGGCGCGGTTCGTCAGCCGTCGCGCCGGGCGCGGGCGGGCTCGGGAACTTGTAGGTATAGACCGCAAGGTGGGGCGATGCGCCGCCCAGATCGCCGGCGTGAAAGGTGAGAAAGGCGGCTGGGCGCGCCACGTTCGCCGCTGTCGTCCGCTCCTCGAAGCTCGGGTTCACTTCCCCCGTCCGCGTCAACAAAATTCGAAACCGTTGAGTGGAAAGCAGCGCCAGCCGGACGCGCGCCACAAGCTGAGCAACTAGGTCTTTTTCCAGCACACCGTCGTGACTCCGCGCCCCTGTGTCGTCGCCGCCATGCCCTGCGTCCAGAACGATGACGGGGAGGGGAGGGCCGGGTGGAGTTGCCGGCGCTTCTTCCGTACCCGCCGCTGTACCTGGTGAGGGCCCGGCGGATGACGGGGCGTTTGCGCCCTGACCCGGCAGCGCAGGCTGCTGGGCGACTACCGGAGGTGGCTTCAGCACATCCGCCAACAGGACCTTCCCGCCTTCCGCGAGCACCGGGTAAAAGTTGAGTCCCCCCGTGGCGGGAGTAAGGATCAGCTTCGGCACTGCGTCCTGATCGTCAAAGCGCAGGTCGGTCACGTAAGCGTCCGAGAAGTGATACGCGGGCTCGATCGGCTCCACCGCTCGGTCTCCCAGGAACATTACCCACTTCCCGTTTATGGAGGCTGTTTTCACGGTTACCTTATCGGTGAATTGGACGGTCAGTCGCGCCCCGTTCCCCACTGGGTCCAGGCGCACCGTGAAGGAGCAGGGTTTAACGTCCCCGACAAAAATGCGGTTCGTGCCCGCCTGGTATTCCACCGTTTGATGAGTGAGTCTGGGCAGGACCGCAGTCAGGAAATCCACCGGCACCATCCACTGCCCGTTGGAAACGCGCACCGGATCAGCGAGTTCAAAGGAGAGTTTGTCGACGCCCACTTTCCGCTCGCCCTGGCGCAGTTCGAGTTGCGTCTTCCCAAACCAGATTTTGAGCGTTTTGCGCTTCTCTTGCAGACCGCTTAGCTTTCCGAAAAGGTTGAGGACCTGCAAGAGGGGCAGGTACTTGCTGCCTTGAATGGCTTCCAGCGGCAGAAGCTGCTTTGCGCTGGGAAGATAGAAAACGAAATTATCACTGCGCAAAGCGCGGGCGGGCCAAAAGAGCAGAGTTAGACCCAAGATTCCAGGCAGAATCAAAATGCGGATTCTGCTGAGAAACCAACGGCAGGATCTTTTCTGGGCAGTCAGCTCCACGTCGTGTTCAACCGAATCGTCCGCTCCATTCCTCTTTGCCATTCTATAGCAACGGGTAAGGGGCGTCCAACCGGCGATGACGGCGTAGGAGCGACGTGGCCCAGCCGACTCTTCGGAACCCGGCTAGGGTTTCGGCTGGAAACCCGGCATGCCGAACTGCCAGAAGAAGAACGAAAGGATGTCGGCGAATTGTTCTTCTCGTTGCTTGCGCGACGCGCCAATGCCGTGGCCGCCTTCGTACTCCACGCGCAGAAGGATGGGCTTGCCGCTGGAGCTGGCCGCCTGGAGGCGGGCGGCCATTTTCGCGGGCATCCAGGGGGTAACGCGCGGGTCATTGAGGCCGGTGGTGAGAATGACGGCGGGGTAGGCCACGCCGTCGCGCACATGCTGATAGGAGTCCATCGCGTAAAGGTCCTCAAAACCCTCCTGCGTCGCGACGCTGCCAAACTCCGGAACATTCACCACGCCGTTCGCGTAGGCTTCCGCGCGCAGGGGATTCAGCGCGCCGACCTCAGGGGCAACCGCCGCAAAGAGGTCCGGCCGTTCGGTCAGTGCCCGGCCCATGGTGATGCCTCCCGCCGAGCCGCCCAGGATCGCGAGCTTCGAAGCGGACGTGTATTTTTTCTCGATCAGGTACTGCGCGCTGGCGATGAGGTCGCGCCAGGTGTTGGGCTTGGTCAGCTTGTACCCGGCCTTGTGCCAGTCTTCCCCATACTCACCGCCGCCACGAACGTGGGCCACCGCGTACAAAACGCCGCGCCGCAGTGCGGCCAGAAGAATAGGGTCAAAGAACGGATCCTCCGTAATGCCGTAGGCTCCATAGGCGTCGATAATGGTGGGATTGGAGCCGTCGCGCGGCAGCCCTTTCTTGGACACGATGGAAAGAGGCACCAGGGTGCCGTCGTAGCTCGGGAACAATACTTCTTCCGAGGTCAGATCTTCAGGGTTGTCGAAGGGCCCCCCCGGCTGTAAGTCTGTCAGGGCCAGTTCGTTCGCATCAGGATTGTATTGATAGACGCGCGGACCCTTGACCCAGGAAGTCATAAAAACCAGAGCCCCGGGGACGCGAGGATCGGAAGGGTAGAGTTCTGCGGTGCCATCGAACGGCAGCGGGAGTCGCGAAGGAGTTCCTCCATACGGCAAGCGGAGGACGTGATAGACGCCGCCATCGAGTTCTTGCAGGTAGAGCGCATCGGCGGCTGTGGCCGGCGAGCGCAGCACCCCGCGCTCCTGCGGAACCACAACCTCGGCGTGAGCGATGTCCGGGTGCTCCAGGCTGGTCTTGAGCAGCTTGAACCGCGGCGCGTCTTTGTGCGTGAGAAGATACAGGTCGCTTCCTTGCGCGGCCGCGTCCGTTACTTCGGAATCGACGTCGCAGATCTTCTTCCAGGGAATATCTCCCTCTTTGAAGGAAGAGAGCGGAGCAACGTAGAGGGTGACCTCATTCTGCACCCCGTGCGCGAGGAGCCCAAGGGCGTAGTCCGTCCCGGGTTGGGCAAAGACGATGGGGAAGTCGATCGGAGCCACCGACACACTCTTAGAAAGCTCGAAGCCGAGCACCGGAAGGTCCTTCTCCGGTGATTGCCCAACCGTGTGCAGATAGTCCTTGCTTTTCAATTCCAGCTCGGTCGGTGGCGCATTCGGGGCGAGTTTCTGCAAGCGGTTGTAGAAGAGTCCTCGGCTGTCGGGCTTCCAGGACACGGCCCCGATCAAAATCCGGTCAATCTCTTCGGGAAGATTCTTGCCGGTTTCGAGATCCAGGATGCGGAGCGTGCTCATCTCCGAACCGCCGACCGAGATGCCGTAGGCGACATACCTCCCATCGGGAGAAGGCGCATAGTAGTTGATGGCGGCAGGCTCGCCTTTTGGGCCTTTGTACTGGTCGGTGTCGACGATCAGCCGCTCGTTTCCTTGGAGGGCGGTGCGCATGTATAACTTTGCGAGATTCTGGCCGGAAAGGGTCTTCAGATAGAAATACTGGCCGCTTGACAGGCGCTGGATGTTGCGCACCCGGGCCGGCGCGGCGTTATCAAACTTCAAGATGTCCTCGAGCAGCGCGTGGCGCTCAGGGATGCGGTCGAGTACGGCCTTCGTGTAATCCGCCTGAGCCTTCATCCATTGTTGGACTTCCGGATTCTTCAAGTCCTCCAGGTAGCGATAAGGATCGCTCAATTCCACACCGAAATACTTGTCTACGATCAAACGGACTGGCGCCGTGGGCGGCTTCGCAGCCGGTTCGCTTTGGCCCAAGATGGTTTGCGATGTTAGAGCTAGCCATCCACTCAGAACAACGAGCAGCTTCGTGGTGCCACGCATGAGGACCTCCGTAGGTTGGCGAACGACGATGGACCCTGAACGAGCCAGCTAGACTGCACGACCCCTATCACGCCCAATTTCTTTGGTCCCCAGACCCCATCGTGGAGCGGGGGCAAGCAGAAATCCCGGCTCCATCTCATGATCCGCAGACTAAGAATTATACTAGACGGGAAAATCCTCCGACACAGCGAATTCAGGAAAGGAAAATATGTGACGCATACGTCACAGGTCTTTAGCCTGAGGGTCGTGGCTTGGAACGGTGCAAGGGATGAAGTCGGGAGCCCGGCATCGTTGGTCTCAGCTTGCAGACCGGTACAATAGAGCTTTGCTTGTGCAGTCATAGACCTTGGCAGGAGCTGCCGTTGCTTGGGATAGGGCGTGTGTATATTCCCACCATCGAATTCGCGCTACGCCTCATTCGAACTCGCGCTCGTGTCCAAGCGGGCAGGTAGCATAACCCGCCGTGTACCAGGAATCGCTCCACTCCTCATCGACAGCATAGTGCTCGCGGCAGTAAACGCGGTCGCACTCGGGACAGTAGGCCGGACAGTGCTGGCGGTCCGGCGAGGCGAGATAGTCCAACACGGCGCGCGCGTTCCCTTCCGACAAGAGTTGGGCGAGGCGCTGCCCCGTTTCTCCGCCCCACCAGGTGGTGCCATAGACATTGGAAATACTCTGGGCACAGATGCTGCCCGCTTGCGACCGAAATGTCACGGCACTCTCGCCGCACGCTGCGCACAGCAGCACATGCCCTTCATCTTGCCGGACGATAGTCGCCGCGGGCTGAGCCGCCAGACGACGAGCAATTTCGTTCACCAGCGGCTCGGCGTCTTTTTGGAACGCCTCCCTGATTTGCGCGCCCACTTCCGCGGCGGAAACCGAGGCCGCGAGGTACCTCCGCCACGCGTGACCCGTGAGGTAACGGCCTTCCACTATTTTCTTGGCGGCCAGACTCAGCGCGCCTGGCTCGCCTCCGTTCAAAGCGGAGTGTGCCTCCGACAGCCGCTCCATCAGATCATGGATTCGTTCTTGGACGCCGTTGGCGAACTCTGCCCGGAGAGATCTGGCCACTTGCCGCGCTCGGAGCATTTCGAGCGACTTGGCGGGGCCTACGGTTGGCGGCATCGGGAGCCGCTTGCGTAGTCGCCGCCATATCTCGACGATCGCCAAGGCAAGCCCAGCCGTCAGCATGCCAAGGATCAGAAAATGGAGAGTCATGAGCGAGCTCGCAGAGGCGACCCAGGTGGGAACAGCGGCCAAGTCCCGAAGCGGCGATGGGCTCATAGTTATTTCTGGAGTAAACCGTCCTCGCCAAGGGTCTTTAGGAAAGCATCTTGGAGCATCTCGGTTTCGAGATGGGCTTTGGTTTCCTTGACCCTCTCAAACTCCCGGCGCGCTTGCTCGGCCTCGGCGTGTCGTCCAGCCTGATCGTCGACTAAGGCCAAGTTATACCAGGCTTCCGCGAGGGTCGGGTCCAATCTCAAAGCGGTTCTCAGATCGGTCGTGGCAGTCTCCAGTTCGCTTTTCCTCCGGTGTACTTTGCTTAGGGCCAGATAACACAGAGCGCAACGGGGGATCGACTGCACGGCAAGGGTGAGGTCATGCAGCATGGTGTCGTAGTCTTTGGACTGGAGTTTTAGTAGGGCGGCGGCGTGGATGTAGTAGAGGTACGGAAAGGGACTCGGATCGCGGAGACCCTGGGCGGAGAGGTTTGCCGCCTCGTCCACACGTCCTTGCATGTAGAGGGCGAACGCCATCATCACTCGGGCGGGTGAGAAATCGGGCTGCAGCGAAAGGAGGGTGCGGCAGGTTTCCATGGAGTCCGCGGCCAGACCACCCAGATACTGCGCTACCGCAAGCCCCAGCCGGAGGTAGGGGGAGTTCTTATGGAAGCCAAGGGCCTTCTGGAACGTCTCCGCCGCTGCCTGGTATTTCCGCTCTCGAATGTAGCACAAGCCCAGATCCAGGCCGAAATTTTCATCCTGCGGCGCGGCGGCAAAGGCCGCAGAGAGGTCACGTTCCGCCTCCGCGTCCAGCCGTAGAGCCGATTCGATCTTGCCGCGCAGGTAGGTTCTCGCCAACTCTCCGGACGGCGAGGCCCGAGGCGCTTTGGCGAGGGTCTCGAGCGCGTCCTGGGGCCGCTGAAGGGCGAGCTGGGCGAGTGAGAGATTGTAAAAGCCCTCAAATACCTCGGGGTGATCCGTAGTGCAGCGCCGGAAGACTCGCGAGGCTTCTGAATACAAGTCGTGCTGGGCAAGGCTAACGCCAACTTGAAGAAGAACGTCGGCCGTTAGCCCCGGCACCTGAAGTAACTTCGGCACCAATCCCCGAGCCGAGTCGAGTTCTCCCCTCGCGAGAGCATTCCCCACCTGAACGACCAGTGAGTCCGTTGAGGTATGGGGAGCCTCCGCAATCCTGGCTTGGTCTCCCGCCGAATTCCGTTGCGAAGGCGCAGGCTGCGGGCCTTCCTGGGCCCTGACCTCGGAAGTGATGGTTTGAACGAACGTCGTGAGAGGGAGGCAGGTGAGGATGGCGATAAGCATTCCATAACGCGGCACTGCCAACCCTCGGTTTGTCATGGCGTGAAGATTCTGCCACTCGCCGAAGGACTTTGCACTGGCATGTAGCGCCGAGGTCACGACCTTTTCTCTGTGGGATCCTAAACGGTCTGGCGCACCCCGCCGGCAGTCTGGCAGACCTCGTAAGCGAGGAGGACTTCCTTCCTGCGCTGCGGGGAACTGGGAAGCAGCGGCGGGCGAACCTCGTCAGAGCGGAAGATTCCGAGATGCTTGAAGAGGGCCTTGGTAGTCGAAACTTCGTCCCCGATTCCAAACAGATGAATGAAAGGCAGAATCTGGTCTGAGAAGAGGCGAAGAGCCGTTTTGGCGTCGCCCTGGCGGATCGTCCGTACCACCGTCTGGAAGGCGGAGGGGAAAACCGCCGGGGCAATGATCATGCTGCCGTCCACGCCCAGCAGCAGGCTGCGGAAGGCCACCACGTCATCGCCGCAGAAAACCGTCACGCCACGGTTTTTGAGGGCAGTGATCTTATCCAAGTCATGATCGGTTATTTTGATGGCTTGTAGATGCTCGCAAGCATCGAGAAGTGTCAGGATTTCCTCGACCCGAAGAAAAGTCTTGGTGTAAATCGGATTGTCGTAAAGCACTAGCCTCAGGTTCATGGAACGATCGAGGGTTCGGAAGAATTCCAGGACCATCGGAAAGGAGTTGGGGAAGTAGTAAGGGCAGGGGACCAAGCCCGCAGCAACCCCCAGCTCTTCGGCCCGGCGGGCCAACCGGACCATCTCGCCCAGGCTCGTGTGCGTCAACCCCGTGACGATCGTCTTTCCGGGAGGAGTGTTTCGCGCCACAAAGGTCATCAGCTCGAGACGTTCGTCCAGCGAAAGGGAGGCCGACTCGCCGGTGCTGCCGCAGAGGGTATACCCCTCCAACTCCGGAAAGAGGTGATCCAAGAGCTTGAGCAGACTGTCGTAGTCGAGTTTGCCCTCGTGGAAGGGGGTAGGGATGACAGGTAATGTTCCCGCAAGTTTCAAAGGCTGCGTGCTCCTTAAACCTTCCCCTTGCTTTGACCAGTTGCCAGGGCAGCTTGGGTTGGCGGGCTTAGGTTGCCTTCCAATACGCTGAAAGAGATTTCGAGGAAAGGATAGGGGCATCGGAGGGGAAGTGTCAAGATGATTTCGCTCGTGCCTTCCCCCAGTCTCGTGCGATTGGCCGAGGCGCCCCGCCCAGGATTACCTCCCAAATCAGCCCAGAATCTGCTCGAAAATGTGGCTTTTTCTTTCCGAAATTTGCACCCCAAACCCACTACCTTATTGATTCGAAACCACCTGGTGGCTTCTTTTGTATTTTTTGACCCCCCGCAATTTTTTCTTCTCGCGCAAAATCCTGGCTGGCGCAAAGCGAAACTCTGCGGTTTCTCGCAAACCTCACAGCCACCGCTGTGCGGATGCCCGCAGTTGTGGTCAATCCACACTCCATATATGTGCCAGAGTCCTTACTGTAACTAGTATATTATACCATGATTTTGAAAGTAAATCAAGAGGAAAATTTGTCCGAATTCGACGACGCCTAATCTATTCCCTGACTTCTTCCGGAAAAGTGGGAGATGGCACGGTTACGGTCCCCTACCATCGATTCCTGATTTGTTGTAATCTGTAATTCTAAAGGGGTTTGGTCTGAAAGCATTCATACCCGTCCAATCCAGCGTGGTAATCAGGAGTGCGGAATAACACGAGGTCATTTCGGCCAATCCTGCGGAGCGTTTGCTCCGGAAAAGGCGGTGGCACTCCGCCATCCTGCGGCGGGAACGGAGAGGCGTAATTGAAAGGCCCGAGTTGGTGGTCCTGCCTAAGCCAAGAAATCCACACCCCATTGTGCGAATACTTTCTCGTGGGCGGAATAGCGTCGGCGATTTCCACGAATTCCGAGGACATTCTAAGGGCCGCACGCGATAGCTTCCGACTCGTCATCGAGCCGCGAGTTTCACCTGCCCTCCTCCTACGGCTATGGGTGAACTCGGCAGCCCACCCCCGCCCCCCCTGGCCGCAGGCCTATTTCCGAGGCTTGAGTCACTTGGTCTACGCAGGGTTTGACAGTCAAAACATGCTGCTCCTTGATTTGCGGGAGCATCGCGTCATCGGCCACTTCTCACCCGCCATGGCCCGCGAC
>Ga0187771_10001643_pt1 | contig 15135 bp, 14 predicted proteins | sample 0116_SJ02_MP15_1_FD_133139 | JGI IMG/M metagenome (GOLD analysis project Ga0187771, IMG submission 133139) | Tropical peat soil microbial communities from peatlands in Department of Meta, Colombia - 0116_SJ02_MP15_10_MG | ecosystem: Environmental > Terrestrial > Soil > Wetlands > Peat | place...
CTCCAGGGAAGGGTTGTCGGGCCAAAGCCGGGCGGCGAATGCCGCCGTCGGAGGGGTCAGGGACAACATGATCATATGGTAGATTGGCAGGACGGTCCACACGATGACCACCGTGGCGATGACTCCTAATCGTGCCTGGCGCAAAACTCCCTTCATCTCCCTTCCCCCTTTCCCAGCCTTCGGATCAGGACGAAGACGATGGGAATGACCAGGGGAAGCGCGGTGATCACGGTGGCAACCCCCGTTCGTATATCCCCAAGGTTGAAGGCATAGCGGATACCGAGGGTGGAAAAGACATGCGTGGAATCCGTTGGCCCGCCGCCCGTGAGCAGGTAGACGCTGTTGAAGTCACCGAGCGTCCAAATCGTGGAGAGCAGCGTGCAGGTGATGTAGAGGTTCTTCAGGGCCGGAAAGGTGATATAGCGAAAAGCCTGGACTCGCGTGGCCCCATCCACATCCGCCGCTTCATAATGATCTTTGGGTATGGCCATGCGCCCGGCCAGCAGGATGAGCGTCCAGAACGGCAGGTTCTTCCAGATGTGGGTGGCAATGACCAGGCTGAAAGCCAGGTCGGGCTTCACCAGCCATAGCGGCCCGTCGACGCCGAATAAGCGGAAGAGAATCCCGTTGATCAGCCCCCACTCGCTGTTGAACATCCACCGAATGGAGAAGATAGCGGGTAAGGACGGGGCCGCCCAGGGGAGCAGAAAAATGACCCCGATCCATCGGATCCACGCCTCAGTATTGTAAAAAAAACCGGAGAGGAAGAGGGCGATGATCAGCTTCAAGTTGACTGCGACGACGAGGAAGACCAGCGTATTCCATGCGCTTCTCAGATAGATCGGATCATTAATGAGCTTCCGGTAGCCGGCTGCATCACTCCCCAGCACCAACCCGTAGAGGAGCGGATAGGCCACGACAAAGACGAATACGACGATGTAAGGGATTACAAAAATCACCCCCCAGGCCGCATCAGAGCCAAAGCGGCCTGGGGCGGTGGGAAGGCAAGAGACGGTAGTGCGGCTGGCCATTGGGGAGACAGATTAGTCGTTCGCCAGCTGTTTCATCCGGGCGAACATTTCATCCACCGCCTTGGCAGCCGTCCAGTCATCGGTGAGAATTCGTCCACAAGCCCGGCCATACAGATTTTCAGTTTCCACCTGGATGAACTTCCGGTTGATTACGCTGTCATAGGGACGAGTCGGGTTGTCCGTAAAGTTCTTGTACACTGCCGCCCGGTGCGGGTCCGCCGAGACAAAGAATGGATCCTTTAACGAGTCCTTGATCACCGGGAAGAAGGCTCCATTCGAGGCTTTGGTGAAAAGATCCAGATTCTCCGGCTCCAGGAAGAAGCGCACAAAATCCTTGGCCATTTCCTTGTTCTTGGCATCTTTCGGGATAAAACCGTCGTGGGTGGAAACTCGCAGGGTAAACAGGCCCCCGTCGGGGGCTGTGGGCCAGCGTAGCGTGCGGATCTTGTTGTAGTAGTAATCGTCGTTCTTGCCAAGGAAGGATCCGGGTATCGACAGGGTGGGATTGATCACCATCACCACCTGCCGGTTGTTGAAATTCAGGTTATTGTCGATATCCTTCCAGCTGATGGCACCGGGGGGAACATTCTTGGCCTTATAGTGCCTGGTAAAATCCTCGAGGGTGGCGATAAAACCCTGCCGCACCTTCGGGTCATCGACCAGGAGCTTTCCATTGTCATCTATGAACCGGACCCGGTGGGCTTCCATGAAGTGATTGACCTGCTGGTAGGTATCGGTCGCCTCGGTTGAGTAGGTGATGCCCAAACCATAGACGCGCTCTCCTTTGGCCCGCAATCGCTTCTGCACCTCGCCCCAGAAGTCCCAGAAAGGCTTCCATTGCTTCGGGATGTCCGACTCCTTGAACCCGGCGGCTTGAACCATGTCGAGCCAGTAGTGGATGTTGACCCCGTGCTGCATGATGGGGAAAGCATAGGTGCCGCGTTTGCCGGTTTTGCCATTCAAGAAATCGCATGACCGGATCGCCCCATCGGTGAACCGACTGCGGATCGGGCCCAGGATGTCGGAGATCTCAAGCAGCTTGTCCTCATAGGCAAAGGTGCCGGTTTGGATGTTGACGATCTGGCCGAAGTCCACATCGGGCACGATCTTGGAATCAAACGCGGCCAGCACTTTGGCCGGGTGGTCGGGAAGCGCAAAGAACGATAGATCCGCCTGCTTCCCGCTCTTCTTCTCCCATTTTTGCACGATTTCCTTCATGGCATCGTCCTGCTGGGGTACGAAGCTCTTGTTCCACCAGATGACCAGTTTCTCCTGTGCCATCCCGGGTCCAATCGCCACGAAAATCGCCACCGCCAGGACTATGAGAGTGACCATTAATTTTTTGATCATACCAAATCCCCCTTGTTTTAAAATCGCGGCTCTCGCCCTACGTCGCCTTGCGCCCGGTTTCCAGACGCTCACCTTACCCTGAACCGAATATACAGAAAAGGGCAAACGAGTGTCAAGAAGAAAGCCCCCGACAAAAAGTCTCAGATTCGGCCCTCCAGGCTCCCAGCTCGAAACACCAAAGCAACTATTTGGGGGGGATAAATCGCCGAAGATGCTCGATGGCGGCGCGCGCCGAAGTGTCCGGATCGGGCCAGGGCAGCATCTCCGTGGAGACAAAGCCTTCATAGCCGATCTCATTCAGCGTGGCAATGATCCTGGCGAAGTCCAGGTGGGCATTTCCCGGCCATTTGCGGTTATTATCGCATACATGGACGAGCCAACAGTAGTCCTTCGCGTCGCGGAAACTCTGATATATGTCTACGTCTTCGATATTCATGTGATACACATCCAGCATCAGCCCGAAGTTTGGCCGGTTCACCCGGCGGCACATGGCCACTCCATCCTGGCTCGTCAGGATGAACTTGATCAAGGTCGCGGTGATCGGCTCCAGCGTAAGGCGCACTTTCTTGGGCAGGGCATAGTCCGCCAGTTCTCGGAACGCGGCCTCATACGCAGCCAGGCTCTTCTCCGGCTGCTCCGGGTCGGCCTGGCCACGGGAGCGCCCGATGTTTACGGGGACCCCCGGTTCAAAATACCCCGCGGTGAAATCTATGATCTCCTTGAGCCGCTTCATCGCCTCGCGATTCAGGGTCGCATCGTTATTCACCAACCCGAGTTGGTCTTCTCCCCAGACGTGCCCGGTGCAAATCTGCGCCAACTGTAGGTTGTATTCATCCAGCGATCGCCGGATCGCGGCTCCGTTCAAGAGGGACGGGTTCTTGGTCATGAATTCAACGCCGTCGTAGCCCAGCCGGGCAAGTTTGGCAAAAGCCGCCGGCAGGTCTCCGCAGTAGGATGCCAAAGCCGGCATTTTCAAATCCGGTGTACCGACCATGGAAGAGATTTTGATCACGGGAATTTCTCCTTACGACTTTTTCCTGAATTGAGTATACGGAAGACGTTCCTGCCGGTCAAACAAAAAACATTCCCAATTTCTCCTTGGAAACCTCGAAACCCGGTGGTATACAGAGCTTGAAAGGATTCTGAAAGATGGGAAAGGAAGGTTCAACATGGGTAATCAAGAATTTGCCGGTGTATTCCCTTACCTCGTGTCCCCAATCGACTCCCGGGGAAAAGTAAAAGAAACGGTCTTGAAATCCCTGGTCGAGCATTTAATTGCCAGCGGGGTTCATGGCTTAACTCCCCTCGGCAGTACGGGGGAGTTTGCCTACTTGACCTGGCCGCAGAGGCGAAGAATCGTCGAGGTCGTTTTGGAAGCGGCATCCGGCAGAGTCCCGGTCGTAGCCGGAGTTGCTCACACCTCAAACCGAGAAGCGGTCCGGCAGGCAGTGGAAATGGAAAAGCTGGGAGCGGACGGGATTCTGGCGATCATGGATTCCTATTTCCCCGTTTCCCAGGAAGGTGTCGTCTCTTATTTTCGGAGCATTGCGGAGGCCGTTTCCTGCCCGATCGTCCTTTATACGAATCCCAGTTTCTCCAGTACCAATCTTTCCCCAGAGGCCATTGAAGCATTGACGGCAATTCCCAACATCGCATATTTGAAGGATGCTTCGGCCAATACCGGGAATTTGCTGACCATAATGAACCGCGTTGGAAGCAAGATCAAGATCTTCAGCGCCTCTGCTCATATTCCTCTTTTGGTCATGATGCTGGGAGGGGTGGGATGGATGTCGGGCCCCGCTTGCGTGATCCCGCGCCAGAGTGTAAAGCTTTACGAATTGGCCCGGAAACGGCTTTGGGATGAAGCCCTCCCTCTGCAAAAGCGCCTTTGGAATATTAATCGAATCTTTCAAAAATACTCCCTCGCGGCTTGCATCAAGGCTTGTCTGGAACTACAGGGTTTTCCGGTGGGAGACCCGATCCCCCCTCTCCAGCCATTATCCAGTCCCGCAATGAAAGAAGTTGAGGAAGTCGTAAAAAGTCTGGAGCTCCTTTGAGCCCGGGTTCATTCCGAAGCGGCCGGGCGCGGTCTTCTATTCATTTTCCATTTCCCGGCATCGTCCCCAAATTCGTTGAGGCCAAAGAGTTGCTACCGGCGTGGGTAGATGAAAAGAGAATGGGCTGTTTTAAGGATATGGTAAGACTTGGGCGTTCCTACCGTGCCTGTCCCGATGACTCCGATTTTCATAGGATTATATCTCTAGTGACGGGGAAGAATTTTTCCATCTCTAGCCGGCGGTTTGAAAATTAGCTTTTAGGCGTCGCCTGATCAGGGGGAGAAAAAGGACCAGAATGGCAATGGCCAAAAGGGTCCCCGATATGGGACGGCTGAAGAAGATGGCGATGCTGCCTGCAGGGGACATGATGAGAGATTGGCGGAAGCTGGTTTCCATCATAGGCCCGAGGACAAAAGCCAGAACCAGGGGCGCGGGCTCGAAATGATACCTTTTGATAATATATCCGAGAAGGCCGAATAAGACCGTCACCAGGACGTCGGTGACGCTGTTATTCAGGGCATAGGCACCCAGGAGGACGAACATGATGATGAGGGGTGAAAGGAGACTATAAGGTACTTTCAGGATTTGCACGAATAAGCCAATCAGCGGAAGGTTCAGGATCAGGAGGATGATGTTGCCAATGTACATGCTGGCGATGACGCCCCAGAAAACCTCCGGATACTTGAACAGAAGGAGCGGGCCCGGCGTAACGCCATGCAGCATCAGGGCGGCAAGCAAAAGAGCCAGCACGCTGTTGGTCGGGATGCCCAGAGTGAGGAGGGGGACGAAACCCCCGGCAGTGGCTGCATTGTTCGCCGTCTCGGGGCCGGCCACCCCTTCAATCGCACCCTTTCCAAACTCCTCGGGATTTTTAGCGACCCGTTTCTCGACCGCGTAACTGATAAGAGAAGAAACCGCAGGCATCCCCCCGGGAAGAATCCCAATGACTAAGCCCAATAAGGTCCCCCGTCCTATCGGCCACGCTGATTTTCGCCAATCCTTCCGCGTGGGGAGAAGGTCCTTGGGAGTGGCCATCACCGAGACTTCTTTCTCCCGCTGCTCGATGTTGTACAGGATTTCTCCCAGGCCAAACAGGCCCATGGCCAAGGGAACCAGACCAATCCCGTCCCGAAGATATAGCGTACCCAAAGTGAAGCGGTCAACTCCATGGATATCATCCGTCCCGATGGCCCCCAGGAAGAGGCCCAGGACCCCCATCAGGAGACCTCGGGCCATAGATTTCCCGGCCAGGTAGCCGATCAGGGTGAAGGCGAAGAAGAAGAGGCCAAATCGCTCCGGCGGCCCAAATTTCAAGGCTGCTTCCGCCAAAAGGGGCGAGATGAGCATGATCGCCGCGACCCCAAAGGTCCCCCCGATGAAAGAACCAAAAGCCGATATCCCCAGCGCCGGTCCGGCCCGTCCTTGCTTGGCCATCTGGTAACCGTCGATACAGGTAACCACTGAGGCGGCCTCTCCTGGAATGTTTACCAGAATGGAGGTCGTGGAACCCCCATACATAGCGCCATAGTAAATCCCGGCAAGCATGATGATCCCCGAGAGCGGGCTCATGCCAATCGTGGCCGGGAGAAGGAGGGCAATCGAGGCCGTTGGCCCCAATCCGGGAAGGATGCCAATGACTGTTCCAATCAAAACCCCCAGAAAACCGGCCAGAAAGTTTCCGGGCGTCATGGCGATGGCAAAACCGTTCAAAAGAGGTTCAAAGATGCCTGGCATCTCCGGCCTCCAGTTATGATCCTGCTCTTATCGGGATAATTCCGGGAGGTAACATCACTTTCAACCATAAGCCAAAGACTAAAAAAGAGATCATCGCTCCCAAAACCGCGGTGAACAGGCTGCCCTTCCATTGCCGGTCTTCAACCCAGTGGAGTTGCACAAACAGGAGGAGCAGGGTCGCAACGAGATAGCCCAACGGCTGAAGGATGAAAACATAGCCGAAGAGAGTTCCCAGAGCCATGGCCCACTTTCCCCATCGCGGGTGGGGTGGGTAAGACGGCCGTATCGAAGGTTGCGGGTAAAAAACGAGCCATCCACCAATCAAGGATATGATCATGGCTAACAGGAAAGGCCAGGCCCCGGGGCCCGGCATCTTCCAATTCCCCCAATCCAACTTCCAGCTAAAAAAGGCGAGGACGATGCCCCCGGCAATTGCCCCTATTCCCGCGATTCGATCGACGAACAACCTGGCCTCCTCTTCAGGGCCTTACTTTTTCAGAGCCCCGCCGATTTGATCGTACATGAACCTCAAGGCTTTTCCAAAATCTTCGCTGTTCAAGTAATTCATCTCCAGATTCACCTTGTCGAGGGAATCTTTGAATCCCGGGTCTTCATTCATCATCCTCTTTACTCCATCATGAATTTTTTGAATGATTGGCTTCGGGATTCCCTTGGGACCTACGAAACCCTTCATGTTCTCCATAAAAAAGCCATACCCCACTTCTCTTAGCGTAGGAACGTTGGGAATCAGCCTGGACCGCCTGTTGGAAAAAGTTACCAGGGACCTCACCCTGCCTCCCTCAATGAGGGCATAAGCTTCATCGGGGGCGGAAATGGCAACATCTACATGGCCGCCGAGGAGGGCGGATAAAGTCTCCGCGCCTCCCTTGAAAGGGACATGCCGCAACTTTATCCCGGTTTTCATTTCTAAAACGAGCACCGCCGCATGGTAAAGACTTCCGATCCCGGAAGTTGCATAAGAGTATCTCTCCGGGCTTCTCTTGGCGTCAGCGATGAATTCCTGAATCGTTTTCCAGGGGGTATCGGCTTTAACACTCAGGCCGATTTGCTGACCCACAATACAGATGACCGGCTCAAAGTCGTTTAGAGGATGGAACGGAAGTTTGCGAAAATGCCCGGCCGTGGTTGTTTCGCTTCCTCCTGCAGTCAGCAAGGTGTACCCATCGGGTTTGGCTGCAGCAACATATTGGGAGGCAATGGTCCCCGCTGCCCCTGCTTTGTTGACTACAATAAAGGGCTGCCCGAAATACTTCGTCGCATGATTGGCTACCGCCCGAGCGGTAAGATCCGTTCCTCCACCGGGGGCGAATCCCACTATGACCTCAACGGGCCGGCTGGGAAAATCCTGCGCGCCGGCCCATCCCCCCATTCCCAGCGCGATCAGCGAAACCGGGAAAATCTGGAATAGATAAAAGACCCAATGGAGTCTCTCATTCATGTTCTCCCCCCTTCAAAATGCTGTCCTTGGCCTTGATTTCACCTAGCCACTGAAAACGAGGAATTGAGAAGGCTTTTTAATCTTCTAAAGGCATGAATTGAAAATGGAATATACTAATATTCTGGGTTTGTCAATTGAAAGATGGGCCTTGCCAACCTCCAGTTTTTCCCTTTTGGGCGTGCGCCGAGGGAGCAATGGGAGGGTCCTTCCCGCCTCTTCCACGAAGAAATCAGCGCCTCCGGGTGGCAAGCGAAGCGTCCTGGCCCCCGGGCCTTAGTCAGCAAACGCCAATGAAAAAAAGGGGGCGGGCAAGAAAGATGGGCCAGTAACGCGGGGTCGGGCTCGCAGAGGGAAAAGGTGATATTGAAAGAGGTTGGATACAGATGCGAAATGGAATTCTACCCTTGATCCATCCGCTGGATCAAACGGCCGGCCACGACCTGAGCTAGGTTGGACATCACCTTCACTCCCATTCTCGGTTCCTTGTGAATGACATAGTAAAAGTCCGGGCTCTTCATCACCAAGAGCTTTGAGGGAACATCGGTTTCAGCTGAAGCAGTGTAGCGGTGGGGTGGAACCAGAAAGGACCATCCGAGAATTTTTCCCGGCCCATTGATAATATAAGGTTCTGCCCCGGGATACCGGATGGAGATCTCCCCTTCCTCAAGAATGAAAAGCCGGTCGGCCTTTTGGCCTTCTTCGAAGAGGGTGATTCCTTCGGGGATATTTTCCTCCTTTAAGAACTGGGCAGCGATTTTCAGCTCCCAATCCGTTAGGCCTTGGAGGACGTCCACCTTTCGAAGCCGGTCGATGCCGATCATCTCCCTTCCGCCCTCCGCCAGCTTCCTTTCAATAGACTGGAGAAGTTCTTCCAGGGACTCGCCCCTCTTTCTTAAGAACTCCCGAAGCTCCTTGCGTTGCGTATAGGCAATCTCCACTCTCAGCTCAGAAAGATAATTTACCAGGACTTCCCGCAGCAATTCCGCCCTTTGTTCAGTGAGGTCTACCTGAACCATTGGTATATCCCTTCCAATCCTTATTGGAAACCGGGCTTGGGTCCTGCCCAAGGGTTTCTGGTCTTATCTGGCGATTCTCTCTCCGTCTCTTCCTTTCTCTATTATCCAGAGAGCATGGGGCAACTATTTAATTATAATGACCACCGGGCACAAGGAAAATCATCCCCTTTTGAGAATTTGCCAATAAGGCTATAATCCAAAATAGTTTCAGATCCTTCCTTGCATATCCACCCTCATTGCGAAACAGAAAGCAGCCTCTTCTGGATATTTCTGCTCATATTCCTAAAGGGGAATCTTTATCCCCTGGGTGTTATTCTCTTGATTACGGATTGGAATCGAGTCCTCGCCGAGCGTTTTCCCCTACTCCCTCAATTGGAATTTACTAAATAAAGAAGGGAGAGTCAAATGGAAAAACTATTTGAAAAACCATTTTGAAAAAATCTTTTCCCGGGCTATCCCGATCGGGTGAAATCAGCCCTTCTTTGACTGAAGGGCGCACATGTCTCCTCCTCGGGGAAGAGCTCAGGGCAGCGGCCTAATTTCGTCGCTTTTCGTGGAAGCTCTCCAGGAGTACAGCCCAGAAAGGAAGGTCAGCTTCGGTGGGCCCAGCCCGGAACCGGCGATTGAAGATGGGGGAAAAGAATTTGAAAATTTAAAATTTTAACCCGGATACCTCAGGACGAATAGCGTCTGAGGTATCCAGCCCGTCGATTCTATTTTCCAGCGCAGCAAATAAGACCAATATCCTGCGGCAATGATCATTCCCCTGGAAAGGAAGGTACGAATCCATTCAGTTTCCAGAGACCTTCTGCGAGTGTTATTGCCCTGCCGAATTTACTCCTTCCCTCCTGAAATCATATTTCGAGACCATCCCGTTTTTGGTGTAAACTTCTAAGATATTTTTCCGCACCTCGTTTTTCGTCCAAAACTTTGGTATTTCTTCAAAATAGGAATAGACATATTTCGTTTCACCCGAAGGCGTCATCTCCTTCTTTTCCGGCTGGCCGAGCATCTCCACGACTTTGTCCTCCGGGGTGGTTCCAGGAACGATCTGATCCACCTTGGCTTTTTCAAGCGGCGTCCCCACCACATAAGGTTTGCCGCAACCCGTGGAGAGGGCAATTACAGAAATCAGTACAACCAAAACGTATTTCATTATTTTTCTCCTTTCCTTTTTGAGGTTCCCCCCGCAATATTAAAATTATATGGTCAGCAGTAAAGAGAAAAAATGGGGTAAAGGCAGTATTTTGGCCCCCCGAAAACTGTATTTTTTACAGAAGAGCCCCCAAATCCGCCTGAGGATGATGCCCTCTTCAGGCCGCCGAATCGCTTTTATCTCACTTAATCTTTTTCTGCTTTTTCCCTGGAAAATAAGGGAAGGGAAAACTCCGGGCAAGACTCCGTTGGCCAGTGGTTCAAGGAAGCAATTCTTAAGAATGGATTAACCGCCCAAGCTCATATCACGGGAATTCCTCCAGGAGACTCCCACCCCCAAAACTCCCCGCACAAAAGTCAAGGTCGGCCCCGCTTATTCCACTATCTCGGCCAGGTCCTCCGGAAGGATGGGAATTCTTTGAAAGATACGCTTTTCCAGCAAAAGGCTCTGCCGTTCCAGATCTTCCAGCCACGCCAGGGCTTCGGGGCTTTTCCCGTACCTTTTCTTGAGGTCTTCAAACCTTTCGGCTAACGGAACGATGGCCGTGTGTTTTACCCGCTTATCGGCATAATGGACGACCTCGGCTTCCGTGATTAGCCCATGATCCGGTCCTGCGTCTAGAACTACATGTTGACGGACGATTTCTGCAACCTCGGGAAATCCCAATTCCCGAAGCAACTGGGCCCCGGCCCGAGCGTGGTTTCCTCCGGCGCCCAGGCTCCTCATCTTGGCAATATCATGGAGCAGCGAGCCCGCTTCCACCCGGGTCTGATCTAACTGTTCGCCGCGGGCGTTGAGACAATGGCAAAGGCATAAAGCTACCGCGTGAACCCTGAGGCTGTGTTCAATGACATGTTCCGGGACTTCGTATTTTTTCAAGAGGAGCAAACACTCCTCCAACTTGGGCATCATCATAGTTTTCTGATTTATCATAGCATTCATTTTGAGATTGGATCAATGAGATTCCTGGTCCAAGGACGGTATGAATTTTTTTCCGGCCCGGGTTAAAATAAAGGGAGATCCTTAAATAGAGACCTACGGCCGGTCGCCGTTAGTGGCTTTTCTCGCCCCCGGTTTTTCATCGGAGTTTCCTAACCAAGGCCCAGGGGCCAGGACGCTTTGCTTGGCCCTATGCGCTGATTTCTTCGTAGAAGAGGCCGGAAGAACTTCCCCGCCCCCGAACGAAAAGGGAATGAATCCCTTGTTCAGAGTGGGGGAAAGCCCCTCCCATCGCTCCCCCGGCCCATGCCCAAAAATAAAAAACTGGCGGTGGGCAAATGGTTCCCAAGGAGTTCACAGCCAAGGAGTTCACAACCATTGACTATTCCCTGAGTTTCTGATAATTTAAATTTGAATTTTCGCCAGCCTAAATCGTCAAAATTGAAGTTGAAAATTCCCAAGCATGAGAGGAGTTCATGAAGGTACAGATCGAGAATACCGGCCCTTTTGAAAAGAAGATTTTCTTCGAAATCTCGAGTGACGAAGTCTCCAAAGAGGTGGAATCTACTTACCGGGCTTTGAACCAAAACGCCAGGCTGAAGGGATTCCGCCCCGGCAAGGTACCCCGGTCGATTCTGGAGCGATATTATAAGGTCCAGGTGGAGAACGAAGTCGCAGCCAAGCTGATCGAGGATTCCTACGAAGAAGCCGTAAAGGAGCATCATCTAACTCCGGTTGCCCCCCCCACCATCCTGGACCGGGCCTTTGAGACCGGAAAGGACTTCAAATATACCGTTACTGTTGAGGTCAAGCCCGAGATCGATGTCCAGGGATACATGGGGCTGGAGGTAGAAAGAGCCCCGGTCACGGTCACCGAGGAAGAAACCGAAGCCCGGCTAAAGGTCTTGCAGGATTCTCACGCTCAGTTAAAACCGGTGGAAGCAGATCGACCGGTCCAGGAAAAGGATTTCGTCGTCATCGATTTTGCAGGGAGCCTGGATGGTAAGCCGCTGGAGGGTTGGAAGGTCAATGATCACCTGGTGGAGGTGGGCTCGAAAACCTTGGTGGGAGGCCTTGATGAACGATTGGTTGGCCTACCCCGCAATCAAGAACGGGAGATTACGGTCACCCTTCCCGAAGACTATTCCCGGAAAGAATTGGCCGGGAAAGTGATCAACGTCCGCCTGAAGGTGAAAGAGATCAAGGAGAAAATCCTTGCCGCGCTGGACGATGAATTTGCCAAGGAGGCGGGAGATTTTCAGGATCTGCAGGACTTGAGGGCTCGTCTGCGAAAGAACCTGGAAGAGCAGAAGCAGGCCCAGGCCGATCAGGCCACTAAAGAGAAGCTCCTGGATATCCTGCGGGAAAAACATCATTTTGCTGTCCCCAAAAGCATGATCGAGCGGCAGGTCCAGCACATTATGGCCCGGACCGAGCTTCAGCTGGCCCGGCAGGGGCTGAAGCTGGACAGCGCCAATGTGGACAACCAAAAGCTCCGGGAATCCTTAACCCCTTCGGCCGAGAAAGAAGTGCGGGGAAGCCTGATTCTGGAAAAGGTGGCCGAAGTGGAGAAGCTTTCCGTGAGCGAGGCTGAGGTGGACCAAAGGCTCCAGCAATTGGCCGCCCAGCTGAACCAGCGAATGGAGGCGGTGAAAACCTATTATGAGAAAAAAGACCGCCTGGAAGACCTCCGGGCGATCATGCTGGAGGAAAAAACCCTTGATTTCCTCCTGAGCAAAGCAAACTTGATCAAGGGGTTGTCCGCCCCCTTGGAGACCGCTTCAGGAGACCGTCCGGAGGAAAGAAAATGACCCTGATCCCCATGGTTGTAGAACAGACTTCCCGCGGTGAGCGGGCCTACGACATTTACTCTCGCCTGTTAAAAGACCGGATTATTTTTATCGGCACCCCCATTGATGATCACATCGCCAACCTGATCATTGCCCAGCTTCTCTTTCTGGAAGCGGAAGACCCGGACAAGGATATCCACCTTTACGTGAACTCCCCGGGCGGGCTGGTGACTGCCGGCTTGGCCATCTATGATACTATGCAATACGTGAAACCAAAGATTTCCACTCTCTGCATGGGTCAGGCGGCGAGCATGGCTGCCGTTCTCCTAGCGGCCGGAGAGCCGGGAAAGCGTTTTGCCCTACCCCACTCCCGGATCCTGATCCACCAGCTCATGGGGGGAGTCCAAGGGCAAGCAACGGACATCGCCATCCATTCCAAAGAGATCCTGCGAATGAAAGACGAAATCAACCAGATTTTGTCCAGCCACTGCAAGCAGCCGCTCGAAAAAATCGAGAAGGATTCGGAGCGGGATTTTTTTATGGACGGGCCACAGGCCAAAGAGTATGGCCTGATTGACGAAGTCATCTTCAAGAAGCAAATCCTTCCCCTGCGATAAAGCCCAGAGGTCTACTCATGGTCGATCGAAAAGAGAAGGAAAAGATGGGAACCCTCTTCTGTTCCTTCTGCGGCAAAAGCCAGGCGGAGGCAAAGAAGCTCATCGCCGGCCCAGCCGTGTACATCTGCGACGAGTGCGTAGCCCTCTGTAATGACATCATCGCCGAGGAGGTGGAGAAAGAGGAAGCGGCCTTACGCAAATTGGCGGTTCCCAAGCCCACCGAGATCAAAAACGTCCTCGACCAGTACGTCATCGGACAGGAGCAGGCCAAAAAGATTCTGGCCGTGGCCGTCCACAACCACTACAAGCGAATCGGCTCCCGCATGGAGATGGACGGGCTGGAGCTTCAGAAATCCAACATCCTCCTCATCGGACCCACGGGCTCAGGGAAAACACTTCTGGCCCAGACGCTGGCCCGCATCCTGAACGTTCCTTTCACCATTACCGATGCCACCAGCCTGACCGAGGCGGGCTATGTGGGGGAGGACGTCGAGAACATCATCCTCAGCCTGCTGCAAGCCTCAGACTTTGATGTGGAAAAAACCCAGCGGGGAATCGTCTATATTGACGAGATTGACAAGATCTCTCGCAAATCCGAAAACCCTTCCATAACCCGGGACGTCTCGGGGGAAGGGGTACAGCAGGCCCTGCTGAAGATCATCGAAGGGACTGTAGCCAACATTCCCCCCAAGGCCGGGCGGAAACATCCCCAGCAGGAGTACATCAAGGTAAATACCCAGAACATTCTCTTTATCTGCGGGGGCGCGTTTGTCGGTCTGGACCGAATCGTGGAGCAGCGCACCGATTCCAAATCGATGGGTTTTGGCGCGGAGATCAAAAGCAGGACCCAAAAGCGAGTGGGTGAACTGCTGGCCGAGGTGCAGCCGGAGGACCTGTTGAAATTCGGATTTATCCCCGAATTCATCGGCCGTCTCCCGGTGATTGCCAGCCTGGACGATCTGGACGAAACGGCCTTGGTCGCGATCCTGAAGGAACCAAAGAATGCCTTGATCAAACAATACCAGAAGCTTTTCGAATTTGAGAAGGTGAAGTTGCGGTTCACCGAGGGAGCCCTCCTGGCCATCGCCAAGGAGGCGCTGAAACGGAAGACCGGGGCCCGGGGGCTGCGCTCGATTTTGGAGTCCATCATGCTGGAAATCATGTATGAACTGCCCTCCCAGACCAACATTCAGGAATGCATCATTAATGAAGAGACCATTACCCACAAGGAAAAACCTATCGTCCTCTATTCTAAGAAGGCGGAGTCTGCCTGAAAACTATTATCCATCGTCACCCCGGCGGATATTGAGTCCGGGATTTACCGTCGGAAAAACCGAAACCTGAATCTCCTCATTTTTTCATCGGCGTTTGCTAACCAAGGCCCGGGGGCCAGGATGCTTCGCTTGGCATCCTGAAATGCCGATTTTTTCGTGGAAGAGGCGGGAAGACCCCTCCCGCTCCCCCGGCCCATGTCCAAAAGAATTTAGCATATTTATTATCCTGAACAAAACCAGGATCAAATACGAGTTTTAAGAATTGATCTTTTGAAAAAGGAGATTTGGCTTGAATTATTACCTTCATCATGTAATTAATGAAAAGGATTATTGCATCACTATCACCTTTTGAGTCCGTATAGTTCTCGTGGCTTCTTGGATTTCTAATAGCCTGGTAAATACCACGCAAAATTTGTTCGATCCCCTTTTGAATGTTGATTTCAGATTCAGTCTGAAGCTGATTAACTTTCAATAGGGGTGCCTTACCCCCGAATGCTTGCCCTATGAGGGGGGCACCATCACTTTCCAATCCTGTTTTTTCCCGAATCAAATCACTCAAATAATGAATTGCATTAAGAATAGCACCAGTAAAATTGCGATTCTCATATTGAGTTTGTATATTTTTCCAGAGTTCTGGATCAATTTCGGTTTCAAGATTCATATTTGCCTTTCCTTTGTGGGGAATAAAGAAAAACCCCATTCCTCTGCGCTC
>Ga0187771_10001644_pt1 | contig 15133 bp, 12 predicted proteins | sample 0116_SJ02_MP15_1_FD_133139 | JGI IMG/M metagenome (GOLD analysis project Ga0187771, IMG submission 133139) | Tropical peat soil microbial communities from peatlands in Department of Meta, Colombia - 0116_SJ02_MP15_10_MG | ecosystem: Environmental > Terrestrial > Soil > Wetlands > Peat | place...
AACAATTCCACCACTTGCTCGTTGCCCGCTTGTGCGGCAAAGTGCAGCGGCGTATCGCCGATGTGTGTGCGAACCGTGACATCCGCATCGGCTTGCAGCAGCAGCGCAACCATGTCTGGGTACCCGGCCACGGCCGCGATGTGAAGCGGCGTTTGTCCGGAATCGGTCTGAGCGTTGACCGCGGCGTGATTCGCGAGCAGCACTCTCGCGATCTCTATGCGATCCTGCCCCGCCGCCCAGTACAACGGGGTCGCTCCCCCTGTGGTCTTTTGGGAAACCACATTCGGGTCTTCGCGGACCAGCTCTTTCACTTTCTCCAGGTCGCCCTGCTGGACCGCGACATTGATGGCTCCGTAAGGGGCTTGAGCGCTGCACATGGCTACGGCGGCTGCGGCAAGGGCTATGGTCGCGGCGGCAGACGCGAGCCGAGACCGGAAGTGGCCTTGAAGGAAGATTTCGTCCGGCCGAAAAAGGAACGCCATGGCCCACCTCGCGTCAACGGAGTTTATAGCAGAACGCTCTTCAGTGCGCCGACTTGCGCAAAATCTCTTCCAGATACTCTTTCCATGCTACCGCCCAGGTGTGGGTGCCGTGTCCGTGAGTGTTTTCGCTGATCGGCAACAGGACGAATGTGCCGTTCTTAAGGCGCTTGCTCTGTTTCTCTGCGATACCCAGTTCCGGGGGATTGATGAAGTCGTCTGCGGAATTGATCCACATGACAGGAGCAACAATATCCTCGAGATGGGGAGAAGGGTCGTAGTTGCGTGACGAATTGATTTGATAGAGCGTGTTGTTCGCGTCCATGGCCGCGATTCGCGATTCGACCCCATCAACAACAAACTTGTCGGCGTCGGCCTGTGTAGGCATCTGTTTTTGCATGACCAGCGGCGCACTGCCCATAATCACAAGCAGATCTTGCACGTTGCGGAGCGCCCGCTTCGGCTGCTCCGTATATTCGCCATTCTTCCAATCGGGATCATTGCGGATCGCCTCCATCATCATCTTGCGCGATACACGGTTGCGCCCGGCGATTTGCACGGGCAAGCAAGCCAGCGGCATCAAGGCATCCATGAAAGTAGGGTAGGTTTCACCCCATACGAAAGCATGCATGCAGCCCATCGAGGTGCCGAGAATCAGCCGCAGGTGCTGGATGCCGAGGCCATCGGTCAGAAGAACGTGCTGGGCCGCCACCATGTCGTCGTAATCGTATTGCGGGAAATGAGCGTGCATGCCGTCGCTCGGTTTCGACGATTGACCGTGGCCAATACCGTCGGGTGCGATGATGAAATATCGGTTCAGGTCCAAGGGTTGTCCCGGACCGTAGAGTTCGTGGGCAAATTGGGGTGCAAGGAACTGCTGTCCTGATCCGCCGGTACCGTGCAGAAGCAGGACAGCGTTGGTTACATGACCGCTGGCATCCCGCGTTGGTTGACCGAGCGTGCGATAGTGTAGACGCGACTCGGGCAGTTGTTCGCCCGATCGAAACTTGAAATTGTGAGCGATAAAGTCGCCCTCCGCGACGCGGTATTCCGACATGTCCTGCGCACTGGCGAACAGCGCACAGGAAAGCGACATGGCGCCGGCGACGCGGATGAAAAGGTTCATTGAGGCTCCTCCTATTTCATGCCGTCCAAAATCGATCCCACGATGCCGCCGACTACGCCACCTTCTACCGATTTCCTCGCGCCCTCGTGCGGCATGTAATGCGCTAGCGCATGGGCGAGTTTGGCGATCGGTAGCGTTTGCAGCCAGACCCTCCCGGGGCCGGTGAGCGAGGCGAGAAAGATTCCGTCGCCGCCGAAAATCATGTTCTTGATGCCGGGCACAGTCGTGATCTGGAACGACACGCTCGACTGAAACGCGCCCACGTGCCCGGGATGCACGCGCAAATTCTCGCCGGGTTGAAGGTCGCGCACCACCAATTCTCCGGAAAGTTCAAGCCACGCGATGCCTTGACCGCTCACTCTTTGCAACAGGAAGCCGTCCCCGCCGAAAATGCCTGCCCCTAGAGATTGCTGGAAGCCGACACCGATCTGAATCTGCGAGGTGGCGCAAAGGAAGCCGTGGCGGTGAATCATGTATTCGTGTCCGGGAGAAACTTCAACTGGAACAATGTGGCCGGGGAGTTTGGTGGCGAATGCAAGTTCCCCGCCCGCGCCGATGGCGCGGTACTCGGTCATGAAGATCGATCCGCCGCCGGCCACGCGCTTGAGCACGCCGAATAGGCCTCCGCCGCCGGCAAACTGCGTGTGAGTGGTCATCTGGATGGCGCTGCTCATCCATGAAAGTTCTCCGGCTTCAGAGATGATGGCTTCATTCGGTTCGAGAAGGAACTCCAGAACGGGCATGGTGGTTCCGGTGATGCGACTCTGCATGAGGCGTCTCCTGGTTTGAGGGTCGGGTGCGGCGTGCTGCCGGGGCCGTCGTCAGAGTATAGCGCGGGCTCCCTCGATTGGTAGCCGAGCAGAGTTTTGTGACCCGGTTTTCGTTGGATTGTGCGTTCCGTCTCGCATATGTGTGAGTGCAGTCACAAGTCGTCCGTTCTTTGCTCAAAACAAACGAGTTCAAAACTCGCTCTGCGCGTTTGACGGTTCATTTTCAGCCTGTTTTCGGCTCACTAATGGATTCCTAGTACAGAAGCGCGCGGTCGCTGGTTACTACAATCGCGATGCTCATGAATCCCAGGTGGAATGGGCAGTTCTCCCGGTTTGATCTGGTATCCAGGTCAGGCGCGCCGCATCGCAGCATCGTGCGGGTGGGCGAAATCGAGATCGGCGGCGACGATTTCGTGGTTATCGCAGGCCCTTGCGCCGTCGAATCCGAGGACCAGTTGTTACGCACGGCCGAGGCCGTAGCGAAAGCCGGCGCGTGCCTGCTGCGCGGCGGAGCTTACAAACCCCGCTCATCGCCATATTCGTTTCAAGGGCTGGGCGTCGACGGTCTGAAGATTCTACGCAAGGCCCGCCAACAGACCGGCCTCGCCATCGTCACCGAAGTGATGAGCGAGGAAGATGTCGGCGTTATCGCCGAGTATGCCGACATCATGCAGGTGGGCACGCGCAGCATGCAGAACTACGCGCTGCTCGGAGCCCTGGGACGCTGCGGCCGTCCCGTGCTGCTCAAGCGCGGCATGACCGCCACGCTGGAAGAACTGCTGTGCTCGGCGCAGATTCTGGCCACGGCCGGCAATCGCGACATCATTCTCTGCGAGCGCGGCATCCGCACCTTCGAGACGGCCACGCGCAACACGCTCGACATCGCCGCCGTGCCCGTGCTGAAGACCGTGTCGCATCTTCCGGTCATCGTGGATCCGAGTCACGCCGCGGGTGTGCGCAGCCTGGTTCCCGTCCTAGCGCGTGCCGCGGCAGTCGTGGGCGCTGACGGATTGCTCGTCGAGGTGCATCCCAATCCCGACCACGCCCTGAGCGACGGGGAGCAATCGCTTACCTTCCGCGAATTCGGCGAAATGATGGATGACCTCGATCCGTACTTGGCCCTCCGGCAAGAGGCCCGGCGATTGCGCCCGCGACTCGTCGCCGTGGGAGGAGCCGATTAGTGCCGGCGCGCTCCATTGTTTTTCTTCCGCTCTTGGCCGGCCTGTGCCTGCTGGTTTCTACGGGACTGACGAATGTTGGCGTGAAGGCCGCTGCGAACGCTGAGCCCGCGTTCCTTTACACCGTCGCCAAGCAATACGATCCGCTGGCCTGGATGCGCGGCGGAGAGCGGTTTCCCTCGGCTGCGGCGATATTTGTTTACGACTCCACCGGGCAGCATGCACTTGCCGCTGCTTTTGCCCAATCCGCCGATCCCGTCGTTTCCTTCGATGGACAGCGCGTTCTGTTTGCCGGAAAGTTGAAGCCGCAGGATCCGTGGCAAATCTGGGAAATCACGCCCGCGACCGGAGAGCTGCGGCGGGTCACATCCGGCGCGGAAAATTGCATTCGCCCTTTCTATCTGCCTGACGATCGCATCGTATATGCGCGCAAGATCGCAGGCAGGTTCGTAATCGAGGCCGTAGACACGGCCGGCGGAAACCCTCTGGCTCTCACCTATGGTCCGGCAAGTTTCCTGCCAACTGACATTTTGCACGATGGGCGGATCTTGTTTGAGGCCGGATATCCGCTCGGGACCGAGATCACGCCGGAAATCTACACTGTTTACTCCGATGGCAGCGGAGTCGAGTCGTATCGTTGCGATCACGGCAGCGCTCGCAATCAGGGCAGGCAGGTTAGCTCGGGTGACATCGTGTTTGCCACTCGCTCCGGTCTGGCCCGGTTCACTTCTGCGCGAGCGCAAGGATTGCCGATCTCTGCTTCCGCTGGCGAATACGCCGGGGACGTCGCCGAAACCGCATCCGGCGAGTGGATCCTGCCCTGGCGGCCCAATGCGAAGGTGCACTTTCGGTTGATGTTCTGGACTCCAGGCGCAGCTCGACTGCGGTCTGCTGTCGCCGAACCGGACGCCGATGTCCTCGAGCCCGTGTTGCTCGCCCAGCATGCCGTGCCCAACCGGCATCCTTCGGGGTTGCATGAGTGGCCCAATGCCAATCTGCTGTGCCTGAACGCTTACACCTCGAAATACTCTTTTGCACCCGGTTCCATTCGCTCAGCGCGGCTTTACACGCGCGATGATGCGGGCCACGCCAGCCTGCTGGGTACGGCGCCAGTCGAGCGCGACGGATCATTTTTCGTGCACGTGCCCTCCGACCAGCCCTTGCAGATCGAACTGCTCGACAGTGCGGGAAAGATTCTGAAGCGTGAGTCGGGATTTTTCTGGATGCGCCGTGGCGAGCAACGTGCCTGCGTGGGATGCCACGCTGGCCCCGAGACCTCTCCGGAGAACGCGGTTCCCATGATTCTGCTGAAATCCACCACCCCGGCCGACATGACAGCCGGCGATGCGCCCAGAGCCGCAGGAGGACATTAGCGTGAAGCTCGCAATCCTCGCCTCGCTCCTGTTGTCCTCTTCGCTTATGGCGCAAACGCCTGCGGCAAACGGCCCCAGTACCATCCGCTTCGAGGACGCGACCGCGAAATCCGGAATCCAGTTTACGCACAGCTTTGGCGCCGAAAAACTCGGCTCCCTGCTCGAGGGTACCGGCTCGGGCTGCGTCTGGTTCGATTACAACAACGACGGCCTGCCCGATCTCTACGTCGTTAGCGGCAAGCCGCTCGAAGAAGGGATGCATCCCTATCCGCTCAAGCAGCCTCCCGCCACGCCTCTGCACAACCACCTCTACCGCAACAACGGTGACGGCACGTTCACCGACGTCACCGATCAGGCGGGCGTCGCGGCGAATATCTACGGCACGGCAGCGATCGCCGCCGATTACGACAACGACGGTTTTGTAGACCTTTTCGTCACCGGCTATGGCAAAGCGATTCTCTATCACAACAATGGCGACGGGACTTTCACCGACGTGACCGAGAAGGCCGGCATCAAAGTCGACGGCTGGTCAATCAGCTCGGCTTGGCTCGATTACGATCGCGACGGTTGCGTGGATTTGTTTGTCGGCCGCTACGTGAAGTTCGATCCGAAATACCGAAATTTTTACGCTGCCGACAATTATCCGGGTCCGCTCGATTACGCCGGCGACACCAACCGTCTCTACCACAACAACTGCGATGGAACCTTTACCGATGTGACCGACAAGTCGGGCATCGGCGCTTACAAAGGCCGCACCATGGGCGTGACCGCGGCGGACTTTGACGGCGACGGCTGGCCCGACATCTATGTTGCCAACGACAAGACCGAGAATTTTCTTTTTCACAACAAGCATGACGGAACCTTTGAGGAGATTGCCGGCGATCTCGGCGTGGCCTACGGCCAGAACGGTGAGAACACTTCCGCCATGGGTCCGGTGTTTGCCGATATCGACGGCGACGGGCGCTTCGATCTCTGGGTGACGGATTCCAAGTACAACCGCCTGATGCACAACACGGGAACGAACGGCTTCGAGGACATCGGCCCGAGTTCAGGCATCTCGCAGGCCACGGCGCAATACGTGAGTTGGGGCACAGGCGTCTACGACTTCGACAACGACGGCTGGCTCGACATCCTGATTTTTCACGGCGGCCTGATTCATCTCGTCCCGCAGGAGCAGTCGCTGTTTCGCGGTCTGGGCAATGGCAAGTTCGCCGACGTTTCGCACGAAGCCGGACCGGTGCTCGATGTGAAAACCGTTTCCCGCGGCGCCTGCTTCGCCGACTACGACAATGACGGTAAGATCGACGCTTTCGTCGTCAATCTGGGCGCGCCGGGTACGCTTCTGCACAATATCACGCAGAACAGCAATCACTGGATCACGATCAAGTTGAAGGGCCAAGGCAAGGAAAAGAAGAGCAATCGCGACGGCATCGGCGCGCATCTGGAATTGTATGCGGGAGGACGCAAGCAGGTCGCGGAGCGCTTCGCTGGGTCGGGATATCTCTCGCAGGACGATGGCCGCATTCACTTCGGCCTGGGCGGCGCAACCAAAGTGGACAAACTGACCATTCACTGGCCGAGCGGCCAGGAGCAGACGCTGGAGAATCTCGCCGTTGACCGCATTCTCACGGTGGAGGAGCCGTAGATGGCGGAGCAAGCCACATTCCGCGCGCGGCTCTGGCTGGTCGCGAGAGTCGCCGCCATTCTTGCCGCAGCGCTGATTGGAATCGCCGCCCAGCCTGCTGCAAAGCAGGAGCCGGCGATCCGCGAGCGCTATCTTTCTCCAATCGAAATGACCTTCTCTCCTGACGGCCGCGTGCTCTACGTCGTCTGCGAGGGCAGCGGCGAGGTGCGGGTTGTGGATGCGCAATCGGGCAAGGTCCAGAACACGATCGCAGTCGGCCGCGTGCCGCGTGGCATCGCTCAGTCTCCCGACGGCCGCCAACTCTACGTCACCAACGCCTGGTCCGACACGGTCTCGGTCATCGACACGGGGACGATGAAAGTCGTCCAAACATTGCCCACGGGATTTGAGCCGGCCGGTGTGGTTGTGGATCGCAGCGGGACGACTCTCTACGTCGCCAATCGTATCAGTGGCGATGTTTCCGTGATCGACCTGAAAACCGGGCAGGAAACCAAGCGCCTGCTGGCTGGCCGCGGCGCCAGCTACCTTGCTTTGTCTCCTGACGGCAAGCAGGTCTATTGTACGCACATCTACCCCAACCCGGGTGCGCACCGCACTCCGCCGAAATCAGAAATCACGGTGATCGATACGGCGCGGCAGACGGTAGTCGAGCGTAAACCGCTACACAATGTCGCGGGCGTGTTTCACGTCGCAATGTCAGCCGATGGCAAGCTGGGCGTGACGGCGCAGCTCCGACCCAAGAATCTGATTCCGCTGGCCCACGTCGAGCACGGATGGGCGTTTGGCGATTCGCTCACCCTGTTCGGTCAGGATGTCGGCGAGCCGGTCCAGATTCCGATTGACGAACTTGACCGCTATTACGCTTTGCCCTGGGGCGTGGCGATCGCACCTGACAAGTCGAAGATTTTCCTGACCACGGCAGGAGCCGAGAGCGTCACCGTGATTGACGTTCCCCGCCTACTCAAAGCGATGCGCACTCGGCGGAAGCCTTTCGTCAACGATCTTTCTGCATCCGCCGACTATGTGCTGGCGCGAATTCCTGTCGGCCACAATCCACGCGGCGTTGCCCTCTCGCCTGACGGCAAGCGCCTCTACGTTGCCAACCGCCTGGATGACAACATCGCGGTCATTGACACGACTTCGGCCAGGGTTGCCTCTACGATCGACCTTGGCGGGCCGAAAACGCCAGATGCTCTCCGCCGCGGAGAACGGCTCTTCTACACTGCTGACTTCGCCTTCCAAGGCGGCTTTAGCTGCTCCAACTGCCACATCGACGCGACCATCGACGGCCTGCAATGGGACCTTGAGCCCGACGGCTTCGGCCAAGACATCGTGGACAACCGCTCGCTCGAGGATCTGGCCGGCACCGAGCCGTTCAAATGGAACGGCGGCAATCCCGACATGCCGACCGAATGCGGCCCGCGCACCGAAAAATTCTTTTACCGTTCGCAGAGCTTCACGCCCCAGGAGCTCACCGATCTGGTGACCTTTGTCTACTCGTTGCCATATCGCCCCAACCGCTACCGCCGCTCCAACGGCGACCCAACGCCGGCGCAGGAACGGGGCAAAGCGATTTTCGAGCGGACGAGAACCAAGAACGGCTCGCCGATTCCGGAAGCAAATCAATGCGGCTATTGCCACAGTGGGCCGAAATACACTAGCCAGCAACAAATCGACGTGGGCACCGGCAAGTGGACCGATCGCTCGCCGATAATTGACGTTCCTCAGCTCCCCAACGTGGCCTACTCCGCGCCCTATCTGCATGACGGTTCGGCGCGCTCGCTGGAAGAAATCTGGACCGTGTTCAACCCTAAAGACCGGCACGGGGTAACCAACGACTTGACCAAAGACGAACTGAACGATCTCATCGAGTATTTGAAAACGCTATGAAGATGCGAACTTGTCGAAACATTTGGAAGGGAGCGGGTCTTGCCAGGACCGTGGAAGAGCGGCGCTTTAGCGCCGCGTTCGACGCGCAAAGGGGACGGGCTTTAGCCCCGGCGGGCCCCGAAGGGCATTTCCTCAGGCGTCATTATCGTGGTCCTGAAGGGCTGCTCTTCCGCGGTTCTGCCAGCGTTGCGGAACTCGTCGCAATCGGAGCCTTGATTCTTCTCGCATCCCTGGCCACTGCTCAGGATATGCCCATGTTCCGCTGGGAAAACTTCACCACCGCCAACGGCCTGCCCGACAACCACGTCTTCTGCGTGCTGGTGGATGGAAACCGCATCTGGGCCGGGACCGAGAACGGATTGGGTTTGTACGAAAACGGCGCGTGGAAGGTTTTTCGTCCGGCTGACGGGCTTGCGCACCAGGCCGTGCTTTCTCTCGCGCTCGATAAGCGCACCGGCGACGTGTGGGCCGGCACCATGGGCGGGCTGAGCCGCATCTCGGCGGGGCGCATAGATACCTTCACACAACTGAACTCCGGCCTGAGCAACGATGTCGTCTACGGAGTCGGCGTGCGAGGAGACTACGTCTGGACCGCAACCGCTGCCGGCGCGAGCCGCTTCAACACCCGCACCGGCGAGTGGTCCTTATTCAACGAGCGCAATACGCCCATGTTTGAAATCTGGACCTACGCGGTCAGTCCCGGGGAAGACAAGGTTTACTACGCGGTCTGGGGCGGCGGCGTCCTCGAGTACGACGTCAAGACCGAGCGCTGGAAGGATTACAACGATCCCGACGGCGAAACTGAAATGGTGCTGATGAAGGATCAAGGTCTGATCCACGAGATCACGACTTCGGTCAGCTACGTCGACAAAATCCTGTGGGTCGCGACTTATTTTGGCGCAAGCCGATACGACGGCCGCTACTGGCACAACTTCCTGACCAAAGACAGCGGTCTGCCCAGCAATTTCCTCAACCAGATCAAAGGTGTCGATGCCAACCGCGCCTGGTTTTCGACCGACAAGGGTCTGGCCTACTACGACGGCACAAATTGGGCGGTTTATCGTCCCGCGCTCGACACGCACAAACCGGAAATGCTGGTGCGCGATGCGGCCGGCAAGGTGAAGAGCATCCAAGTAACGACCGCACCAGCGCACAACTACATTCTCGGGGTAGACTTTCAAGATAACGATCTGTGGGTCGCTACTGCCAAGGGGTTAAGCCACGCAATCCGGCAAGGGAACGCCGTAGAGACGGCACGAGCCCTAAATACGAAGGTTCTTAATGCGAAGCAGGCAACACAAAAAAAATAAGCACGATCAGGGAGCTGCTCTTATGAATGTTCAAGAACTATTAGCGGAAGTAGCCACCGCGCCCGTTGTCAAACGGGCGATCACCAATCACGCGGCGCTCAACGAAGCCTACGACTACGGCAGCGCTTTTTCCCGCGGCATGCGCATTGACTTGAATGGGCTGACGATCCTGCTGATCTCCGGCACCGCCAGCATCGACGAACATGGAAATACCGTGCACGTTGGCGATCTGCGCGGCCAGATGCGGCGCACCTACGACAACATCGCCAAGCTGCTCGCCTCTGAAGGCGCGACTTGGCATGACGTGGTGCGCACCACCTGCTACCTGCGCGACATCGAGCGCGACTACAAGGCGTTCAACGAAGAGCGGACGGCCTTCTACAAGGAACAAAAGCTGGACCCGCTGCCTGCTTCTACTGGAATTCAGGCGATCCTCTGCCGTCCTGACCTTCTGGTCGAGATTGAAGCGATTGCCATGTTCCGGCAGGAAACGCCCGCGGAATAAGGGGCTTGTGTAGGGACGGCCGCCCTCGGCCGTCCGGCGGAGCGAAGCTCCGCGGCGTGACTGCTTGAGGAGTTGCACTATGCGTCTCGTGAAGGCTCTGCTGATGTCGGCTGTGCTCGCGGTCGCGGCCTGGGCGCAAACGCCAGCTCCCTGTTCGTGCGGCAAGAACCCGCCTGGTCCGCCCGCGCCCCGTTCCCTCAAGCCCTACACTGGCGCGCCGGACGACTTGCGTCCGTTCTCGAAGTTCACCAAACCCTACTTCGAGTACTACCAGGACCTGGTCGAATACAACGGTGCCGCTCGCGACATCCCCGATCCTGACCTCAAAGATCTCGATGACATTCGCATCGGCCTTCTCGCGCCGCTCTATGACCACCCCGACCAAGTCCTCGGCAATCACATGCTCAACGGTGCACAAATGGCGATTGACGAGGCCAATGCCGCCGGCGGCTACGGCGGCAAGCCATTCCGCCTCATCAGCCACAATGACTACGACAACTGGCAGAACAGCAAGACCGCGGTTACGGGAGTGGAGAGAGAATCCGCCATCTGGGGCGCAGCCTCGAACGATGCCGTCCGCATGATCTACGACGACAAAGTCTGGGCCATGTTCGGCTCCATCAGTTCCGAATCCACCCACATTGCTCTCCGCCTTACGCTGAAAGCCGAAACGCCGATCGTCAACAGCGCGTCGACCGATCCCACGATTCCAGAGACCATCATCCCCTGGTACTTCACCGACATTCAGGACGACCGCGTGCAGGGCTATACGCTGGCGCGCCACATTTATACGGAGCTCGGTTTTAGGCGGGTTGCGATTTTACGAATCAACGACCGCTACGGCCGCTTCGGCGTGTTGAAATTCCGCGATGCCTCCCGCCGCCTCGGCCATCCCGTAGTGATCGAGCAGAAATTCATGCCCGGCGATACCGACTTCCACCACCAACTTGCGGTCATCGAAGATTCGCGCGTGGATGCGATCGTAGTGTGGGCCGACATTGGGCCAACTGCCGAGATCCTCAAGGAGATGCGCGAACTCGGAATGAAGCAGCGCGTGTTCGGCAGCCATCGCACCATCGGTGATGAACTGATCAAACTGGCCGGGCCCGCGGCCGAGGGCTTTGAAGCTGTCTACCCGTTCGATCCCACGCGCAATGATCCCCGGTGGTTGGATTTTGTCCGCCGCTACGAGGGGCGCTTCCACGAGAAGCCCGACCACTTCGCCGCCCTGGCCTACGATGCGATGCAGATTCTGCTCGATGCGATCTGCCGCGCCGGCCTGAATAAGGGACGCATTCGCGACGCGCTCACCGGCATCGAGCACTACAAAGGCGTGACCGGGGACATGGTTTTCGATCCAAATTGCAAGAACATTGCTCCGCTTTTTCTTGCCCGCGTGCACGACGGAACGATTTCCTACCGCCGCATCACCATGGAACAAGCCTATGCTCGCGTCGGCGAAGATGGCGTCCAGTATGCGGGTCCGCCGTTGCCTGACGAGAAATCAGGCGATCTCAAGATCGGAGTCTTCGGGCCGCATGCGGATGAAGTCGTGAAATCTCTGGGTGCCCCATTTCTCCCATGGGTGCCCCACCCTGCGCGGTTTTCGCAGGGTGGGAACCGACGTCTTTCTCTCGTCTCGATTCCCTCCGAATCTTCTTGGGGCAAGGCTTCTGACGATCTGGTCAAGGCTGTCTACAACGATCACGTGCTGGCCCTGATCGCGCTCGACCGCAACTCCAGCCATCTTGCCGAGCAGATTGGAGTGAAGGCGTTCGTGCCGGTCGTGGCCATCTCCTCTGACCGCGCCCTGACCTCAACGAACATTCCGTGGATCTTTCGCTTGCCCGAAGGTACTCCCGTGGAGCAGGCTCTCCGTACCGTCTCCGCCGCGATCGCTCAAGCCGGCCCGAACCGCGCCAGCATCCGGGAAGTGCTGGCGTCAGGCACAACCGTAGCCGGAGTCCAGTTTGAATCCACAGGTGAGTTAGTGAAGTAGGCGAACACCAAGGCAGGGTCACTGGAGGCGTCAGCAGAACAGAACGCGGTACAGGCGCTGTTGTCCTGCACGGGCTCATGCCCATTCCCTCACACCTCTCTCTGGCCCCTCACCTCCGGCTGCGCGCCCAAGTTCATGAAGGCCAGGTCCCGCGCTTCCTCCCGCACCGAGCTTAGCGCAACCATCACCTCGCGGATGTAATACACAGCCCCCACCAGCAATGCCAGCATACCGGTCACAAACACGATCACAGCCGCCACCGCCGCCGCTTCCCAGTACAAGCCCAATCCGAGCAGCAAACACGAAATCAAGGTGCCCACCAGCGACACGAGGGAAAGCAGGAAAGCGCGGCGAACCAGTTCGGCACGCTGTTCGATGGATTCGATCTGTGTGGTGTAGGCTTCGGCTTCCTGCGGGCGCCCGCCCTTGGCCGCGTCGTGCTTGGCGTGCACAAAATGGCGCAGCTTGGCGACAATGCCCATCAGCCGCACATTGATCGAGAGAATCAGCAGAGCGGTGGCGGAGAAGAAAATGGCGGGAGCCACGAAGGCCTGAAACAGCCGCCCGATGTCCCTCATGAGACTGCTCCGGTGGGAATCAGAGGCAATTCTATCAGCCGACGTCGCAGAACTGATGTGGTTACAGCAGCCCCTAAGGGCCCACAGCTTCGTCCTCTGCGACCTCATCCCGAGCGAAGCCGTTTTTCAGGCGTAGCTAGGCATCTCGCGCGGGGAGTCTCGGCAGTGCGCGCCAGATCCCTCGGCCCGCTGGTGAAAGCGCGGGCCTTCGGGACGACGCCTCAAAGGAAGGTAAACTTAAAACTGCGCGACTACCGGAGCTGCCCACTCCGCCGGTTCTACCCGCCTGCAATCGAAGGCACGAGCAAAACTTCATCGCCTTCGCGGAAGGCGTACTCCGCTCCGCCGAGGAAACGGATATCCTCCTCGTTTACGTAAATATTGAGGAAGCGGCGAATCTGGCCTTTGTCATCGCGCAGATGCGGCTTCAGATCGGGGAACTTCTCGTCGAGAACCGAAAACAGCTGTTCCAAATTCGATGCCGCGCAGGTGATCGAACTAACTCCCGCCGTGTGGCGGCGCAGCGCGCTCGGAATCTGCACTTTGATCGCCATGTTTACGCTCCGATTCCCGCCCCCTGTGGCGCCGCGTCAATCTGCGGCGCATCTTCAAGAGCTTCCGTCACGTCCAGAGTCTGCTGCAGATAGGTCTCGAACTCAGCCAGCTTCGGTGCAATCGGCTGCTCGCTCTGATAAACGCCCTCGAGCGCGTCAGTCGTCTTCAGCCCATTTCCAGTGATGCACAGCACCGTCGTCTCCTCGGGCAGAATGCGGTCCTGGCGATAGAGTTTCGCCGCGCAGCCAACCGTCACGCCGCCGGCGGTTTCAGTGAAGATGCCTTCGGTCTCGGCCAGCAGGCGAATCGAATCGACCAACTCCGGATCGCTCACGTCCTCGCTCCATCCTCCGCTCGACTTGATCGTTTTGATCGCGTAATGCCCGTCGGCTGGGTTGCCGATCGCGAGTGACCGTGCAATCGTCGCCGGCTTCTGGGGCTCGATCTCCGAACTGCCAGTCTTTATCGCGGTCGAAATCGGCGAGCATCCCGTGGCCTGCGCCCCGAAGAATTTCACTTCCTTTCCTTCCACCAGGCCAAGTTCGATCAGCTCATCGAACGCTTTCTTGATTTTTGTGATCAGCGATCCGCCGGCCATCGGGCAGACAATGTTATCGGGCAGCCGCCAGCCCAGCTGCTCGGCGATTTCGAAGCCGAAGGTTTTCGATCCCTCGGCGTAATACGGCCGCAGGTTCACGTTGACAAAGCCCCAGCGATGCTCGTCGGCAATCTGCGAGCACAGCCGGTTCACCTGATCGTAGTTGCCGGCAATACGCACCACTTTCGCGCCGAATACGTTCGTGCCCAGAATTTTCGCCGGCTCGAGATCGGAAGGAATAAAAATCCAGGTTTTCAGCCCTTCGCGCGCCGCGTGCGCCGCGACGGCGTTGGCCAGATTGCCGGTGGAAGAGCAGGAAACGGTGTCGAACCCGAACGCGCGCGCCTGCGCCAGCGCCACGGCGACCACGCGGTCTTTGAAGCTTAGGGTGGGCAGGCAGACCGCGTCATTCTTGATGTAGAGATTCCGCGGCTGCGCGCCCAGCCGCTCGGCGAGATGCGGAGCGTGGATGAGCGGAGTGAAGCCGACCGGCAGCCGCGGTTCAAAGCTCTGGGGGAGGGGCAGCAGCTCGGCGTAGCGCCACATGTTCGGCGGCCGCCGGGAAATAATCTCGCGACTGAAAACAGCATGTCCGTTCGACCCGCGCTGAAGTGACGCCTTCAGCCCGTCGTAGTCGTAGGTGACTTCCAGAGGAGAGAAACACTCGTCGCAGATTGACCGGGGCTGATTGCCCCAGGTTCGTCCGCATTCCCGGCACCGCAGTTGGTAATGAGACATCGCGCTACTCGCTTTCGTTTCTAAGTGCAGGCAGTTTGCCTTGTCATCCTGAGGCGGGCGCTTTTTGCCCGCCGAAGGATCTGGGCGCGCCGCGCGAAGGCGCCCGCGGTTCTCGCGGGCGAACAAATCGCGCGTTTAGCGCGCATCCATATCGTTGACAGTACTTATCTCAAATCGGAGTTGACTAACGACGAGCCGGAAAAAGCGGCCTTAAAACGAAGGGCCTCTTTTTCCAGGAAAGAGGAAAAGAGGCTATCGGATGCAGTTACAGCTCGCAGCCGAATCTCATGTTCCCTGTTTCCAGGAGAGAGTTGGCACCAGCCAGCCGCGATATATGATCGCGGTGCGGTTGCCGTGGCGTCTCAGGGCTCGTCCCTCAGCCACTCTGC
>Ga0187771_10001645_pt1 | contig 15131 bp, 15 predicted proteins | sample 0116_SJ02_MP15_1_FD_133139 | JGI IMG/M metagenome (GOLD analysis project Ga0187771, IMG submission 133139) | Tropical peat soil microbial communities from peatlands in Department of Meta, Colombia - 0116_SJ02_MP15_10_MG | ecosystem: Environmental > Terrestrial > Soil > Wetlands > Peat | place...
AGAAGGTGAAGACCTTCTCACACGGGATGAAGCAGAGGCTCGGGATCGCTCAAGCCCTCTTGACGAAACCCGAGCTGGTTATTCTTGACGAACCGACGACAGGCCTCGACCCTCAGGGAATGAAGGAAGTGAGAGAATTGATCAAGAGACTTGCGAAAGAGAGGGAGATGACCATCTTCCTTTCTTCCCATTTGCTTTCCGAAGTTGAACTCGTTTCGACCAGGATGGCGGTGATCAACCAGGGTGAGCTGGTCACGCAGGGAGCTGTCTCCGAGCTACTGGAGAGGGAGGCGATGGAATATTCCGTCGAGGTCTCACCTCTTGGGCCGGCAGTCGAACTCATCCGAAAACTCTCTTGGGTTGAGTTTCTCTCTTCGGAGAGCAGCTGCATTAAGGTACGAATCCAACCCGGCCGCGCGCCGGAATTGAACAGGATTCTGATCACCAACGGGATGGAAATTTCTTCATTCTTTCCCCATCGAACCCTTGAAGATTTTTTCCTGAAGGTCACAAAAGGGACGTCGGAGATATGATACTTTTCTGGTTTGAGATCTACAAAACATTCAGCCGATGGCGCACATACATCAGTTTCGGGTTCATCGCCCTAATTGTCATTTTGACTGAGGTCGTCATGAAACTGAGTGCGAATGAGATCCTTTACCGGATGCTGCGGTCTTTCGAGAAAGATTTTCTCATTTTCGGAAACGTCCTGAACGGCTGGTTTGTGACCGCCTTCATTATGAACAGTCTTCACTTCCATATTCCGTTTTTCATCACGCTGGTTGCAGGGGACATCGTCTCGAGCGAAGCCACTTCCGGCACCGTGAGATTTCTGTTGATGCGACCCCCTTCGCGGGGCCGAATCATCACGGCCAAATACCTCACCACGCTTTTTTACACCATGGGGGTGGTTATCTTTCTCGGCCTCGTTTGTGTCTCCCTCGGCCTGATTCTGTTCGGAAGCGGTGATCTGATCATGAATTACCAGGTGCCGGTGATGCGTATCGTCTACGTCCCGGAGGCAGATGTTCCCGTTCGAATGCTCCTCGCCTTCGCAGCCGCTGTCTGGTCCATGACGGTCGTGGCGTCCCTCGCCTTTCTTTTTTCTACTCTGGCGGAGAACTCCATTGGCCCGATTATCGGCACGATGGCAATCGTCATCGTTTTTTATGTTGTCGGGAACTTTCCGTTCGATTTCTTCCGGACGCTCAGCCCCTATCTCTTTACCACTTATATGATCTTCTGGCAGCGATGTCTGGATAACCCGATCCCGTGGCAGGGAATCGCGAAATCGGCAGCGGTCCTTGGGTTTCACAGCATCGGCCTATTTTCGATTGCCTTCGCCGTCTTCAATCGAAAGGATATAAAGAGTTGAGAAAAATTCTATTCTTGGCAGGAATCTTTTTTCTTCTATCGACAGGGTTGATTCAAGCCCAGGAAGACGCCTTTCGCTATCTCGATTCAATCGAAAAGAAATATTCCGGGCTGAAGGATTACATGGCGGATGTGAATGTTCATTTTGATATCGAAGCCCTCAAAGCACCCGATATGCAAGCAACGCTCTACTTCAAGGCCCCGGATAAAATGAAAGTGGAGTCAAAACGAATCTTTTTCTTCCCCAAAGAAGGCGGGTTCTTCAATCCCTTTCTGTTTAAGAAGAAGAATTTTGAGGCAAGACTTGTCGAGCGTTCGATTTACGAGGGTCGGAAGACGGTCAAGCTGAAGCTCATCCCCATGAACCCGGACGCATTTAACAAAGGCTCCGGCTTGACGATCGATGTGGACCGGAACGTCATCAGAGAGATTAAGATCCTGCCATCCGAGGGAAGGGAGATCACCGCCGTCATTGACTATGGAGTGTTTGACGGGTTCGACCTTCCCGTTCATATCCACTTACAGCTTGACATCCCTCCTTCTGAACCGGGTGGGACAAGGGAATTCCAGCTCGGACAGGGAGGCAAGCGCATTAACGGAAGGGTCGAGATCACCTATTCGAATTACAAAGTCAATTCAGGAGTGAGCGATGACATTTTCACGGAGAAAGAGTTTCCCGGATCGAAATCGCGACCCCGCTGAGCTGCCTGAGAGTTGAAGCTCTTTTCCCCCATCCCCCCTCCATTTAAATAAATTGGAAACGACGGTGTTCGAAGAGCCTCCTTGGATCACTCAGACTCTAAATACCACTGGATAGAAAATCAAGCGCATGAAAAGGGCTGCCCTGGTTCGTCTCTGTGAGAACAGGGAGGAATATTTTTTGCTTGACAGAGTTTTTCAAATTAAGTATAGATTGGCTACATTTAAATATATTTAATTTCACAAAATGACAGAGATCGGCGAAAAAGTTAAGGCCCTTCGATTGGCCAACCGGATGACCCTTAAGCAGTTGGCTGATAAGGCTGGCTGTACGGATGCTTATCTGTCCCAACTGGAGAGGGGGTATGCAAATCCCTCTGTGATGATCCTAAAGAAGATCGCTTCCGCTCTCGGGATGAAAGTCGTCGATTTTTTCCTTGAGTCGGAAACGGACGCCAACGACGTGGTTCTCAAGGAGAATGAGAGGGTAAAAATAAATTTTAAGCGTGGAGATGCAAAAATCCAGATGCTCGTCCGAAATATAATGAATAAAAGGATGCAGCCTTTTTATACGACCATCGAGCGGGGGGGTGGGTCGAAAGGACCATACGCTCACATCGGAGAAGAATTTGGGATTGTTCTTCAAGGAGAGCTCGAGATCAACCTAAATGGGAAAACCTATCGGGTGAAGAAGAACCAAAGCTTCTATTTTTCCTCTCAGGAGCCACATAGCTGGTTGAACCCGGGGAAAAGGAAAACAGTCGTGTTATGGGTGGTGAGCCCACCCACCTTTTAAAGGAAGGGGGTGAGGAGGGGGTATCCCGTTTGACAGCAATCAATTTCAATCCTTAGTCTATCTGTATTAAATTTTAATGACCGCATTGAAAGGAAGGGGGTCTGCCAATGAAAAAGTTTATCGTTCTTTCGTTTATCGGATTTCTTCTTGTCATTCAGACCAGTTTTGCCCAAGAGCCAATTCGAATAGGGATCATCCAACCCTTGACTGGTTCTATTGCCCTTGACGGCCAAGCGGCCGTGAATGGGGCAAGGCTGGCCGTCGAACAAATTAATGCAAAGGGCGGTGTCCTTTGGAAAAAGCTTGAATTAGTTGTCGAGGACGGGATGTGCAAACCCAACGAAACAAGAGCAGCGGCGGAAAAGCTGATTACTAAAGATAAGGTTCCTGTCTTCATCGGTGCTTTTTGCAGCACGGCAAGTTTGGCTGCGAAACCGGTTGCCATGAAATACGGAATTCCGATGGTTAATGCCATTTCGACATCACCCAAACTTTTAGAAGATCCCATCAAGTACTACTTTCGGATGCCGCCAGGAGAACGGGCTCTTGCCAACGCGTCTGTAAAATTCTTTGTTGATACAAACAAAGTAAAAACGGTCTGTATCCTTGCAGTAAACGATGACTGGGGACGGAACGCCACGAAAGATTTTGGCGATATCTTTGAAGGGTCTGGGGTGAAGATTTTGAGCAAGGATCTATTTTCCCACGGAGAAACCGATTACCTGCCTTTCATTACGAAGGTGAAGGGAGTTGACCCGAATGCTATGTTCATTGTCGCTGAAGCCCAAGATGGAGCGCTGCTCGTCAAACAGATGAGGGAGCAGGGGTTGAAAAAACCCACCCTTGCAACCGGGGCGATCGTGGAGTCGCATTTCATTAAGCTGGCTGGAGCGGACAGCGAAGGAATTTACGGAGGCGCGGAATGGGCTCCGGGAATTCAGGACCCCCTGAATGTCGCCTTTGTGAAGGACTACATGGCTCGGTACCCACAGCTTGGAACCCCCGGGAAGTATCCGGCCGCCGGCTATGATGCGGTGATCATTATTGCCGATGCGGTGAAGAGGGCCGGAGGAACGGACCCGGAAAAGCTCACCAAGGCCATCGAGCAGACCAAAATGAATACCCTCCACGGCGCTAATTTTCATTTCGATGAGTACCACCGAGGAATTGCCTATGTGGTGGTCACCCAGATCAAAGATGGAAAAGTCCAGGTTATCAAACACGTACCTGCTGATTAAAAAACGGGAGAGGTCGTGGCTTAACCGTCATGACCTCTCCGAGGTGCCAACACAATGCTCCAGCAGTTTATCACTCATATGTTTAATGGTGCGATCATTGGATCGGCCTATGGATTGATGGGGGTGGGGCTAACCCTCATCTTCGGCCTCATGAATGTGGTGAACTTTGCCCATGGCGAACTGTACATGTTAGGAGCCTTCCTGGTTTACAGCCTGGTAACAATTCTTCAAGTAAACTATTTCTTGGCAATCCTATTGGGCATGGGTGGTGTTCTGATTTTTGGAGTGATCATCGAGCGACTCACGATCAAGCCTATAAGGAATGCTCCGATCCTCATGACGGCCCTCGTCACCATTGGTCTTTCCATTTTCCTCAAGAACACCGCTTTGGTCATATGGGGTGGAGTGCCCAAAAAAATACCCAATCCCTTTCCCTCCGCATCGCTAAAATTAGGGTATATCTATGTTACCCAACCCAGAATATTTGCTCTTTTGCTTACCATCGGGGTCATCATCCTTCTTCACTACTTGATAAAAAAGACTAAACTTGGGAAAGCAATGCGAGCGACTTTTGAGAATAAGGATGCGGCTTCCCTGATGGGGATTCGGGTTGACCGCATCTACCTCTATACCTTTGGCATCGGTTCGGTCGTGGCGGCCATGGCTGGCATTCTTCTGGGAACGATCTATCTTGTCTATCCAACGATGGGCGAACTGGCTGTATTGAAGGCATTCATCATCGTCATCATGGGAGGGATGGGAAATTTTGTGGGAGCATTCTTCAGCGGCATCATCCTGGGAATCTCCGAAAGTTTAGGGGCTGGTTTTATCTCAACCGGTTATAAGGATGCAGTAGGCTTCGTCATCGTTATCTTAGTCCTTCTCTTCAGGCCGCAGGGACTTTTCGGGGAGTAACGTGGATTGCCTCAAGCAACTTAAACTTGTTCACTGGATTGGCATTTTGCTCGCGCTCACAGCGCCGCTTTTTGTGCAAAGCGGTTATCTGATGCACATCCTTATCGACACGGGATTTTTTGTCATTTTAGTGACGGGGTTGAATATCGTCATTGGCTATACAGGAGCCTTGAGCCTTGGACAGCAGGCATTCTTGGGAATCGGAGGGTATACCTCCGCCCTCCTAATGAAGAACTATCATCTTTCTTATCTACCCTGCTTGGTAGCCGCCGCTCTCTTGGCTGGGATAGGAGGCCTTCTCATCGGGGCAGTCTGTCTAAGACTTCGGAGTCATTATTTCGTCATCGTGACCCTTGCCTTTGCCCTCATCATGGAACTTGTCTGCATCAATTGGGTGGATCTTACCGGAGGACCCATGGGGATGCCAGGCATTCCATCTCCTACACTTTATCTTCCGGGGCTGACCAACTTCACCTTTCAGACGAAGACCCATTATTACTATCTCGTTTTAGTGATGGTTTTTATCGGCCTCTACGTGGCTTACCGCCTGATTCACTCCCGGATCGGCAGAGCCCTCATTGCGATCCGCGAGAATGAAGAGCTGGCCAAGTCGATGGGGGTTAACGCATTTGGCTACAGCCTCTTCGCTTTCGTCATCTCAAGCATGTACGCGGGGATTGCCGGAAGTTTTCAGGCACATTATCTCAATCTGGTGACCCCTGATATGTTCAGCTTTTATAGCATGATCTCGATGCTGTTAATGATCGCCATCGGGGGCAAAGGCACCATCAGCGGTCCGATTCTGGGTGCGATCATTATCTCCATGTTGCCAGAATTTCTCCGGATGGCGGAGACGTACCGCTTGCCTATCTTCGGGTTTCTTCTGGTCGTTGTTACCCTCTATATCCCAGATGGGATTGTTCACAAAGTGAGGCCAATCTCCAACGTCCTTGAAAATTGGAAGATGAGGTTATGGCGAACCTTGAGCTTAAAGAGTTAACGATCCAATTCGGGGGATTGGTCGCCCTCCAGGACCTCAGTTTCCATGTGGCCGATGAAGAGATCGTTGCTCTCATCGGACCGAATGGTGCTGGGAAAACGACAGCCTTCAACATCATCACCGGGTTTCTCCCTCCGACCCGCGGTCACGTCATGTACAGCGGGGAAGATGTGGTCAGGCTTCCACCCCACCAAATTGCTTCGAAAGGGCTCATTCGAACCTTTCAGAAGACGAATATTTTCTCTTCCGTTTCCGTATTTGACGGAGTGATGATGGGCAGACACTGCCGAACGAGAAGCGGATTTTTGAAGATCATCTTGAATACTCGTTACGTTCAGATGGAGGAGGAAAGGAGCAAGGAAAAAGCAGAGACCATTCTTGATTTCGTCGGGCTTGCCCATCGAAGGGATGAAATGGCTCGGAACCTTTCCTCCGGTGAGCAAAGATTATTAGAAATCGCTGTGGCTCTGGCGGGGGAGCCAAATCTTCTTCTCCTGGATGAGCCTGCCACAGGGATGAATCCTTCTGAGAAAGAGCGGGTTATGACGCTTATCAAAAAGGTCAGATCCAATGGGATCACCGTCCTTCTTGTCGAGCACGACATGGGCCTGGTCATGGGTATCTCGGACCGCATTGTGGTTCTGAATTTCGGAAAAAAGATAGCGGAGGGCAAGCCGAGAGAGATCCAAGAGAACGAGGAGGTCATCCGGGCCTATCTGGGTGGGGCGGGTTGAGATGCTGAAATTAACTAAGATCAATACCTTTTATAAACGGACACAAGCCCTTTTCGATATCTCCATGGATGTGGTACAGGGCGAAATCGTTACTCTTCTGGGTGCCAACGGAGCGGGGAAAACGACCACCCTCAGGACGATCTCGGGTTTGCTTGTTCCTTCATCGGGGAACATCACCTTCATGAAGAATCAGATCGAGGGACTTTCTCCTGATGTCATCGTCCGATCCGGGATCTCGCAGTGTCCCGAGGGACGCCAGATCTTCGCGCGAATGACCGTTCAGGAGAATCTTGAAATGGGAGCTTACACGATAAAAGGTAAAAAAATCATCGATGAAGATTTTGAGGCCGTTTACCGAAGTTTTCCTTTGCTCAGAGAGAGGAGAGGTCAACTGGCTGGGACTCTTAGTGGTGGCGAACAACAGATGTTAGCCATGGGGCGTTCTCTCATGTCAAGGCCAGAGTTGCTTTTGCTCGATGAGCCCTCTGCGGGCCTTGCGCCATTACTTGTCAAGGAAATATTGAATATTGTCGAGAGAATTCAAAAACAAGGAATCACGGTCTTGCTCATCGAACAGAATGCAAATATGGCACTCAGCATTGCGGATCGTGCGTACGTGATGGAGACGGGCAGAATTGTTTTGGACGGCTCTGCCAAGGAGTTTCTGAATGATGAACGCGTCAAGAAGACCTACCTCGGAGGTTAACTTCAAAGGAAATTCCATATCCAGAAGAGAAAAACAATTGGTAAAGAGGAGAGGAGGATCCAAACGAGAAAGATGGCCGGACCTCTAAAAAACATTAGAGTACTTGAAGTGGGAAAAGCTTTAGCTGGTCCCCAAGTCGGAATGCTCTTGGCAGATATGGGAGCCGAGGTGATTAAGGTCGAGGTCCCCCGGGTCGGGGATGAATGTCGGTATTGGTCTCCCCAAGTCCAAGGGATAGGCACCTTCTTTCTGGCCTTCAATCGCAATAAAAAGAGCATTACCCTCAATCTCAAATCAAGGAAGGGGATTGGAATATTTTGCGAGCTCGCTAAGAAATCGGATATTGTGATTGAAAACAATAGAGTCGGCATGATGGACAAATTGGGAATCGGGTATTCCGATCTAAAGAAAATCAAATCAGATATCATATTCACCTCAGTAACGGGGTTCGGGCAAACTGGCCCGTATGCGCCTTTGCCGGCTTATGAGATCATTGCTCAAGCGATGGGGGGGATGATGGATCTGACCGGATTTCCGGATGGCCCTCCAGTGAGAACAGGCCCCGGATTAGGCGACATTCTCGCGGCATTATATGCCCTTTATGGGACTATGGTCGCCCTCTATTACCGCGAAAAGACCGGACAGGGACAGTTCGTGGACGCTTCCATCTTTGATAGCGTGGCTGGAAGCCTTGAAAATGTCATCACCAATTTCGATTTGCTAGGAATCGTTGCAAGGAGGGTCGGGAGCCGCGTCCGGACGATCACACCGTACAATTGTTATCAGGTAAAGGATGGTTATGTGGTGATCGCTGTGGGAAATGACGAACAGTGGAAGAGGTTGACGAACGCCATGGGCAGAAAAGACGTTGCCGAATCTCCTCGGTTTGAAACGAATTTGAAAAGGGTTGAGAGCGTAGAGAAAGTGGATAAAATCCTTCAAGCCTGGTTAGATGGCAGGACCGTTGAAGAGTCCATTCAGATTTTAAGGAAGGCGGATGTTCCTTGTGCTCCGGTTTACTCCATTGACCAGATGGTCAAAGACCCTCAATTCATTGAACGGAAGTTGACCCAAAAGGTGTCTTATGAAGGGCTGGGTTCTTTCGATGTCATCGGGATCCTCCCTAAATTGTCGCTGAGCCCAGGCGAAATTTATTCTAATCCGCCGAAGTTAGGCCAGCACAATGAGGAGATCTTTGGAAGCTTACTCGGTTATCCACCGGAAGAGATTCGTACCCTCGAGAAAGAGGGGGTTGTTTGATCCGGAAAGAAAAGGGGCTGGACGATGGACTTTGATTACACAGAAGAACAGAAGCGGATCAAGGAGACTGTGAAGAGGTTTGCCGATCAACAGGTGGCCCCTCGTGCGGTCGAGATTGATGAACAAGATGAGTTTCCGTGGGACCTCCACGGCCAGATGGCTGGAATGGGTTTGATCGCCGCCGGTGTATCGGAGAAATATGGCGGAGGAGAATTAGACACGATTTCCCAACTCATCGCTACTGAGGAAGTGGGAAGGGTTTCGATTGGTGTTGCGGATATCATCAGCGATCAACGCCTTTGTTTGAAAACGCTCGACCTTTTCGGCACGGATTACCAAAAAGAGAGGTATTTAACTCCTTTGGTTAAGGGAAAGGTTAGCGCTTTCTGCCTGTCGGAATCTCATGCGGGTTCGGATGCAGCCGCGATCAAGGCCGCAGCAGCGAAAGAGGGAGACACATATGTTCTGAATGGGATTAAGACGTTCGGTACCATGGCTCCGGTTGCTTCAAACCTTATCGTTTTTTTTAAGACTGACAAGGCCGCGGGGACCAAAGGCATCAGCACGTTTGTGATGGATGTGGGTACACCTGGGATCACGATCGGAGCCAAAGAGAAGAAAATGGGGCAGAAAGGGGTTCCCGTATCCGATGTTATTTTTGAAAATTGCGTTGTTCCCGCCTCTTGTCTTCTTCGGAAGGAGGGAGATGGCTTCAAAATTGCGATGAGCGCATTAGATGGGACGCGATTGGAGTGTGCAGGGATGGCTTTAGGAGGTTCCCGGGGAGCTTTGGAGAATTCAGTGGTCTATGCAAGGGAACGATTTGCTTTTGGAAAACCCATTGGTGCCTACCAAATGATCCAGGCCATGATTGCGGACATGGCGACCGAATTGGAAGCAGCGCGCTTACTGGTTTACTGGGCAGCTAACCTACGAGATGAATCCCTGAAAACGGGCAGGAGATGCACCTTTGAAGCCTCGATGGCTAAACTGTTTGCTACGGACGCAGCGATGAGGCATGCCACCAATGCCGTGCAAATTTTCGGAGGGTACGGGTATATCAGAGGCTATCCAGTGGAACGGATCTTTAGAGACGTGAAAATATTGCAGATTTTTGATGGTACCAACGAGATTCAGAGAGGACTCATTGCGCAACACCTGTTGGACATAAAAGCTTGGTGATGTTTCTGAGGGAGGGAGATGAAATACAAATATTTCCTTTTTGAGCAACAGGATTCGGTCGGAATGATTACGATCAACCGTCCCGATCTGACCAATGCACTAAACGATGATTCCTTGATCGAATTCAGGCAGATCATGCATAGGGTGGGAGATTTAAAGGACGTGAGATCCCTGATCATCACCGGAATTGGGCAGAAGGCTTTTTCTGCTGGGTCCGATATCGATGAAATGCTGGATAAGGAACCATCGTTCTTCCGTATTCATTCCCTTCTCGGCCACCAGGTTATGGAGGCCATCGAAAGACTCCGTCAGCCCGTGGTGGCTGTGATCAATGGCCACGCGATCGGTGGCGGACTCGACTTAGCTCTGGCCTGTGATTTTAGAATTGCGGCTGACGATATTAAGGTAGGTCTTCCTGAAGTCAATTTGAATTTTCCGGGGGGCTGGGGAAGTGCCTGGCGGCTTCCGAGGCTAATCGGCCTTGCAAGAGCGAAAGAACTTATCCTTCTTGGCAGGATCATTGATGCTAAAGCAGCTTTTCAAATCGGATTATTGACGAAAGTCGTTCCGAGAGATCATCTGTTGGACGAGGCAAGGGGCCTGGCCAAAGAATTGGCGGAAAAAAATCTTGTGGCTATGGAATTGGCGAAATTTTTGACAAACCACAGCCTGGAGATGCCTGGAATTCCTTTCACCTACCTCGAATCGTTGAGTAATGCTTATAGCTCAACGTTCGATGATTTTCATGAAAAGATGAGGATGTTCATTAAGAAATCAAAGGGGCCAAAGAAGACAAACTCGAAGCTATAGAAAAAAGGAGTTATGCGGTGATCAATACAGCTCATGATATGGTTTCATATGTAGAAGAGATGGTTTCGCATGAGATCGAGCAATTTCTGACATGCGCTCGGGTAGGAAGGCTTGGCGTCATTCTGAAAGATGGACCGTACGTGGTTCCAGTTGGGTATGTGTATTCCGAAGGCAAAGTATTCTTTCATACTTGCAGAACGGAAGGGCTAAAAATGCAAGCTATCCAGGCGAACTCGAATGTATGTTTTGAGGTGGACGAGTCCATCTCCGACGGGTCCTTTGCCAAAAGTGTAGTTATTTTAGGGCATGCAAAAGTTATTGAAAAGAAAGCAACGATGCTTCCTTACCTCAAGAAGCTGATCGATAAGTATCGTGTACCTGTACCTCTCGATGAATATTTGAGTCGGAGGAATCGCAACGTCAAAAAAGAATTGGATGCTGTGAGAATTTGTCTTATTACTCCGTACAAAATTACGGGGAAGAAAATAGTTAGAACAAAGGAAAGTTTCAACATTGCCTAATGGAAATATCTTTCTGGAAGTCAGATAAGGGAGGCCTGCTTATGCCCTTCTAGCAGTTCTGACCTCAGGGATACCGTTTCATTCAAAACCAACTCTCTACTTAGAAATGCAGGTTCTCCTCCCTTACGTATGAACATTCATGGAATAGAGAAAACCTTGAGAAAAAGATGGGTCATCTGGACCTCGCTCATCTTAGTCTACATCGTGGGGTATTTTCACCGTGTCGCCCCGGCAGTCATTGCTGAGGATTTGATGCGTGCATTCCAAACAAGTGGTGTTCTATTAGGTGTCCTATCTTCCGTTTACTTTTACACTTACGCAGTGATGCAAATTCCGGCAGGAATTCTTTCCGACACTTTAGGGCCAAGGATGACCATCACCATAGGCGGCATCATTATGGGGATTGGTACCATCATTTTTGGCACGGCACCCTCGTTGATTGTCTGTTATGCAGGGCGGTTTCTTGTAGGCTTGGGCGTTTCTGTGATTATGGTGAATATTGTGCGTGCCTGCGTGGAATGGTTTCGTTCAAATGAATTAGGCTTCATTACGGGCTTGACGACTACCATTGGGGGGATTGGAGGCCTTTTGGGCGCCACACCACTGGCTCTATTGTCTAAAGCGTTGAGCTGGCGAGTCAGTTTTGAAATCATCGGTTTCCTTTCTATCCTTCTGGCGTTGAATTGCTGGTGGAATGTGAGAAACCGCCCTTCAGACTGTGGGCTTCCAGGGTTCGAGAATAAGAGTGAAGGGAGACATTGGCAGACGAACTGGGAGATCCCAGAACTAAGAATCTGGTCAGGAATTAAAACCGTCATAAGAAATCCTTATACCTGGCCCCCCTTCTTTGGTTTCTTTTCCTTCTACTCCACCTTAATGGCCTTTTCGGGTCTCTGGGGGATTCCATTTCTAACCCAAATCTATAGCCTGTCAGCTCCCCGAGCCGCAAATTACATGATGGTTGCTTCGTTAGGATTGATTTTGGGTTGTCCACTTATAGGACAGTTATCCGATAAAATTCTTGTAAGAAGAAAATTACCGTACGTCTCTTGCACGCTGACTTACTCTCTTATCTGGGGATTGCTCTGTTTCATTAATCACGGGAAACCCCCTCTTTCCCTTATGTACCCAATCTGCTTTTTGATGGGTTTTTCAAGTTCTGGCTTTATTCTAACCATGGTCTGCTCGAAAGAGATCAATCCAACGAGTGTGTCGGGAATAGCTATGGGAACCGTGAACACAGGTGGTTTTCTCGGAAGTGCTGTCCTTCAAGTTTTGTTGGGCAAGATTCTTGATATGAAATGGGACAACACGCTGGTTAACGGTGTCCGATTCTATTCTTTGGATGCTTACCGCACAGCCTTCTTGGTATGTTTTCTTACCACAGTGATCGGCCTCGGAGCGGCTTTCTTCATCAAAGAGACCAGGTGCCGGAACGTTATTTGAAATTGCTATCATCATTGAAATTCAACAATTATTCAAATGAAAGGACCAAATAGGTTTAGACATATATTCGAAAAGGGAATTTGCAACGGGTCTCGAGAAGTTCAAAAAGGTTAGTTGGAAAAACTCGCCAATTCTTCTTGACAAAAATTTTTGAAGTGTTAGTTATATCTTAGTAAAGTTAAATTATATTTAATTTCCACCGCATGAAAGAGATTGCCGAAAAGCTGAAGGCTTTTCGTACTGCCAACCGAATGACCCTCAAGCAACTGGCAGGCAAGGCCGGTTGCACCGATGCCTACCTCTCTCAGTTGGAGAGGGGACGGGCAAACCCCTCCATCACAATCCTTAAAAAAATTGCGTCGGCCCTTCAGATAAAAGTCGTTGATTTCTTTCTTGAATCCGAGACCCCCGAAAACGAGGTGGTTTGTAAGGAAGGAGAACGGGTGAAAATCCGTTTCAAACAGGGCGATGCGAAGATCCAGATGCTAGTACGGAATATTCAGAATAAACGGATGCAACCGTTTTATACGACGATCGACCCAGGTGGTGGATCAAAGGGGTCTTACTCTCACATCGGTGAAGAGTTTGGGATTGTCCTGCAGGGGGAGCTCGAGGTCAACCTGAAGGGGAAACCGTATCGGGTGAAAAAAAATGAAAGCTTCTATTTCTCGTCGCAGGAACCCCATAGCTGGTCGAATCCTGGGAAGAGGAAAACAGTTGTAATATGGGTTGTGAGTCCACCGACTTTTTGACAGATTGCTCATAATAGAATGAGATCATAAAATGCCGATCGGGGGAAGGAAAAAATCTCATGCGAAAAGTATTTGAACAAATCATACCAGGGAAAAGTGGGCTTGCCGTAGAATTAAAGAAAGGCCAACATCTTCGTGTGATTGATCTGGAAGGCAAACAGGTCTGCGATATGGCTGTATTCAATCTGGCGAATGTTCGTGAGAAGCTCTCCACGTCCTATTCCCGGACGAGGTACGTGCCGAAAGTGGTGGGCGACTATGTCCCCCGCGATAAGCTGACGGAGGGTGATACCTTGATGTCTACCCTTTGCCGCCCGATGATGACCATTGTTAAGGAAACTGCCCCAATCAAAGGAGTTCACGATTGCCATAATCGCATGTGCAACTGGTATCTTTATGATGTCCAATTAGGAATGGGCCTGCTGGACGGTTGCCACGAAATTATTAGCAAAGTCGTCGCTCCCTATGGTATTCTACCCGAAGATATACCGGATACGTTTGATATCAATATGAGTTATACTCACGATTGTGTCGGGCACCGCTGGGTCATCGGGGAACCGGTGAGCCGTCCAGGGGATTATATTGAGTTCCGTGCAGAAATGGACTGTTTGGTCGGCTTATCTGCTTGTCCGTTGGAAGCAGGAGCATGCAATGCCGGCAAGTCCACACCGATGAAAGTTGAAATCTATGAAAAAGGGTAGAAAATGGAAGTCGTCCTGAAGGGAGGTGACGAATTCGACCTATCAATTTTAAACAAACTACCGTTTCATTTTTTGAAAGGAGGGATTTTATGCGAAAGGTTTGTCTCGGAGTCATCATTGCAGGTCTGGTAATCATTCTGGGTTCTGGAATCGGTTCGGCTCAGCAAAAATTCAGAATCGGCTGCGCTGATCCCCTGACAGGGACATTCGGGAGAGACGGAAATCTGGTGAAGGATGCTTACACCTTCTGGGCCGATCTGATTAATTCGACGGGAGGCATTACGGTTAAGGAAAAGAAATTCCCGGTCGAGCTCACCTTCATTGACGATAAATCGAATGCCGCTGAGAATGCCAAATTCACTGAAAAACTAATCACTGAGGATAAGGTTGATTTGATTCTTGGAGGGTTTGGAAGTGATTCGGTCTTTGCAGGGAGTGCTGTTGCAGAAAAATACAAGTATCCTTTAATCAGCGGTGCGGCCAGTTCGAACAAACTCTTCGACCGAGGGTTTAAATACTATTTTTCCACCATAGGGAAAGCGACGGAGGAAGTCCGTGGGTGCGTGGACATCGTTCAGATTCTTTCTCCTAAGCCTAAAACCGCGGCCATCATCGGGTCGGATATCCTATTCACCTCATTGGCCTGTGAAGGATATAAAAAATATGCTGCTCTGAACGGGATCGACATCGTTCTCTTCGAACTCTTTCCCATTACCCTTCAGGACTATAATTCCATGCTCCTAAAGGTGAAGCAGAAGAATCCCGATGTCTTGTTTGTCGGATCTCATTTAATGGTGGCGATGAAGACGATCAAGGCAATGAAGGAAATCGATTTCACACCCAAGATGGTGACTTTCAGCTATGGTCCGACCGTCCCCGATTTTATCAAAAACTTAGGGAAGGATGCGGAGTACGTTCTCGCGGCATCCGAGTGGGCGCCCAACTTGCCGTACAAGGATCCCCTTTTTGGAACAGCCAGACAATTCAATGAAAACTA
>Ga0187771_10001646_pt1 | contig 15121 bp, 11 predicted proteins | sample 0116_SJ02_MP15_1_FD_133139 | JGI IMG/M metagenome (GOLD analysis project Ga0187771, IMG submission 133139) | Tropical peat soil microbial communities from peatlands in Department of Meta, Colombia - 0116_SJ02_MP15_10_MG | ecosystem: Environmental > Terrestrial > Soil > Wetlands > Peat | place...
CCCAACGTCCACAGCATCTGGGAACTCGTCCTGCACATTTCCGCATGGGACGGCGCCGTTCTCCATCGACTGGGCGGAAAGAAGACCCAGCTCAAAGCTGCGCAAAATTTCCCACCTGTCCCCAAGCCCACCGAAGCCGCATGGCGTGACGCTATTGCCAAAACGAAGCGCAGGCACGATGCTTTGGTCAAAGCCGTCGCTGCTCTGCCCGACTCCCGCCTGCGCGACCGCGTTCCCGGCAAACGCTACGACTTCTATCACATGCTTCACGGAGCAGTGCAGCACGAGCTTTACCACGCTGGGCAGATCGCTATTCTGAAGAAAGTGCAGGCTGAATCGCGAAAACGGCGGTCTCAGGCGCCAGGGAAGTCCGATTAAACTCAATCTTGTCATTCCGAGCGAAGCGGAATTGCCGATTTCTGCGGCAATTCCGCGAAGTCGAGGAACCTGCTTTTGCTTTTTCTGCACGTAATCACGTTTTCGTTTAAATCCTGGGTTTTGGGTTTAAGATCGTTAGGTCCGCGGTCCCGGCGTGCCAAGAAGTAGGACCAACCACCTAACACTCCAGACCCCACCCCCGCTCCTCGTCCGCGAAAATCACTGCCCTTTCGCACGTTTCCGTTTACAATTTCTTTCCGGCAACTGGCCGACGAGAACCTCTTCTGCCATCTCAAAATGCGGTCTATGTCGCGGTCGTGGGCGTGGGCGTTTTCGGACGCAATCACGCCCGAGTCTACAAAGAACTCGAACAACAGGGTGAGGCCGTCCACCTGCATGGAGTGGTCGACGCCGATGTGACTCGCGCCGACGCTGTGGCGCGCGAGTTCGGCTGCAAGGCGTTCGGCAGCGTACAGCAGATGCTGACCACGCATAGCGAGGTGCAGGCCGCGTCAGTCGCGGTTCCCACTGCGCATCACCTCGAGGTCGCACGCGACCTGATGAATGCCGGCGTGGATGTGCTGATCGAGAAGCCGCTGGCAGCCACCGTCGCTGAGGCCGACGAACTAGTCGCGCTGGCTTCCGCGCGCAAACGCATCGCCCAGGCTGGGCATCTCGAACGCTTCAATCCGGCAATCCGCGCGACCCTTCCGCTTCTGACCCAGCCCATGTTCTTCGAAGTGCACCGGCTGAGCGTGTTCACTCCGCGCTCGCTCGATGTGGATGTCGTGCTCGACCTGATGATCCATGATCTCGACATCGTGCTGACCTTTGCCAAATCTCCGGTCAAGGAAGTTCGCGCCGTCGGCCTGCCCATCCTGTCCGGGAAAGTTGATATTGCCAATGTGCGTCTGGAACTCGAATCCGGCTGCATTGCGAACTTCACGGCCAGCCGCGTTTCCACCGAGCGCGTGCGCAAGCTGCGCTTCTTTCAGCCGCGGCAGTACATCTCGATCGACTACGGACGCCAGGAAGTCCTGCTCTTCACCGTGGGCCGCGGCAGCCAAGCGACCGCCGTGACCTCGGCCGATCCTCACATCGACGTCGCCAAACCCGCGGTTGCGTCCGAGGAACCACTCCATGCGGAGCTAAGGTCTTTCCTGCACTCCGTGCGCGAGCGGTCGACGCCTCTCGTTGCGCTGGAAGATGGCCGCCGGGCGCTGGCTTTGGCCCTCCAGATCGTCGCCGCGATTCGCGATCACGGAAAAAGAATTGATCTCGCCAGTATCGCGAAGCAAAGTTGACCTGAGTTATTCAGAGTGTGGTAAAACGTAGTAACCGTTCTGTGGGGCTTCGCATCTACTGCACTGGGGGTTCGCTTATGGATCGTAGAGATTTCCTCAAGACGGCAGCAATGGCCACGGTTGTCACCTCATTGGGCGCCAAGCTGTCGTACGGCGCAGCGCTGGACGCCTTCCCCTATCGCACTCTCGGACACACTGGCGAGAGAGTTTCCCTGATTGGGCTCGGCGGATTCCACCTTGGCAAACAGGCGGACGAGCAAGAGAGCATCCGCATCATCCGCAGCGGATTGGACAATGGCATCAACTTCCTCGACAACTGCTGGGACTACAACGGAGGGGTCAGCGAGGAACGTATGGGCAAAGCCCTGCGTGACGGCTATCGTCAAAAAGCGTTTCTCATGACAAAAGTCGATGGGCAGACCAAGAAGGCCGCCGAGCAACAGCTAGAGGAGTCCTTGCGACGCTTGCAGACCGATCACATTGATCTGCTGCAGTTCCATGAGGTCATTCGCGAGTCCGATCCGGCTCGGATCTTTGCTGAGGGCGGCAGCATAGAGGCGGCGCTTGCGGCCAGAAAAGCTGGGAAAATTCGTTACATCGGTTTCACCGGACACAAAAGCCCCGACATTCATCTGCAGATGTTGGAGACTGCCTTCGCGCACAATTTCACCTTCGATTCCGTGCAGATGCCGCTCAACGTAATGGACGCGCACTACGATAGTTTCGAGAAGAAAGTCCTGCCGGTGCTCGTAAAACACAACATTGGCGTGCTCGGCATGAAGCCCATGGGCGACAGTATTATCCTCCACAGCAAGACTGTCTCAGCCGTTGAGTGCCTTCACTATGCCATGAATTTGCCGACCAGCGTGGTCATCACTGGGTGCGATTCGATGCCGATTCTCCAGCAGGCACTCGATGCAGCTCGCAGCTTCAAACCGATGAGCAAGGACGAGGTTGCGCAGCTGCTAGCCAAAACATCCGTCGCTGCCGGCAAGGGAGAATACGAACTCTACAAGACCTCGCACAACTTCGATGGAACCTACCGCAATCCACAATGGCTGGGATAGGCGAGCGCACTCATTGACCCGACCGGTCGGCTGCTGAATTGGCTCTAAGATTCAGCCGCTGAAGCGACGTTCAGGCCGTCACCAATCTGACCTGCCTTGAAAGATCCGGAAATGTGACGTTCCGCCCGCACCGTTTACATTTGTTTACACAGCGAATCACAGCCTTCTCCGCTGAGCGGAATCACACGAAAGATGCGAAAATAGGAACTAACTCGGTTGTAGCGCGCCGCGGACTTGTTCGACCCCTTGGTAAGGACGATGCAACGCGGCGCTTGCGTCTTTGTGTCTAAATGACATAGGCGGATGCAGCCGAGCCCCAGCGCATGGCGATCACGCAGATTCCGTTCCAGGACCCCGCGCCTCCGGCCGAGCCGCCCCCGGCTGAGCAACTCGATCTCTACACCGTACGCGACTGGGAAACGGCGTATCGCAATCTCGATGCCGCTGTTCCCCATCTTCTCATCCAGTTGCAGGATGATCTGGCGCGTTCACGCAAGCGTGAGGCATTCTGGATCTCCCTCATCGCACACCTGGTCCTGATCATTCTTCTCTGGAACTACAAGGTGATCGAGACCAAGCTGGCCGAGCAGTACGCGCGCTGGCGTCCGGCAATTGTTGTGCCCGTGAGCCCGGCGAAGGATAAGGACATCACGTTTCTTGCCTTGCCGCCCGACGCTCAGAAGCTGCCCCATAAGCCCAACACGAACGTCCTTTCCGATAAAGACCGCATTGCGACCACGCATCGTCCCGAGCTCGATCCCAAGGAATTGGCCAAGATTCTTGCGCCAGCTCCTCCAGGCGCTCCGGGCCTGCCCGGTCCGCGAGCTCAACTGGGACCGCCGGCCGTGGCCCAGAATCCGCCGCCTGGTTCTCAGCCTGGGCAGCCCGCGTCTCGGCCACCTCAGTTTGAGAGTAATCAAACGGCGCAGCTGCAGGCGCCGCCCGCGCAGCGGAACAGCGTGTTCAACAAGTATGGCGGAGGCAGCATGAGCGCGGGCTCATCCATTCAGCAAGCCGCTCAGGCCGCTGCTGCCCGCCGCGCCGCCGGGGGTGGTCAAGGAGGCTACGACGGGCTCGGAACGCCTGCCCACGGCCGTGCCTACGGCAATTTTGAAATCCTCAGCGACACTCTCGGCGTGGATTTCTTCCCCTACCTTCAACGCGTAAAGCTGGAGATCGAAAGGCATTGGAACGAGGTGCTTCCCGAATCTGTTTATCCGCCCATCCTGAAGAAAGGGAAACTGATGATTCAGTTCTCCATCATGAAGGATGGCAGTGTTCGCGGAATGCTCCTGGTCGCATCTTCCGGCGACGAGGCTCTTGACCGCGCCGCTTGGGGCGGCATTCTGGGGTCGAATCCACTGCCACCTCTGCCGGAAGAATATGTTCGCCAGGGCGGCACAGACTTGACCCTGCGCGGTCTGTTTCTCTACAACCTCGACGAGCGCGATTTTCAATAGCGCAGCTCGCATATCCCGTCCGAATCGCCTCTTGTTACTGTCAAATCGCTTGAGCACTTTCACTTTTGCGCTAGCTTGATTTTGGGTGGCGCAGCGCTTCAGCGCTGCGATAAAACCCTGCTTTCTGCAGCGGCTTCAGCCGCTGAGCCCAGATCTCCCCGACTACATTAATTCTGAAAATGCTGTAGCAGGAGCTCAGATCCCGAACTTCGCCTGCTCGGTCCTCCGAAGGATCCGCTTGCAGCACGTGGCATTTCTGTTCTATGCTCTCTTCACCCCTGGGGTTCGATTCACGCTCATCGCATGCAGCGCCTGATCGCCGGATTTCTTTTGCTGTTCGCCCTCGCCGGAGAGTTCCTCCCGCTGGCTCTGGCAGCTACGGCTGCGCCCGTGCCTGTCTGCTGTCGGCGCATGGCGCACCACTGCCACTCTTCGGCAGTCGTAGAGTCGAACCAACTCTCCCTGCATAGCCCCTGCTGCTGCCAGCATGACTGTTGCCGCGCCCTGGCCAACTCGCAGTGGGCGAGCCCGCAGCCGCGAGCTGCATCCGCCCTCGCCCAAGATGTCACTCAACCCTTTGCCGAAAAGCATTCTCCGTCTCTGACTGCACTCTTCCCGACATCCCAATCGACGCGCGCTCCTCCGCGTGCCCTCATCGCTCGATAAGTCGTCATACTCCACTCCGACACTGGTCGGCAAAACGCGGCTCGTGTAGTCCGGGTCTCTGACGTGGAAAAGCACGTCCCGATCTGGGCTACCACTCAACGACTTTCTGGAGGCTCATGCGCCCGATTCGCATTTTCGTACTTGCGGTCTTGCTCACACTGGCCCCCGCCGCTTTCGCCAACGTGTTCGGCGCCATCCGGGGAGTCGTGCACGATCCCCAGCACCGTCCCGTGCAGAATGCAATGGTGATGCTGCGGGCCAAATCGTCAGATTGGGCCAAGACCGCCACCACCGATAGCAACGGAGAATTCCAATTCAACGCCGTGCCCTTGGGAGACTATACCGTCGCGGTCGCCAGCCCGGGCTTTGCCCAAACTTCGCAGGACGTCACTGTGATCTCCGGAACCGTGCCCGTCGCTCACTTTCAACTGCAGCTTGCTTCCGCTCATGAGCAAGTCATAGTGTCAGCGGCTGAGGCCTTGGTACCCACCGATACCTCGACTCCCACCACGCTCATCGACCGCGCCAACATCCAGGAAACTCCCGGAGCCGACCGCACGAATGGGATGCAGATGATCACCGATTACGTGCCCGCCGCTTATGTCACGCACGACATGTTGCACATGCGTGGCGGCCATCAGGTCGAGTGGGCGATTGACGGCGTTCCCGTCCCCAACACGAACATCGCCAACAATCTCGGCCCGCAAATCGACCCAAAGGACATCGATTATCTCGAAGTGCAGCGCGGCAGCTACAGCGCCGACTACGGTGACCGCACTTACGGCATCTTCAACATCGTGCCGCGGACCGGTTTCGAGCGCGACCGCGAGTGCGACTTGGTCATCAGCGCCGGCAATTTCTATCAGACCAACGATCAGCTCAGTTGTGGTGCGCATACCGAGCGCTTCGCCTATTACGTCAGCGCGAACGGAAATCTCAGCAATTACGGCCTTCAGCCCCCGATCCCGCAAGCCATCCACGACGCAGCTAACGGGTACGGGGGATTTGCTTCCTTCATCTTTAACTCCGATCCGAAAAATCAATTTCGTGTGGTCGGTTCCTTGAGACAGGACTATTACCAAATCCCCTATGACCCCGATCCCAATTCAATCGGAAATCAGCAGTTGTTTGCGGGTGGAAACGTTCCCAGTGAGGGGTTGCGTGATGGCGAGCGTGAGCCAGATGGTTACGTGACGTTCTCGTGGGTTCACACATTCGATCCAAACACGCTGCTCACCATTTCGCCCTTCTATCACTACAACGGCGCCGAGTACCGGGGAGGCGCCAACGATACTCCGGTCATTTCAACCGCTACTCAGACCGCACAATACGGCGGTATGCAGGCAGCTTTCAGCACCATCTTTCGGAACAACGAACTCCAGGCCGGCGCCTACGGATTCTTCCAGCACCAGTACAACAACTTCTCCAACATAGCCACGGGGCCTGGTGCGACCACTGTCCTTCCCTCATCCGCAGGCGTCAACGGCGGCCTGGCCGCTTTCTTCATCAACGACAAGTTCAAAGTCACCCCGTGGCTGACTCTCATTGCCGGCCTGCGAGAAACGCAGTTCAATACCTCTCCCCCATCATCGCTGCCATCGGTCTCCGAGTACGCCACCGATCCCCGCCTCGGCGCCGCCATCCGCATGCCGCATCTCAACTGGACGTTCCGCGGATTCTACGGCTATTTCTACCAGGGGCCTCCTCTTTCGAGTGCGACCGACCAGTTGCAGCAGCTTGCCGGAAATCAGTTCGGCTTCGCTGGTCTCGGGGGGGAGCGCGATATTGAATGGCAGTTTGGCGTCATGATTCCGTTCCACGGATGGACGCTCGACGCCGACAATTTCGAAACCCGCGCTCACAATTGGCTCGATCACAACAACATCGGCGAGTCGAACATCTTCTGGCCGATTACCTGGGACTACGCCCAGATTCAGGGCTGGGAACTTACGTTGCGCTCACCGAACCTTTGGCATCGCGGTCAGCTTCATCTTGCGTATGCGAATCAATTTGCTCAGGCCACGTCACCGATTACGGGAGGCTTAATTTGTCCTCCCACAATGCCGATATGCCCGGCATATCCGCCTCCGGGATTTGGACCAGTTGACCACGATCAAAGAAATACGTTGAACGTTGGCTACAACACCGGCCTTCCCTGGCACACCTATGCGGCAACGAATGTCTATTACGGTTCGGGGTTTCACAATGCCTTCCCTGGAGCACCTAATCCCGGCGATTATCTGCCGGGGCACACCACGTTTGACATCTCAGTCGGGAGAACCCTTTTGGAGAAGTATTCGATTTCCGTAACAGCGCTCAACGTGGCAAACCGGCGCGTCGAACTCGACAACAGCCTTACCTTCGGCGGCTTTCACTGGAACGACCCGCGGCAGATTTACGCCGAGTTTCGCTATCGGTTTCATTTCTGAAAGCTAGAATGGAAGGACCTATGAAAGTCCGCAATCAATTCTCATTCCGTATACGCGCCGATGAATGCAATTTCACATGCCGAGGCGCACCGCGACGACGGGCCTGCTTTTTCGCGATCGCGCTTGCGACCCTTTCCCTCTTCACACTGGCGGCTTGTCACTCCAGGACATCTCCATCCCAGGCCATGAAGCGTTATCCCATGACCGGCCGCGTCGTTTCCGTTGATGCCCCGGACGAATCCGCTGTGATCGATCACGACAAGATTCCCGGCTTCATGGACGCGATGACGATGTCGTACAAGATCAAACCGCCGTCTCTATTGAGCCAGCTCTCGCCCGGCGATTCCATCTCCGCTGAATTGGTGCAGGCCCAGCCCGCTGAGGACGAGCACGCCGAGCCCATCAATTACTGGCTGGAAAACGTCAAAGTCACGGCTCACCGGGACACCACTCCCGCCCTCTCGCCAAACGCCCTGCACATGCCTTCGCCCGGCGAGGAGGTCCCGGATTTCTCCTTGACTAATCAAAGCGGCCGGCGAATTTCGCTCCGCCAATATCGCGGGAAAGTCCTGCTCATCACGTTCATCTACACCCGCTGCCCCTTCCCTGATTTCTGCCCGCGCATGAGCAGCAATTTCGCCGAGATCTACAAGCGACTCGACACCGATCCTGCGCTCGCCGACGCTTATCTGCTGACCATTAGTTTCGATCCCCAGCACGACACGCCCAAGGTTCTGCGCGACTACGGCTTCTCCGTGGCTCACACCCACGACCCCGCTCTATTCAATCGTTGGGACTTTGCTGTCGTCCAGGCGAAAGATCTTCCGAGGCTTGCCGGTTTCTTCGCGCTCACTGTCAAGCCAGAAGGCGGCATGATCACTCACAACCTCTCCACCACCGTGATCGGCCCCGAGGGCAAAGTCGTGAATTGGTATCACGGCGGAGACTGGCAGGTTTCTGATTTAATAAGAGATGCAACCGGCGCGTTTGGCCACAAAGGCTGAGTCACCGGTCGTTTAGCTTTTGGGTGGCGCAGCGCTTCAGCGCTGCGATAAGCTTTCCTGTTCTTGGTCGCGGCTTCAGCCGCTGAGGGCCTGAAGCCAAGCCTTTGAGTCAGAGCTGTTCGTCCAACTCGAAAGAGGAATCATGAAATACCTACTTCTCATCCTCGCTATATTCGGCATCGTCGTTTCTTCTCTTGCCTTGCGCGAACACTATCGCGAGTACGGCGATTCTCCCTGCAGCATCAACGAGCGCTGGGACTGCGGCGTCGTCAACCACAGCCCATACGCCATGGTGGGCGGCGTTCTCGATCTCCTCGGCATTCACGCCCGTATCCCGATTCTCTCCAGCCTTCCTGTCGCCACCGCCGGCATCCTGGGCTACATCCTCATGGCTGGATTTGCTTTGATGCGTTGGTATCGCCTGCTGCTGGTCGTTATCCTGGGCGGGCTCGGCTTTTCCCTCTACCTCGCGCACATCGAAAAGGATGTCCTCGGCGTTTGGTGTGTTTACTGCGTGATCTCGCTCGGCATCATCTCTCTGATGACTCTTCTCAATCTGGGGAGAGTCATCGTGCAAGCAATCCGCAAGCCGTCCACACCTTAGCGCGTCAGGCTCGGAGACGCCGTTTGTCGTTTTGCCCCCAGCTTGCGATTAATGTCCCCGGCGAACTCAGTGAAGAAGTTCAGCAACGCGCCATAGCCGGCCTGCCCCAGCACGCCGAGCCCGCCGTTCACCAGTGCGTTGCGCGGATGCGGCTTCCACGCAGTCGCAATCACTCCCCCGCCAAACGCACCCGCGTAGAGCGCCCATTGCGGACGTAGCTCCTCCTCACTTCGATTGTAGGTAAGAAAGTTGCGCAGAATAGCGTGTCGCGTCCTCAGACCGAACCCGCTGCATCGGCACTGATCGTAGCGCGGCTCATATTGCAGTACCGCATTCCCCAGCGTCGCCAGGCTGTTCGCGGCAATGAACTGCCCTTCCCGCAACGCAAACCGCTCCCCGTACCCGCCCCAGCCATCATCCCACTGCGAAGGCTTCCCACGGGCCTGATCAACGCCCGCCACGAACATGCGCTTGAAATAGGCGCTGGGCGTGGTCAGGGTTTGCTGTAGATAGATTCTCTGCCGCTGCGCAGCCGTAAGTGGCACGGGTTGTCGGTTTCGTCCGATGTACGGACCGGTCAGCCAGCCGCTCTCCCAATCCCGTATCTTGCCCAGCGTTTCCTCTCCCAGCTTTTTCGTGGCCTCAGCCGCCTCAGTCGTGATTGGTTTGGTTTTCTCCCCCGCAGCTTGTGTGCCGGTCGGCCCTTCGTCCTTTTTCTTCTTTGATTCCGAAGTCTGATTGGATTGAGGCCCCGCTGTCGGCGCTGTAGTCGGCTGACCCGGCTGCTCTTGCGCTAGCGAGCTGCCACTGATCACCCAAAGGCACAGAATCAGGCGGGCTCCGATCCTTCGCTGCGTCTCGCTGCATCTTGCTGCCACCGTCCCGAACACAGTTTTTGACTCGCTCTTCGCCGCGCGCGACTCGGTATTCGTCTCACCCTCTCTCGAACGCGTGCTTCTTCTCCAATTCTTCCACGGCCGCGCGCCGCTCGTTCTCGAATCGCTCCGCCTGGTTCATCAGACCCTCGGTCGCTTCGGCCGACTCTCCGTCGACGCGCAGCATCCCCGCTGCCGCCAGACGCGCGGCGATCTCCATCAAGTGCGCGGTCGTCGTCTGCAGATATTGCGCATCCGCCGGGTCCGCAATCCAAACGCGCACGTCACCCGACTTGGGTGTCCCAGTTCCGGCTTGGGTGCCGCACCCAACGCGCTTTTCGTTGGGTGGGGTTTCCCCCAACTTGGTCTCCCAATACACCTTCCTCTCCACAAACTCCGTCATCGCCTCGTCGGTCGCCTTGCCAAACACCCACTGCCTGCGCTTGAAGTCATAATGCCGACTCGAGAACGGCACCGGCAGCAGCTTCCCCGACTTCAGAAACTCAATCTGCCTGCGATCCACTTCCTTGCGCAGCGCGTTGATCACCGGAGCCTCCGCGTCCTGCGGCTCGAGCGACGGCATCACTTCCCGGACTGTCTGCGATAGATTGACCGCCACCGGCGTATGCAACCCATCCGACCCGATCAGCCGAATGTCCCCATGTAGCACCCAAGAATCCGCCCCCGACGTTGCCCGGTGAAACGGCCACGCCAGCTTGATTGCTAGCGGAAGCGCGGTCAGCGTCATCCAGATCCTCCTGTCGGCCCCCTCGCGCGCTTCGTCCAGAACTCCGCCACTACCATGCAACTGCGTCATGCGCTCGCTTCTCTTTTCGCTTGGAAATCACAAACCCCAGGAGACTTGAGGACAATTCTATTGAAAGCGGAGTGCCCCGATTCCGAGCGATGCCCCATCCTAACAGCGTTCTTTGCGGTTAGGGTGGGAACGATAATGCCGCGCGACCTCCGACGCATACTTCCTTCCCATCCGATCTCGGTTCTCCGCGAGCCATGCGCTCAGCCGTGTCGTCCCTGCCGCGACCGTCTCGCTCGCCAGCAGGTTGCTCATTAGCCCCTGGTACTCCTGCCAGGTCAGGACAACATCGCCCACCAACCACCCCGTCACCAGCGTAGATAGATAAGCCGCGGCCGCCGGCACATGAATCAGGCGAGCCTGACGACCCACGCTTCGTGCCACCAGCCGCACCAGTTCCTCGAAACTGAATGTCTCTGGCCCAACCGCATCGACCAGAGAGTTCCCTTCCTGCTCCGCCGCGTCAGCCAGCAGCCGCGCCATATCTTCGACGTAAATTGGACGAACCCCATACTGCCCGTCTCCCGGAATCGCGAATATCGGCAAGTGCCGCACAAACCACGCAATGTTGTTGATGAGAATGTCTTCCGCCCCGAAGATCACAGTCGGTCGCAGAATCCCGTATGACAGCCCCGACTCAACCACCGCCTGTTCCACCTGCGCCTTGCCGCGGTAGTAGCCAAGCGGCGAATCCAGCGACGGATTCGCGATGCTGACGTGCACAATGCGCCGGATTCCGGCGTCCCTGGCCGCCTCGATCAGCGCGCAACTGTTTGCGACCGCGGTTGCAAACGTTGTCCTGCCGCGCGGAAACCGCACCCAATAGGTGTTAATCAGGACGGAAGCGCCTTCAAGGCTGCGGCGCAGTTCCTTCGGCCAGTCGAAGTTGTAAGGAAAGACTGAAACCTGTCCTGCGACCGGGTCCGCACGCACCGAATCTTGACTGGCAGGATGGTTGGTCAACGTCCGAACGTCATAGCCACGCTGGAGCAGCAGCCGCGTCGCATACTTCCCCGTGTAGCTGAACGCACCGGTGATGACAACTGTGTGACTCATCTGCCTCTGTAGCCCATCGCTCTTTTTCTGCCTCCGCGGCTGTCATGCTGGGCGGAGCCATGGGGAGCGCGGAGCGAACCCTCATGGCGAAGTCGAAGCATCCCTACCCGCTCCGCCGACTGTTCCATCTGACAATTCGAGAAAACAGAATTTAGGGAGACTCTGATTAAGGTCAATTCTGTCATTCCGAGCGAAGTGGAATTGCCCGTCCGGCGGGCAATTCCGCGAAGCCGAGGAACCTGCTTTTTTTTCCCGAACTTAATCGGAGTCTCCCCAAGGCAAGAAGTTCTACCCCGCCTTCTTGCTCACTTTCGCCCTGATGCGCAACATCTTCCGCACCGTCCCCGTCGGCAGCCCTTTCATCTGGTCGTAGAGTTCCGTCACCGCCTCGAAGAATTCCGCCATCGCCGCCAGCCGCTCCCGCGTATACTGCGCTCCCGGCTCTTTCGGATCCACTTCCGCCAGGCACCGCCGCAGCACCTCGCGTGTGGGATCGATCTCCCGTCGCTTTCGCTGTTCAATCACCAACCGGAACATCTCCCACACGTCCTTGGTGGATTCGTAGTGCTCCCGCCGGTCGCCCAGCACGTGCACCGCCCGCACGATTCCCCAGGTTTCCAGTTCGCGAATGGACGTGCTCACGTTCGACCGCGCCACGCTCAGGGTCGCCGCGATCTCCTCGGCCGGCAGCGCCCTCGGCGACAGATACAGCAGCGCATGGATCTGCGCCACCGTCCGGTTGATCCCCCACCGCGTCCCCATCTCTCCCCAGTGCAGGATGTACTGCTTCTGAACCGCCGTCAGTTCTGCCATATCGTTTCTTTCGGTACGGACTGAATGTACAGAACATGGCGCCCGATGTCAAGCGGCCCGGGGAGCCCTGACTTGCTGCCAGGCCAAATCCCGGCTCTTCCACGGAGGCTGCAAAGCATGCAGCCACAAACGCCGTCAGCGCCGTGTCCTCTGTTGTATTTCTGTGGTTCAAGGTTTTCCGCGAAATTGCCAATCAGCGATCTACAATCGAAACTCATGTGGACCCGCCCGCATCGCCGAGCTGCTCAAACCCTTTTTGGAGCCGCGGACCTTTCCCGTCAATCGTTCTTGTCATTCCGAACCGGCTTCAGCCTGTGAGGAACCTGCTGTCTCACGCAGCGCCAGCGCCACCAGCAAACAACAGATTCCTCCCTCCGGTCGGAATGACAACGGGGTAGGGGCAGGAATCACAAACTGAACACACTTCCGCGTCCTTGGCGTCCGCCGCGATGAGAGATTTTGAGGTTTTTCAAGAGTTCGTCCGGTGCCGCCAGCGCCTCGGCCGAAATCCGCGTCCGCTACGAGCAGCAAACGGAATACCCGCTGACGAAGGTAGCTCCTGCCTTTTTGCCTACCGGACTAGCCCGTCGGAGAACGACTCCGTGTCCCCAGTGTCCTCTGCGGTTCAAGGTTTTCCCAGAAATTCCCAATCAGCGATCTACAATCGAAATTCGCATGGACGCCGCCCGCATTGCCAAGTTGCTGGAACCATTCCTGGGTTCCCCGGACCAACAACCCAGCATCCAAGGCTTGATTTCCACTATATCGACGTACATCGATATACTGCGGCGCTGGAATGCGCGCATCAATCTCACTGCCATCCGCGATCCGGAGGAAATCGTCACTCGCCACTTCGGCGAGAGCCTCTTCGCCGCCCGCCGCCTGTTCCCCAGCTCTGCACATGTAGGGATAACCGCCCCCGGCTCGTCGGCCGAGCGCAGCTCGGCGGCGGTTCGCGCACGCCAAGGAGACCGGAAAGGGCACGGTTTCAGCCGAGCTGATGTGGCCACAGGCAGCGGGCCTGTGGCCCCAGAGCGCAACGCCCAAGACCTGAGGCCCAACACCCAACACCACCCCACGGTCGCCGATCTCGGCTCCGGCGCTGGATTCCCTGGCATTCCCATCAAGCTCTGGGCGCCAGACATCGCCCTCACTCTGATCGAATCCAACCACAAGAAAGCCGCCTTCCTTCGCGAAGTCGTTCGCACCCTTACATTGACGGATGTCAATGTACAAACCGCCCGCGCCGAAACCCTCAGCGCGGTCAGCTTCGATGTGGTGACTCTCCGCGCGGTCGAGCGCTTCTCGGCGGTCCTCCCCGTTGCGGCCAACCTAGTCGCTCCCGCGGGCCGACTCGCTCTCCTCATCGGCTCAGCTCAGCTGGCCCAGGCGCAATCTGCGCTGCCTGACTTCCTGTGGCGCGCGCCAGAGCCGATCCCTCTATCCAAGTCGAGGATCCTCGCCGTATGCTGTCGGCCGTCCGGCGAGTGACGCCCGGAGCGGACTGTTCTCCCCGCAGGAACCAAGGTTGTAATAGTGGGAATTATCGCTGCTCTTGTATGACATCCGCGCGATAGAACCCATTCCGGAAGGAACGAAGCTGCCAACAAAGTGGGAAAGATCCCCAACTTAGCCGCTAGACTCCAAACGTACCAGCCGCCAGTCGTCTTACTCCAACAAAAGCCCAATTCCCCAATGAAACCCGTCTTCGGGACCCTAAGACCTTGTGTTGGGGAACCATGGTGCCCGCCGAGATTCCAGTGGCGTCGGCGGAGCATTCCCGTGGCGCAGAATGTTCCTCAAGGAACACTTCGCGCTTCGCGCGTCCGAGGTCCGACCGCCAACAAGAAGTCGGCCGACCTCGTTCTGTACGGTGCAAACGTTCCTTCAGGAACACTCGACGCGTTTTGCACACGCATTCACCTGCGTGCACAGGAATTCGTGGTTGCGCCGGAGACCGCGGCGCACTATGCTGCGAAGTTAGCTCTGGATTTCTCCTTACATTCTCCATGGGACGCGTCATCGCTGTTGCCAACCAGAAGGGTGGCGTCGGCAAGACAACGACCGCCATCAACTTGGCCGCATCCTTTGCGGCTGCCGAAGTGAACACACTGCTCGTTGATTGCGATCCGCAGGCGAACGCGACTAGCGGCCTGGGCTTCGCCAAGAACCCCGAGCGGATCAGCTCTTACCACATGATTCTGGGCGTGTCCACGGCCGAAGAGGCGCTGCAGACCACGGAACTCGAGCAGCTCTGGCTGATTCCGTCGCACAAGAATCTGCTGGGCGCAAACCTCGAGCTGGTCGACGCGGAAGGCCGGGAGTTTCGGGTCCGCGAGGCGCTGGCTCCGCTGCGCGACCGGTTCGAATTTATCGTGCTGGACTGCCCGCCCGCCCTCGATCTGCTCACGCTGAACGCGCTCGTGGCAGCAGACACGGTTCTCATCCCGATGCAGGGGGAATACTTCGCGCTGGAGGGCATCAGCGAACTGCTGGACACGATTGAACACATCCGAGGTGAACTGAACCCAGGCCTTGCGATCGAGGCGGTCGTCCTGACGATGTTTGATGAGCGCACGAACCTGGCGCAGCAGGTGAGGGAAGAGCTAGAGAACTTCTTTGGCGAAAAACTGTGCGCCACAACCGTGCCG
>Ga0187771_10001648_pt1 | contig 15117 bp, 15 predicted proteins | sample 0116_SJ02_MP15_1_FD_133139 | JGI IMG/M metagenome (GOLD analysis project Ga0187771, IMG submission 133139) | Tropical peat soil microbial communities from peatlands in Department of Meta, Colombia - 0116_SJ02_MP15_10_MG | ecosystem: Environmental > Terrestrial > Soil > Wetlands > Peat | place...
GAACGAATGACCGATTGTCCTCAGTAAGACCCGCCGGCCGTCCAGCCGAGCACCACCACGCGAACACCTCCAATGTGACTGCCATCGATGACCTGGACGCCAAAATACTTGACCTGCTCCTGACCGATTCAAGAGCTTCGGCGCGGGAGATAGGCGGGAAGCTGGGCGTGTCGACCTCAACGGTGACGGCCCACATGGAGAGGCTGAGGGAGAGTGGGGTGCTACGCGGTTTCTCCGCAATGGTGGACTTCTCAAAGCTGGGATACGAGCTCACCGTGGTCACGGAGATCCTGGTATCCAAAGGAAAGCTCCTCGAACTCGAGAACGAGATCGCTCGGCTTCCAGGCGTCTGCGCGGTCTACGATGTCACCGGGGAGGTCGACGCAATCGTCATCTCGAAGTGCCGCAACAGGGAAGAGCTCAGCCACTTCACGAAGGGGTTGTTGGCCATGCACTTTGTCGAGCGGACGAATTCTCACGTGGTGCTAACCACGGTAAAGGAAGACTTCCGTCTCCCGACGCAAACTTAAATGCGCAAGGCGGCCGCACGCGCCTTCGCCCATGACGAAGATCAGGGTCAGGCTCGGTCAGGCCGAAGCCGAAGTAGAGGCAGACCCGGAGCACATCCGTGAAGCAATCGATCTTGTCCCAGAGCTGGCGGCAAAGCTCCCGCGACAGGAGAAAGTGGCCGCTGCTGAGCAGCGCGAGCCGAGCCTCGAAATCCAGGCGGAGGGGCCCACTCAGTCCCCTTCGGAGATCCCCGTGGTCACGCTGGAGAAAGGGGATTCGCTTGCGGACGTAATCGGGAAGTTCTTCTCGGGCCCATGGGGAAGGGAGAGAAGGAAGCTCTCCGACGTGAGGCAGGCCCTCCAAGCCTATGGTCTCAACTATCCCAAGCAGTCCGTCGCCGTGGCCCTGCTGAGGCTTGCGAAGACAACCAAACTCAGGCGCTTCAAGGCAGAGGACGGAGAATACGTCTACACCTCGGCAATGACGCTGCCGGGCATCCACCGCCCTTCGGAGGAACAGGTCACCGGGGAAGCGCCAGTAACTCAGCCGGACTAACTCCCTGGGTGCGCTGCGACCGATGGCTGGACCTGTTTTCCCCGCGATACTAATTTAAGCGGTCTGGGAATCGGTGCCGCGCGGAGCTGAAGGTTAACCTGTCAAGTGAAAGAGAGCTTCAGATATCGGTGAGCTACGGCGATACGAATGTCGAGTTCTCCGGATCTCCCGAAGTCGTGATGCGCTCCCTTCACGAGTTCGTCTCCAAAGTGATACCAAACATGGACCTGGCCAGGGCGATAAGCGTCAACTATTCCCTGAACGATCTCATCCAGTTGTTCAAGGAGTACGTCAGGGAGACCCCCGAAGGGCCGAGGGTGTGGACCCAGGACAAGAAGCTGAGCGACAGGGACGTCATCATGCTCCAACTGGTGGCTGCGAGGATCGCGAGCCTGAGCGGCAAATCCGCTTCGGACGCCATGGGGGTCGCGGACATCGAATCCGCGACAGGCCTCTATGCGAAGACGATAAGCTCCCGGTTGAGCGAGCTGACAAAGTCGGCACACGTCGAGCGGGTTGATTCCGATCAGGGCGGAAAGTACAGGATTACGACGGTGGGTACGAACCGCCTCGGGGAGCAGCTCTCTAAGAAGTTCCGCCCTGCCCCTTGAAGGGGTACTTCTGAACGTACCTGTAGTTCCGCATGCTCCCATCCCTGAAGAGGGACCCTTCGCGCACAAGGTCCACAAGCGTATGGGAGACTGCGGTTCTGTCGTAGTGGTACCCTCTCCTGCTCATCTCCTCATGGACTTCAGAGAGCGCCCTGGGGGACCCAAACCACCCTTCCTTCCACATGGCAGTTATCACGCTCCTGCTTGTCTCGCCTCTGTGCTGGTCGGCGTCGCCAGCCTGGGGCTCGACGAGCATCGGCTCCTTTGAAGACATACCCGCCAACACGCTTTCCACTGCCTGCTGCAGCCTTTCTTCGGCTGTGGTAATCTCCACCTCCCACGAGCCTCGTTTTAGCCTGACCGTGACCTTCCTCTCTTCCTCTGACAACTCGGGTTCTTGTTGTTCCTGTTGGCCAAGATGCCCATATAAGAACCGTTGCCGCTCTCCCGAAAGCGCCATCCCGTCCGCCCTCCAGTCCGGGTGATTCACGAGTTAAGAGGCTGTTGCGCACTAACAACATGCGCAACCAATATATAGTGCGCAACATGCCCACCATGCGCGCAAGATGGCCATCACCGCCTCCCCAATCGTCGAAGACGCCCAGCTCTCCATCCTCGACGCCCTCGCAAGGGAATTCGAGGAAGCGTTCGCGGAGCTCTCCGAGAGCGCTGAAAGGGAGCTCGCAGGCAGGGCCTTCGTCTTCAGCAGCTACGGGAGGGAGCTGTATCCGTACTTCGAGGCGACGGACGCTCAACTGGCCCCTGGGTGCATAATTCCCATCAAAGAAGGGCGGCCAGTCGCGTCTGTCGACTCGACGTGCGTACTGGTTGGGGAGACTGCCCAGGGCGCACTCTACGCTGCGCGGACTGCCGTCGGCATCTCGTTCGAGGGTTCCCTCAGGAGGTTCTTCAGGCTCGGGCCCATACTCGTCTACGCCACGGCTTCGGGCCTTTCGGGCCTGAGCCCCCGCCTCCCCGGGGCCGAGATGGACCTTCTTCTCACTGACCACACTGTGGCCGAGAGGTACATCAGAAACACGGTCGAGAGGCGCGTGATCGAGGCGCTGTGCGAGGGCGAAGGGGACACCATCGTGATGGCGGACGGTTCGCTGAAGCACCCCATGGGGCAGTTGTCGGGGTCTGCCCACAGACGGCCGGAGATGTCACGGTGCCTTGTGGGTTTCTCAAAGTCGAGCAACCTGATCCTGAGCGAGGAGATGGTTGGCGTTCTCTCGAGGGCCCAGTGTCCCTCCTACTACACCACAGAGGAGGGGCCGGTTAGCACTGTGCTGGCCAAATTCACCCCGGATGGGCTGGTGTTCAGGCTCGACCTTTCGGGACCTGAGCCCCCGGAGAGCATCCTTGGGAGGATCCTTTGGAACGACGCGTTCGCCTCCGGCTACCCTGACTCGCTCAAGGTCGCTCACCACCTCTCGATATTCTCGAAGGCCGAGGACCAGGCGCTCAAGGCGTTCGTGACGAAGCGCTTCAGGGTCCACCAGCTGCACACTTTCCCCCTTCGGAAGATAGCCCTGGGGAGCTTCAAGGGGAGTGCATAGCGGCTGAAGATACTCAAGAAAGAGTCTGACGACATCCTCGTGATCGCCTCCCCTCGAGAGAAGGTCCACGTGGGGGACTACCTCGTGGCTTCGGAACCGCAGAGGAGCCTGGTGATGCAGGTGTACGACGAGAGGTACCTTGATGTCGAAGGAATCGAAGAGGAGATAGCGCGGGAGGAAGTGCTCTCCGCGTCTGCGCCAGGGGTCACCTCGGACCCCACCGAGCTATCTACCATTTCTACCCTGATCAGGGACATGCGCATACTCCTCTGCAAGGCGAGGGGGACCATTTCCGGAGGGAGCCTCACACCCAGGGCGAATTGGATGCCGTCAAGGACGAACTCGACCGTATCCAGGCTAATGGTGGACGAGCTCGCAGGGGCAATCGAACCCCTCGGAGTGAGGGAGATAAGACTGGGGACCGTGGACTCTCATTCGACCTTCAGCGTCCCCGCCGAGGCGCTCGACGGGAGAATCACCGTGATAACAGGGAGGAAGGAGTCGGGCAAGTCTCACCTGGCCAAGATCCTCCTCAGGGGCCTACTCGAGAATGGCGCTTACGCAGTCGTATTCGACCTTAACGATGAATACGGTTCCGTTGGTCAGAGGCGGGACGGTTCCGAGACCCCTGAAGGTAGGAGGGTAAGGGTCCTCCGGCCCGGGCGGGATCTTAGGTTCTCTCTCTCGAGCGTCGGCCTCAGGCCGATCACGAACCTCCTCTCGCACTCGCTCGAGATGCCCGGCACTTCTCTAAGGGAGTTCGTGAAGATATGGGAGCAACTCGATAACAGGGACGAGCTAACCTTGGCTTCCCTTGAGCTGGGGATCCAACAGTGGCGCTGCAACGAGTTCGTTCGAGACGCCCTCTTCGCCCGCTACCACACCCTCGCCTCCTGCGGGCTTTTCACAGACTCGCCGCACCAGCAGTTTGACCTTCAGGACTTCTTCACGCTAAACAAGTCTGGGGGTGCCCTCGTGGTCTCCCTCAGCGGCGTGTCTCCGCTCAACAGGAGGATGGTGGTCGAGCTGATGCTGTCAAAGCTAGTCGAGCTCCTGGAGAGGCGCAAGATACCACCGGTCTTCCTCTTTGCGGAGGAAGCACACCTTTACCTGAGGGACACCTACTGGGAAGACCTCATAACGAGGATGAGGCACTTCGGCGTCTTCACTCTCTTCGTTACCAATCAGCCCGACGCCATCGACCAGAAGATATACCGCCAGGTGGACAACATATTCCTCTACAATTTCAGTAACGACGCCGACCTGAGCTTGGTTTCGCAGGCCTCCATGGCGGACTCGGACACGGTGAAGGCAATAGTGAGGACCCTCCCCCCTCGTATGTGCCTGATGCTCGGGTATGCAGTCCGGAACCTCCCCGTGGTGGTGGCCATCGACCCCTTTGACTCCCCGGCCACAGGGCTGACACGGCGCTTCTTCCCAGCGCAGCTCGAGCTCGCCCCGCGCTCCAGCAAGGAGTAGACGGCCTCAGCCGAGCGCCATAACTACCATGAACGACCCTGACTTCATCGTCACCCCTCCGCAGTTGTAGATACAGTCGAAGTCGATTTCAAGTGGGCTCCCAGACGGCCCGCCGCTAACAACTCCGAAGAGGCCGGGGGTCTCGTAGACGGGAGACGCGGCGCTGAAGTCGAGCCCAAAGTTGGGCACTATTGGCGTCCCAGCCGCGCTCACACAGTTGGTCGGCGACTTTCCCCCGCCGGCGGGATAGGCAAGAGGCGCGCATGCGATGACCAGGGTCGCCCCTGCCGCAAGGGGGTGCACCTCGAAGTCGTAGGTCTCGAACCCCGTGTCAGCCTCGACAGCCGTGAAAGCATAGAAGGCATAGGTTCGGTTTGCCGGCAGGCGGACCGACAGACCGGTTGACGAGTACTTCCCGGTCCCGTTCGTGGAGGCGGATACCCTGTCCCAGGATGTGAGCCCGTTGGGCGCCGAGCAGGTGACCGTTGTGTTCAAGCCGCCTATGAATTCTCCGGCCGAGCAGGGGAGCGGGAACCCTGTGATAGAGCCCCACTGCACCTGGCTCTCTTCGTAGGTGTACCAGAAGGTGTTCCCCAGACCGGTCACCAGGCCCACCGAGCTGCCGGGATCCTCTCCAGCGACAATCTGGGCGTATTCCGAGACGCAGGTCGCGGTCCCGGGGGAGCACACCCCCGATGGCACCAGGGAACGTACCAGCGTCGACCCTCCTGCAGGGAGCTCGGCTGATGCGGCGAGCGGGTAAACGGTCCCGTTCGGATACTTGAGCACCAGGTGGTTCACCGATACCGTTGCCGGCCCTTCGTTCGTGGCAACGAGTCCCATTTCCGTCACTGCGAAGGCGAGGGACTCGTCCCCCTTCTGTGAGGCGGACTGGATTGCCAACTCCTGGGTCGCGGCTGCCTCCTGCTGGAGCCCTGCCTCGTAGGCCAGGGAGCCCAGCGCCAGCATGAAGACGAGCACGAAGAAGACCGTCCCCACCACGGAGGCGACGCCTCTGCGACCACGGACAACCACCATCGTCCCGCCCCCTACGCCGGGGCGACCTCGACGCCCACGGTCTGCTGCGCTCCGCTCGAAGCCGTGACCGTCAGGAGGCAGCTGGTGCCGACGCCAAACGCGGCGCCGACGACTGTTACTATGACGCCGACCGACCCGCCCGAAGGAATCGCAGTTGCTATGGAGATTGAGCTAGGGTTTGGGGTCGCAGGAGGACACGTGCTGGCGAGTTGTGCGCCGGAAGAAGGGTTGTACAGGGAGTAGCAATACACTCCTGTCTGGGAGACCTGACCGGTGGTGAGCATGAAGGACGAGAGGGGGGAGGGTCCCGTGTTGACCACGATGAGCTTCTCCAGCGCGAGATAGTTGCCCTGCCTGATGCTGGCCCCTTCCACCGCGACAGCCGGCCCTCCTGAGCCAGACGCCAGCGGATAGAACGCGAAAAGCACAACCGTCGAGCCCCCCGAGGCCAAGCCGATGAGGATGAAGGCCTCGAGGTAGCCCGACACCCCGCACCTGTCAGGTCGCAAACTGTACTTCGTCCCCCCGGCTGTCGGTGATCACAACGGTCTCCCCCTGTGGGTGAGCGCACCCGCCGAGCGACAGAGCGTAAGCCTCCATGCTCCCCGCCGGGAGCGGTGAAAAGCCCCCGCCGTATCCGGTCCCGTTCAGGAAGATCTCGGAAGGGGTGAACGCCAAAACTCCGTAGTTGTACAGGGCGATTGTCACAGCCGTCCCCTCTCCGTAGCCCCCGTACGTTGGACACGACCCAGAAGAGGGAGCCACGAGGTAGACCAGCCCGACACGGACCTCAGCCGATGCCTGCTGGACCGACGCTCCCACGGACGCCGAATCTTCAGCCTGAGTGAACTGCCCCAGGGCTGCGGACACGACGGCCCCGCCTAGCGTGAGGGTCACCCCCACCATGAGGAGCGAGGCGTAGAGCTCGCTTACCCCGCGCCTGCGGCGGCGTTGAAAAAAGTGGGAGGGGCCCATCGTGACCCCTACTGTGAACTGATCGCGACCTGGGCCGAAGTGGAGCCGAGGATTACGTTGACTGTAACAGTGGCTCCGCTGGTCCAGAAACTGGGAGAGGCCCCGACGGTTGAGAGAGGAGCGTTGAGGACGAAAGACGTCTCCCCTCCCGGCTGGAGCGTGAACGCGTTCGTCTCGAAGGTAAGAGGGTTGCTGGCCGCCGGGGTACCCGCCGGGCCGCCTAGCATCCAGATTCCTGGGCCCCCGGAGGTGATGCTGCACGGCGCGGCGCATGTAGGAGCCGTCGCTGAGCCTGTGTTGGTGCCCGCGAACACCACCTGGCATGTGGAGGGTGTGCAGGCGATGGGGCTCCCACCGTCGTTCTTGATTGAGATCGAGACCGCCGAAGGGGAGTCGCCCGCGGACCCGCCTGCCTTCGTCGCTGCGCCCACCACCACAACACTCGCGTCTGACGATGCGCTGTTCACGAGGTTGTAGATGGCGGCGCTCACGACTCCGCCTACGCCGAGGACCGCCGCGATGATGATGAAGAGGTCCATGCTCTGGGAGATGGCTGTGCGTTGGCTGCGAACTTTCAACGCTCCATAGGGTGTCGCTGCCTTTTAACAGCCAACCGTGCCGTTATCTTCCGAAAAGCTGAGGGAGCGAATGTGAACCCAGCGCCGCCGTCGCAGCGACTGCCGCCAAGGCCAGGGCGACGTTGGCCGAGGCCTTCAGTGTGTTCTTCAAAGTGAAGTCTGTGACCTTGGCGCCTATGAGCCCCAAAGACGCGGCCGAGACCACTATGAGAAGGTCAGAGACCTCGGTGAGCTGGATTGGGACAGAGCCGACCTGCAGGCCGCTCGCCCGAAAGTCGGCCATGGCAGGTTTCACAAACCCGCTGAAGGACGAGAGGACGCCCCCGACGAACGCGACTCCGAATGCCAAGAGCAAGGGGGAAACGTAGGAGAGGACGGTGTACGGCTTCATCTCTGCGGCCGCGCTCCTCTTCATCTCGGACATCCGGTCGGCGAAGTTCGAAACCTGGAAAACTGTGTCGACGGTGCCGCCACCGGACCGACTCATCTGCCCGAGCAAGAGAAAACTCAGCTTCCCGAGAGAGCTCCGGCATTCTACCTCAGCCTCGTCCAGGGGGACTCCGGCCCTAAGCTGAGACGCGACCCTGCCCAGGAGCCGGTCGAAGTGGGAGTTATACCTCACGCCAGACTGAGCTGTGAGGACAGCCCTGGTGAGGTCGTAATCCTGTCGCTTGTACTCTAGAATGTCCTTCAGGAAGCGGGCGAGGCCTTCCTCTATGGCCCGTGTCTCCCCGAGCCCCTCCCTGACCGAGAGGCCGTAGGCGGCGAAGAAGAGGAAGAGCCCCATCCCCGCCGACATCCAAGCCCCTCCCAGGAACCACCCCGCGACTGCCCCTGGGACTGCAATCAGGGCGCTCGCACCCGCCCTCCCTCGCACCGCCTCCTCCCGCACCGGCTGCATCCTCCCTGCCATGTAGAGCAGGGCGACGGTCACCAGGGGAACGCCGAGGCCCGTGAAGAGCAGCAGCCCCACTATCGAGAAGCTCGGCGAGAACACACCGACGACCATCAGGAGGAGGGGGACGACTCCGAACACGGTGATCATCATGCTGCCAATGATCCCTACCCTCGACACGTAGCGAGCCCAACCATCCTCGAGCCCCCTTAGCAGAGACCCGCTCTCTCCTGAAAGATAGAGCGCCACGTCTCCTCCGCTCCTGACCTTGCTCGTGTACCCCAGGAGGAAGCCTGCAAACCTCGCCGAGGGGTGGCCAGAAGCCAGCCGTTCCAAGGAGTCGTTCGGGTTCATCCCGAAGATGGTAACGTCCCGCCTGACCAGCTTCGCTTCCTTCTTCATCCCGGAGAAGACTTCAGACGACGCCAGGTCTCCCAAGATCGCATGGAGCGGGACTCCGGCTCCGGCGAGAACGTTAACCACCACTGAGAAAAAGGGGAGCTCCCTTTCCACCCCCTCACGTCGCTGGGCGATTCTATCCCTGAGCCTGAGCTCGGGAAGAGCGAAGGGGACCGCCGGGGCGAGGGCGATCAGCGCAGCCCAAGGGGAAAGAAGCGCTGCAAGGGCAGCGGCCAGCGGCCAGGAAAGTGCGGCGACCTCCAGCGAGCGCGCCACTGCTTGGCTGCCGAGAACGGCTGGATTCACCACCTCTCCGCTCTGCCTGACTAGCCTCAGCAGCCCAGACGTTCTCCATTTGACCAGCCGGGCCACCATGGGCCCTCGGAGGAGTACTTCTATCGGACCGTCTGCGCCATTCCCCAATCTCCGGCACCCCCCCGACCGGCTTCCTCGACGGCGAACTCTCTGACCATTCGTGAAAGCGCCTGAGGTGTGAGCTCCCCCTTTGCTATCAAAGCGGAGATACGAGCAGCCCTCACCGACAGGCTCGCCTGCACCGAGGACGGGGACCAGCCAAAGGACTCCGCGATCTCGTAGAGCCTGTACGAGCGATCGACGACCTCGGCCGGCGTCGTAGGGAAGAACGAGTCGGTCGCCGGGTCATAGCGAAACACGTTCACTATCTCGTGTCCGTCCTTCGCCGCGGGCTTGAGCTCGTCTACGCTCACCACCCGCCGCACTATGCGCCCGTCCTGAAGTGCCACCTTGCGCATCGTGGCTATGGCGGTGATGTCCCTGATGTGCCCTTCTGAGAACTTCATGGGAGGTGTAGTGAGCCTCTGGACGCACCGCTCCGCATCCTCGGCATGGATGGTCGTCATTGTCGAGAACCCGAGGGTAATCGCAGCCGCGACGGTCTCCGATTCCTCCCCGCGCATCTCCCCGAGGCTAAGTATCGTGGGGGAGAAGCGGAGGGCGAGCTTCAGGAGTTCTGGGAGGCCGTACTCGTACCTGCTCGCCGTCGGAGAGAGGCCCGCCCTGTAGGTACGTGTCTTGAGCCTCTCCCAGTGCAGGTGGTCAGGGAGGTTGATTTCGAGGACATCCTCGGCCGTGACTATCTTGCTCTTCGGGTTCGCCAGGGCGAGGATGGCGTTCATCAATGTCGTCTTCCCCGAGCTCGTCTGTCCAGCGACCAACACGTTGGTCGTCCGCTCGAGGAGGAGCCAGAAGTAGGCCGCCATGAGCATCGAGAGGGTCTTGTGAGAGGGGACCTCGTCGTACGAAGGCGGATCAACCGCTGAGTGTGGGCTTAGCACGGGCCACCTTGGGGGCTCGGGGGAAGCGAGCTGGGCAAGGGTGACTGGGCGTTCCCGCTGCTTTCTGATCGCGTAGGTCGAGCCCGGCCTGGATATCTCGTCCCCGAGCGTGGCCGTCACCCGCCTATCGGAGGCGCCGTGGAGGGTGACTTCGACGGAAGGTTGAGCGAGGGACACACTAGTGCCGCCGAGCTGGGCGAGCCTCCTTACGAATGCCTGAAGCCTTTCTTCCGAAGGATAGACGATGTCTGTCTCCATAAACATAAGCTCGCTGAAGTTCCTGTGAAGCACGCGGACCGGTCTGTCATATCTGCTCACCGAGATCTCCTCCAAGTAGTCGTCGTTCACGAGGGGGTCAACTTCCCAGAACCCCGAGAAGTCTCTCATCAGATAGTACAGCAACTTCTCATGCGACTCCTGCACCAATGGGCCGATTGCAGTTCCTTCGGCGGTCCGCCACATGTAATCGGCCACCACTTCCCGTGTATCCCCCCTGGCGTCGACAGGGACCGAGTCGACCAGGTTCGACCGGAGGAGGTCGATTGCCTCCCGTTCTTCGTTAGAAAGCTTCGGAGGACGAACAAGATACTTCCCGACACCCTCTTCTTCGACCACGAACACTTCGGCAGACGCGTCGGGAGCCGCTCCTGCAGGAACCTTGTAGGTGTCTAGGACGCCGCCAATCTGCTCGGGAGGTTCCATCACTCCCGGTTCGCCTCGGGGGCTCCCTTCCTGTGCGCCCTTTTCGCTCCCTCGAAGTCTCCGCCAGACTCTCGGCATCTCCGCACTGACTTCTGAACGTCTTATAACGCGCCACGTCCTTCGCGCCCCCCAGTGCGTAAGAGAGGCGTCGGCCTCAGGCAAAAGGATTTGAAATCCGGGGCAGGCCGGTAGACCCCATGAAGATAGACGAAGTCGATATCGAGGCTCTCGAGGGGCACCAGCTCATAGTGGGCCAGTCGCACTTCATCAAGAGCGTCGAGGACATCTACGAGACCCTTGCCACCTCGATGCCAGGGGTGAAGTTCGGAGTGGCCTTTGCCGAGGCGTCAGGGAAGGCGCTCGTACGGTACGATGGCACGGACGACGAGCTGGCGAAGCTAGCCAGCGGGTACGCGGCGAGAATCGGCGCAGGGCACACGTTCGTCGTGGTGCTCTCGGGGGCATTTCCAATCAACGTGCTGAACAGGCTCAAGGCAGTGGAAGAGGTGGCCCAGATCTTCTGCGCCAGCTCCAACCCGGTGACGGTCCTGGTGGCGGACAACGGGACAGGGAGGGGGGTCCTAGGGGTTATCGACGGCATATCGCCAAAGGGGATAGAGGGTGACCAGGACAAGCAGGACAGGCGGGAGTTCCTTCGGAAAATCGGGTATAAGCGGTAAACCGGGGTTGGACTGCCATTTCATCATCCATTCACCTCACCGAGGGTGAGGGGTGAACAACACTTTCGCATATCCCCCACAATATTATCTGGAATTATGATACATTCACTTAATAGGGGGGCTCCTTTCTTACGTCAGTCGGTGGCAGGGTTGTACACCAGCACGGAACAGACGGAAGCTCCCACCTGCGGGGTGTGTGGTAGGAAGCTCGGCGTCGGGTTCTATTATTCCTGCCATATCTGTGGTGCTGCCTACTGCTACGCTCATGCTCCGCAGAAATGCGATCACGCGAGGCTCAAGCAGGCCGTCAAGAAGACTCCGCTAACCAGATAGGGATATACCCCGGGTTACTGCAGTCCCTACGTTTGAAGGTCTATCTTTCCGTCCCTATGATAGCGAACAGAGCCCTTGAGCGGGCAAACCTGATGGCGAAAGCAATCAGGGACAGCGGGAACGAGATGACCTCCCCCTGGGTCCTCGGGGAGATCGAGAGGTCCACTTCACATGTGAACGTGTTCGAGAGAGACAGGATCGGCTCCGAAACCTGCGACATCCTCGTTGCTGACGTGACGGAACCGAGCATTGGCGTTGGGATGGAGATAATGGCAGCCTACAAGGCGGGGCGGAGGGTCGTCGTTGTCGCAAGGAAGGGCAATGTGACCTCCAGGATGCTCCAGCAGATGGGAGGGAAGGAGACCTTGGAATATGAGAAGGAAGCCGAGGTCTACGAGGGACTCAGGCACCTTCTCGAGAAGATGGGATGAACGGCCGAAGTTCGCAACCGATTTAAGTGCGTGAAGACGCGCGAGGCCACCCATGAAAGCGTCCTTGAATTCTAAATCGGCGCCAAACCCCATCGGGCCTTACTCCCAGGGGATCGACGCCGGCGCAGTCTACTGTTCGGGCCAGATAGGCCTGGAGCCCTCCTCAGGGAACTTGGTCGAAGGCGTCGTCGCCCAGACGAACAGGTCCCTCATGAACCTCGACGCCGTCCTCAGGGCGGCGGGACTGGGTCTAGACAACGTCGTGAAGACGACGGTGTTCATGCTGGACCTGGCGGAATTCACCCAAATGAACGAGGAGTACGGAAAGCACTTCTCTGCCCCCTTCCCCGCCCGCTCCACCGTCCAGGTCGCCGCTCTTCCTAGGGGGGCAAGAGTCGAGATAGACGCGGTGGCTGTCAGGTAGGTCTGGCCGGGGACCAGGACTTCCGGTATGGCCCTCGCCTCCTTCGGCGCGCCTTCCTTTTCCTGGCGGCGCCCTCAAGGAGCCTTTCCTGCTCTCCGCTCAACGTCTCATCTTGGCGAAGGCCACAATGCTGACCAAGCCGGCGACCCTGAACGCCAGCTCCCTGTAGACGGTGGCTTCCGGTGAGTCGGGGAGGGCTGTCACGACGGGGACGCCCGCATCCGACTGCTCCCTCACCGCTAGGCCGATGGGGATCTCGCCTAGGAACTCCACGTCCCTCTCCTTCGCGATTCTCCTCCCTCCACCTGTCGAGAATATCCCTGTCTTCTCCCCGCAGTGAGGACAGACGAAGTAGCTCATGTTCTCCACCACTCCTAGAATTGGCACGTCGAGCCGCTTGAACATGGCGAGCGCCTTCGCTGCGATGTTAAGGGCAGCCTCCTGAGGCGTCGTTACTATGATCACCCCTCCGAGGGGCACAGTCTGCGCCAGGGTGAGTGATGCATCGCCCGTGTTGTGTACAAGCATCGAGTTTGCTACGAAATTCTCGTATTGGTCTACTTGAAGGTCGAATGTCTCGATCTCACCAAGCGGAACTATCGACTTAATCCTCGAGAGTTTGAAAAGCCGAGAATCATGTTTTAGCGAGACCTGGAACAAGTGGCTCACGACTGAGGTGGCGCTTCTCCCCTCCGGAAGTGTTTGATTCTCTCTCGTCCTCTGTTTCAAATTGGTTGACCGGACGCCGCTCATCATGCATAACTCCCGGACCTGCGTCACAAGTCCCTGGTTCGTGCTCTCCACAATGGCGGTGTCTTGAACTATGCTTTTCTGAACAAGGATGCCTCTCCAATCTCGAAGATGCTTGGTCGATTCACGATGTCTGATGGTTGCGTCAGCCTCGGCATATCCTCGGATGAACGCCAGTCTTTGTTCCACCGGTAGGGAAAAGACCCAGGAAGGAACGCGCTTACTCCTTGCCTTGTGGTCCAGGTCGAGGGCTGCAAACAGTTCCGCCAGCGGGGCGGACGCAATGGCGAACTTTTGGCCGCCGTTATCCTCGAAGATCTTGCACCTGAATACCTTCCGATAAAGATCCTCGTAGATTTTCCTGAACTTGCTTCCTCGAGGCTCGCAAATCCTGATTCCAGCAAACCTTCTTCGTCCTTTCTGTCTCTTGATGAAGCCTTCTCCAACAAAGTGCCCTACAATTCTCATGAAGTCGGTGGTTGTAATGGTTGGTAGCTGAATGAACCTGGGACTATGCTCTATCTTCGGAAGGGGCATGGGCTGGCCCCCTTCAATGCAATTCGGTACGATCAGTCTATCTCCAACCTTAAGATGATCTAGTCTCACCCAAGAACTGCTCCGGTTATATTTGAGAAACGGATGGTTTCCGCTTGCCGTGATCTCTCTGTTAGGTGTAGTCAACCTGAAGACCTGTTGTTTTCCTTGCGGCACCACGCCCGTGACTCGCCTGGGAACTAGTGAGTTGCCATTGTAGCTTAGTACGAACTCTCCAACCTCGACCTTCTCGATTGGCTTGGGCGTGTTGTTGGCAGTCAGCACTTTGGTTCCCGCCGGCAGGCACCCTGGGGGCATATCACAGACCAGGTAGTCAAGTTCCCCCCAATCAACCTGGGTCAGGAGCTGCCGGACAGCCCCGGCCACCAGGGGCCCCCGCCAGATCACGGGGGTCTCCTCGTTATAGAAGAACCCAAGGGAGGCGACCTTTACTCCGTGTGCAACTGGGGGGATTATCTTCTCGTCCCTGACCTCGGGGGGCGACTTGATTCCCATCATCAGTGGGATGTTTGGCCCGTAGACGTCGGCGTCGAGTATCCCGACTTTCGCGCCGGACTCTGCCAGGGCGGCTGCCAGGTTGACAGCGATTGTCGACTTGCCGACCCCTCCTTTGCCGCTTGCTACGGCGATCACGTTCTTGACCCCCTTGAGCATGTCCGAGCCTGCGAAGTCTCTTGTCGCCGCCACCACCGACCCCGTCTTCATCTCCACCTCTCTCACGCCTGGAATCGCCGCGACCGCTGCCTCCGCTGACTTCTCTAGACGCGTCCTCAGCGGACATGCAGGTGTCGTCAGGTTGAGTGTGAAGGTCACCTTCCCACCGTCGACCTTAACCCCTTCCACCATTCGAAGGGCGACGACATCCTTCCCAAGCTCTGGGTCCTTGACCCCCGCCAGCGCCTTAAGGACGTCCTCCTCTGTTGGCATCTTCAGGCGACCGTTCCCGGGGGCCTTAAAATTCTACCCGTGCAGAAAGAGGCTTTATCGCCCCGGGATCGCGCCCTTCGCCGAGAGGTTTGAAGAGGATAGAGGTGATCCCCCTCGAAGGAATTCCGGACGTACTTGAGGGGGACGACATTGCGGACCTGGTTCTTCGGGCGGTCCAGAGAAGCGGTCTTGCGCTCGAGGACATGGACGTAGTAGTTGTCAAGCACAAGATCGTATCAAAGGCCGAAGGAAGGGTCGTCAGACTGGACACGGTGGTCCCAGGCAACAGAGCGCGCTTGCTGGCGAAGAGGGAGGGGAAGGACCCGCGGCTGGTCCAGCTTATGCTTGCGGAGTCGGTAAGGGTGGTGAGGGCGGGGCATGGGGTGATTATCACAGAGAC
>Ga0187771_10001649_pt1 | contig 15112 bp, 14 predicted proteins | sample 0116_SJ02_MP15_1_FD_133139 | JGI IMG/M metagenome (GOLD analysis project Ga0187771, IMG submission 133139) | Tropical peat soil microbial communities from peatlands in Department of Meta, Colombia - 0116_SJ02_MP15_10_MG | ecosystem: Environmental > Terrestrial > Soil > Wetlands > Peat | place...
CGGTTATCTTGACGGAGATGTTTGCAAAGTTCACCCTCTTGAGGTCCCTCTTCACGTTCACGAACTCCATGACGTCCGGGTGGTCTACCCTGATGGTGATCATGAGCGCCCCCCTTCTCCCCGCCTGGCCTATGGTCCCGGTCGTCGTCGAGAGGAGCTCCATGAAAGAGACCGACCCAGAGCTGTAGATGGCCGAGTTGTTCACCGGGGCACCCCTGGGCCTCAGCACCGAGATGTCGGTGCCGACCCCTCCGCCGTAGGAGTAGGTCCTGGCAGCCTCCTTGCACCAGTCGAATATCGCTTCAATCGAGTCCTCTCTTATCTTGAAGAAGTAGCAGTTCAGCAGCGTCGACTTCCTGATCTGACCCGCGCCGAAGAGTATCCTCCCGCCAGGAACAAATCTCCAGTCTTGTAGCAGCCAGAAGAACTTCGAGGCCCATTCCATCCTCTTCTCCTCGTCTCTCTCGGGAGACGCGAGCTCCCTCGCCACCCTCCGCCACATGTCCTCTGGAATCATCTCGACCTGGCTTCCAGTGGCGTCCCTCAGCGCGTATTTTTCGAAGAAGACCCTCGCGCGCAGTTCATCTCCTCCGAACGCTGCGAGTGTTTCTGCCGGGATTATCACTTCCGTCCTCGTCTGCTCTCCGGCGTCCGGAGAGTCACGTGGTTGTTCAACGATTGACGTCATAACCTTAGCCTCAACCCCATTGCTCGAGATATATATGATGCTCTTGGCTAAATCGCGATTACCATTTCCGAATGCGTTGCGAGTTTCGAATCATGACATGAGACAGTCTGACGTGAACTCTTTTTGACAGGCCGTTAAGGTGTTTGACGTCCGCTAGCCCGCTGTCGAATATTGCACCATGGCGACGGACTTGCATCTGGTGCAGCGCGCGGCGTTCTGGGCGAGCTTCGCACCGCAGTTCCTGCAGACGGAGATTATCCTGTCCACCTTGAAGTATGGAAGCTTCGGTGTGGCGTTGAGGATCAGGTTGTAGATTCCTCGCACTTCTTCCGCCGACCCGTCGAGGGTCACCGACAGCCCCCCGTGCAATCCCGAGGACAGTTTCGTGATGTAGTCGAGCTTCTCTCGATTCTCGAGGTCCGCTAGGACGAGCCTTGGCGCCTGGGTGTATGCTCCTTTCATCAGCGGCTGAAGGTTCGCCTTCCCGTACTTTTCTGCGTCCAGGGCTGCAAGCCTGCCGGCTCCGTCGAGGTCCAGCATCGCCACCCCGAGCCTGTCTATCTTGGTCGACTTGTCGTCGGCGACCTGGGAGGCCGTCCCCACTATCTTGTCGGCCAGGTCGTACCTTGAAGCGGTGGTGGGGTCTCTTATGAGGCTCGCAAGAGTCTCGTCGAGGCCGACCATGTTCATGATCAGGGGCATTGTGTCCGACGTTACAGCGTCCGACCCTGCCGCCAGCGAAGGCAAGAGCCCGCGTTTCAGGGTCCTCTCGATCAGCCTCCTCCTGGTTTCGAGAGCGTCGGTGGCCACTCCTATCAGGAGGGCGAGCTTCGCCCTGAAGTACGTCTCGTCCTGGTTGGAATCGTAGGCTAACCTTGGAAGGTTGAGGCTCAGCCCGTGGAGGACGCTGATGTTGTCGGCCTGGGACTCCTGGGACAGGATGTTCGCATTGAGCCCCAGAAAGCTCCTTCTCTGGTCTGACGAAAAGAACGCAATCCTGCCTCCGTTGTAGATGATGGAGGCGGCGTCCTTCAGGGTCTTCGTCTCGTCTATGCGGTTGGGCTTGGCCAGCATCAGCCTCACGTCCGGCCGTGGCGTCTCTTCGACGAAGCTCTTGTATGCACCGAGGGTCGCGTCCAGGGTCTTGTCCAGAACTTCCCTCCCCACGTCGTCATGCCTGAACGGATTCAACTCCAGGCTGACAGCTGGGGTCTCGCTCCCAGCGATGGGGGAGCTGATCGTCTCGAAGAACCTCAGCAGAAGCGACTCGAGCTCCCTCTTGCCCCTGGACTTGCAGAACGGCCCGATGAACTGCAGGAAGTTCCTGAAAGCGACCTCGTCGGACACCTCCCTCACTAACATTGCCGACATGTTCAGGACGATGTTCAGGGCCCTCTCGGCGCTGTCGGGGCTCGGGATCATGGAGGTGTTGACTATCTTGCCCCTGGGGTTGAGCCCCGCGCTCCTCACAGAGATGAGGTCGACGAATACGGTGTCCGGGGTGAGCCCCCAGGACCCCGCGTTGGTGATGTGCATGTCTCCTGAAAGGTGGGCGTCTGCCACATCCCTCGGGAGCTGTTCCAGAAGCAGGTACTCAGAGAAGACCTGCTTCCCAGTCTGGTGAACAAGGGACTCGACGTTACCTCCGTCGTCCCCTGCCTTGCCAAGCAGCTGGGTCACATCGTAAATCGGCATCCCAAGCCTGGTGAGCTTGTGCCTGTACTCCTCCATGCTGTGCTCCACCAGCAGGGCGTTCACTATCTCGCGGATGAGAGGGGCGGTGAGATACTGGGTCTGGAACTTGTAAAGCCTCGATTCGGTCTCGCTCGTTATCTTCTGGGCGAGCTCCACGGGCATCCCGGCCTCTTTTACGAGCGACTGAAGGATCTTGTTGGCGTTGAACTCCTCCATGGTCTGGTGCGAAGTCCTCACATACAGCTTCCCGCTTTCGACAAGTGACTGCTCCTCGATCTGGCGCGTGAGGTTGAGGACCAGCCTGCCGAGGTTGGTCACCGTGTATTTCCGTTCCTGCCTGTTCAACTGAATCAGGAGCTGCTTCACGAGCTTCCTTAGGTGGTAGGCGAACTTGCCTGACTCCTTCTTCGACTTGAAACCGGCCAGAGTCTTCAGGGCGCTGTAGGTGAGCGGACCCTTGATGTTCAGAATCCTGAGGATTTCGAGCCTCTGGGGGGAGGCGATGACGCTGTAGATTGTCTTTACCCTACGAGGAGCCGCCTGCAAACGAGGCGACTTCTTAGAGGAAACTATATCAACCTATGTGCACAGTTAGTCAAAAGAAGTTCTGTTCGGACGGGGAGCCAGACAACCCGGTACTAAAGTCGAAGGCAACAATCAGTTTTGCTTTCACATCCAACTGATTCTCCGGGGGAACCAGTTTCTTTGAAATTGACCCATGGCACGATTTCCAGTAATTGAATCCCAAGGAATAATTCCCACAAGGAAGCTGGCAAGATGCTCCCGGCCCAATGGTTAATCTCAAGCTTAACTACGCTGTCCAGGAGGGTGCTCGCAACGTGCGGGTTGCTCCGAAAACCGGCATATCCACGTCATTGGTGGTAATCATCCTGGTTGTTGTCTTGGCAGCAGCCGCAGCAGGGGTCTACTACGCCACCAGACCATCGTCTTCAACGGCCTCCACTTCATCGGTTTCCTCTTCATCGACCAGTACAGTCCAGCAGACGACCACGACGGGGTCCATGTCCTCATCTTCATCCACAGGGACTGCGAAAACTCCCTCCACCACCACGACCACGAGCCTTACATGCGGAGGAACGACGGTCCAGACGACCAACACCGAGGGCGGTCAGTTGGCGGCAGATTTCGACGCAATCAACGAGTTTAGGGCTGTATCCTACAGCCTGAACTTAACTTCACAGTCCACGACCTCTTACGAAACCTTCTCTTACCTGGTAACCCCCCCCTCAACCGGGGGCCTCTCGGCAGCCAACTTCACGGACACGGTGGCCCGCAACTCGACTTCTGAGGTCACATCCGACCTGGCCTGGGTAAACGTCGGGAGCATGTCAGTTGTCAACATCACTCAGTACGTCAAATCAAACGGTCACACTTACAACCTGGGCACTCAAACCGGGGTCGAGGCGGAGACGACCTTCGCCCCTCTTATGTCGGAATTCACCATATACAACACGGAGTACGGGGTTGAATACTATTCCTACTTCACGAACTCCCAGTACTTCCACTCGACTGGGACCACTCCGATGACCTTCGGTTCAACGACGTTTGATGTGGCAACATACGTGGCCAACAGCACCCCCGAGGCCTTCAACGCTTGCGGGAGCATGTTCACCCTTGATCAGTGGACTCTCCAGCTGGGAACTCCCCCGGGGACTTCAACCATATTTGTCACCTACATCCACTCAGTAGGGTCAGACGTGGTTAACGGGGTGAGCGAATCGAACAACTTTACCCTGGCGCTCACCTCCCTGACTGTGGCCTAAACGAATCGAGTTATCCAGAAGCAGCAGTTGATGTTGTGCTGGGGTCGCCCGGACCCGCCTAGCGCATCTCATAGTCGGCGGTAAAGGTGCTACGAGTAAGCGAACAGCTACCCACCCGCGACCTGAGCGAGGACATCCACCTCAACATCGTTTTGGAGCTGTGGATTGCCATTTGCTGACACGCCATCGACCAAGAACAGCATGGTCGGAAGCATCCCTTTGAGGGCTGGGTGCAGACCTACCAACGCTGCTTCAAGGTCGGAGAGGTATGCGGGACTGCCTAGAACGATGGTCTCCTTCCTGGCACCTGTCACGGTCGGAGGCATCCCGAAGTAGACTACCCTGACGTTGACCTCAGCTGAACCTCCCGGTTGAATTGCTGCCTCAGGAGTTTCGGAAGCGGTCGACGAGCGGGTGGTCAAGATAGATTCAGTCGCACCATCAATCGCGTATTTGGGGGAGATGACATAGGCCCCCATTACAAGGGCGAGGAGGCCCGCGGCACCGGCAAGAGCCTGGATTATCGCAGTTCGCCTTGCCTGGTCCACTGGGCGAGGGTTGCCTTCTTGCATGTCCTCAGCCCGCTGCCACGACAATGACTGTGCCTCTCATCCATGGGTGCAGGGTGCAGAAGTACGTGTAGGTGCCAGCAACTGTGAATTCGTGGGAGAAGGATTGGCCGGGTTCGAGGTACCCCGAGTTGTAGGTGTAGTCAGTCGCCGTGACGGTGTGTTCGACGCTGTCATCATTTGTCCAGATCACCGTGTTGTTCACTCCTATCACTACCGTTATCGTAGGCGGTGAGAAGTAGGTGGACGTCGTATTGAGGGCTGACCCTGAGTTTATCGCAACGTGAACGATTCCAGTGGGAACTGTGCTGGTGGTCTCAGTCGAAGACGTCGAGCTGGTGGTCGACGACTGGCCCGCGGCAGCCACCGTGAAGACCCCGACCGCCCCTATCGAAGCATAAGCAAATGCGTGGTTGACAAATGGGTTCTTTCCCCCTGCGTCTGGGAAGTACATGTCGACGATGGCCCCCCCTGAAGGCGGTATGTTGAGGGTCTGGAGGCCATGTTGAACGTTCGATGGATTCCCGTCGATGTAGACTGTGTCCATCAGGGCCCCGATAACGTGGAACGCCTCCCAGAGACTCGGCCCCACATTCAGAATGTAGAGTCTGACTAGCTGGTTCGGCTGGACCAGCAGAGGAGACTTCTGGAACTGGAACGCGGTTCCATTGAAGGTAACGTAGTCCGGAGTAGCGGCGAGCATCTTAGTGAGGTTGCCGGAGTAGTGGCCGTCGGCGCCCGTGTGCGAAGTCAGGTACCATTCGTTCTCCACGAGGACATACTCCCCGCCTGTCGCTGACGGCAACGGGGTCTGGGGGTTCACGATTATGGCACCGAACATACCGTTGGCGATGTGCTCCAGGACGGGCGCGGTACCACAATGATACATGAAGACCCCGGGGTAGTTCACGGTGAAGTTGAAAGTCTTGGACCCGCCAGGCGGGACAGTCGCATAGTCAGTCGACCAATCCACCTGGGCGGCGTGGAAGTCGATGGAGTGGGCTTCTGACGTCGGATTATACAGCGTAAAGATAATCGTGTCTCCCTGATTGACCCAGATGGTGGGACCAGGGACTGTGCCATTGAACGTCCACGCGTCGTACGTGACGTTGGTGGCAATCGTTATCGGGGCGTTAGTCACAACCAGGCTGAAGTGTCTCGTTGCTGGGAACACCTGCGTGTCTGGGAGAGATGATGATTGCGAGGAGCTCTGGGTCGAAGCAGTGCTCGTCTGAAGGGCGCTGACCTCGCTCTGAAGAGTAGATATCTGATTGCTTAGCCCCTGTGTCGTGTCGAGGTACGCAACAGCGCCTACAGCCATAGCTAGAACCAGGATGACTGCAAGCACCCCAACCGATGACATCCCCCGGCTCTTGATTCTCCCTAGTTCCATCTCGGCCAACATGCACGAGTAGCATCGATTTGGTTAAGCCTTGGCCCTCAAATCTTAGGGATACCGAAAGCAAGTCAGCGATCATGCGCGAACTTTCCTTCAACAGCAACTGCCTCGTCGACTGGGGCCGACCTAACAGTTTACATTTCACATATGTCCGCCCAAGGAATGACCAGGCGTGATAGAAGCCGTCCTCGAGTGCCCCCAGCCGCACAGTTGGATCAGGCTCGCGACAGACCGGTACTCCGCGTCAATTGAGATACTCGACTCGAAAGTGCTTCCAGGAGGGGTCGTCGAGCATCTCTTCGAGCTTCAGGTCGATCCGAGCCACGTTGAGGAACTGTTGAGGGTGATTCGGAAGGACAGGGATGTAATGGAGGTGGAGTTCCTGAAGTCAAAGGATGGGCATGTGTACGGCTCCGTATCGTCCAAGAGGTGCACGGTATGCAAGGAAGTGGCCAGGTCGAAGTGTTTCCTCACCTCACTGGTAATAGGAACCCAGGGTCAGCCTCACTGGACGGTGCTCGGTGGCAAGGAATCGTTCAGGGGGCTGGTGGCAGGATTGGAGAAGTACAAGGTTCCGTATCACCTGAGACTTCTCAAGGAACTCCAGGAGAGCGAGCTGCTGACCCATCGGCAGAGGGAAATTCTCTCCATGGCCTACGAGGATGGTTACTTCGACTTCCCCAAGAAGACTGGGCTCAAGGGACTGGCTCTCCGGACAGGGGTGAAAGAATCAACCCTGGCCGAGATCCTTCGCAGGGCTCAGAAGAAGGTACTACGCGATTACTTGGCTAGAAAATCCCAGGGGTATCCACCGTTGGGTACATCGAAAGACCGAAAGTAGCCACAGGGGACCTCCTTACCGGATGGGATTCTCGGGGGGGCACCGATTGAAATGGGGTCGCCCGGACCCACACGGTTTACCGTGCGAACCAACACGGATTTGGGCCAAAAGGTATGCAATTAGAGAGTTAAGCGAATCCTTCGCCTCAATGTCCGCGGTATCGGGTGGACTGGATTGTTTGACATTATTGCTGCGTTGCTCATGGCGCGACCTATTCAGAGTCCCGCTTTACCTAGCGCAGTGTTCCAACGACCTTAATCACCTAGACCTGACACGGCCCGGGATTGCTTACCCCGGTTGGGAAGACGTTTCCCGACCCGTCGACTCTTAGCAGGATGGTCGGCAGGTCAGTAGTCGCGGGGCCTCTGACAACTTTCCCTGTGAGACTGAAGACTGATTGATGGCATGGGCAGTAATAGACCTTCGATACGGCATCATACGAGAGCTGGCAACAGACATGCGTGCAGAGCATGCTCACAGCAGTCAAGGATCCGTCTTGGTTCTTCACAAGCGCGCTAGGATACCCTGACGGATATTCGAAGAGGACAGGAGTCCCAACCTGGAGGTTGTTGACCTTCGCGATGCTTCCGGCTCCGGCCCCAGTCGCTGTGGTGGCGGAACTCTGGGAGCCCTGAGAGCCTTGCTGGACAGGCCCCGTCAGTTTCAGGGAACCGAGCAGTACTCCTATTCCTATTAGGCCGGCAATGCCTCCCATTGCCTTCAAGAGACCTCGCTTAGAATAGTCAAGCTCCTTGCCCCTTCTTGTTCTCCGCTTGGCGAGGTACAGTGCATGGGGTCTTGCAATGACCCCTACGATGAGCACCGCAAGCTGCAACCCGAGGAGCAGATCGAAGGCCCAGAGTCCGAAGAGATAGTGGGCAAAGTACGAGATTGTCATGTTGTACTGTGGGGCCGTGAACACGTCCCCCATCTGCAGAATGAATCCGAGGAACGCCGCCGCGATGGATGGCAGATATGCGGACTTCGAGGATGCCAGGCTATACAACCCCAGGACCAGGTCGAGAGCTACAATAGTCATTAGTCCAACGGCGTGGGAAAAGGCGAGGAGCCACAAGGATGCATCAGTTGCTAGCAGGTATGTCCCCACTCCCGACGAAAGAACAAGTAGGATCCCGGTAAGAAACTGGAACCTTCGGAACCCCCTGTGTACTGACTGTTTGCCCGATAGGGGCGCCCCACCTGGCTGAGCTCTGTCGGTCGCTCTGCGAGCCGCCTTCGCGCAATCACCGCAGTTTCCGCCGCACGGCAGGTTCTTCGGACTGCCCATCTCAAAGAAGCCAGGGGGTGTCTTGATTTCCAAAACGTCCATGGAAGAAGCCTATTCTTTTGTAATAATCCGTTGTGGTACAACTGTCTAACTGTGTTATTCCCGGCAGCTCGACGGCCATCCTCCGGTGTGAACGGGCTCCTTTGTATCATCTTGGTCGGAAACATTCGCTATGGGACCACCCATACCGGGCCTCCATGGGGTGTTCAGATCACGCTGCGTGTCGACTTGAGCATCTACTGTACCGAAGTCGTTCTCTGGTCTCCCCTTACCACGGCGAAGAAGAACAGCAATAGGATGGCGAAGTCAAGTAGCGCGGTTATGGCTCCCTCCGCGTTCTCGCTCAAGGGAACAATGAAGAAATCCAGTTGCGTGACCACAACCTCCACTGCAAACAGCCCGAACGCGGCTGAAACCAACAGCAGTCTGTTGAGATGGGTCCGTCGATAGGCGGAAAGGGACAGCGCTAGGAGGACAAGGGAAAAGGCACCAATTGCAAAGTTCAACAGCTCTTCCGCTTCGAAATCTTCGTCGAAGCTGACTACCAGCGGAGCCGCAGTGGAAAGAAGGTGGATCACTCTTTGGCGCCTCCCCCTTCCTCCGCGGAATATGAGATAAAAATGTCCGCAAGCCTACTTGACCACCTCTCCCAGGAGGACGGGTGATAGTTCCTGATGAATGTGGCTACCTCGAGGGGGCTGGTTTCTGTCAAACTGTAGATCGTACTTCTGCCTCTTTGCTCCCTCAGGACGATACCGAGTTCAACCAGGCGCCTCAGATGCCAGGAGGCGGTTGGCTGGGAGACTCCCACTGCATGTGCGAGTTCTTCTTGGCTGGAACCGGGGCTCTCCACAATCGCCAGCAGCAGCTCCCTTGGAGTGTCCAGGGCAAGGATGGACAGAATGTCTTTCTGCCTTTCTCCGAAAAGGGTCGACGGATAGAAGAACTTGTAGAAGCCCCGCCTCGTCGAGGTAATCGTGCCATCTCTCTCCAGCCTGCGTATGTGATATTGGACGTCGCCCACGGCAAGCCCGAGCTCTCTGCACAACTGCCTCAGATGCGTTCCAGGGTGGGAGGCGACGTAAGCAAGGATCCTATGGCGTGTCGTCTCGGTCGTGCCTACGGGTTCACCGTCGGAAGAAGCGGGGAGTCCAGTGCCATCACTGTCAGGCCACTGCATGAATGTACCAGACACCATGTGAAGCCCAAAGTGCAATATTGCAAGTTCTCTCCCCAAGTGGTTTAAGGGTGTCCTCGGGTTGAGATCCTGATGATATGCTGTGCAAATCCATCCTCAGCCGTAAGACCAAGCCTCCTTCGGTCTAGATGCAGCTCAAGATCGCATCAACGGGACCGGGAACGCTCCTGACAAGAATGGGCCCGATGCATAAGAATCCAAATAGCTAGAATCAAGCTCTGCTGGTTAAACAGAGTTCATTCCGAGTGTATAGAAGATGGGGTCGCCCGGATTTGAACCGGGGATCTTCAGCGCCCAAGGCTGAAAGCCTAGACCAGACTGGCCCCAAGATGCATTGGTCTAGCCGACGACCCCACGAACGCGCGTTTCTAGCATCGATAGTTATGGGTTCTGCACCACTGGGCGCGACGGCCTGCCTCTCGAGACGAACGGATTTCCTTCGACAAAGAACCTCCACCGGAGCTCCGCACCTTCGCTGATTCCTATTCTCGAGCTGGATCCCACGATTCCTGGCTCCTTGCCTCCTTCAACGAAGAGTCGGGGGGACCTGACCAAATCCTCTCCATTGAGTTCCTTGTCTATCGCAAACGCCTTCGTGAGCTTCCCCGGGCCGCTTGCGAGCCCCACAACCGATGAAAGCCTCCTTCTCCGCTTCATGGTTGCGATACCTTCAACGGGCTCGATGGCCCTGATGAGGACCGCCCCTGGAATCCCTTCTCTCTCGGTGGTCATGTTGAGCATCCAGTGGTTGCCGTATGTGAAGTAGACGTAGGCGTGCCCCGCCTCGCCGAACATCACCCTGTTGCGGCCTGTGAGGCCTCTGAACGCGTGGCTGGCCGGGTCCCTGCCCCCGCGGTAAGCCTCCGTTTCGACTATTCTCCCGGAAAGCCGCTCACCCTCAACTACCCTCACCAGTTCACATCCTAGCAGCGCCTTGGCAACCGTCGGGGTGTACCTTGCGAAGAAAGTTCGCCGAAGCCTGGCCAACTTGAAGAGCCTTTTCCTGCTCCCTTTTGATGGCTTCTCAGTCGCGCTTGGAAGCTGCCAGGGCTGCCCGAAGATCCCTTTGGAAGGTCTTCTTGAGCCTCGGGTTCCGAAGAATCGCCGCAGGATGATAGGTCGAGAGGTAGGTCCGCCCGTCCCTTTGGACCAGTTCCCCCCGTGTCTCTTTGAGGGTGCTTACCCCCAGGACGCTGGCACACGCCGTCCTGCCGAGCAGGACAACGACCTTCGGCCCCACCGCTTCTGTCTCCCGATTCAGGTAGGCCCCCATGCACGTTTTCCTCTCCAGCTCCAAGGGGACCCTGTTTCTGGGAGGTCGGCACTTCACCAGGTTTGTGATGAACACCTCCTTCCGGGAGCTTCCAATCGCCTCAAGTGCTGCCGAGAGCAGCTTGCCTCCCCTCCCGACGAATGGCCGCCCCGAAAGGTCTTCCTCCCGCCCCGGTGCTTCCCCGACGAGCATCATCCGAGCGCTTCCTGGTCCTTCGCCGGGGACGGCATTCGTCCTTGAGCCCGCCAGCGGGCAGAGCTTGCACACGGACACCTCTCTTGCGACAGATTCGAGAGCAGGCCGCCCCTTCAGGCGCATTCCCCTCTTGGGTTACCCACTGCGCCTGCGTCCTACTAGATAGAACACGACCGAGACGACAGCGACTGTAGCCACTACGGCGACGGCGGAGATCGCGTCAAAGGGGAGGTTGCTCGGCTGCACCGGGCTCACCTGGACGCCCCCTATCAGCTCCGATGCGGGAGTGCTTATCGCCAGCACGGCGAAGTACTGGACTGACTCGTCGGTTAGGATGACGTCATCCGCGAATACGCAGAAGCAGACGACGTATCCCTTCCCATAGCGGTGGACGTAGGCCGCGACCACTGTCCCAGAGCTGTTTCTGAACGTCCCGATGATGGACGTGTCGGTGAAGTTCCTTATGGAATCCTCCTCGTGGGGGGTGTAGCTCTTGAACGCGGAGTCGCCGTAGACGCGCGCAAGGGCGGCTCCGATAGTATTGCTCTTGTTCAGCAGCGCGCCGGAGTAGGTACCGGTGCGGAAGCAGCAATCGATGCCAGCGGTGAACCGGGCGAGGTCGTAGCCCAGGAGGGAGTTGCGCCAGGCCGTCTTGTTGTTGTAACCGAAACCGTGGCCGACCACATAGGTCTCGTATTTCGTCTTCGGGTTGTAGTACACTTTAACCTGCCAGGCGTCGCCCCCCATAATGACCACCCTCCCTCCGGAAGCCACGAACTTGACAAGCTGGTTGTACTCAGGCTGAGACACATACTCCGCAAACCCATAGACCGCGACGTCAAAGTTGGCTGAGCCGTTCTGGGAGAAGAGGGCTCCCTGCGTGACGTTGATGTCGCTGACTATCTTCAGGTTCTTCCCGAGACCAAGGCCGCAGTTCTGGGCAGCATGCGACTTCATGAAGGTGTACAGCGGGAAGCTGTGCCCCCACCCTGAGTTGAAGCGCAGCCCACTTGCGACACTCGTATTGAGCAAGTTCAGGTCGGTCGTTATGTTCACCCCAGGCTTGACACTGAGGTATTTGCTGTAGAAGTCGTAGAACGAGCCGAAGATGTACTGGGAATAGGGGGTAGCAGTGAAGATGGGCTGCACGAGGGCGACCCTCGTCGACGGCGAAACCAGAGGCTGCCCGGACCCGTCGAGGCATGTGCTGGCCTGAGTCGTGGTCGAGCCGAGGGTCAAGCCAGTCTGCTGAGGTGGGTCTATCGCCGAGGTCTGGCTACCGCCGGAGGCCACGCTCGCCCATGGCACAACGGGGAACGCGAGCAGGAAGAGGGCGACCGCCACAAGAAGAAGGGCGTGGGGGTGGTCGGATTTGAACCGACGGTCTACAGGTTTCTGCAGCTCCAATGCCATATCATCCACGCCGCCGTGTCATCAAACTTGTTTGTTTGACCACTGGAGCCTGTCGCCCTGCCTGTCCAGCGGGGGCACCATTGCTTGGGTTCCCCGTGGCTGGGCTACACCCCCGACCAGACTGCCTCCCTCTGGCGGAGCCTTTATGGTTTCTTGCTGGGTTCTTGTTCCATCTTGCTATAGACTCCAAGGTTTCCCACCATGCACGACGCTTTCAGGGAGCTTCGTGCTCCACTTCTCGAGGAACCCTAGGTCCTCCTTGCGGTTCCTCAGCTCGTCGGGAAGCATAACCGGGATTTCGTCGATGATCGGGTAGTACCTTCCACACTCGGAACAAAGGAGAACCCCCTCCACGATTACTTCGTCTTTCACTTCAAACTCGATCAGTTCCAAAGGATAGTGCTTGTCGATGGGGCAGGCCAGGATGTCCAGCAGTCTCCTCTGCATGCCTCTGTATGGTCTCTGGCTCGCTATAAACAGTGCAGACCATTCTCAGAAACGTTAATTTACGCAGCCGCCGGCGGAGGGTTCAGCCGGCCATAGCGTGCGGGTCCGACCCAGTCTCGTTCCGATCCTGGAAGTCAAACCGCACGTCGCCCCGGCGCTACTGACTTCCGAGAGGAGTCGGGAAACCGGGGTGTCGGCGCCTTTCATCAAATCAGCAAAATGACGAATTTCCGGAGTTTCAATACAGAACATTTAAGTCCGGGGGCGCGATGGGAATTTCGGTTTCCGGCATTTGCTGTCAGGCATAGCGCTACAAGCCTTCCCTATTGACTCGAACACACTAATCACCCTGCTCTGGGTGGCTTCGTTCGTCGCGTTCTTCTTCTACGGCGCCCGGCTCCAGACCTACAACGCCCTCCGCGAAATCGGGAGTGGGCTCAACAAGCTGAAGGTGATGAAGGACAAGGCGAGGAAGGAGGCCATCGACTACATGGTCAACGTTGGAAAGGCACCCGGCGACCCTGCACAGCGCGTCGACCAGTTCCTCGATTACGTTACGATAATGCCCGTGGACATCGACCCGGCGGGCTTGGTGGGCAAGATAGACCACGTCGTCACCACCAACAACGACAGAGTGCGCGCCGAGGTCACGGCACTGATGAACCAGAGCGCCCCGGTCAGCCCGGTCACGGTGTCAATCTCCGAGAACCTGCTTGAAGTCGCGACGGCCCTGAACATCCTGCACAAGGTCGTCAGGCACTTCTACCTGCTAGGGAAGAAGACCAACTCGTACTTTACACTCATCCAGCTGCAGATGCTCATGCCCATGATCATCCAGGAAGCAGACGCCTACCTGAACGCCGTCGACTCGTTCAAGGTCGGACAGCCGGTCGGGGACGGCATCGGCCCAACGGTCGTCTCGAAGTACATGGTGGGCAAGGAGAAGCGCGCCATCGCGAAGGACACGGTGATGGCCATCACCGAGTACAAGGGGAGGAAGCTCTACGTCCTGAAGGCTGACGGGCCCATGGCCTACGTCGGCCAGCCCGGCGTCGCCATCAAGAAGGTGGTCGAGGAGATGGGGGTCAAGCCGACTGCAATAGTCATGATCGACGCAGCCTTGAAGCTCGAAGGGGAGAAGTCAGGGGAAATCGCCGAAGGGGTCGGCGCTGCCATCGGAGGGATCGGGGTCGAGAAGTTCCAGATAGAGGAAGTAGCGACCCAGAACAAGATTCCCCTCTACGCCATCCTCGTCAAGCAGAGCATCCTTGAGGCGATTACTGTCATGAGAAAGGAGATAGCCGAAGCGTCAGACAAGGTCGTACAGGTCCTCAACCGGGTCATCGAAGAGAAGACCAAGGAAGGGGACGATGTCGTGATCGCAGGCATAGGAAACACCCTCGGCGTCGCACAATGATGAGCTCCGTTCCGGCAAACGACAAGAAGTCCAAGCTACTCGTCTACACTGTGGAAGAGTGTCCCGTCTGCGGCCAGAAGACCAAGAGGGCTTTCACGGTCGGTGATTACATCACCAAGGACGGCGCGAAGTGCGCGAAGTGCGGCAACACCGCCCGGGTGAGCCTCGTCTACGCCGAGAACACGAAGCCTTCAGGTTAGAATCCGCAGGCCGCCTTCGTCAAGGGCCATCGTATGCTCGAACTGTGCCACCGGATACCCTGACGCCTCCACCAGGGTCGGGTACGCACGCATCACCCGTTTGGCCACCAGTTGCTTGACGATCCCTTTCACCTTCTCTTCTCCGCTAGCATCGGCGTACCACCTGGGCGTGAACGGGAGGGTCTTCCTGTCGTCCCAGACCCGGGCCACAAAGGCGTCTATGTCGGCCTTCCCTGTCTTCTTCCTCGCCACCAGGGAGAAGATGGTCTCCGTTGGCCCGTCGACCACATAGCCTGCGGCCTTCCCGAAGGTGACGAACGGCTCGATGGCGAACACGTCGCCCTTCTTCAGGGACGGGGTCCCCGCCATGTACAGGTTCGGGATGCTCTTCCCTGCGTGTACCACGTACCTGTCCAAGGTATGCCCGGTCAGGTTCTGTATCGTCTTGAAGCCGAATCTCGCGGCTTCCTTGTGTATCTCCCCGCCGATCTCTCCTGTCCTCGTCTCATTCCTGGTTGCTGAGATGGCCACGTTGAGAGCCCTCTCCGCCACCTCCAGGAGGAGGTCGTAGTCCGGGTTGAACGTTATGCTGACGGCGGTGTCGGCCACGTAGCCGTCGACGTGGACCCCGAAGTCGACCTTGATGAGGTCACTCTCCTTGAAGACGGACTGGTCGTCCTCGCCCGGAGCGTAGTGGGCCGTCAC
>Ga0187771_10001650_pt1 | contig 15109 bp, 13 predicted proteins | sample 0116_SJ02_MP15_1_FD_133139 | JGI IMG/M metagenome (GOLD analysis project Ga0187771, IMG submission 133139) | Tropical peat soil microbial communities from peatlands in Department of Meta, Colombia - 0116_SJ02_MP15_10_MG | ecosystem: Environmental > Terrestrial > Soil > Wetlands > Peat | place...
CCCACACCCTTCCCGCATATCACCCTGGATTTGCACCTCCGTTTCCGTCAGCCGGAAGAGTAGTCGGCCCGATGTGTGCACGGATATATGGACATGACGCTTTGCCGCGGATCTGGTATGATGGGTATAACAATCTTCAGGAAAAACGCTTGAAGGGGAAACGCCATGATGGCCGACAACTGCGTACCGGAAAACCTCCAGCGCTCGAAAGGGTATTCCGACGAGATCCTGGGGTGGTTACAGGGCAAGGGAAAGACCGTCATCGTCATCCACGACAATCCCGATCCCGATTGCCTGGCTTCGGCCATGGCGTTCCGTCACCTGCTGGCCATGAAGCTGAACAGGGATGCGATCATCACCTTTTCCGGCATGATCGGGCGCAGCGAAAACATCGCCATGGCGAAGGAACTGGGGATTACGCTCACTCCCCTCGGAATGGTCAACCTGGAAGAGGTCAGTGCAGTCTGCATGCTCGACACCCAACCGGGCACGGGCAACAACTCCCTTACTCCGGATTGCCGGGTGGATATCGTCATCGACCATCACCCCATGCGTGAAGCGACCGCACGGTGCCGCCTGATGGACATCCGTGACGATTACGGCGTCACCGCCACGATTATTTACGAATATCTGGTGGCGCAGAATATCACTATCGGCACGAAACTGGCCACGGCCCTGTTCTATGCGATCAAATCCGACACCCAGGACCTGGGCCGGGAAGCAAACCGGCCCGACCGGGAAGCCTATCTTCGCCTCTTCCCCCTGGCAAACAAACGGATCCTGTATGAAATAACCCACCCCAAGCTCCCTTTGGAACACTTCCTGACCATCCACAACGGGATCGAGAACACGATCATGTACGGAAATGCGCTGGTTGTGAACCTGATGGCGATATGCTTTCCCGAGGTGGTGGCCGAAGTGGCCGACTACCTGATCAGGCTGGAGAATATTGAAACCGTGCTGAGTATGGGGCATTACAACGATGAGGTGGTGCTCTCCCTGCGCACGACGAGCAATCTCCACAATGCGGGCGAGATCATCAGGCGGCTGGCGGCCGGCAGGGGGACGGCCGGCGGGCACGGCATGATGGCGGGAGGCAAACTGGCTGATGTGCCCTTCGCCGCGCTGAAGGAGGTGGAAGCGTTCCTGACCGAAGCGTTGCTGGCCGAACTCTCCATCGGGGACGTGACCCCCGTCAGGCTGATCGAGTCCGCCGTTCCGTCATCACCTGAACCGGGACAGCGCAAATGACCGCACCGATCCATGACCTCCGCCAGTTTATCTCGCTCCTGGAAGAACAGGGCGAACTCAGCCGCATTCGGGTCACGGCCGACCCCATTCTCGAGATCGCCGCCATTACCGACCGGGTCTGCAAGAATCCGGACGGCGGCAGGGCGCTCCTCTTCGAGCAGCCAACGGGAAGCGATTTCCCCGTGGCGACCAACCTGTTCGGCTCCCTTCGCCGGATGTGTCTTGCCTTGGCCGTGGACAGCCTCGACCGGCTGACGGAACGAATGGCGGCGCTGCTCGCCCTGGTGCCGGAGCCGGACACGGCCCGGCTCGACCGCCAGATCGGCGCCCTGCCGGAGTTTTCCCGTTACGCGCCCGTCACCGGGCACGACAGCGGTCTTATGGCAATGGAGACGCCCAATCTGGACAGGTTCCCGTTTCTCCAGAGCTGGCCGGGGGACGGCGCAGGGGAGGGGCATCCGCGCTACCTCACCCTGCCCCAGGTATTCACGGCAGCCCCGGACGGAACCAGTCCCAACTGCGGCATGTATCGCTGCCAGGTGCGCGGGGCTCGTGAGCTGGCCGTGCGCTGGAGCCCCGGCAGCGGCGCCGGGCGGCATTTCGAGGCATATCGCCGCCGGGGCGAACCAATGCCGGTGGCGATCTGCCTAGGCGGCACCTCGGCGGCTCTCTTCTCCGCCGCCATGCCCTTGCCAGGCGACCTGGACGAGATGACCTTTGCCGGGTTTCTGCGGGATGCCCCCCTTGTCCTGGCCCCCTGCCGGACCGTCCCGTTGCTGGTCCCCGCCGGCTGCGAGGTGGTCATTGAGGGGTACGCCGATCCGCTGGCAACGGTTGTGGAAGGCCCCTTCGGCAATCACACCGGTTTCTATGCACCCGTTGCGCCCGCCCCCCTGGTGCGCGTGACCGCCGTCAGCCATCGTGCGGACGCCATTATCCCGGCTACGGTGGTGGGGCCGCCCCCCATGGAGGATTGCCGGATGGCCGGAGCCTGGGAGCGGCTGCTGTTGGCATTTGTGCAGCGCCTGGTCCCCGCAGTCGGCGACATCCGCTTTCCCCTGGAATGGGTCTTCCACCAGAGCGCCATCATTTCCCTTGAAAACCCGAACCCGGGCATGGTAAGGGAGATTGCAGGGGCGCTCTGGCGCACTCCCTGGTTCAGCGCGGCCCGCCTGCTGGTCTTTGTCGATGCCGATGCCGGGCCAATGAACCTTGCACGGGCAGCCTGGCTCGGCATCAATGCGGCGGATGCCGGCCTTGATCTGATCCGCGACGCAAGCGGAACGAGAATGGTGCTGGACGCCACCGGCAGCCGCCTGCCCCGGCCTTCGGCAGCCATGGACAGCGCAATCGCCGAGCAGGTGACCCGGCGCTGGCGGGAATACGGGATAAAAGCATAGACCCTAATTCTGCCACAGAGACGCTGAGGTACGGAAAAAGACAAAGAATTTACATGGAGGAACAGGATGAAGGGGATGAAACCTGAAATCCGATTACGACAATATCGTAAAGATATTAACCTGTTCATCCCCTTCATCCCGGTAAACAATGATGTGGGTTTTTCTCTTTCTCTCCGTGGCAAACTGATTTTGTCTTAGGAAGGTTATTCTGAATGATGGCCATGGCAACGGACACACGACTCATACGCAAGATCTCCGTATTTCTGGAGATGATCAAGTTCCCCCACACCGTTTTTGCGCTCCCCTTTGCCCTGACCGGGGCGCTCCTGGCGGCGAACGGCCTGCCCAGCGGCCGCCAGATTCTGTGGATCATCCTGGCCATGGTCGGCGCGCGCACGGCAGCCATGGGGCTGAACCGTCTCATCGACGCCGAGATCGACGCCCGCAATCCCCGCACTGCCAACCGCGCCATCCCGGCCGGTCTGATCGGCAAAGGCGCGACCCTGATCTTCATAGCCTCGGCCACGCTGTTGTTGCTCGTGGCTGCCATGATGCTCAACCCGCTCTGCCTGAAACTGTCTCCCGTCGCCCTTTTCTTTCTGGTGCTGTACTCATACTGCAAGCGCTTCACCTCCCTGGCCCACGTGGTGCTGGGGATCTGTCTCGCAGCGGCCCCCATGGGGGCCTGGATCGCCATTCGCGGCAGCATCGACACCCCGGCCCTGATCCTGGGGGGCATCGTGCTCTTCTGGGTTGCCGGTTTCGATATCCTCTACGCCCTCCAGGATCTTGAATTCGACCGGGCCGCCGGGCTCCATTCCATCCCCGTGGCGCTGGGAGTCAAGGGATCGCTCCTGACGGCGCGCCTGTTTCACCTGGTGATGATGGGACTGCTCTGGTGGCTGTTCGTCTCCATGCACCTGGGAGTGCTGTTCCTGGCCGGCATCATCGCTGCCGGGGCCATGCTGCTGTATGAGCACCTGCTGCTCAAGGGGGGCAACCTGGACAAGTTGGATGCGGCTTTTTTCAACATGAACGGCTACATCAGCATCGTCATTCTGGCATGTGCGGCCGCCGACCAGTTGGTGAAATGGCCATGACCGCGCACATGAGGATATTCGTCGCCCTGACCGGGGCTTCGGGATCGATCTACGGCATCCGTTTGCTGGAGGAACTCGTCAAGCGAGGCTTTCTACTCACCGTAGCGGCCAGCGAAAGCGGACAGCTGGTCTGCCGCGAGGAGACCGGCCTGGACTTGAGCGGCGAGGCGGCGGCCGCCACCGCGCGGCTCTGCGCCCACCTCGGCGTGAAGCTGGGGGTGGAGGTGGTTGCCGCCGACAACCTGTTGGCCTGCGCCGCCAGCGGTTCCGCCGCGCCGGCCGCCATGGTGGTCGTCCCGTGCAGCATGGGCACCCTGGCGCGCATCGCCTGCGGGACATCGGGCAACCTGATCGAGCGGGCAGCGGACGTGATGTTGAAGGAGCGCCGCCCCTTGCTGCTGGTTCCGCGGGAGACGCCGCTCTCGGAGATCCATCTTGAAAACATGCTCAAGCTTTCCCGCGCCGGCGCCCGCATCATCCCGGCCATGCCCGCCTTCTACCACCGGCCGGACTCCATCGACGGCTTGGTGAACTTCGTTGTCGGCAAGATCCTCGACCAACTGGACATCGCCAACGACCTCTTCACACGTTGGGGTGATCGCTGACGCCCCGCACCATGCCTAAAAACCTGTCTTCCCCCATGGGCGACTATCTGCACCGGCGCGCCGTGGCCGCCCCCTGGCGGATCACCGGCCAACCGGCCGGGGCATTCCGCGGCGCCGTGGTCATCCCGTCCCTGGCCGAGAGTCCCAATCTTCCCCGCTCCCTGCGCTCCCTCGCAACAAACCCTCCGGAGCTGCTCTCCCGTTTCCTGGTCCTGGTGGTGGTGAACCAGCGGGGCGACGCCTCCCCCGATGAACGGGCCGACAATGAAGCCACGTTGAACCTGTTGCCCTTCTGGCGCCGGGAATTCGGGCTGGAGCACCTGCACTGGGTGGACGCCGCCTCGACGGGCAAGGAATTGCCGCCGAAACAGGGGGTGGGGCTGGCGCGCAAGATCGGGCTGGACCTGGCCCTTGCGCATCTGGATTTTACCAGGGGCGATCCGCTGCTGGTCTGTCTCGACGCCGATACCGTCACCCAGCCAGACTATCTGCCGGCCATAACCGGGCATTTCAGCGAAACCGCTGCCGGAGGGGCCAGCATCCCCTATCGTCACCGTCCGGCCGGCGACCCGGCCGGACAAGCGGCCATCGACCGCTACGAGTTGTTCCTGCGGACCTACGTGCTGGGGCTTAAGCAGGCCGGTTCACCCTATGCCTTCCATACCGTGGGAAGCGCCATGGCCTGCCGGGCATCGGCCTATGCCGCCAGTGGGGGGATGAACCGCCGCCTGGCCGGCGAAGACTTCTATTTTCTCCAGCAGGTGCACAAGGTGGCCGGCGTTGCCCCCATGAGCGGCACCATCGTGCATCCTTCGCCCCGTGCATCCCGTCGGGTCCCCTTCGGCACCGGCCGCGCGGTGGGGGAGATGCTCGCCCACGGTAGCGGAAAGCTGCTCTTTTACCAGCCGGTACTGTTCCATATCCTGGGGGAATGGTTGCAATGCGCAACCACGTCCGGCGGCGCGGATGGCGCCGAATTGCTGCGCCGGGCAGGAGCGATCTCGCCCCATCTGCGGGGGTTTCTGGAGCAGGCGGGGTTCAGCGCAGCCTGGCACAACCTGCTGCGCCACAACCCCGACGAGGAGCGCCTGATGACAGCCTTTCACGGCTGGTTCGACGCCTTCCGCACCATGCGTTTGCTGCATCACTTAAGCGACAGCGCCTGGCCGCGCGTCCCGCCGGAGCAGGCCGTGGGGCCGTTATTGGAGCGAGCCGGGTGCGACGGGGCCGCCGATGTGGGCGAGTTCCTGGAGCTGTTGAGGGGGCTTCAAGGCGTGTAACAATAGAGGGTTGACGTATAAAATAAAGGGCGCACCGCCATTGACGATACGCCCTTTGCTGTCATGTCCCGCGCTTCGCGTCAGCTCTTCGCCAGCACCGCCTCGGCAACGGCCTTGCCCAGGGCCCGGCACTGTTCCAGGGCCTCCTCCTTGGGAGCAAAGGGGACGCGGACCGGTTCGCCCACCAGCTTGAAACCGACCCCTTTCAGCCGCTCTTCCGCCATCTTGCAGGCCTCGCCGCTCCAGCCATAGCTGCCGAACAGCGCTGCCAGGCCGGTCTTGAGCTTGACGGTGGAGAGGTAGGCTAGCACGTCCCACATGGGCTTGGGGATATCCCGGTTGATGGTGGGAATACCAAAGATAAGGGCTTCGGCCTCTTCCATCAGGTTGCGCACCTCGTCGGCGCTCAAATGGCTTATGTGATAGCTGATGACCTCGACCCCGTCGGTCCTGGCCCCGTCTGCCACGGCTTTGGCCATTTTTTCCGTGTTGCCGTGGGGAGACAGGTAGAGAATGAAGATCTTTTTCGCCTGGGTCGTCGGCTTGCTCCAGCTCTCGTACTGCTCGATCGCCTTCCAGGGGTTCTGCCTGACGATCGGGCCGTGGCTCGGACAGATCATGTCGATCACATCGTGGCGGATCTTTTCCACCGCCGCCAGCACCTTGTCCTTGAAGGGGCGCATGAGACAATCGTAGTAGAACTGGCGCGCTACCGAGAAATCCTCCTGCTCGTCGTTGAAGATGCGGCCCGGCCGGCAATAATGGGCGCCGAAGGCGTCGCAGGTGAAGAGGATATTCTCCTCCTCCAGGCGGGTAAACATCGTATCGGGCCAGTGCAGGAAAGGAGCCATGATAAAGCGCAACCGCCGCCCCCCAAGGTCGATGGTGTCGCCGTCCTTCACCACCTGGGAGGCGAACGGCTTGTGCATCAGGTTGGCGAGAAAGGTCTTGGCGGCAGTGGTCGATACGACCGTGGCCTGGGGACAGTGTTCCAGCAGGTAGGCGAGAGACCCGGAATGGTCGGGCTCGGCATGGTTGACGATAATGTAGTCGATGGTTTTCGGATCAACCAGGGATTTGACCTTGTCCATGAATTCATCGGCACGCTTCCCTTTGACCGTGTCGATAATGGCGGTCTTTTCGTTCCCCTTGAGAAGATAGGAGTTGTACGTTGTGCCGTGTTCCGTAGGGAACAGGTCGTCAAAAATACGCAGCTCCGGGTCTTCCGATCCGATCCAGTAGAGCCCCGGTTTGATTTCAACAGATCCAGACATTGTGGCAGTTCTCCTTTTCGCCGTTTATTCAGTGAACCTCGACGGCGCTGTCGCATGTCCCTATTCCTGACTACTTGCGTACGTTACTATACCAAACCATGCCCCCCCGGACAAGATATTAGAAGAAGGGGGTTGTGTCCAAGGCCCTGATCTGCTACAAATCCGGTCATGAATGAGATGGTTCGGACAAGAATCGAAGCCTTGCAGCCGCTTCTGAAAGAGGCGGACCCGGACGTGCGCAGTGCCGCCGCCGGGTCGATCGAACAACTGGAATCCGCCGGCAGCATCGACGAGCTGTTGCACACCCTGAAAACCGGGAATATGGGGTCGCGGGTTGCCGCCATCCATGCCTTGGGCGAGATCGGCGGGGACAGGGTAGTGGCCCCGCTGGTCTACTGTGCCGGCAGGCCTGAGCTGGATATCCGTTCCGCAGCCGTGGCGGCGCTCGGACGTCTGGCGGTTCCGTCGACGCTGCCGGTGCTGCTTGACCGGTTGGCTGACCAGAATGCAGCCGTCCGGGCACGGGCCATTGCAGCCGTGGCCGGATTCCCTCCCTCGCCGCTAGTGTACGAACGGCTGCGCCCGTTTCTGGATGCAACGGATGGCGTCCTGGAGGCGGAGGCGGCCCTGGCCCTGGCCCGGCTTAAAGACCTTGCGTCCGAACAGCGCATCACGGCGCTTTTAACGTCGCCCCACGCTTCCACCCGCCGGGCCGCTGCCACGGCATTGAGCCTGCTGCCCCTTGAATTCGTCTTTTTTTCCGCAACAACCGGGACAAAATAACTGCCGCCCCGGACATATCAGTATATCAGTGTCCCGGTCCGCACGAGATCAGGCTCCCCACATCGATGTTCTTCAAGAGCGGATCGACCTCGGCCACGATCCTGGCATACCATGAACCGTCAGGCTCCACCAGCCTCTTTTCACGAAGCTTCTGAAGACGGGAGCCGTCCCGTTCGAGCACGATCCTGACCACGGGAGCCTGTTCATCCAGCGGGTTGGGGCGGTGGACGAGCGCCACCTCGTTGTTGTCCAGACGAACCAGCGTCCCCACCGGGTATTTGCCCATGAGTTCCGTGAAACGAACCACTAGGTTGTAGTCCAGAACGGTGCCGGCCAGTTTCTGCATCGTTGCCAGCGCGGCCCGCGGGGTAAGGGAGCGCTGGTAAGGCCGCAGGGTGGTGCAGGCATCATAGGTGTCGGCGATGGCAATGATGTCGATCATCAGGTCGTAGTCCAATCCGCGGGCCCATTCGGGATAACCGTGGCGGTTGTACTGCATGTGATGTCCCAGTACGGCCTGGGCGATCCGCGGATTGAGCCCTCCCATCTCCCGGATGATCTTGGCGCCCAGTTCCGAATGGCGCTTCATTTCGTGGAGCTCCGCGCCGGACAGACTGCCCGGTTTGTTGAGGATGTCCTTCGGGATCAGGGTCTTGCCGATATCGTGCAACTGCCCGGCAATGCCGGCATCCCTGACGTCGTCGGCGTCCAGGCCGAGCGCGGAACCCAGCGAGATGGCCAGAACCCCCACGTTGACGCAGTGATTGAAGGTATAATTGTCGTAATCCTTGATCATGGACAGCCCCAGGAGGGTGGAAGGCTCCCGCATGGTGATGCCGACCAGCCGGTCCACCGCACCGGTCACCTCGGCGCTGCTGGGGATCCGGCCATACTCGATATCCCGGCAGACGCCGCGGATGGCGCCCAGGGCCTGTCCGTAGGCAGCCAGCGCGTAGCCCTCCCCCTCATCCCCATCCCGGTCGTCGGGCTGCTCCGGCAAAGACGCGTCCTGCCGGCTCTCCACCCGGATGTGACGGATATCCATCTGCCCCATGCGGGCGCGGAGGTCGTCGAGTCCGGCGGATTTGCCGGAAAGAAGGCGCACGAACCGCTGCAGTTCGTCGGAGGTCAGTCCGCTGCTCATGACGATCCGGTCGATCTCTTTTTCCGTCAGCCGGCTGGTCAAATCCGCAATGGCGGTGGTGGGGGTGATGAAAAGGTGCTTCCCGAAGAACATGACGCCGTCCATGACGCCCCAGGTGACATCCGCACCCTGGGCCAGGGCGGAGCCAAAGAACCGGTCCAGATCCTGGAGGGGCTGCCGGATGGCGGGATGGGATTCCGGGTAGAAACCCATGCCCTTGACCGCCCCCGAAAAGAGGGTAATCATCCGTAAGGCAAGCTGCTTATCCAACTCCTCCATAGCTCAGTCCTTTGTCCGTTCCATGGCTTCAAGCGCTTCGGTGCAGGCGCGGGCCAACTCGCCCGAACCACGGGCCATTTTTCTCAGGGCCGGCAGGGCCCGGCTGTCGTCAAGCCTGGCGAGGCAGGCGGCAATCGCGACCTTGAACTGGGACCACCGCCCCCGCGAAACCAGGTGCCTGCTTTCAAGAAGTTCAATCAGGCTGGGGGTTGCCCGGTGGTCGCCGATCATGGCGATTGCCGCCAGGGCATCGCATTTCAGGGCGAAGTTCTGGAGGAACCTGTCCTCGTCGCAGACGATCTGCAGCAGCACCTCCAGCCCCTTGCCGCTCTTCATGCCGCCGAGCGAGGCGATCGCCTGGGGCCACAGGGCCGAATCAATGTCCCGCAGCACGGCGACGATGGCCGCCTCCGCCTGTTGTCCGCCGATCTTGGCAAGGTTGCGGATAGCCTCCTTGGCAATCCTGCTGTCGGAATGCCACAGGCATCTCTCCAGATCGGGAACCGCTTCCTTGCTGCCGATCTCCCCCAGGATGGCGATCAGATTCCTGGCAATCTCCCAGTTGCTGTTGTCCAGCGCCGACAGGATCGGGGCAACAGCCGGTTCGCCCAGGCGCGCCAGCAGTTGGGTCAGCTTTTTGCGTACGGCTGGTTGTTCGGCCGCAACCAGTCTGTCAACAGCTTGCCTGGCGGCGTTCTGGCCGCCGGCAGCCAGAACGGCCAGGCCGCCCCGGGCGGAAATGCCGCCGGCCCCGCCCAGGTTCTCCAAGACGAAGGAGAGGAATTCATCCCGGCTTGCAAGCTTCTCAAGGCCAAGACTCGCCGCAGTTGCGGTCTTTTTCCCGCGCTCCGGGTCCGAGGCATGCCGGGCGAACAACTCCGCCAAGGGGAGCGCAAGCACCGGCTCACGGCGGGTGATGAGGGTCTCGCAACAGACAACCCCCTGGCGGGCGAGCATGGTGTAGACGTCTTCGTCAACCGTGGTGCCCAGACGGTCCACAAGAACAAGCAACGCCTGTTCAGGATCGGCATCGTCGGGGGGGGGAGCGGATTCCTGGACTGCCGGGAGGTCCAAAGCCTCCTCTTCGACCTCGTCCAGTCCGGCGGGGACCACTCCCCGCGCTTCGACCTCGTAGCGTTTGCCCAGAATAATGGTGAGGTCCAATTCATTGGCCCAGATGGTGCGGATGCCGTGCTCCTGCATGATCTTTTCCATGCCGCCGGCCTGTTCCACGGCGTCGGGGTGGAGGGAGACGATCCTGATGAAGTCCAGCAGGTCTTCCTGGAACAGGTCGCCGAGAAAGGTAACCTGTTGCACGCGCCGGGCAAAGAGCTCGAAGGAGAGGGAAACCGCGATGCGCATGCTATCCGGGAGGGCCTCGCCGCTTTGCAGGCCGAACCCGGTACGTCCGCACCGCAGGGAAACGTCATTACCGTTCAGGGCCCGCAGGAGGGAGACGTGCGCCTGGATGATGCTCATCTTGCGGCTGGGGTGCCCTGCGGGGTAGAACTGCCACGCACGCAACGCCCGGCTGACGTTGCCCAGGGCCTCCAGCAGAGCCGGGGGTGATGTGGTGACTTGCATGTACGGTTCCTTGTGCAGTACCGGGGTAATGTGCAATACTATAGGGACGATTACCGGATTTTGTCAAATCTGAATCCACGCCGCCTGTGCCGTTCATATCCACCGTCGAGGGACGATCCGTGAAACACAAAACCGTTTTTACCTGCCAGAAATGTGGCTGCCAATCGCCAAAATGGATGGGGAAATGCCCCGATTGCGGCGCGTGGAACAGCATGGCCGAAGAGGCGGCCGCCAAACCTGCCCATGCCCTGCTTCCGGGCGGTGCTCCCCGCCCGGTGCCGATCTGCGATGTGCCCGCCCAGTCCGAGACACGCATAAGCTGCCGCATCGCCGAGCTCGACCGGGTGCTGGGGGGCGGCATCGTCCCCGGTTCCATGGTGCTGATCGGGGGCGATCCCGGCATCGGCAAGTCAACCCTGCTGCTGCAAGCCATGCACAGCCTGGCAGCCGGCGGCGGCCCGGTGCTGTATGTGTCCGGCGAGGAATCCGCTTCCCAGACCCGCCTGCGGGGAGAACGGCTGGGGGTCTCCCACCAGGGGCTGCTGGTCCTGGCGGAAAACTCACTGGAGGCTATCATTGCCCATGCCGCAACCATTAAGCCGCTCGCGCTGGTGGTGGACTCCATTCAGACAGTCTGGACCTCCTCCCTGGAATCCGCCCCCGGCAGCGTCAGCCAGGTCCGGGAGTCGGCCGGCAAACTGATGATGCTGGCCAAGGGGCACGACATCCCGGTGTTCCTGGTGGGGCACGTCACCAAGGACGGCGCCATCGCCGGGCCGCGGGTGCTTGAACACATGGTTGACACGGTGCTGTACTTCGAGGGGGACGGCAGCCACCCCTTCCGCATCCTGCGGGCGGTCAAAAACCGCTTCGGCTCCACCAACGAGATCGGCGTGTTCGAGATGAAGCAGGAGGGGTTGTGCTGCGTGGACAACCCGTCGGAACTCTTTCTTGCCGAGCGGCCCCTGGGGGTCTCCGGCTCCGTGGTCACGACCTCGCTGGAGGGGAGCAGGCCGCTTCTGGTGGAACTCCAGGCCCTGGTGAGCCAGTCGTCCTACGGCGTCCCCCGGCGCACCACCATCGGGGTGGATCACAACCGCCTGGCATTGTTGGTGGCGGTGCTGGAAAAAAAGGTCGGGCTCCATCTGGGCGGGCAGGATATCTTCCTTAACGCCGCCGGCGGGGTGCGTCTCAACGAACCGGCAGCCGACCTGGCCATGATCATGGCGGTCGCCTCCAGCCACCTTGACAAGGTGATCGCCCCCCAGACCGTCGTCCTCGGCGAAGTAGGGCTGGCCGGAGAAGTGCGGGCCATAACCCAGCCGGAACAACGCATAGCCGAGGCGGAGAAACTCGGCTTCGCGACCGCCGTCCTGCCGGCCGGCAACCTGCGCAGGCTCAAGAAGGGCAAGATCAGGCTGGTGGGTGTCTCCTCGGTTGAGGAGGCCATGAACCACGTACTGGAATAGGGGCCGGACCGGCTTTGGTGATTTTTTTCTGGACTTGCACCATTGGAACTTATAAAATCTGTATATTTATGATTTCAGGAGCAGGCCATGGAAGCGGAAAAAATAGAATTCTTCAGAAATGTTCTGATCGAAGAGATGAAATCCCTGCTTGGCGAGGCAGACAAGACGGTTACCGAAATGACCTCCGACGCAGCCAACTTTCCCGATCCTACGGACCGTGCCACACAGGAATCGGACCGTAACTTCGAACTGCGCATCCGTGACCGCGAACGCAAGCTGATCAACAAGATCAAGGACGCCCTGGAGCGCATCGATGCGGGAGAATTCGGCATCTGCGAAGAATGCGGCGAGGAGATCGGCGAAGCGCGCCTCAAGGCGCGGCCGGTGACCACACTCTGCATCAACTGCAAAATGGAAGAAGAAGAGAAAGAGCGCCGCAAATAGCCAAACGCGCAATTTCCGCATAATCTGCGGCAGGTGTCGATATGGACGTTCGCACTTCTCCCAATCAGGCCGCACAGCAGCTGGATGAACTGACGATCCTGTACCAGTTCAGCAATACCATGTTGTCCACCCTCCGCCTCAACAAGCTGACCCATCTCATTCTCACCGCACTCACCTCCGACAGGACCAAGTTCTTCGAACGGGCCATGCTGTTCCTGCGCAACGAAAAAACCGGCATGCTGCAAGGCATGCTCGGCGTTACGCAGGAGACCGCCATCGGATTGGAGGTGGTGGGCGAAGACCCCCTCAGCAGCCGCTGGGACATGGATGACACTGCCATTGCCGGCCAGAGGGAATCGGCTATTTCGAAACACGTCCGCCTGACCCGCATCGAGAGCAGCATGAACTGCGCAATGATCCGGCGCGTCATCTGCGAACTCCGCCTCTACGCCTCCAGCGAGGAGGGGTGCCAGGTCTGCGAAGCCTGCGATTTCATCCAGCGCCTCGGCGTCACCTCCTTTGCCGTCGTGCCCCTCATTGCCCGGGACAGGGCCTTGGGGCTTATTGTTGTGGACAACCACATATCCAACAAGCCGATCGACCGCAACGACCTCCATTTTCTCCAGCTTATCGCCAATCAGGCCGGCATGGCGGTCGAAAACTCCCTGCTCTACAACCGGATCGAAGAGGCCCATGCCAACCTGCACGATGCCCGCGAACGCCTCGGGCACGGCGAACGCCTGGCTGCCATCGGCGCAATGGCGGCTAACCTGGCCCATGAACTCAAAAACCCGATCGTGACCATCGGCGGCTTTGCCGGGCGTCTGGTCAAGGGGCTTCCCGCCGGTTCCCGCGAACACCAGTACGCCGACACCATCGTGAAGGAGACCTGCCGGCTGGAACGGATGCTGGCCGAGATCCTGGCGTTTTCGCGCAAACCGACCATCTGCTACAATATCTGCGACGTAGGCGACATCCTGGCAGATTGTTTTGCCAGTTGCGCCACGGCCCTTGAGGATAACAGCATTCTGCTTACGAAATCGTTTGCGGACGGCCCCTGCATAACCCTGGGGGATGCGTACCAGATCAAGCAGGTATTTCTGAATCTCATATTGAACGCCTGCGAAGCGATGCCCGACGGAGGCACCCTCCGCGTCTCGCTCCAAAAAGTATCCCTTGACAAAAAATGCATATTGGTTAGCATACAGGACTCGGGCGGCGGCATATCGGCCGACATGCTGCCGAAGATCTTCAACCCCTTTTTCACCACCAAACCCCATGGCACCGGTTTGGGGCTTGCCATCGTCAACCGTATCCTGCTGAATCATGGCGGCAGTATAGAGGCGAAAAACGAGGACAACGGGGCATTGTTCACCGTCACCCTGCCGCAGGCGGAGGCTTGCTGAAAACTTCATATTACGGGGCTGTAGCTCAGTTGGGAGAGCGATGCGTTCGCAACGCATAGGCCGTCGGTTCGATCCCGATCAGCTCCACCAAATACGCATCCGGCACCGTCCGGATAAGCACGAAAGGCTCTGAGAAATCAGGGCCTTTTCTTTTTTGTTTGTCCAACAACGGTTATCAACATCCCTTGACATCCGGGGGTATCGGGGGTATTTTTTACATAGAAATGCCCCCACTCGAAAGTTGATACCCCCAAGCGGAGGTCAAGGCCATGTCACTGACAGACGTGAAAGTCCGCAATGCCAAGCAAACAGAGAAACAGTTCAAGTTATCGGACGGTGGGGGCATGTACTTGCTCGTAACCCCGAATGGCGGTAAGTGCTGGCGGCTCAAGTACCGCTTTGGGGGCAAGGAAAAGACTCTAGCACTCGGCACCTATCCGGAAATCACTTTGGCCGACGCCAGACAACGCCGCGAGGATGCCCGGAAGCTGCTTGCCCATAGTGTTGACCCTGGCGCTGTGAAAAAAGCGCAGAAGGCTGCTCGCCAGGAAGCTGATGCGAACAGCTTTGAAGTAGTGGCAAGGGAGTGGCACTCAAAGCAGACTCTGTGGTCAGACTCCCACTCAGATCGTGTGCTGCGGGCTCTAGAGCGTGACATTTTCCCCTGGATCGGTGCACGGGCAATTTCAGAAATCAAGGCACCGGAACTGTTGACCGCCCTGCGGCGGGTTGAGTCACGCGGGGCACTGGAAACGGCGCACCGCATTCGCACAAACTGTAGCCAAGTGTTCCGCTATGCCGTCGCAACCGGCCGCGCTGAACGCGACTCCGCAGCTGACCTTATCGGAGCACTCCCCCCACCGGAAAAGCGACACTTCGCGTCAGTCGTTGACCCCAAAGAGATTGCCCCACTGATGCGCATGTTTGACGGCTATAGCGGCACGTTCGTTGTCAAAAGCGCTTTACGCCTAGTGTACTGTGCGGTTAATGCTGTCATTTAATAGCTGAATGTGCTAAAGTGCCTTTCATGGCACGTACATACGAACTCTATAATTTGGAAGAGGAAGATCGCTTGGCGCTCGAAGCTGTA
>Ga0187771_10001651_pt1 | contig 15108 bp, 15 predicted proteins | sample 0116_SJ02_MP15_1_FD_133139 | JGI IMG/M metagenome (GOLD analysis project Ga0187771, IMG submission 133139) | Tropical peat soil microbial communities from peatlands in Department of Meta, Colombia - 0116_SJ02_MP15_10_MG | ecosystem: Environmental > Terrestrial > Soil > Wetlands > Peat | place...
CGCCGGATTGCGCAGACAGCTCCAACTGTGGCGGGCAGGACTTCGTATACCGGGACGCGCATCGCCCCGCATTGACATGCAGCGCTGGAGTGATTACCTTACACACTGCGGAGTATGCCTTGGCAGTATCTCGTGCCGTCAAGGTAAATCCGGGTCAACGAAAACAAAAGGAGTCATGATGAGAAATAGAGCTCTGTTGGTGGTGATGTTCAGTCTGATGGCCCTGCTGGCGGGCACCACGTTCGCTGTCGTCAATGCGGAGGCCCGCGCCGGCGGCGGCAGTTCCCTTGGCAGCCGGGGGTCGCGCAGTTTTTCCCAGCCGGGGTCGCCCTACTCGTTTCCCGGCCGGAATCAGCAGCCCTATTCCCAGCCGTATGCGCCGTCGCCTTATCAGTCTCCCATGCCCGGCGGCGGTTTCCTGCGCAGCATGGCCGGCGGCTTTTTCGGCGGCATGCTGGGCAGCATGCTGTTCCGAGGTTTCGGCTTCGGCGGCGGTTTTGGCGGCGGGATCGGTTTGTTCGAGATCATCCTGATCGGCGGCATTATCTATCTGGTCTTCCGCCTGATGAGCGGAAGGCGCGGTGAAAGAACAACCTACCAGAGCCCTGCCGACCTGGGGAGGTACTATGAACAGGAAGCGCCGCGGCCCGCAACGCCCGCCTATTTCGACGCCGCCGGCGACCTTGCGGCGGGCCTCGCCCATATCAGGCAGATGGACCCGGGCTTTGACGAACAACGCTTCCCGGACCTGGCCATGGATATCTTTTTCAAGATTCAGGGCGCCTGGATGAACAGAAATCTCGACGGCGTGAATTCGTTATTGACCCCGGAGATGCGGCGGATATTCCAGGAGGATATCGACCGGATGCTGCGCGAACACAGGGTGAACCGGCTGGAGAACATCGCCGTACGCAAGGTGGAGGTCACCGAGGCGTGGCAGGAATCGGGCCGGGACTATGTCACGGCGCTGATCTACGCCAATCTGCTGGACTATACGACCGACGACCAGAGCGGCCAGGTGGTCGAAGGGAGCAAGACCGATCCGGTCAAGTTCGAGGAGTTTTGGACGTTCACCCGTCCGGTGGGCAACAACCCGTGGCAGCTCACGGCGATTAACCAGAAATAGCAAGGCCGCATACGGCGTACGGCGGCATCTTTGCCAGCTCGATCCGGGCCGCCCTGATGCCGTCCCGGAACTGGGATCTGAAACGGCCCGGCAGTTAAGAGACTGTCCGGGCCGTTGGCATTTGGGGGCGGTTCGGCGTGCATCACGCGGATGAGGAACTCCGGGCATCCCGAGCCGCAGTGGCCGGGCAGCACCCATGGGTGGAAAGATGCCGATGACGGTCGATGCGGGTTGAACCCGTTTTACGCCGGCTAACGCCCCGCAGTGTCGTTGAGCGATGCCCTCAGAAGGTTGCTCGGCTTGAAGGTGAGCACCCTCCTGGGATCAAGTATGATCGATTCCCCGGTTTGCGGGTTCCTGCCCCGCCGGGCATTCTTCTGTTTGACCTCGAACTTGCCGAAGCCCGAGATTTTTACCTCCTGGCCGCTTTCCAGGGTGGCCTTGACGATACTGAAGACCGATTCGACCAGGTCGTAGGACTCTTTTTTGGCAAATCCGCATGCTCTTGACACATTCTCTACGATGTCGGCTTTTGTCATATGCACCTCTCATCAGGGTAATCTTTCAGAAACATACACTAAATGCCCCACTTAGCGCAAGTCCGGAAAGAGTTTTTTTACATGGGGGCAGACATGCCCTCCGGCTTGCGGGAACGGGACGGAAAATAATTAGTTCTTCCTGGCGGCTGTCCCGTTGCGCAACCCATATCTCCTGGTATCATATATCAACAGTACCCAAGCGACGGCAAACAGCGCGGCGCGAAAGGAGAATATCTCATGGACAGACGTACCTTTCTGAAGGCAACGGCCATCGGTTCGATTGCTACCGGCATCGGTTCCACCCTGGCGGCGGCGGAGCGCTACTTTCCGACCAAGGTGGATCAGTCGCTCTTCGAGGGCATCAACCGGGTAAGGGAACCGGCCAAAAAGACCCCCCTGGAGAAATCCCATGCCCCGGTCATCTCGGCACCCGTTTCGGTAAAGGCCGGCGAACCGTTTACCGTTGAGGTCTCGGTCGGCGAAAATCTGCATGTCATGGGGCCTGCCCACTGGATCGAGTATATCGCTCTTGCCATCGGCAATGAACCGGCCGGCCGGCTGGACCTACAACCGAGAGGGTTCCTGAAGCCCAGGGTTACGTTCGATGTGGTCATCCCCAAGGAGGCGGCCCCGAACGGCAAGGTTACCCTGGTTGCATCGCAGCACTGCAATCTGCACGGCACCTGGGAGTCCAGCCTGAATATGGATGTTGCCTGACAGTCCCATGACAGGCGGGGAGTTGTTTCGGCGGTAATGCACAAGCGTCAGGGGCTGCGCTTTATCCTGGTGTTCCTGGGCCTCGGCGCTCCGGTGCCCCCGGCAGGAGGTGTCGCAGGATGGGGAGAACCATGGACAGATTCGTTGCGGCCCTCGTGGCGGCGGGAGCGGTTGTGCTGCCGGCTTTGTCTGCCCATTGTTCGGATGAAACCCTCGAAAAGGGCAAGGCTGCATTCCGGCAAAACTGCATCGCCTGCCATGCCGATGGCGGCAATGAGGTTAATCCGGAAAAGACATTTTCCAGAGCGGACCTGCAGCGCAACAATGTCCGTACCCCCGCGGACATTGTCCGCATCATGAGAAACCCCGGCCCCGGTATGCTGAAATTCGATGCCGCCACGCTTTCGGACGGGGATGCCCATGCCATAGCGGAGTATATTCTGGCTACCTTCAACAAGTAGTTTTCATCCGGAAACGGCCCTTTTCCGCCATGGCGGCGTCAATCTGCGGGCTTGCTTGTGCGGCGTACCGATGTACGCCTCCGCGCAATCCCTTGATTTCCTGGCCATGACGAAAAATTGCTTGTTTCCGAATTGAAAACCAATAGTTTTTCATCCGGAGTTTCCGGATGGGAACCAGGTGGATTCCCAACCCTCCGGCACTGTTGCGGCTTACCAACGACAGCCCTTGCCGCCGGAAGAGGGAGGCTCTCATGTCAGTCGTGCCCGTCTACACCCCGCCGGATTTCAGGCGGCCCGGCCTGGCCTCTGCGCCGGTGGTGCGCGTTGAACCCGCTCCGGCCGACGGGGTGCTGCCCAGGGGGTTCCACGCTACCTCCAACCTTCCCGAATACCTCCATCTGGGGGGCGGCGACTGGCTGCTCGCCCGGGAAAGCCGTATGGATGCGGCTATGGTGCTCCGGGGCAGGGAGGTGGAGGTCATCGAGCCCAGGTTGGTGAAACAGGGCGATCCGGTGGTGATCGGCAGGAGCGATGACGGCACGGAGGGGATCTACGTGCATGCCGAAGGCTTTCCACTGTCGGCCGAAGCTGCCGGCAAGTTCGCCTTCCGTACCCGCGGCACCAGGGAGACGCCCTTTTCCCGCTCCTACGACGAACTCTACGCAGTGCTGCGGCATGACCGGGACCATGGCCACATCGTGTGGGTGCTCGGCCCGGCGGTTGCATTTGACAAGGACAGCCGCGACGCGATGCAGTTCGTGATCGAGCACGGCTACTGCCATGCCCTGCTGGCGGGCAACGCCCTGGCCACCCATGACTTGGAAGCTGCCCGCTTCCGCACCGGCCTCGGTCAGGACATCTATACCCAGGTCGTGCAGCCCCACGGCCACTACAATCATCTGGACATCATCAACGAGGTGCGCCTGCGCGGTTCGATCCCCCGGGCCGTCCGGGAATTGGAACTGACCGACGGCATTATCCCTGCGTGCGAGCGGCAGGGGATCCCCTATGTGCTGGCCGGCTCCATCCGTGACGACGGGCCTCTGCCCGGCGTCATTTCCGATGCCTGCCGCGCCCAGGATGCCATGCGCGTCCATGCCCGCCGTGCGACCACGGTGATCGCCCTGGCGACCCAGCTCCACACCATCGCCGTCGGCAACATGACCCCCGGTTATCACGTCACGGCAGAGGGCTCGGTGCGGCCGGTCTTTTTCTATGTGGTGGACATGACGGAGTTCAGCACTGACAAACTGGCCAACCGCGGGTCAATGCAGGCGGTAGCCATCCTGACCAATGCCCAGGATTTCATGGTCAATCTGTGGCACAGCCTGAGGTGACGGGATATGACAACAGCAGGGGGGAGGACGCGATGAGCACGACCATTCAGATCGTCGGTGTGCCGATCGACCTGGGCCAGACCCATCGCGGGGTTGACATGGGGCCGGCGGCCATGCGCTATGCCGGGCTGGCCTCCCGCCTGGCGGCGCTGGGACATCACATCCGCGACGCCGGCAATATTGCCGTCCCGATCCGGGAAACCCTGGCTGGGGAGCGGCAGCACCACTACCTCTCAGCAATCAGCCAGACCTGCCGGGCCGTGTATGAAGAGGGGTGCAGCGCCGTGGAAGGAGGGGCTGTCCCCCTGTTCATCGGCGGAGACCATTCCCTCGCCATAGGTTCCGTCGGCGGCGTCACCCATGACGCGCCGGCAGGGTTGATCTGGATCGATGCACATGCGGATTTCAATACCCCTGCCACAACCCCGACCGGCAATATCCACGGCATGACCCTGGCCGCGCTGCTGGGCGAGGGGTATGCCGAACTGGTCGATGTCGGGCGCCCCGGCCCAAAGCTGGAGCCGGACGACGTGGTCATGATCGGCATCCGCGACCTTGACCCGAAGGAGCGGACACGCCTGGGGGAGAGCGGCATCTCGGTCTATACCATGCGCGATATCGACGAACGGGGGGTCGGCGCCGTTATCCGCGAGGCCCTGGAGCGCCTTGAACACCGGGAGCGGCTGCATGTCAGCCTCGATATGGACGCCCTCGACCCCCAGGCCGGCCCCGGTGTCGGAACCCCCTCGCCGGGCGGCCTCAGCTACCGCGAGGCCCAGTTGCTGATGGAGATCCTCGCCGATTCGGATCGGGTGCGCGCCCTGGATATCGTGGAGATCAACCCGATCCTCGACCGGCGCAACCAGACGGCCTCCCTGGCGGTCGAGCTGGCTGCATCGCTGTTCGGCAAGCGGATACTCTGATCGAGACCGGCAACGTTCCCTCCCCCTGGCGGTTACCGCCTCTGCCGACGTGTTTGCCCTGGGGCTCAACCTGCTTGTTTCAATCGTCCTGGCCCCCATGTGCGATGCGTTCGGCATCAAACGCCTGGATGATGCGACCAGGCCGGATGAGTACGACGACGAGGCGGCGAAACTGCTCACCACGGGTTCGGGGAGGCCGGCGCACGAGAGCCCGATGTTGGGCCCGGTCCCCCATCGGCACGGTTGACGCCGCCTGCCGGTTATGCTTTAATCGTTTTGTGGAAACGGACGCGTATATCGCCCTTGGCTCGAACAGGGGAGACCGGGAGTTGAACCTGCTGCGGGCGGTAGCCGAGATCGGCAAGATTCGCGGCTGCAGGGTGACGGGCGTGTCTCCGTTCTACGAAACGTCCCCCGTCGGGGTCATCGACCAGCCTTCTTTCTACAATGGTGTCCTCAGGCTTGCTACCGAACTTTCTCCCCGCGAACTGCTGGAACGGCTGCTGCACATTGAAAAGGAGGTCTTCGGCCGGAAACGGACCGTCCATTGGGGGCCGCGGACCTTGGATCTGGACCTGTTGCTCTACGGCTCCGCGATCATCGGGGAGGAAGGGCTGATCGTTCCGCACCCGCGCATGGCGGAGCGGCGTTTCGTGTTGCAGCCGCTCTCCGACTTGGCCCCCGGCCTGACTCATCCGGTCCTGGGGCAGACCGTTGCGGAGCTTTTGAAAACGCTACGGTCGGACGAGAGTGTGGTAAAAGTATAGTATAACCAGGGGGAGCAACGTGATCAGGCTGTTGATCTGGGGACTTCTGATCTATATCGGCTACCGCGTCGTCATGTCGCTTGCCGGCGCGAAAAAACCGGAGAGCAAGGCCTCGGAACGGCGGGATGCCGCTACGACGCATCGCGATCCGGTGTGCGGCGTCTATGTCTCCGAGGAAGACGCCGTGGTGGGCCGGCTCGAAGGGGAGCGCCACTATTTCTGCTCCATGGACTGTCTGGAAAAGTTTCGCGAACAGCTTGACCATAATCCATCATAACCGGAGGAACACATGAAGTTTTTCATCGACACCGCTGACGTCAAGGAGATCCGTGCGGCCCACGACCTGGGACTCGTGGACGGCGTCACCACCAACCCTTCGCTGATCGCCAAGTCGGGACGCAAATTCAAGGACGTCATCAAGGAGATCGTTACCATCGTGGACGGCCCGATCTCGGCCGAGGTCGTCTCCCTTGACGCCCCCGGCATGGTCAAGGAAGCCAAGGAACTGGTCAAGATCCACAAGAACATCGTCATCAAGGTGCCCATGACGCCGGAAGGGCTCAAGGCCACGAAGGCCCTGTCGGAGAAGGGGATCAAGGTCAATGTGACCCTGATCTTCACCCCCATGCAGGCGCTTCTGGCCGCCAAGGCGGGCGCCGCTTACGTCTCCCCCTTCGTGGGCCGGCTGGACGACATCTCCCAGGACGGCATGGGGATCATCGAAGAGATTCGCACCATTTTCGACAACTACGGCTTTACCGCCGAGATCATCGTGGCCAGCGTACGCAACCCGGTCCATGTCCTCAACTCGGCCCTGATCGGCGCCGACATTGCCACGATCCCGTATTCGGTCATCATGCAACTGGCCAAACACCCCCTTACGGACGCCGGCATCAAGAAGTTCCTTGACGACTGGGAAAGCGTGCCCACGTAACAGAGGCCCATTATGGTCACAGAGGCGCGGGGAGACCGGGCAGGCCGTGGATATGGCCCGGCAGCCGGTTCTTTCCCGCGCCTCAGCGCCAGTTATTCAGCCTGATCATTATCCGGAGCCCCCGTGAAACCTTCTCCCCACAAGCTCTCCATTCTCTTCTCCGCCTCCGAGGCCGCACCCTTTGCCAAGGAGGGGGGGCTGGGGGACGTGGTCGGCGCCCTGCCCAAATACCTGGCCCGCATGGGACATGACGTCCGTGTGGTCATTCCGCGCTACTACGTCGTCAACCGGGAACGGTGGGGACTGAAGCGGTTGCCGGGTGTGCTGGTGGTGCCCATGGGTATCATCGGCCACATGTACTGCGGCGTGTACGAAGGGAGGCTGCCGGGGAGCGATGTCCCGATCTATTTCCTGGAGCATGAGCAATTCTTCGGCCACACCGGGATCTACCAGCGGGACGGCCGGGGATTCCTGGACAACGACAACCGTTTCGTCTTCCTCTCCAAGGCCTCTCTGGAGCTGTGCAAGATGCTGGAGTGGCAGCCGGACGTGATCCATGCCCATGACTGGCATACCGGCCTCATCCCGTTCCTGCTCAACACATCTTACCTTCACGACCGCTATGTGGGCAACGCGGCCTCGCTCCTCTCCATCCACAATATGCAGCACCAGGGCAATTTCTATCCCGGCCTGATGGAGGTGCTCGGCACCGGTTGGAAACACTTCAATTACCTGGAGCTGGAAAAGGACGACCAGGTCAACCTGCTCAAGGGGGGCATCTACCACGCCACCCTGCTCTCCACGGTGAGCGAGGAATATGCCCGGGAGATCCGGACGGCGGAATACGGGTGGGGGCTGGAAGGGGTGGTGCGGGACCGGGCGGCTGATCTGCACGGTATCCTGAACGGCGTGGATTACGAGGAGTGGAACCCGGCCACCGACGGCTGCATCGCGGCTACCTACACGGCCAAGACGGTGAAACAGGGGAAGGCCGCCTGCAAGCGTGACCTGCAGCAACGGATGGGGCTTCCGCAGCGGGACGACGTACCGCTGTTCGGCGTGATCTCCCGCATGGTCAAACAGAAGGGGACCGACCTGATCGCCGAGGCCATCCACCGCATCCTGGAGATGGACGTGCAGTTCGTGATGGTCGGCAACGGCGAGCCGTGGGCGCATTTTTTCTTCGGCGACGTCGCCGCGGCCCATCCCGACAAATTCGCCTGTCACATCGGCTACAGCGAAGAGCTGGCCCACAAGGTGGAGGCCGGCGCCGACTTCTTCGTCATGCCCTCGTCATTCGAGCCGTGCGGCCTGAACCAGATGTATTCGCTGGCCTACGGCACCCCGCCCATCGTGCGGGCCACCGGCGGTCTGGAGGACAGCGTGGAGAACTTCGACGAACAGGCCCTGACCGGCGACGGCTTCAAGTTCCACCATCATACCGCCTCCGCCCTGTTCGACACCGTGGGTTGGGCTGCCTGGACCTTCTACAACAATCCCAAAGGGCTGGCGGCCCTCAGGAGAAACGGCATGAAAAAACGTTTCACCTGGGAAGCGGCAGCGCTCAAGTACGACAAACTGTATCTCCAGGCCGTCCGCCGCCGCCGCGGCGAGGAATACTACCGCAACCGTTTCGGCCACTGATCTCCTCCCGAGGTCCGCTCATGGCATCCAACCAGTATGACGTCATCATTATCGGCACCGGTCCGGCGGCCCTTGGGGCTGCCTTCCATCTCACCGAAAAGCTTCCCTCCCTCTCCATCCTGATGATCGACAAGGCCCCGATCTGCTCCGGCGGGCTTTTGAACGACTGCAAGCAGAACTATTCCTATCCCATCGGCTTTGCCGAGGCGTACTGGACCAGGGAGGAGGCCGAGCGGCTGCTGCCCGCTGTGGAGGAGAGGCTCCAGCCGGTTTTCAAGGAGCGGAAGAACCTGGAAACCTACCGCAGGCGCGCCGAACGGGTCGGCGCAGTGCTCTACGACGTGCGCCAGGCCCACGTGGGGACCGACCAGAGCAAATTCCTGATCCAACGCCTGATGGGGGAGTTGGCGGGCCGCGGGGTGCGCATCCTGCTCGAACGCGAGGTGACCGATGTGGGGGAAGGGGACGGCGGGGCGGAGATAACCGTCAGCGGGACGGAAACTCTCCGGGCGGACAGGGTTATCGTGGCGCCGGGCCGCAGAGGGTTCGACTTCCTGCAGCGCATCATGGAACAGCTCGGCATCCCCTATATCGACAACATCGTGGATGTGGGCATCCGCGTCGAGACCAGGCTGGACAACTATCCTATTGTCAGGGACTATTACGACCCCAAGTTCTATTTTCCCGAGGGGGTGCGGACCTTTTGCACCAATTCGGGACACGCCAGGGTGGTGCTGGAGCGCTACGAGGATTTCAGCATCGTCAACGGCCACGCCCTGTCCGAGGAGAAAAGCGGCAACGGCCTGGTCAATTTTGCCCTCCTCAAGACCATAGGGCTGAAGGCCCCGGTCCGGAGCGGCCACCAGATGGCCCTGTTTCTCGGCCGTCTGGCCCACGAGATCGGCGGCGGCCGGCCGCTCATGCAGCGGGTGGGGGATTTCAGGATGGGGAAGCGCTCCTCGGCTGAAACCTTTAACGATGACCTGTATTCCTTCCGCCCCACCTGTCCCGTGACTGCCGGCGACCTGGGGCTGGCGGTGCCGGCCAAGATCATGCGCCACATCTGGGCGGCGCTGAAGAAGCTCGACACCATTGTCCCCGGCGTCCTGCACCCCAGCACGATCATGTACTACCCTGAGATCAAGATGTACGCCAACCGGCCCACGTTCGTGGACGCCCATTTCCGGGTCAGCCCCCGCATCTACATGGTCGGGGACGGCGCCGGCACCTCACGCGGCATAACCGGCGCCTGGGCCAGCGGCATCAGGGCTGCGGAGGGGATTGTGCAGGCGAGATCCTGACAGTCCCCGTCAATTAGACATAATGTCTGTCAGTAGAAAATAAGCGACCTGCCGACGTGGCTGTTTGCAGGAGAAATGCCAGATAGGTGGTTGCCAGGGGAGCTGTCTCCAGGGGAAACATGGCGGCGAACGAGGTAGCCAGGCTATTGTACAGGGTATTATAACCGTACTGGGGATAGGTCAGGTTCTGGAACCATGAGTGGCTGAAGGCATAGGAGAAATAATTCACGCCTTCTTCCGCGGAGAATCTCGGTTGATACATCAGCTCCGGACGGCGTACAATAATGATGACAGCCACCAGGAGCACTGCTGCTATTTTGAGTATGGTGTCCTTGTGAATGCGCATGTGTTTTACATGTGCCTGTGGTGTCGATGCCGCGTTGTCCCCTTCTACATCACGAAGGCGCAAAAATCAACGCTATTTCTAAGTGTTAATGCGGAATCATCGCCGCCGGTCCCATGGGGCGTGATACCGGTTCACGCGATGCATTTGCCGTATAATGGGCCGCGGCAACAGGGTTTGAAAGCTTTATCACCAAGGCACTATCACTCTTCGTCGATCTCCCGGTGGGCAGCATAGATGGCGACACCCGTATCTGAAAAATCCGGCGTCAAAAACCTGCTCCGGGCCTTGCACTCCCGGAATTACCGCCTGTTCGTGGCCGGGCAGAGCGTGTCGCTCGTCGGCACCTGGATGCAGCAGGTCGCCATGAGCTGGCTGGTGTACCGACTTACCAATTCCGCCTTCCTGCTCGGGGTGATCGGCTTTACCAGCCAGATCCCGACCTTCTTCCTCGCCCCGGTCGCCGGAGTGCTGGCCGACCGCTGGAATCGCCGCCGGCTGCTTATCCTCACCCAGGGCTGTGCCATGCTCCAGGCGTCGGTGCTTGCCGCGGCTGTTTTCGCAGATATGATCCAGGTCTGGCATCTCATCGCGCTGAGCGTGTTCCTGGGCGTCGTCAACGCCTTCGATATCCCGATCCGCCAGTCGTTCGTGGTTGAGATGGTCAACGACCGGGAGGACCTGGGCAACGCCATTGCCCTGAATTCCTCCATGGTGCAGGGTGCCCGCCTGGTCGGCCCGACGATTGCCGGGCTCCTGGTGGCGTCGGTGGGGGAAGGGGTCTGCTTCCTGGTGAACGCCGCCAGTTATCTGGCGGTGCTGCTGGCCCTGGCCGCCATGAAGCTCGGCTCCAGCCCCAACCACGGCAGGCCCAGGAGGCACGTCCTGCACGAGCTGCGGGAAGGGGTCGCCTATACCTTCGGTTTTGCCCCCATCAGGAGCATCCTGCTGCTGGTATCGGTGATAAGCCTGACCGGCATGCCGTACATGGTGCTGGCGCCGGTCTACGCCAAGCAGGTGCTGCACGGCGGCGCCCATACCTTCGGCTTTCTCATGACGGCCGCGGGCTGCGGAGCCTTGATCGGCACGGTCAGGCTGGCATCCCGCACAAGCGTGCTCGGCTTGGGCAAGGTAGTTTCCATTGCTCCTTTTCTGCTGGCGGCGGGAGTTGTCGTCTTCTCGCTGTCAACCTATCTGCCGCTCTCCCTTGCGGCCCTGGTCCTGGCCGGATTCGGGGCGTCCACATCGGTGGCCTCAAGCAATACGATCGTGCAGACGATTGTGGAAGAGGACAAGCGGGGGCGGGTCATGAGCTTCTTTGCCATGTCCTTCATGGGGATGGTGCCGTTCGGCAGCTTTTGCGCCGGTAGCCTGGCGGGGATGATCGGGACCCGGAACACCTTGCTGCTCGGGGCGTCCTGCTGCCTCGCCGGAGCCATTGTTTTTGCCCTTTACCTCAAGAAGCTCCGCAAACTGGTGCGGCCGATTTATATCGCCAAGGGGATAATCAGGGAGCCGGGCGAGGCGGTTGTTGCCGAACATCTGCCCCCGGGCGGATCGTGAGAGTGGGTGGTGGAAGCAAAGTAATGCCGGCAGGAATTCCAGGGAGTGCAGATGCAGTGGTCAGGGGCTTTGTCAACCGGCCCCGGAATCTCCCAAATACGTTCAACCGGATTCAGCCCGGTTCAGGCCAGCGGGAACGGGTTGGAACCACTGAAATTGTGCTTTGCGTATCCCTGCATTATTATTGCGGTATCAACTGGTTAACTCATTATTCCATGATGGTCTGAACTGATTGACAAGCTTGGCAAGCTTGTCGGACAAACAACTGACAAGAATTGATATCAACGTGGCAATAAAAACCATCAGCCCGAGTTTGAATGCTATCGGATGGTATTTCACTTTAAGATCATATTCTCCTGCCGGAAGATCGATTGCCAATAAGCCGTTCTGACGCAACACTACCCCGTGAGAAGTTTTCCAGCCGGGCCAGTAATTCTGGTTTATGACAAGACGGTCGGGTTTTGTCAATTTGATGTGGTATTTTAACTTGTTAGGGCTCCATCTCAGTTGGTTTGCAATACCCTCACCCATGAAATAGTATTCTCCACGGTAATCTTTGTCATTAATCGCTTTTGCATATCTTTCGAATGGAATGGTCTCATAAGCGTCGACAACTCCCCTGTTTTGCAATAATGGCAAGTACTGGTCGCTCCATGCCCCGTGACTGTATTTCTCAGTACCCGGGATTCTGATCTGCGTAAAGTTGTTATGCATGGAGGGTACATGGTGCCAAAGGGCTGTTGTTGCCAATGGATCAATATCATAATAATTTTTAAATTCCACATATTCGACAGGGGCAAAATTCTTAATGCTGGCGGTATTCTTCGTGCCTGTCGCAGGGTAACGGGTTGGACTTGACACTTTCGTGAATACCAGTGAGTTTGTATAAAATAAGTCCACACCCATGTACGTAATAATTGCGAACACTAATAACGGCATGAAATTATGTTGCTTTTTGATATCGCTGCTGAGATAGAGCGAGATCAATATCGCTACGGTGAAATTGAACACTATAAAGGCTCTTGTTGGCGCCTGGAAGTATGACCAGAATGGTAGCTTATGTAAAATGTTCCACGGAGAGTAATTGCTAAAGTTGCCGATTCCAATCAAAAACATAAATATCGAGGTAAGCGTGAGAGACTGATGTTTGCTGATATTTCTTAAACTCGCCAAGTAAAACACCACTACGGTAACGCCTAAATATGATCGATATTCCCACACCCCGAAGTTGCTGAATGATGCGTCAGGATTAATAAAACTGGAAAGAATTTCTTCCCAGCACATACTGCATTCTGCGCTTTTCAGTCTCGGATTGCTGGTCAATAATTGCAATACGGGAAAGAGCTTTGGCGCAGACAATAACGCTGCAATTATATTCATTGTCAAAAGAGATTTGACCGGCTGCCACTTTTTTGCCTCAATGGAACGCAACATCCCATACATACACATGAACAGAAGGCAAAAAGCAAAGACATATGCTCCTCCTTCATAGAACATCATGCTTTCAAAAAATGCTGCCGCTATCACCCATTTTTGATTCTCAAAGCTCATCAGGTAAGTCAAAAACATATACGGCAGCAGTGCGCTGGACAACCAATTTATGTGCCCTTCAGCCAAATGCATCACCCAGGCCCCGTTAAACATAAAAATTAATGACGCAGCCAGCCGAGCCGGTCCTTTAGCCCCCATATATCCACTGAGTATCCACATTCCCAAAAGCCCGAGAAATGTGTGGAACCATACCGCTATTTTCAACCCGGCAAGAACTCCGAACAAAGAAGTGAAGATTGTTATTAATGATGGAAAAGCTATTTGGGGATTAGCGACAAGCGGCATGCCCCCGCCGCAATAAGGGTTCCACAGCGGCATCTGCGCATATTCAAAAAAACTTATTGCCGGTATTTCCTGCAAAAAACAATAATAATCCCAATCACCTCTACCTGATTTGTATAAATTTGCCAGTAATGGATAACAAAACGCAAATGACGTTATAAGAAAAAACAGTAAAACAAAATCAATCCTTATTCTTTTATTGAATATATTCAGAATATTCATTTTATACGTATTGTTTCCCATGGAGTGTCCTGCGTATAAGCATGTTTGCAAATTGTTTGTATTGAGACACTAATGCCCGCTGAACTGACTATTTCAGCGGCTCCAGATTGTCACGGAGGGGCCGTCCAATTTACATATAATGCGCCGTGTTTCCCGGCATCAGGAAGATTTTCCATTGGGTTCCCTGCCTCGACAAACAAGGAACCATGGGAGCAGGAGCAAGTTTGTATAGCATACATTGGCAGTTGGGAACAGAATTATTAGGATATTTTATGCAAAGCCGCTACACACGAGCGCATTACCTACCCGAATTAATGCTGTTCAAGCATGCATGATTTGACTCGGTAATGGCAATAGCAGGATCTAAATCAAACAAAAAAGATTCAATAAGTATTCTACTTCCTGGTTTGTGGGTAATTGCCTACTGATAATTTGGCAATAAGCCTGTATATACATTAAGATTCATTAAAAAGGAGAAATTTGTGACCTTAGAAGAAGCCTTCGGCATTGTGCTGCGGAGACTGCGCAGAGAACGCAATTTGACACAGGACAACCTGTCTGAGGCAAGTTCGCTGGATAGGGCATTCATCTCGAACATAGAAACGGGCAAGCAGCAACCGAGCCTGCTTTCAATATATGAATTGGCAAAAGCATTGAACGTCCCTGCGTCTACCATGATCTTCGAAGTTGACTTCCTGCTCAAAATACACGGCCCGACATTACTGCATTCAAGCCAGAATCATGTGAAATCATGGTCGGTTTGCAAGGAGTTCATTATGGGGGACAACCATACCAAATTTGATGGCAAGGAAACGATACTGGTTGCCGATGATGAGCCTTTGGTGCGAAATATGCTGCATAATGTCCTGACGTCACATGGCTACAGCGTTATTACGGCAGAAGACGGCCAGGAAGCATTGGACAAGTATCATGACGGTAAAGATAAGATAGATTTGATAGTCCTTGACGTGGTCATGCCGAAGAAAGATGGAATAACTACCTGTAACGAAATAAAAAGTAAAAATCCCAACGCACTTGTATTGCTGACAAGCGGTTACTTGTCTGATCTCATCAACAGCGACAATCTGGACATACTCCAGAAACCGTTTTCTCCAGTGGAACTGGTAAAAAGAATCAGGCATACGCTTGATAATGCCGGATGCCAAAATAGCAAATAACCTTTCAGCATTGTCCAACCCAGTGATTAATAGGATTGTCTCCTTCCACCTGTCTTTCGGCCAGCCGGCAGCACGTCAATTCTGCAATTAGATACAATGAAAAAAAGAGTCAGGCTTGGGCGCCTGACCTCTTTTTTGTAGTGGTGGAGCTGATCGGGATCGAACCGACGGCCTATGCGTTGCGAACGCATCGCTCTCCCAACTGAGCTACAGCCCCGTA
>Ga0187771_10001652_pt1 | contig 15102 bp, 11 predicted proteins | sample 0116_SJ02_MP15_1_FD_133139 | JGI IMG/M metagenome (GOLD analysis project Ga0187771, IMG submission 133139) | Tropical peat soil microbial communities from peatlands in Department of Meta, Colombia - 0116_SJ02_MP15_10_MG | ecosystem: Environmental > Terrestrial > Soil > Wetlands > Peat | place...
GGCCGCGTAGCCTTCGCGCACCACTACCTGTTTTGCCGTTCGCGTGACGGAGAAGTAGCCCCTTTCTGTTTTGCCGGTGATGTCGTCGTCGGTGCGGCTGGCCACATCGATGGCTTTCGACTTGCCCCGCAGCACATCCTGATACGCGGCGAAGAAGCGGCTGGCGGAATCTTCGTTGTCCCATTCCGAGATGTAAAGGAGCGTCCGGCGGTGCGTTTTGGGGTCTTCCTCGATGCGGTAGACGCCGCCTTTCAGATGGGGCGAGAGGGTGTCGGCAAAAGCTTCATTGACATACTGCTCGAGCAGAATGTGGGTTTCCAGTTCTCCGAGGGTTCCGGCGACGAATTCCCTCGCGCCTTTTGCCAGCTTCGGCAGCGTGGGCGGCTTCGGGTCTTCGTGAGCGAAGTAGCGCTCGGGAAAATCGATCTGGGCGCTCGACACCGGCGGGTCGCGGAACACGCGGGTGAAGCCGGCTTTGCCGTCACGCTCGAAGACGGCCTGCTGGAAGCGCTGGCCTGCATCGTAGGGAAACAGGAGCGTGCGGCGCAGATAGAGCGGCGCTTTGCCGAAGACCGGGTATTCGTTATCCGCGGACGCGGTATCGAGTTCGAGTAACTGGCGGGCAGTCTCGGGGTCGGCCAGCGTCTTGCCGTTGCGGCGCGCCGTGACCTCCAGCATCAGCCAGGAAGCCTGGCCTTCGACGACGGCCTCGCGGGCGAGCGAGATTTCGCTGTCGTCCGAGTGCGACTCCATGAACTTGCGGATGGGGAAGTTCTGGTCGGCGAGGGCGTGCGCCAGCTCGTGGATCAGGGCTTCGTCGCGCATATTGACCGTGGCCCAGTCAGAGATGAAGAGCTTGCGGCGGTGGAAGTCGTAGAACGCGGCGGCCTGCTCGGTCAGAAGGTCGATGGTGGTCTGTTTGAGATCGAAATCGTCCGGGACGAAGCCGAGCATTTTGAGGCTGACTTCCTCCGCCTGGATCTCCTGCGGCTTGACCGTTTCCCGGATCTGTTCCTTCAGATAGCCGTTCACCTGGTCGCGCGTAACGGAGGCGAAGGGCAGTTCGCGGTGGATCGCAAAGCCCGTGATATCGGAAAGTTCCCTGAGGATCCCGTTGATCTCGGCGGCGCTGGGAAGACCGGGATTGCGTGGCGGCTGCCACGCTCCGGCAGCGAGCGCGACGAGCCCAACCGCCAGTATGCGAGAAAGTTTCCCCCGGAGACGCATTGCCTCCATAGTGGCACGGCCAGAGGCGCGCGTTACAATGAGGGTTTCCAATCCACTTCAATTCCCTTTCAACGGAGTACACTCTTGGCGGACGAAAAGCTCTATAAAGCCGAATATCTCGGAAGCGGCACCTTTGCCATCAGCAAGCCGAAGCGCAAGAAGAACAAGATGCGCCAGACGGCTCTGAAGAACACGCGGCGCGGCTCCCGCAAATAAACCCACCTCCGTCACACCAGATCCAGGGATGAGTTTTCTCCTCTCCCGCGTTTCAGCGGGAGAGGAGAACAACTGCGCTCGCCCAACCGAAGAAAGACGAGCTGAAAAAGGATGAGTTCAGGCAAGGCTCATCCGGGTAGAATCGTATTCATGGTCGCGGCGCGGCAGCAGGAGTTCGAACAGGTTGCGCTGCCTCACGCCCGCGCGCTGCTTCGCGTGGCGCGCAGACTGACCGGCAGATCGTCGGCAGCGGAGGATCTGGTTCAGGAAACGCTGCTCTCTGCCTGGCGGGGTTTCCACCAGTTTCGCCCGGACACGAACATCCGCGCCTGGCTGTTCCGAATTCTGTTCAACACTTTCTACGGGCAGGGGCGGAAACTCTCCGGCACCATCGTGCCGCTTTCACCGGCAATGGCGGCCCGCACGCCCAGCGCCGACGACGCCATTGAGGTGCGGCGCGCGCTGGACGGCCTCGAAGCCGATCACCAGGCGGTTCTGCTGCTGGGTGTGGTGGAAGGGTTCACGTGCCGCGAGATGGCGGAGATTCTGGATGTGCCGATCGGCACGGTCATGTCCCGGCTGAGCCGGGCGAGACAGGCGATGCGCAGGAGCCTGGAAAGGAGAGAGGATGAACTGCTCAGAAGTGCTGGAACAGGCGCCACTGTTTCCTGACCTGCAGTCCGCAGGCGAAGACATCCGGCGGCATCTGGATGGTTGTCCTTCCTGCGCGCGCCAGGTGGCCGAAACGCGTGCGCTCGATGAGCGGCTGAAAGCGGGTGTCCTCGCCGAAACCTTCGACACTTCCGCCCTCGAGCGCAGAGTGATGCACCGGATTGCGGAAGAATCGGCCGCGCGGTTCACCGAAGACGCGATGCCGGCGCGGCGCCGCTTCCTCTGGCCGCTGGCGGCTTTTGGCACGCTGGCGGCGGCTGCCGCGGCGATGGTCTCTTTTGTGGTCTACCAGAGCGTGAAACCGAAGCCTTCGCCGTATTCTCTGGCGGCCGCGCACGATCACCGGCTGGAAGTGGTGGAGGGTCAGTTGCGGCGCTGGAGGCTCGATATCCCCTCCGCGGAAGTGATGGCTTCGACGCACGGCATTCCCACCGCTCTCATTTCGGCAGTCGAATCCGCCGGATTCACGTTCAAGGAAGCGAAACTTTGCAAACTGAGCGGGGTGATCTTCCTTCACCTCGTCTATCTGGACGGCAACCAGGAGTTTTCACTTTACCTGCGGCACGAGGATACAAATCCGGCGGGCGGGGCGAAACGGCTGTTCACGACGGAGGGCGGCCAGGAACACGTCGCCGGATTCCGGGATGGCGCGCTCGAAGCGCTGGTAGTCACCGATCAGCCGGGCAGGGCGGCGCTGCGCATCGCGCGCGCCGCTGCCCAGGTCATTTAGCTAGCTCGTTTTCCTCGTTCCGCTGAACTTGATTTCGCCCTGGCCGGCGAAGTCGAGCGAACCGGAAATCTTGTCCCCATCCACTTTCGCGTTGTACTTGATCACCATGCTGGCGCCGTTGGCGTCCATGGTCATGCTGAACTCGATATCGTCGCCTTTCACGGTTCCGGTGATCGGGGCATCGCCCATCTGGCTCGACACCGTTCCGGTGAGTTTATCCCCGTCCTGTTTCAGCGTCAGGGTGACGTCGAGAGGGCCATTTGGCGTATCCACGGTGACTGCCCACGCTCCGGAGACATCGGCCGCAAGAGCAGCGACGGAGCTGAGAAGTAAAGCAAAGACGAGCGTAAGGAAGCGCATATGCAGTCCAGTGTAACGCAAATCAGCGGGTTACCACCGTTCAGTCAGGCGCTGAATTCGGCGAAAAAGACCGCGTCCAGGGCATGATCCTCGCGGGCTTCAACGGCCCGCGCGATCATGGAGCGGATGCGCTCGTCGGCGCGGTGAATCGCGGCGGCGCGCAGGGCAAGGGTCGCGGTTGAAACCGGTGCTTCGTGTACGAGACCCGCGAGGTATTCGATGGCCGCTTCGCTGCGGGATGTGGCGAGAGAGAGCAGAATGGTGCGGCGCGTTTCGGGATCGGCGCTGCGGGTGAAGAGATCCCGGAGCGCTTCGATGGCTTCCGCGAGGCGGCAGGCGCCGAGCGCGAGAATCGCGGCTTCGCTTTTCGGCGCGAAGGAGACGACGAGGGGAACGGCGGGCGCGCCCTCGACCGCGAGCAGCGCGGTGAAGCAGTCCGACATCACCTCCGGTTCTTTGTCGCCCACGTAAGCTTTCAGGCGCAGCAGGAGGGCCGCGGAATCGCCTCCCACTGCGGCGACGGCCCGAATGGCTCCGCTGCGCGCCGGCCAGGCGGGGTCGGCCATAAGCGTGACCAGTTCGCGGAGTTTATCGGGATACGTGGAGTTCGCGAGGCCCATGGCGCAGACGGCGCGGAGATCGGCAGCCGCATCCTCCGAACCACCCCAGACCGGTTCGGGCTGCACGTGCCGCATGCCCGCGAGAAACAGTTCGGCATCGTCGTATTCGAGCTTGAGGAGGGCCCGCGCCATGGCTGTCTTCGCCGCGCAGCCTTTGTCGGATGCGGCAGGCGCGCGCAGCAGACCGGCAAGGGACGCGGCGAGTTTCTCCCCGAGATCGCGGCGGTCGCGGTCGCCGATCAGACGGGCTGCTCTGGCAGCCACCAGCGGCCATTTCGATTGCAATCCTTTTGCGAGATCCGCAGCCGGATCGTCGAGTCTCGCGAGAGCGGTCTGGATGGGATCGTTCTTCACGCCGCGACGACCTGCGCGGTGACGCCCTGGCTGGTCAGCGCTTTGATGCGCAGCCGCACCAGATGGTTGGCCGCGTAAGGCATGTCGAGCGAGGCTTTGACGAAGTTGTCCGTGAGCGCCACGCCGGGCGGATCGAGCGTGACGGCGGAGAATTCACGCCCCTGCATCGACTGGCGGAACGCCGCGTTTTTCGCCGCCGCCAGATCGCGCAGAATGCGGTTGCGCTCCTTGCGCACGGGCATCGGGACCACGCCGGGCATCGTCGCGGCAGGCGTGCCGGGGCGCTCCGAGTAGGTGAAGACGTGCAGGTAAGTGAACGGCATGGCTTCGATGAACTGGCGCGATTCCTCGAAAAGCTCATCGGTTTCGCCGGGGAAGCCGACCATCACGTCCGCGCCGATGGCCGCATCCGGCATCAGACGCCGCGCTCTGGTGACGCGATCGGCGTAATGGCGCGGGCGATATTTGCGGTGCATGCGGCGCAGGATGGCGTCGGAGCCCGATTGCAGCGGCGCGTGGACGTGTTTCGCGATGCGCTCGTTCGATGCCATCAGATCGAGGAGATCATCCGAAAAATCCATCGGCTCGACGTAACTGAGGCGGATGCGTCCGATGGCTGTGCGCTCAAGAATCAGCCGCAGCAGATCGGCAAGACGCAGCTGGCTGCCCTGCGCCCTGCCCCAGCGGCCGAGATTGATGCCGGAGAGCACCACTTCGCGATAGCGTACGCTCAGCGACGCGACTTGTTCCACGATCTCCTGCGCCGGAACATAACGGCTTTTGCCGCGCACATAGGGGATCACGCAGAAGGAGCAGCGGTTGTGGCAGCCATCCTGAATCTTGAGATTGGGCCGGGTGCGGTCTCCGGCGGAATCCAGAATCGGCGCGGTGAGGATGGCGGAGGTTTCGAAAATGTCGCCGGTCAGAACCTGGCTGTGGTATTCGAGCTCGCCGGAAATCAGGTTCGCGATATCCGTCTTGTGCGAATTGCCGACGACCCACTCGACGCCGGGCATCTTCGCGATCTCTTCGGGCGCGCGCTGCGCGTAACAGCCGGTGACAAGAATGCGCGCCGCCGGGTTTTCGCGATGGATGCGGCGAATCGCGGCGCGGGCATCGTGATCGGCCTCGGCCGTGACCGTGCACGTATTGACGACCACGAGATCGGCATCGGCGTGCGTGGACGCGCCCGCGAGCCCGCGGTCCGCAAGCTGCGCTTCGAGGGCGGCGCCGTCAGCCTGCGTGGCCCGGCAGCCGAAGTTCTGGACGAAGAATTTCGTCATCCTGAACTTCTATTTTGTCATTCAGAGTACCGGGTGATGGCTTTGCGCAGGCTTTCGACACGGTCGGGTGAGCCGGTGAAGATGCCGGTCCAGCCCTGCCGGTAGTGGACCATGTGGCGGTAAAGCTGGTCTTCGAGGTGCGAATTGATGCCCCAGCCCGCGAGGTAGCTGAGGCGCAGGTTGGCGTCGCGATTGATGTCGGCGCCTCTGGTCCATTGGCCGATATCGGACTTCTGCCCGGTGTAGGTGGAGAAGAGATCTTCGGTCGAATAGATGCCGATTTCGTTGAGCGATTGCCGGACCGGCGCGTAATCCGGCCGGTCATAACGCGCGGCGACTTCCTCGAGATTGATCTTCAGAGGATCGGCCTGCGCGAGGAAGACCATGTCGTATCCCTGGCCATCCCGCAGGTTGGCCCAGACGGTGGCGTTGGGGAAGGCTTCGAAGAAGGTTTCGAGCTCGCTTTTGATGGTCGGCTCGTCGGTTTCGTAGAGCGGAACGTAGAGCGAGAAATAGCCGCCCGGGTTGAGATGCCTCTTGACCGACTCGAAGTACTCCTTTGAATACAGCGCCGCGGTGCCTTTGACGAAGACATCGAGCGGGTCGGAGGCGATGACGTCGAACTTCTCGTTGGTGGTGAGCAGGTAATGCCGCGCGTCATCGAAGACAACATGCGTCTTCGGGTTGCGGTAAACGGCGTAATCCTGCGGGGCGAAAAATTCGGTCGAAGTGGGAGGGATCACCGGTTCGATTTCGCAGACCGTGATCTTCTGAATCCCCGGATAGCGTGTGAAAGTGCCCGCCGAAACACCCGCGCCGAAGCCGATGCCGAGGACAGACTTCGGATCGGGATTGAGCAGCGCGGGCAGATGGCCGACCATGCGCTGCAGTTTCATATCGAAGGTTTCGGTGGTCGCTTCAACGTGCCCGTTGACGTTCACGTAGACGGTGCCGTTATCCCAGCGTGAAATGGCGACGGAAGAATTGCGGCCTTCCACGACTTTCAGGATTTGCGACTGGCCGGCGTTATCCAGCATTCTGCGGCCGTAGGCGATGAGTTCGCCGGGAGTTGCGGGAACGGCCCACGCAAGGCCGGCGGAGAGCAGGACGACGGCGGCGAGCGCGGCGCGCGACATCGCCTTGCCGGCAACAGGCCAAAGAGCCACCACCCCGGCGACCGCCGAGAGCACCACCATCACGCGCGTCGATTGCTGGGTGCCGATGGCGGGAATCAGAATGAGGCTGACGATGAGCGCACCGGCGATCGCGCCCAGAGTGTTCGCCGCATAGACGCCGCCAGAAACGTGCGCCGGGTCCTCATCTTCCGACTTCACGGCTGCCGCGCAGGCAAGCGGGAAACTGGCGCCCCAGAAGAGCGACGGCGGAAGCACGGCGAAGACGCAGCGTTTGAGATCGAGCAGGAACATCACCCACGGGTCGTTCGTGGTGGTGACGGCGTCGGCCCAGTAGGGCAGAACGCTCGTGATCATCCACGCGGTCCAGAGGATGCCGGCGACGAGGACGAACTGCGCCCAGCCCAGCGCGACACGCGGACGGATGACGCGGATGATCCACGCGGCCGCCGCGCCTCCGATGGCGAGCCCGGTGAGAAAGACCGCCAGGATGATCGAGAAAACGTAGACGGTCGCGAGCAGGAGCATGCCGAGCAGGCGCGTCCAGATGACTTCGGCGCCCATGGCGCAGGCGCCCGAAAGAGCGGTCGCGAGATAGACGCTCCAGAGGCCTGAAGTTTCGACCGGTTTCGGCGCCGGTTCTTCTTCGGCCGACGCCGGCACCGACTTCGCGAGCAGATAACTCGCACCGGACACGGCGAAGTTGATCGCAGCCGCGGCCCAGGCGGCCACCGACATATCGAAAACGCGCAGCAGCCAGAAACCGGCGAGCAGGCAACCGAAAACCGCGCCCGCGGTATTCGCGCCATAGAGCAGCGCCCAGCGCGAGACGCCCTTCGGCGTGGCTTTGAGCCAGCGCGTGATGGCCGGCAGCGACGCGCCCATCAGGATGGTGGAAGGCAGCATCGCGATCGCCGCCACCACGCCGCGAAGCAGCATGCCGGGCATGCCGTTCGCGGCGCCCGCCACATAGACGTAGCTGATGAACGGCATGGCCGCCGTCACAACCACGCCGAGGATGCCGATGCCGGCCTCGATGGCCGCGTAGTTCCGCAGCGGGTGCTGTCCGGTGAGGCGCAGGCGCGGATACCAGATGCTGCCGATGCACAGCCCGCCCATGAACGTGGCGAGCAGGATGCCGAGCGAAACGGCCGTCGAGCCGATGGCAAGCTGCAGGAACTGGTACCAGGTCACTTCGTAGATCAGGGCCGAACAGCCACTGCCGGCGAAGAGAAGAAGGAGTAGGAAAAGTGATGGCAACGGGGCTCCGAACCGTGTAGGGTATCACGGCCAGCGGGATTTTCCGTGCTGCGAAACGTCAATCAAGGTAAGCGAAGCCGCGAGCCACTCGCGCCGGCTCGACGCGTCAGATGATATCGGCGAAGGACTTCCGTAATTTATGGAACCAGGCGTGGCCGAGCAGGAAGATGATGGCGGAGGCGAGCGTCAGCCAGGCGAGCGGCGTCCATTCGGGATGGCGAGATTCGAGGAAGATGGCGCGGTGGCCGCGCACGAGGATGTAGATCGGGTTCTTTGACAGGATGCTCGCCACGGCATGCGGCATCGATGCCCAGCCCGTTTCCGGATAACAGATGGGCGTGATGAAGAACCAGATGGTGATCAGAAACCCGTTGATCTGTGCGAGGTCGCGGAAGAAGACGCCGAGCGCGGAGAGGAACCAGCAAAGACCCGAAGTGAACAGAATCTGCGGGATGAGGAGGAGCGGCAGATAGAGCGCCGTGACAGGCAGATGGTGGCGCAGCAGGAGCAGCGCAATGGCGAAGATGCCGATCCCGAAACATTCCGTCACGAGTCCGGCCACGGTGAGGTTGAAGGGCAGAATCTCCACCGGGAACACAAGCTTCTTGATGAAATTGCGGTGCTCCACCAGCGTGGTGGGTGCGCGTCCCACGGCTTCGCTGAACGCGAGCCACGGCAGAAATCCGCCGATGTAATAGAGGACGAAGCCCGCTCGGCTCGGATCGCCGGGGAACGGGGTCTTGAGCACGATCGCGAAGACGAAGAAGTACGTCAGCATCAGCAGCAGCGGATTGAGAATGGCCCAGAACGCTCCGCCGAACGAACCGCTGTAACGGCTCAGGATTTCGCGCCGCACCAGCGTGCGGACGAGGCCGCGATTCCGCGCCACGGCCTGAAGCGGCAGCGTGAACGCGCGCGCGAAGCTGCGCAGCATGCGTTTGCGGTCGACTGCGCTCTTCACCGTGATACGCCAGCCGGTGATCTTCGCCGCACCATCATCCCCGACCGTGACTTCGACCATCAGGAACGGCCAGCCCAGCGTGTAGAACCAGGCCACGTTTTCGCGCATGGCCGAGACGCAGATGTTGTATTCGCCGGGCTCGGGCGGCAGCGGGATTTTCAGGCCGATGGCGCCCTGCGCGGCGGGCGCGAGATCGAGCGGCTGGCGCGCGCCATCGACCACCAGCGTGCCGGTGGGATCGTCGAACAGGTGATAGCCGATGCCGAATCCCGCGGCGGACGACCAGGCTTCACCCGAACGATTCTCAATGCGGCAGCGGACATCGAGTTCGCCGCCTTCGAGATGCACTTCCGGATTGGAGAAGACCGTACTCACTGATAGAGCCATGCCGGCCAGCGCTGTTTCAGCGGGCCGGTCTTGCGGCCGAGCGCGTAGATGCCGTCGCCGCGCAGCGTGGTGTGCAGCCGGTAGCGTTCGAGCAGATGGCGGATCCAGTGGAATTCCGGATGCGGCTCGCTCAGGAACTCGCCGGTTTCAAGCCGCACGACTTCAAAACCGGAATCGTTCAACAGGAACTGAATTTCCATCGGGGCGTATTCCCGATTGTGGCGCGCTTCGGCTTCTTCGTCTTCACGGCGCGGCCGGATGTAGGCGGGGAAGAACGAGGGATGGTAACCCTGCAGGATCGCCGAGATGGCGCGCATGGAGCAGATGTTCGGGGTGGTCAGCACCAGATGGCCGCCCGGCTTCAGGATGCGGTTGATCTCCGCCATCATGTGCATCGGATCGCCCATCAGGTGCTCCAGGAGTTCGCAGCAGAGCACGGTGTCGAAGGACTGATCCGGGTATGGATAGATGTCTTTCTCGGCATCGAAGTGATCGACGTGGCATTCGAAAACTTCGCCCGATTCCGAGACCACGGTTTTGTGATCGGTCCGCCCGAGCTGGCCGTAGTAGCAGCCGCGCACATGGCCGTAGCCCAGCTTGAATCTGAGCGACGGCGTGATCTGCATGTACGCGCCCATCTCAAGAATGGCTTTCGATTCGTCGCCCGCCGGCACCATCTCGAGCGTCTGGACGAAGCGGGACGTGTGCTTCGCCGCGTAGGCGCGCGCCTCCGGCGCAACCCAGGTATCGATCCATTCGGGAACCGCCTCAGGCCGGATCGGTTCGACGAAGGCAGGTTCCGGGCGCTTCGGCTCGGGAGGCGCTTCCCTGCCGGTCGCGACGGATTCGAGAAACGCGGCGTAGCGGCCCGCGACCACGTTCCAGTTGCATTCGCGCTCCACCCACGCTTTCGCCCGCGCGCCCATGTCAGCAGCGAGATCGGGCCGCGTGACCAGCAGATTCAGGTACTCGAAGATCAGTTCTTCTTCCTGGACGACAAGGCCGTGCCCGGCCGGAACCTTGAGGCAGATATCGTCCGGCAGTTCCGAGAAGGAGCCCACGTCGCTCACAATCACGGCTTTGCCGAGGCCGAGCGCGCGCTGCAGACTGCCGGAGGTTTCGCCCACCGTCGGGAAGCGCAGGTTGAGAATGATGTCGCACGCGCCCATGTAATCGATGAATTTTTCGATGGGCGCAAAGCCGATCACCCGCACGTGTTCGGTAAGCCCCAGCGTGCGGATGATCTGGTGAACCGGAAAATCGGGATGCGGCTCGCCGACGAGGATCATGCGCACGCGCGGATCGACAGCCACAAGCCGCTTCAGCGCGCGGAGCGATTCGCCGATGCGCTTGTAAGGCTTGAGGTAGCCGAACGCACCGATCAGCGGCGAATCGTCCGGAACGCCCAGCATGTGCCGCGCCGCGTTGCGGTCCGTCCGCGGAATCCAGGCCCCGTGCGGGATGGTGGCGATCGGCCCGGTGAATCCCTGGGCGCGCATCTCGCGAGCCACGAAATCGCTGTGCACGATGAGGCCGCGCGAAGCCTCCAGCAGCCGGCGCGTCATGGGCAGGCCATCGTAATCGGGCCCCTCTTCGAGCGCCCGCACCTTCCGCGCGAACTCGAGCGCCTTCGCCCCGCCGTTGAATTCGCACTCGGCCACATAGGCGTCCCAGTCGCCGCGGCGGATGGTGAGGTCGGCGATCAGGTGATGAAGGTTGGCCTCATGCATCGCCACCACGCCGGGATAGAGCAGCGCCATTTCATAGGCGAAGGCGTGGAAAGGATTGTTGCCGATCTGGTAAAGCGGAATGTCGCACCGCCCGGGCTGGAAGGCCGCGGAGGGGCCGTCGAAAACGCGCAGATCCACGCATTTCCCGAGTTCGCCCGCCAGTGCTTCCGAATAATCGGCAATGCCGCTCTTCGATGGGGGCATCGGAGAGAACATGGCCACGCGCAATGGATTCAGCGGACCAGCTCCATTGAAAACGTGCCCATGGCGAAAGGCACCCGGATGACCAGCGGCGTGCGCGCGGGGTCGCGGGCGAAATACGCTTCAAAAACGATGCTTGTATGCGCGGTGGTCACCGTACAGATCATTTTGTCCGATTCCGCCGTCTGGCCGTTGAGCTTCAGGGTCTGCTCACCGGCGTAGTCGAGCCGGATGGGGTAAAGGCCGCCGAGCAGGATGGATTGCGCCTGCGGCACTCTGCCCTGCCCCAGTTCCCGGCGCGCAAAGTAGAGAAACGTCAGAGCGTCTTTGACGCACTCGGGCACGTCGAGGTGATCGCGGTCGCGGGTCACGGACGTGCCATTCACCGTTTCGGTGTCGTTCACGCGCCGCGGGCCGTGCGTCGTGTCGCGCTGCAGCGAAATGGAACACAGAGACTGCGTCGCGGCGGAGGTATAGCGGTCCCTGACCAGGAAGCCGGGAATGCCGGCGTCGACGGTCATCTCGAAATTCCATGTGCCGTTCGACTGGTGCGCGTGCAGATGGGTTTCGCCGAGGCCCAGCCCGCTCGGCCAGTTGATCGAATAGGCGAGATCCTCGTCGGCGAAGGGAAAGCCCGTCAGCCCGGCCGCGGAGAGGTTCGAGAAGAAGCCGGCGGCAAGCGCCAGCGCGATCAGGTACTTCATGACTTCTGTGGTGCGGCGGCCGCGGCACGAGCCTCGAAAGGCCGATGGCGCGCCGCCACTTCGCGATAAATCTCGAGCGTCGCGCAGGCGCTCTTCTGCCACGTAAAGCCCGCGGCCCGCTGCAATCCAAGCCGTTCCATGCGCGCCCGCAGTTCGCCATCCAGCAGAATATCGAGGATGGCGCGGGCGATATCCTCCGCATCGTGCGGATTGAACAGGAGTCCCGCGCCATCCGCCACTTCCGGCATGGCGGACGTATTGGAACACGCCACGGCCCGGCCGCAGGCCATGGCTTCGAGAATGGGCAGGCCGAAGCCTTCGTAAAACGACGGGAAAACGAAACAATCGCAGGCGTTATACAGCTCAAGCAGCCGCGCATCGTCGACGAAGCCGGTGAAATGGATGCGGCCGGCAAAACCGGAACGCGCCGCCGCCTCGCGCACTTTCGGCGTGAACCAGGTCTGTTTGCCGGTGAGCACCAGATGGTGGTTCAGCTTCGGCTGGCGCTGCATCGCCATGGAAAACGCCTCGATCAGGCCGATGTGATTCTTGCGCGGCTGCAGATCGCCCACGGAAAACACGAAAGGCGCGTCGAAATTCAGCTCCGCGCGCACCGATTTCTGCGCCCTTTCGCGGCCAATTACGCGGAAATGCGGGTTGGCTGCATTCGGAATCGCGACCACTTTACCGGCCGGAATGTCATACGCCTTCAGGATCTGGGAGCGCGAAAACTCGCTGACCGTAATCACTTTCGCCGCCAGCCGGACGCTGCGGGCAACCGTCATTCTGAGCTGCGCGCTGCGCATGGAAGTGAAGAACTCGGGGTGCTCAATAAAACTGACGTCGTGAACCGTCACAACGTTGGGAACGGAGCAGAAAAGAGGCGCCGTATACTGCACGTGAATCAGGTCCGCTTTCTCACGCCGGACGACGCGCGCAAGATCCCATCCGAGGCGCCGGTAGGGATTGTCGGACACGCGATGCACCCGGAAACGCGCGGGAATACTCGCTTCGGCGGCGGGTTCGGAAACGCAGGCGATGAACTCGGATTCGCGGTCGAGTTCCGCGAAGCTGCCGAGCAGGCTGCGCACGTAAACCTCGTTCCCCGTCAGGTGTCTTCCGATTGCGTGAGCGTCAACAGCAAAGCGCATCAGGTTTAACCAGTATATCCGCTAAGTCCAGAATCTCTCATAAGTTGCGCGTAAGATCCAAACCGGCCCAGGCAGCTTCCCAGGAGTAGGAATGCTCGAACGCGGCCCGCCCCGCGGCGCCCAGCCGATCCCGCAGAGCCGGATCGGCGAGCAGCCGGCCGATGGCGCCGGCGATCTCCCCAGCCGTCCGCGCCAGCAGCAGGTTTTCGCCATCGCGCGCCTCCAGCCCCTCGGCCGCAAGCGGCGTCGCCACCACGGGACGCGCCGCCGCCCAGGCCTCGATGATCTTGAGCCGGGTGCCGCTGCCGGCGCGCAGCGGCGCGATCACGATGGTGGCCTGCGCTATCTCCGCGAATGCGTCCTCGATGGGGCCGGTCGTTTCCACCCCCGCGGCGGATCTCACGAGGTGCCGGATGGCGGCATCGCCCCGGCCGACCAGACGCAGACAGAGCTCCGGATGGCGGCGGCGCACCTCCGGCCAGATCTCGCTCAAAAGGAACTCCACTGCATCTATGTTCGGGTGGTACTCAAAATTCGCAGAAAAAATGAGCAGGTCCCGCTTCTTTTTTGTCGGACCGGGCGCCGGAACCAGGGGGAACGCGTTCGGATAGACCCTGACCTTCGCCCCGGGCGCGATGCGGCGGACCATCTCGGCGTCGGCCTCGGAAGGCGCCAGAACGAGCGAGAACCGCGGCAGCAGCCGGGCTTCCAGCTTTCGCGAGGCCGCGGCGAACCGCCTGTGCCCCGCTTTGACCGCTCCGTGGCTGAAGGTGGCGCACCGTTCGTGGAGCACTGACTCCACGTTATGCAGGTCGAGCACCGTTTTGTTACAGAAGCGAGCCATCAGTTCCACGTACGGAGCGCACCAGAAGTGTTCGACGATCCCTATGTCGTATTGACGTCCGGCCAGCAGACGTTCCAGCTCCGATTCGAAACCCCGCAGCCGGTCGATGAGCGGCGGGACGCCCCGCAAGGCACGCCACGCATTGCGAAGGTAACGCGCGAAGGAATCCTTCCTATTCAATGGCAAGGAAATGACTTGCTGACTCCGAACAAGCCCCGGAGGAAGCAGCGCCGGCTGGCCGCTTTCCGTGAACAGAATCAGATCGGGGCCGGAGATCCGGGCGAGATAGTGGAGCAGAGAAGCGGTCCGGTAAGCTCCCCCGCTGTGGAGCGGGTAGGGCGGCTCGGGAGAAAGCATGAGAGTCTGCATGCGATCGCTTCCCTAGCGGGCGGTAAGAATTTCCGTGTAGATATCGTGCGTCTCGCGGGCCGTGCGGGCCCAGGAGAACAGGCTGGCACGCTGCAGGCCGGCCGCTTTCATATCGGCGCGCATCTCCGGCCTGGACGCGATCGCCCGCATGGCTTCTGCGATTGCCGCGGTCGATGCGGCGTGGATCGCGGCCCCGCCCGAGACCTCCATCACGGCCGGGTCACGCGAGGTGATGACCGGGCATCCGCACTGCATGGCTTCGAGCACAGGCAAGCCGAAGCCTTCGTAGTGAGTCGGGTAGACGAGGGCGAGGGCATCGGAGAACAGGACCGGCAGTTCCTGATCCGAAACCTCGCCGAGGAAGTGCATCCCCTCGCCGGGCTCGATGCCCGCGAAATCCGTGCGGCTGCGGCCCGCAACGATCAGATCGGCGCCGGTCTCGGCCCGCGATTCGAGCCAGGCTTCGACGAGGCCTTCGATGTTCTTGCGCGGTTCGAGCGTGGCGACGAAAAGAAAGAACGGCTTCGGCGCGGGCGTCGTGGGAGGAACGGGACGGAAGTGCGAGGCGGCGGCCAGAGGCACGGCGCGCACGCGGCTGGGCAGCACGCCGAAGTGCGCGATGATCTCCCTGCGCACGGCTTCGCTCACCGTCAGGATCATGCTGGCCCGGCCGAACCGTACCAGCCAGGGCGCGCGGAAACGGACGCGGCCGGCTTCGTCGTGCCAGGCTTTGTCGCGCCAGGGCGAAAGATCGTGGATGGTCAGAACGGCCGGGGTCCTGCCGCGATAGGGCACCTCGAAATTGGTGCCGTGAAAGACATCCACCTGATTCTGCCGGATGGCGCGCTGCACTCCCCAGAGCCACCAGCGGCGTTCGGCCGCCGTGCGCGGTCCGCCGCC
>Ga0187771_10001653_pt1 | contig 15094 bp, 11 predicted proteins | sample 0116_SJ02_MP15_1_FD_133139 | JGI IMG/M metagenome (GOLD analysis project Ga0187771, IMG submission 133139) | Tropical peat soil microbial communities from peatlands in Department of Meta, Colombia - 0116_SJ02_MP15_10_MG | ecosystem: Environmental > Terrestrial > Soil > Wetlands > Peat | place...
CCTCTGCGCTGCACGCCCTGGAAGAGGCGCTGGCCAGGGAGACGGCGCTCCACCGGGAGACCATGTCCACGGCGGAAGAAGAAGCGGCCGCCCTGCGCCGGGAACTGGACGATCTTTGCCGGGACATGGCGGCCGAGCGGTTGCGCGGCGAAGATGAGCTTGCCGCTGCCCGTCACGAAGCCGGCGTCGTGCAGGACACTTTGAAGAACGTATTGAAGGAGCAGCAGGTGCTCGTCAACGAGCGGGAGGCGCTTAAGGCCGAACTGGCGGTTCTCCGGGAGAGCGCAGGCATCAACCGGCAGCAGGAACAAGATGCCCTCGTGCAGGAGCAGGAACGGTTGCAGAGCAGCATCGAACGTCTCGAACACGAGCATCTGGAGGAACGGAGACGTTACGAATCGCTCCTGGCGGAAAAAGAGCTGGAACTGGAGGCGGCCAATGCCGAACTCAAGAGCCTGGCGGCCGGACAGGAACTTCTGGTGAGCGAGAAGAAGCTGTGGAACGCCATGGCCGGCAATTTCAAGAAAAAAGCCCACCTAACGGTGGAACGCCTGAAGAAGGAGAAGCAGGCCCTGGAGGAAAAGCTCATACTGATGGAGAAGGCCGTCCCCCATCCTGCGCCCCTGAACGATCATGCCGGCGCCGAACAACACGCCATGGCGGAGCAAACCCAGGCATCGCCTTTTGCCGCCCTGGGACTGACGGAGGCCTGCCCCGGCTTTGCCGGGTTCGGCAATATCGGCACGGCAACGGCCGGGGGCTCACCTATTCGCTACGCCCCGCAGATATCGGCAATCTCCTATCATGCACCCGAGGATATCGTTGATCTTTACGGATCAGCCAACGTGGTCAGGGCCACGCCGGAAGGGAGACGATCCCAGGATTGCAGCGCTTATGTCTGCGTTGTGGAACAGGGAGGAAAAACGGTCATCCACCTCGCCTGGCATTTGATGGAAAGCGGAGAGATTCTCATCTGCCTGCCGGAGAAGCAGCCTGAAGGGGCGGGAAGCTACGCCCGTACTCTCCAGGACGCCGTGTTTTATTTTGAAAGCATCGGGTTCATGATGGACCGGGTCGAGTTGTCGCGCAACTCCCACCGCCAGCTCACGGCACTGGAAAAGATCGGCATTTGCAAGATGGATGTCCCGGCCGCGGAAGAACGGGATCGGAAAGAGGCCTCCGAGGATGCCGGAGCTATGCCTGTTGCCGCGTGACGTAGGCGCTGCTGCGCTGCTCGGCAAAGGTAAGATGGACTGTCATCGCCTCACGGGCAGCCTCGGCGTCTTTGGCCTTGATGGCCTCGAAGATGCGGCGATGATGGCTGTAGAGCAGGTGATGATCCTCTTTGGTCAGGTAGACTGCTCTCCAGACGGTTTGCTGGAACTCCTTCATGGCATCGAACAGGCTCTGCATAAGGTGAACCCAGACGATGTTGTGAGTGGCGCGGGCAATTACGATGTGGAGGTTGGCATCCAGATCCTCTGACGGCCTCAAGCCGTCCAGGTTGCGCTCCATGCCGTTGATGATTTCCTCCATGCGCCGGATATCCACGGGCAGTGCCCGCTGGGCGGCATAAAAGGCGGTCCAGGATTCCATCCCCTTGCGCACCTCGATCACGTCAAGCGCCCGCTCCTGCTCCGACCGGATCAATTCGGAAAGCGGGTTTCCGCCGGACGGTTCAACCAGGGACAGGACTACCGTCCCCCCGCCCTGATAGGACATGACCAGACCGGCCGCTGAGAGGATATTGAGCGCTTCGCGCACCGAGGGGCGCGATACGCCGAACATCTCGGCCAGTTCGCGCTCGGGAGGGAGCTTGTCGCCGGGGGAAAACTCCCCCGACAGGATCGAGGAACGTATCTGGTCGGCAATCTGGGCCGACACCTTCCTGGGCTTTATGGGTTGAAATTTCATTAGGGTCCAATCAAGCTGGTCGTAAGAAACAACTGCCGACGCCCCTTTTGTCTACTACAGATAACGACGTTTTGCAAGCTTGTCGGCTGACTCACCCCCGTCCAGGCTGCGTGCCAGCAACTCCGTCACATGCGCGATCTTCACACCGGGCAGTTGCTCCGCCAGCCCCTTCTTCAACTGCAACAGGCACCCCGGATTGCCGGTCACCAGCAGATCCGCACCGGTCGCCCGAATGGTATCGATCTTGCGCGCCAGTATACGGTCGGCCATTTCCGGCTTGGTGATGTTGTAGGTGCCGGCGCTGCCGCAGCAGGCATCTGCCGAATCCAGCTCGCGATACTCCACCCCCGGGATCAACCTGAGCAGATCCCGTGGTTCCCGGCGAATCTCCTGGCAGTGGGCGATATGGCATGGGTCATGGTAGGTGACCGTCATGGGAAGAGGCTTGAGCCGGGCGCGCAATTCTTCCCGGTGCAACGCCAGAACCTGGGAAATATCGCGCACCCTGGCGCTGAAGGCCGATGCTTCCGGGTCTCCCTCCAGGTGGTGGCCGTAATTTTTCAGTTCAGCGCCGCAACCGCCGCAGTCAGTGACGATGAAGTCAGCCTGAATGCCGTTGAAAATCGATACGTTGCTGCGCGCCGCCTCCTTCAGACCGGCCAGATCCCCGGCCAGCATGTTGGGCGCGCCGCAGCAGACCTGGTTGCGTGGCGTGACAACCCGGTAGCCGAGGCTGGAGAGCAGCCTGATGGTGGCCCGGCTGGCCTCGCTGAAGACAAGGCTCATGACGCACCCCAGGAAGAAGGCCACCGTACCGCGCTCCGTCCCCTGGGCCGGCGTGACCTCGTCAATGACCTGGCGTAGCGGCCGGGACGGCAGATCGGGAAGCAGTCCATCCATCCGTTCCAGCGGCGTAGGAAACAGCTTCATGAGCCCCAGCCTGCGCACCAGCTTTTGCAGGCCAATGCGCTGGTAAAGGCGCATGGGGGCCATGGACGCCTCCAAACGGTCGGGATGGGGGAGCAGCCGGCGCAGGATCAATTCCTCCATGAAGGAGAGCCCTTTCCCTTCTTTGCGCTCACAGGTGAATTCGGCCACCAGTTCGCCCGCATTTACCCCGCAGGGACAGGCAGAGGCGCACGCCTGGCAGTCCAGGCAGAGGGCAAGATACTCCAGAAGGCGTTCGGACTGGTCCAGTTCCCCTTCCTGCACCTTGCGCACCAGCGCCACCCTTCCCCGGGGGGAAGCGGTCTCCAGGAAGGTTTCCTTATAGGTCGGGCAGTGGGGCAGGCACATGCCGCAGCGCATGCAATTGATGAGCTTAACGTAGTCCATTAATTTACCTCAGTACGGTTGCGGATTCCCGGAACCTGGCGGCGTTGGCCGGCGGAGGCGTAGCAGCGCTACGCCGCACAACGAGTTTCCGACGGGCAACGCAGAGATCACGCAAAATCCTCGCCCGTCCCCACATCAGAACACCTTGCCGGGATTCAATAACCCCTTCGGATCAAACGCGTTCTTGATCCCCTTCATCACCCTGATCCCCGGCTCCCCCACCAGCCTGGGCAAATACCGCTTCTTTGCCAGCCCCACCCCGTGCTCGCCGGTAATGGTGCCCCCCATGGAGATGGCGGCATCGAATATCTCGTCAAAAGCAGCATGGGCCCTGGCGATCTCGTCCTTGTCCCGCTCATCGGTCAGGCAGGTCGGGTGCAGATTGCCATCGCCGGCATGACCGAAGGTGCCGATGGTGACGTTGTGCTTGCGCGCTGACTCCTGAATTACCTGCAACATGGGGGCAATACAACTGCGCGGCACGGTGGCGTCCTCCAATATGGTCGTCGGCTTGAGCCGGGCCAGGGCCGAAAGCGCGGTGCGCCGTGCCGTTGCCAGCTTGAGCGCCTCGTCGGCATCCCTGGCGGTCTGGAAGAACGAACTGCGGAATTTCCGGCAGATACCGGCCACTGCGGCTGCCTCCTCCTCCACCACGGCCGGATGGCCGTCCACCTCGATCAGCAGTACCGCATCCACATCCAGCGGGAGACCGACATGGGCGTAATCCTCCACGCACTTGATGGTGACCTTGTCCAGAAACTCCAGGGTGGCCGGAATTACCTTGGCTGCGATGATGGCCGAGACCGCCAGGGCGGCGTCCTGAAGCACCGGAAAATGGGCCAGCATGGTGGTCTTGGCGTTGGGTTTGGGGATCAGTTTGACTGTGATGCCGGTGAACACGCCCAAGGTCCCTTCGGATGAAACCAAGAGCGGGTTGATGCTGTAGCCGGCCACGTCCTTGACCGCCTTGCCGCCGGTGCGCAGGATATCGCCATCCGCCAGGACGGTCTCCAGCCCCATGACGTAGTCGGCCGTAACGCCGTATTTCAGACCGCGCAGCCCGCCCGAGTTTTCAGCCACGTTGCCCCCCATGGTGGAGATGTTCATGCTGCCGGGATCGGGCGGATAGAACAGGCCACGTCCCTCCACCTCGCGGTGCAGGGCACTGGTAATCACCCCGGGTTCCACCGTGGCGGTCAGGTTTTCCTCGTCAACCTCCACGATACGGTTCATGCGGCTGGTCTGGACCACCACCCCCTGATCGGCCGAGATGGAGCCGCCCGACAGGTTGGTGCCGGAGCCGCGCGGGGTCACGCTGACCCCGGCCCCGTGGCAGAGACGCATAATACGGGCCACCTCTTCAGCGGTTCCGGGCAACAGGACCGCAGCAGGCCGGCTCTCCAACTCCGGCGTGGAGTCGTAGCCGTAGACCGCAAGGGATTCAAGGTCTGTCAGGATATTGCGGTCGCCCACGATTGTCTTGAGTGCATTGATGAATGAAGGTTCCATTAGTTCCCCGATCCGGCTTGTCCGGCAGCGCAGTTTTTTTGCTCTACGGTATCATCCAGGTAAACACATAGGCTTGCAGGAGCACGATAATCCCCACAATTACCGTCAAAAACAGGGAGTGCTTGAGGGTAAAGCGGAACAGGGTCCCCTCCTCTCCCACCATGCCGGTGGCAGCGGTGGCCACGGCCAGGGACTGGGGGGAGATCATCTTGCCCATGACACCGCCGCTGGTGTTGGCCGCACCGGTCAGGATGGGGTTGAGGCCGAGTTGCTCGGCCGTGGCCTTTTGCAAGCCGCCGAACAGGACGTTGCTGGAGGTGTCGGACCCGGTCAGAAAGACTCCCAGCCAACCGAGAAACGGCGCGATGAAGGGGAACAACTGGCCGGTCCTGGTGAACACCAGGCCGAGACAATTTGTCATGCCCGAGGTATTCATGACATAGGCCAGACCGAGCACCGACGCCACGGTAACCGCCGGGTAGCGCATATCGGAGAGGGTCTTGCCGAGGATGCGGAAGGTGTCGCCGATCCCCACGCCGCAGATCAGGGCTGAGATGAATGCCGCAAACAGGATGGCGGTGCCTGCAGCCGACAGGAAGTTGAAATTGTACTTGGCGGCCAGTCTGACGGGAAGCTGGTCGGCCAGGGCCTTGTCCAGCGTCTTGAAGCGATCTGCGGAAACCGCATTGATCTTCACCAACTCCTTGCACAGCTTTTGGGTCTCGGTCATCTTCCTGGCAACCAGGTCGCACGCCTTCAACCGCTCTTCGCTCAGGACTGCGCCCGTCCCCGCCAGCTTCCGCTCAACCGGGACAAACGCCTCTTCGATCACCTTCAGCTCCTTCAATTTCGAAGCCAGTTCAGCCTGTTTCGGATCGGCAGGCAAAAGTTGGACAAGCTGTCTGTCAATCTCCTCATTAACCTTGGCGATCTTTCTAAGCCCGTCTTCCGGTTTGGAGACCTTCTTGACGATCTGATTATGGAGCCCTTCCACCGTTACCACAACAGCACTCTTGTCCAGTTCGGCCTTGATGGAGGGGATGCCCCACAAGAGCACCATGACGGTTAGCGCCAGATAGGGAGCCCACGCCCGGAAGACCTCGCCGGCCGTGTAGCGATGTTGTTCCTTGGCCGTGAATTCCGGTTCATGGTCAAACGTCCAGATTTCCTTAGGGTGCCAGACCCGCAACAGCAGGACCAGGGCCACCATGGAGAGCAGGGAGGCGGTTATGTCGGGGAGATAGGGCCCCAGGTAGCTGGCGGTGCCCCACTGGGCAAGGGCGAAGGTTGCGCCGCAGACAACGATGGCCGGCAGGATCTCCAGGGTCTTTCTCAGGCCGGCCATGATCATGATCACGTAGAACGGGATGAACAGGGAGATGAACGGGAGTTGGCGGCCCACCATGGCTGAAAGTTTCATCAGGCCGGGATCGCCGTACCCCATGACACCGGCCAGGGCCACGACCGGAATGCCGATGGCGCCGAAGGCCACGGGCGCGGTATTGGCAACCAGGCAGACACCTGCGGCATACAGCGGCCGGAAGCCGAGCCCCACCAGGGTGGCGCCGGCAATGGCCACAGGCGTGCCGAAGCCGGCCGCCCCCTCGATAAACGCACCGAAACAGAAGGCGATCAGGAGCGCCTGGAGTCGCCGGTCCCCGGTCACCCCGGCCAGGGAGGCCCGGATGATCTCGAACTGCCCCCCTTTGACGGTGAGGTTGTAGAGGAACAGGGTAGTAATAACGATGTAGAAGACCGGAAAGAGACCAAAGGCGGCACCCTGGGCAAATGCCAGCCCGGCCAGCCTGGCCGGCATGCCCCAGACAACGATGGCGATGACAATGGCCGAGGCCACGGCCAAGGGGCCGGCGATATGGGCCTTCATCTTCAACACCGCCAGGCAGATGAAAATGATTGCAAGCGGGACGGCGGCTACCAGAGCTGACATCCCGAGATTACCTGCTATGGGTGTGTAGGTCTGAATCCAGGGCATGACAAACGACTCCTTTCCGTGCTCGATTAGTATGCAAACGTACTAAATTAATACCGACATCTGTCCGCCTGTCCCAGCTCCCCATCCATAAACGGAAAAAATAAAATCGGGTTTTGTAAACTTGTATTACCAATTATATTTTTTTGACCTTTTTGTCAATTGTTTTTTATATTCAAGCACAAACATACTGTTGACAGCCGATATTAATATGCTTTATGGTAATATGTAATATGGTTTTACAAATTTAACATTCGTGCCGCAGATACCCATACCCAACTGGATGCCCCTTTCGGCTTTAAAACGATTTTTCACCACGTGAACGCAGCAAAGCGGAGAACCAGCATAAAGATCGCCAACAAGGAACCACTGCCATGTACGAGCAATTCAAGGCCAGGGCCGAAGGAGTAGGAGCAGAAGTTCATCGCTTCAAGGACAAGGAGGCGGCACTCGGATTCATCCTGCCGTTCCTGCACAAGGAGGGGGTCGCCGACATCCACGGCTCCTGCGCCGTCTGGGCTGATTGCCCATTCCTGAAAGGCATCGACCCACAGCGGCTTGCGGATATGGCTGGCCTCCGGTTTGAGGTGAACCGCGATGCGGCGGCCGGCAGCCGCATCGGGATCACCCAGGCCGAGTGGGCCTTGGCCGATACCGGCACCCTGGTGCAGGACCAGACCGCCGTGGAGCAGCGTCTCGCATCCTCGTTGACCGACATCCATATTGCCCTCGTCCCGACCAGCGGCATCCTTCCCGACAAGGTCGCCCTGCTGTCCAGGATCAACCCCGGGATCAGCCGCTATATCGCTTTTATCACCGGGCCGAGCCGGACCGCCGACATCGAGCGGGTGCTGACCATCGGCGTCCATGGTCCGGAGCGGCTTGTCATTGTCTTCGTGGATGAGATGGGAGGGGAGGCCCGATGAAAAAGGAATTCAGGGAATCCATAGACAGGGCCGTAGGAAACAGCATCCTTACCGGCGCTTTGGGGAAGTTTTCCGAGGCCTACAGGGTCAACCGGGCCAAGGCCTACGAGGGGATCGACTTCGAGGGGCTGCGCAGCGTGATTGCCGAGCGCAAGGCCCTTGCCGCCTCCAACCTGGAGCTGTTTGCGGACACCTTTGCCAGAAACGCCGAGGCCCTGGGGGCCAGGGTGTTCCGGACCAACGACCCGGAAAAAGTCAAGGAATACATCCTCAAGATCGCGCAGGACAATAACGTCAAAAACGTCGTAAAATCCAAGTCCATGGCAACGGAGGAGATACACCTCAACGCTTTTCTGGAAAAGGCCGGGATTTCGGTCGGCGAGACCGACCTCGGGGAGTGGATCATCCAGCTTGCCGGCCAGAGGCCTTCCCACATGGTCATGCCGGCCATCCACATGACAAAGGAGGAGGTCGCCGAACTCTTCAGTAAAGAGGTGGATGAACGGTTGGAGAACGACATCCCGCAGCTTGTCAAGGTGGCCCGCCACGAATTGCGCTCCAAGTTCCTCAAAGCCGACATGGGGATATCGGGCGCCAATATAGCCGTGGCCGAGACCGGCAGCATCGTGCTCGTCACCAACGAAGGAAACGCCCGGCTGGTCACTACGCTGCCCAGGATCCATGTCGCCCTGGTCGGCATGGAAAAACTGGTGGAGAAATTCGACGACATCGTGCCGATCCTGACCGCCCTTCCCCGGAGCGCCACGGCCCAGTTGCTGACGAGCTACGTCTCCATCATCAGCGGCCCCACGCCCGGCACCGATGGCCTGCCGAAGGAGTTGCACATCATCCTGATGGACAACCGCAGGAGCGAGATGTCCAAAGACCCCAAGTTCAAGCAGGCGCTCCAGTGCATCCGCTGCGGATCATGCCTGAACGTATGCCCCATATTCCGCCTGGTGGGGGGGCACGTTTTCGGCAGCACCTATACCGGCGGCATCGGAACCATCCTCACGGCCTGGTTCGAGGAGTTGCAAAACTCGGAGGATATCCAGGGACTGTGCATCCAGTGCGGCAACTGCAAGGAGGTATGCCCCGGCAAGCTCGACATCCCGGAAATGATCATGGAGATCAGGCGGCGCCTGGTAGTGGAAAAGGGACAGCCGCTAGCCCAGAAGGCCATATTCGGCATTGTCAACAACCGCAAACTCTTTCACGGCATGCTGCGGGCCGCCTTCGTGGCCGGCACGCCGTTCAGGTCCGGCGGCTTCCTCCGCCATCTCCCCCTGTTCCTGTCGGACCTGACCGATGGCCGCAGCCTCCCGGCCATCGCCGAGGAGCCGTTCAGGGACCGTTTCCGGCGGCTTCAACAGCCGAAATGCACGAAAAAGGCTGCCTTTTTTGCCGGTTGCCTTATCGACTTCGCCTATCCGGAAATGGGTGAGGCGCTGGTCAGGATACTGAACAAGGCAGGCATCCAGGTCATCTTCCCCCAGGATCAGACCTGCTGCGGCGCCCCGGCCCGCAACAGCGGAGCTTACGAAGTGGCGGCGAAAAACGCTGAGGACAACATCCAGGCCCTGCTCAGGGAGGAGGTTGACTACGTGGTATCCGCCTGCCCCACCTGTACGGTGGCCCTGGCGCACGAGATGTGCGACACACTGGAGAGCCTGGGCCGGAACGAATGGCTCCCCCAGGCGAAAAAGCTGGCGGAAAAAACAGTGGATTTTTCTTCCCTGGTCAAGGGACTGGTTGACAGCGGGAGGCTCACGCTGAAGGAAGGGGAGAGTCTCGGCGCGATCACCTACCACGACTCCTGCCATTTGAAAAGGACCTTGAGGGCCACCGGCCAGCCGCGGGAATTGCTACACAAGGCGGGCTTCGAAATGAAGGAAATGTTCGAGTGCGACACGTGCTGCGGCATGGGCGGCTCCTATTCCCTCAAGCTGCCGCAGATATCGATGCCGATCCTTCGGCGCAAGCTGCAGAACATCAAAGACACCGGAGCCCCGATCGTGGCCATGGACTGCCCCGGCTGCGTCATGCAGATCAGGGGCGGGTTCGACCAGGATGGGGCGGATGTGGCGGTGAAGCATACGGTGGAATTGCTGGTGGAGCGGGTGGAGAAGGGACGGTAGAGTGCGTCGTTGGTGAAGCCGCGGAAAGACTACAGAAGGCACGGCTTGGAAGGGATTTGAAAAACTCAGGTTGTTCAAAAATAGTCAGATCGTCATTGAAGCAGATGAGAGTTGAAAGTTGAGAAAACCGCCTTTACTCAACCCTCATCCCTCAACAGTCTTAAGATGGTTGTTTTTCAACAAACTGCCACACAACCCAGGTTGTTCAAAAATAGCCAGATCGTCGCACCCGCAGGAAGCACCGAGGAGGCGTAGCAGCGCTACGCCGCACGAAGAGGCTTTCGAGGACGGCGGCGAGATGGCTGTTTTTCAACAACCTGCTACGCCTCGCTCTGGGCCTTCAGCGCCTCCATCTGGTAATGGGTGCGCAGGGCGTCGGCTATCTCGGCCATATCCCCGGCCATGATGGAATCCAGCCGGTAGAGCGTGAGGCCAATGCGGTGGTCGGTCATGCGCCCTTGGGGAAAGTTGTAGGTGCGGATGCGTTCGCTACGGTCGCCGGACCCGACCTGCTGCTTGCGGTCGGCAGCCATCTTGGCGTTCTGCTCCTGGAGGATGTTGTCCAGGATGCGGGTTTTGAGGACCTTCATGGCCTTGGCCCGGTTCTTGATCTGGCTGCGCTCCTCCTGGCAGGCCACCACCGTGCCGGTGGGGAGATGGGTGATGCGCACGGCCGAATCGGTGGTATTGACGTGCTGCCCCCCGGCGCCGGACGAACGGTAGACGTCGACCTTCAGGTCTTCCGGCCTGATGTCGATGTCCACATCCTCTGCCTCGGCCATGATAGCCACTGTGCAAGCGCTGGTATGGATCCGTCCTTGGGCTTCGGTCTCGGGCACCCGCTGCACGCGGTGGGTGCCCGATTCGTATTTGAGCTTTGCAAAAACCCCCTCCCCCTCGACGGAGGCGATGATCTCCTTGAAACCGCCCCGCTCCGATTCGGAGGCCGAGATGGTCTCAACCTTCCAGCGGTTGAAGTCGGCAAAGCGGGAATACATCCTGAACAGGTCGCCTGCGAACAGGGCCGACTCATCGCCCCCGGTGCCGGCCCGAATCTCCAGAATAACACTCTTGTTGTCATTGGGATCCTTGGGGAGCAGCAGAAGCTGGATGTCGGCTTCCAACTGCGCCTTTTCCGCCTCAAGGCTCTTCAACTCCTCTTCGGCCATCTCCTTCATGTCCGCATCAGACAACAGCTCGTGGTTCTCCTTGATTTCGTCCAGCACCTTGCGCCAACGACGATAGGCCGCCACCAGTTCGCTCAGGTCGGCATGCTCGCGCGAGAGTTTACGGAATTCCGGTTGATTGGCAATAACCGCCGGATCGGACAACAGCGCCTCCACCTCCTGGTAGCGCCGTTCAAGTTCTTCAATCTTATCGAACATATCCAAAACCTCGTACATTCTTACATCTGCCACAGAGGCGCAGAGACACAGAGAAAAGCAGGAGACACAAACAAAACAGTCTTTACATCGGATGAACAAGATGAAAGGGATAAAACCTTAAAAAACCGGTTACGGGCAAAAGCTTAAAGATTTTATCCTGTTTATCCTGCTCATCCCTGTAAAATTTGTTTTGTTTTGACGTTCTCCGTGTCTCTGTGTCTCTGCGGCAGAATATATTGTTTTACACAACCAGACGGTCGTCAGCATACCCGGCGTTCACTTCCAGCGCCTCGTTCATGGAACGGATGGCCACTTCAAGCTGCTGGTCGTCCGGTTCGCGGGTGGTCAGGCGTTGCAGGGCCAACCCGGGGGCAATGATCATCTTCACCAGCGGATGGCCGTCGTTCTTGGCGCTCCACTTGAGGAACTCGTAGGAAATGCCGGCAATAAGCGGCAACAGCACGACACGCGAGCCCGCCTTGACGTAAAAAGGCCAGGGTTTGGGGATCAGCGAGAACACGGCAATGCTCACCAGCATGACGATCAGGAGAAAACTGGTGCCGCAGCGGGGATGCAGCCGGCTGTAACGGCGGACATTCTCCACGCTCAGTTCTTCACCCGACTCAAAGGCAAAAATCGATTTGTGTTCGGCGCCGTGATACTGGAAGACTCTCTGGATATCGCTCATACGGGAGATGCCCCAGATGTAGAGCAGAAAGATTATCACCCGGATCACCCCGTCCACCATGTTGAAGATGATATTGTTGCCGCCGATAAGCGGCGTCATCAGTTTCGTCAGATACAGGGGCAACAGAAAAAACAGGCAGATGCCGAAGCCGAAAGCGACCGTCATGGTGCCGGCCATGGCCCACGAGGAAAGCTCTCCTTTTCCCTTGTCCTTCTCCCCTTCTTTTTCCTCCTCGGTCATGGCCTCGTTGGCCGAGAAGTTAAGCGCCTTGACGCCCAGGATCAGCGAGGAGAACAGGGCGACAGCACCGCGCACGATCGGAAGCTTGACCACCGGATAACGTTCGGAGAGCGGGACGACCAACTCCCGCTTGACCACTATCTCCCCATCGGGGCGACGCACGGCAATTGCCACGGAACGTGGTGCACGCATCATAACGCCTTCAATAACCGCCTGGCCGCCTACATTGATCTTTTCCATAACGCCTTTCTTTGCCCGTATCCCGTTATGCCAGCGTTGCGAAGAATTCCCGCACCTCGGCAGTCCGGCCGCAGCAGAACTCCCCTTCCGGACAGGGACCCCCCACGCAGCCCGGTCCCGCTTCGCGGAAAACGACCGGGGCGACTTTTTTCACCAGCCTGAGCATTTCAATGCTCATTTCGCGTATCTCCCACTGGGCCCGCTGGCAGCAGCGCAGAGCAAAAAAATGCAGCAGCTCACGGGCATTCATGGTCATGATGATCTTGGTTTCGGTAGCATTGGGCAGGATATAGCGGGCATCCTCGGGGGGGATGCCCATCTCCACCAACTGGGCGTACGCCTTGTGCACCGTCTCGGACATGAAAGCGAAGATATGCCGGGCATCAGCATTCTCGGCAATGCTGTCCGGCATGATAGAGGTAAATTCATCCTTGTGGGACACATAGCGCTGGGACTGCTGGGAGAAGGAAGCAATGCGGTGTCGCACCAGTTGATGGGTGGTGACCCGCGATATCCCTTCCATGCCGAAGGTGAAGGAGATATGTTCCAGCACCGAATAATGGCCGAGCGCCATGATCTTGTTCAGGAACTTTTCGATGTCCGAGGCTTCCAGCCTGTTCCGCAACTCGCCGATGGACGAGGGAGAATAGCAGAGCCGGGCTGCCAGTGCCACGGTCAGTTCGGGATTGGGGGTATGCTCAATAAGTGTCACGTTCATGATATCCCGCCGTTGTGGAGAGTAAAGTCACCTATGCGTCCCGTGCGGCTGGTTCGTACTCGCGCCTTCCGCCGCTGATCCCACGGGACCCTGGATACAAAAAAGGGGATTTGCCTGACGACAATATCCCCTCAATGCATTGAGCCGAAGGCAGACTAAATTTGACCGTAACGTTTCTTGAACCGCTCGACGCGACCGGCGGTATCCACCAGTTTCTGCTTGCCGGTGAAGAAGGGGTGGCATGCAGAACAGATTTCGGTGTTGATCTCTTTGTTGGTGGAGCGGGTCAGGAACGTGTTGCCGCACAGGCATTTCACAGTCACCTCGGAATACATTGGGTGGATACCTTCTTTCATCTTCTCTTCCTCCTCAAAAAAATGCTTCTCAGTCTCGGTATAAAATATGAATTGATGTCTTTTCCAGGCCCGGTCGCAAATTATTATCGTAATGATTCGGATTCATTTTTGCAACACTTTTTTGTTTGTCCCAGGATACCGGCTATTTACTCATGGAGTCCAGAAAATCCTGATTGCTCTTGGTCTCGGAAAGCTTGTCCAACAGGAACTCCATACTGTCCACCACGTTCATGGGGTGCAGGACCTTGCGCAGTATCCACGTGCGGTGGAGCGAGTTCTTCTCAATCAGCAACTCCTCCTTGCGGGTACCGGACTTGTTGATGTCGATGGCCGGGAACGTGCGTTTCTCCACCAGCTTGCGGTCCAGGTGCAGTTCCATGTTGCCGGTGCCCTTGAATTCTTCGAAAATAACCTCGTCCATTTTGCTGCCGGTATCCACCAGCGCCGTGGCAATGATGGTGAGAGAACCCCCTTCCTCGATATTGCGGGCCGCGCCGAAGAAACGTTTGGGCTTGTGCAGCGCATTGGAATCGACGCCGCCGGACAGGATCTTGCCGGAGGGAGGAATGACCGTGTTGTAGGCCCGGGCAAGACGGGTGATGGAATCCAGCAGGATGACCACGTCCCGTTTGTGCTCCACCAGGCGCTTGGCCTTCTCGATGACCATCTCGGCCACCTGGACATGGCGGGTCGCCGGTTCGTCGAAGGTCGAGGAAACCACCTCTCCCCTGACCGAGCGCTGCATGTCCGTCACCTCCTCCGGGCGTTCGTCTATCAGAAGGACAATCAGGTAGACCTCGGGATGGTTGGTGGCGATGGAGTTGGCGATATTCTGGATCAGCATGGTCTTGCCGGTGCGGGGCGGCGCCACGATCAGGCCGCGCTGTCCCTTGCCGATGGGGGCCACCAGTTCAACCACCCGCATGGGGAGGTTGTCGCCGGTTGTCTCCAGCTTGAGCTTTTCCTGGGGATAGAGCGGCGTGAGATTGTCGAACAGGATCTTGTCCCGCGCAACCTCAGGGGATTCGAAGTTTACCGATTCCACCTTGAGCAGGGCAAAATAGCGTTCCCCCTCCTTGGGCGGGCGGATCTGGCCGGAAACCGTGTCGCCGGTGCGCAGGTTGAAGCGCCGGATCTGGCTGGGAGAAACATAGATATCGTCAGGACCCGGCAGGTAGTTGTAATCCGTGGCGCGCAGAAAACCGAAACCGTCCTGCAGGGTTTCAAGCACCCCTTCGCCAAAAATCATGCCGTTTTGCTCGGTCTGGGCATTGAGAATGGCAAAGATCAGATCCTGCTTGCGCAGACTGGAAGCGCCCTCAATATTGAGATCACGGGCAATGGCGTTGAGTTCGTTGATTTTTTTGCCTTTAAGTTCCTGTAAATTCATCGGTTCTCCTGCGTGTGACGCGACACGTTCGTGCAGCAATGGAGTAGATTAGGGCTATGGGTACCGGGAGTTTTCACTATGCAAATCCGCAGAGTGCTTATTCAAAAATTGGCCTCAGAAACGACGTTGGAAAGGACATGACTGGGCAGGAAACTTCCTAGAAAAAATATATTATTTATTTAAAATTGGGTAATAGTTAAGGGTACACTCGGAGATTCACGAAAATTTTCAAGTAAACGGGATTTGTCATCTATGGGGTCGAGTC
>Ga0187771_10001654_pt1 | contig 15088 bp, 10 predicted proteins | sample 0116_SJ02_MP15_1_FD_133139 | JGI IMG/M metagenome (GOLD analysis project Ga0187771, IMG submission 133139) | Tropical peat soil microbial communities from peatlands in Department of Meta, Colombia - 0116_SJ02_MP15_10_MG | ecosystem: Environmental > Terrestrial > Soil > Wetlands > Peat | place...
ATTCGCTCGGCTGCTTCAAGTGTCTCAATGACCCCTTCGGGCGATTGTCCCCACAGCAGGACTTCGTCGCCGACCGCAACGGGATCGGTTCCCACGTTTACCATAACGCAGTCCATTGTGACCGTGCCGACAATCGGATATCGTCTGCCTCTGATGAGGACTTCTCCGTTGTTAGTAAACCTGCGGCTCAGACCGTCCGCATATCCAACCGGAAGTACCGCGATCCTGGTCTGTCCCGGCGTTATCCACCGCCTGCCGTAACTGACCGGATGCCCCCCGGGCATTTCCCGCACATGAGCGACGTGTGTTTTCAAGGACATGACCTGCCTTGGCAGGATGCTCCTGGAAGTCTCTTTTGACGGGTAATGTCCGTATATGAGGATTCCCGGCCGGACAGCGTCGAAATAGCTCTGTGGAAGGTCCAGGATCGCGCCGCTTGCAGCCATGTGTATGATTTGCGGCCTTTTGGCAAGCCTGGGGAGCAGGCAAAGCACTTCCTTAAACTTTGAAAGCTGAAGAATGGCATAGGCCTTGTCATTTTCGTCGGCTGTCGAGAAGTGGGAGTAAAGTCCCTCCCATATGCAAGCCCTCGATCTCGCCAGCCGGTCGAACAAGTCTGCCGCTTTGTCCAAAAGAAGCCCCACTCTTCCCATTCCTGAATCGAGTTTGAGATGCACCAAAGCGGGCGGCGCCCCGGAGCGGTCGCAGGCCCTTTCAACCCAATCCAGGTCTTCCTCCCCAAAAATGCTTACGGTCAGGCCGGCTTTGAGCGCCTGCTCAATATTATCCGGAAAGAGCCGGCCAAGGATAAGGATACGCTGGGAAATGCCGCTTTCTCTGAGTTCCATCGCCTCATCGAACCGGGCGACCGCAAACATGGAACACCCTTCCCGGGCAAGCCTTCCGGCCACAGGGACCGCGCCATGCCCGTAGGCATCCGCCTTGATTACCGGGATCACCCCTGACGGCCCAACCCTTTGGCGAATGCATCCGAAATTATGGGCAAGGTTATCAAGGTTTATTTCCGCATAAGTCTCTAATCTCATAAAATCTCCAAAGACTCAGACAGGATTGAGCCGATTACAGGACAGTCCTGTTAAGCCTGTCCAGGCCTTTTGGTGGTCTTATCCTTGTCTTTTCACTCAGCTAATCCTGTCCAAGGTTTTTGTATTTTATCCTTTTTTCTCGATCCTGTAAATCCCCGGACCGGGTCCGGGGCAAGCTTTGTTAATCCCGTCAAAGGTTGGAGCTAGCTCGGCGCACCGTTTCAGATGGATTTTTTGCGCGCCGGCCTGTTATAGTATCGCTACCTGTTCAATTGGAATCAGTTATACGCAGCGAGGATAATATTTGCGTATCACACCACTTACACGCAGAAGGTAAGCAGATGAAAAAACTCTGGATTCCGGCTTTGATCCCCCCTCAAATGCACTGCCGGGACCGCCGGAATGATGAGGCGGGGGACTGGATTCCGGCTTGCTCCGGAATGACGGAATCAAAGCCATTGCGCAATTATTTGTGACGCTGCGTATAGAAGGAGCTTGGATGCGCATCATCGAAACTGTAGCCGAGATGCAGCGGCTGGCGGATACCTGGCGCGCTGATGGAGAACGCATTGCCTTGGTCCCGACGATGGGCGCTCTCCACGAGGGCCACCTCAGCCTGTTGCGGACCGCCCGGAAACTGGGCACAAAGACCGTGATCAGCATCTTTGTGAACCCGACTCAATTTGCGCCCACTGAGGATTTCGCCAGCTATCCTCGAGACCTTGAGCGGGACACAGACCTGTCGACATCGGCAGGCGCCGACGCCGGATTCGTCCCGCAAGCGGGCGAGATGTATCCCGATGGGTTCCAGACATATGTGAACGTCACCAAGGTGACCGTGAACCTCTGCGGCGCCAGCAGGCCGGTTTTCTTTCGCGGCGTAGCTACGGTCGTGTCCAAATTGTTCCACGCCGTAAAGCCGCACATCGCCGTATTCGGGGAAAAGGACTTCCAGCAGCTCGTGACTATAAGGCGCATGGTCAAAGATATGAATATGGACATCGACATCATCGGTCACCCCATTGTCCGGGAAAAAGACGGTCTTGCCATGAGCAGCCGAAATTCATACCTCAAAGACGAGGAGCGGCCTGTCGCCCTGCGGCTGAACCGCTCCCTGAAAGAAGCGCAGAGGCTGGTCGATTCCGGGGAAAGGAACACCGAGGCCATTTTGAAGGCCGTCAACGATCTGCTCACGACAGGCGGCGGCGCCAAGGTGGATTATGCCAGGCTCTGTGACCCCGACACTATCGAGGACGTGGAAGTCATAACCGGGCCGACACTGCTCGCCCTGGCCGTCTGGGTGGGAAAGACGCGCCTTATAGATAACCGTGTTCTTGCGGTCGGAAGTTAGATTTCTTTTAAGCTTTCGACCTGACCTGTGATCCGTGAAGCGCCTGCAGTCGGAAGTTAGATTTCTTTTAACCTTTCGACCCTGGTAGTTTTGCTTACCTGGGCAAGCCACGCTTTCCAGACGGCTGCCTGTTTCTGCCTGAGTATCCTGGTGGATATTTCGGCCTTTTCCTCGTCGGAAGGAGGGGCGGCAGGTTTTTTTTCCTGGAACTGGCAGACCATAAACCTGTTTCCAAGTTCGAGCGGCGAATCCGGAAACGGCTTGGAGTCGCTCAGGCTGAAGATGGCGTTGAGAGCGGCGCCCCGAAGCAGCTTCAAATCCTTATCGGGTTCCTGCCTCGAGAAGAGTTCGCTATGCCGCAGGCTGAGGTTCCGGGCTTTGGCAACATCGGCGAGGCTGTTTTTCTCCTCGGCCTGGGCCAGGATCTCCGCAGCTCGTTTCTGCGCGAGGTCCTTTGCACGGTCCGCGCGGAAATCGGCCGTGACTTGATCTTTTGCGTTTTCGAACGGAATCGGTTGAGACCTCTTTATCGATTTGACCTGGGCGACCACGAAGCCGCTTGGAAGTTCGAGCATTTCACTCACATCGTCCTGGCCCAACTGAAAGAGCTTTGTCCTGACAGCGGCGGGGAACGGACCGGGATCGGGCTGATTTTCCGACATCGTTATCCAGACAGGGCCGGAAACAGTCATCTTCATTTCCTGGGCGGCCATGGCAATGTCCTTTCTGGCATAGGCCAGGTCACGGAGGTTTCGGGCCTGTTTAAAGGCCAGATCCTGGGCGCCCCGGGATTTGATTTCCTTGTCGATTTCACCTTTGACTTCCTCGATGGGAGCGGTTCTCGCCTCCTTTATTTCCTCCAGCCTGATTATATGAAACCCATACGAGGTTCGCACCAGATCGCTCATCTCCCCCGGCTTCATGGCAAAAGCAGCCTTTGAAAAGGCCGGGTCCATCTGCTTGGAGGAGAAAAAGCCCAGTTCACCGCCTTTTTTTGCACTGGCTTCGTCCTGAGAGTACTTCTTCGCCAGTTCGCCAAAGTCCGCCCCTTTCCTTGCCGACTCCAGGATTTTGCCGGCTTGCGCCCTGACCTTTTCCACTTCGGCTTCAGGCGCATCGGGTTTTATGCGAAAAAGGACATGCCGCGCGCGCACCTGTTTGTCGCGCGTAAACCGGCCGGGGTCGTCCTCGTAGTAGCTCCTGACTTCGTCCTCAGTGGGGTGTATCTCCTTCTCCAACTCTTCCCTGTTCAGCAGCACATAGGCAATTTCGCGCCGCTCCGGTTCCATGTACCGGCCCTGGTTATCCTGGCGCCAGGTCTTCAGGGCCGGCTCTTCCACGATCACACTTCCCTCGAAGGACCCGGGGTCGAACTCCACGTATGCAACCCTTATCCGATCGCGGTTCAAGCGGTGTTCGGTCAGGATTTCATCTTCGGTGACAAGAGCGCGGCCCATTACGAAAGACTGAACTTTCTGGGTGGTAATGTCTTCAGCGATTTGGTGCTCGAACACATCGGGGGTCATGCGCATCTGCCGCAGCACGCCTTCGTAGCGCCTCGGGTCGAATTTCCCCTCGGTTTGAAAGGCCGGTATCGCAAGAATCCTGCGCTGGATTTCGTCCGTTGTCGCAATGAGACCCAGGTCCCTGGCGCCTCGAAGAATCAGATAGTGCTGGATGAGCGTCTGGAGCGCCTGCTCTTTGAGGTTCATAGAGCGGGCGAGTTCGTCGGGCACCGCTCCGCCGAACTGCTTTCGCATGGCCTCCACCATATTACTGTAGGCCGATTGGTACTCAGCGGTGCTTATATAGTGGTCTCCCACCCTGGCAATGTCATATTCATGGCGGGTCTGGTAGAGGTATCCGCCCCAGCCGATGAAAACAATTATCACAAGCCACAGGAGGACTTTTATGCCCCATGACCTGGAGTGTTTCCTGACAAAATCGAGCATCGGCATTCCTTGAGTTTTAAGTCCCGCCAAGCGCGGGATCAGTTTTTAGTCCCGCCAAGCGCGGGAATCCCATTCACTCACTGAGGCGCTCACCTTAGTTTTTTCCGTTCACCGATCCGCCGGGCCCTTTCCCATCCACCCGCTCCGGCATTCACATCAGGTTTTCGGGGCTGAGTGCCCCTGCGGGCCACCAGAATGTAAAGAACGGCGCCAAGACAAGGCAAAGTGGCAACCATCGCAAACCAGAACACTTTGGACCTTGGGCTGGAAAAGCGCCGTTTCGGCAAGTCCACGATCGCCCAGAGGGTGGGGATTATCGGGATGATGAGTATAGTTATAACGACCAGCAAATTCAACGTGTTAAAGGGCATCCAGCAAAACCCCCTGCGGGGGAAGGCAAAAGTAAAAAGTAAAAAGGCAAAAGTTAAAGGGCAAAAGGCAAAAGGCCGAAGGAAGGCAGATTTTTGCTTTTTGCTTCTTTGCCGGGATTTATAAACTTTCGTGACCAGGGCCGCAAGCCCGAAATGCCGAGTTCCGCGAACGGTGAAGGGTGAAGGGTGAACAGCGAACGGTGCGAGGCCTGCGCGAAGCAAACCGCAGAATGTAGAATGTAGAACCGCAGAGGTGCTCCAATCCACCTGGACGCGGATCGAGGAGCGGAGAGGAGTGGATCGACGGGGAGAGGTTCTCGCTGCATTCGCTGTTAATACAGGGAAATTCACGCTTCCAGTTCCCCAACAAGTTGATTTCGTTAGTCTTTTCGGCATTTATTTTCCCAAATAACAGCGCATAACAGCGGGCGGGCGAAGTAAAAAGTAAAAAGGCAAAAGGTAAAAGTAAAAAGAGTTAAGCAGGCAAACATAACGTAGCCTTTGAGCAGGAAAGGCACGCAGGGCACATGAATATCGAATGTCGGATGCCGGGCGCCGGCCGTGGGACCCCGCTGTGGACCCTGGAAATCCGACACCCGATATCCGACAACCGTCAGCGGCTGTTTTACAGGTTTTGCCGAGCGTGTGCCTGTAAATACAGGCCGAATTCAGGCAGCGCGGAGCGAGCGAGCGTTGTTGTTCCAGACCAGCGCTTCGCGGGAGCGCCAGTTTCCTGCTATAACAGACGACGGAAGTCGGATGTCGGAAAACGGAGAAAAACATCCCACGGGCCGCAAGATCGTGTCAACTTTCTTTTGACGCTTGCTGTAGTAACGTTTACAGTTTTCAAAGAGCCTTTGTTTACTCTCACCGCGCAACCCGCCGCCCCAAAAGGCGCCAGCCCCGGAGAAGCTTCCCTAAATGCAGTGAAGAGTCAAAAGACAAATGCTTCAATTCGGGCCACGGATGGACGCACAGAGCCGTGGGGCCGGTAATTCGTCACAATCGGGCAATATTATAGACTGGATTGATTTGGGTCTGTCAAACGGCAACCAGAAGCGGCAATAGAAGCGGCAATAGAAACGGCAACCAGAAGCGGCAAAAAGCAGCGCGCCTTCAGCGCGGGCGAAAGGTGAAGGGTGAGGGGTAAGGGGTGAGCCAGGACAGGACACGGTTCATCCCCACGCCTGTGGGGAACACAACTCCGATGGCAGCGATGCTTATAGCGGGACCGGTTCATCCCCACGCCTGTGGGGAACACGCCTCTTGACGGGCGGTGTAGGTGGCAATCTACGGTTCATCCCCACGCCTGTGGGGAACACGCCTCTTGACGGGCGGTGTAGGTGGCAATCTACGGTTCATCCCCACGCCTGTGGGGAACACTGCTCAGCCTCGTTGAACTCGGCATCGAATACCGGTTCATCCCCACGCCTGTGGGGAACACCATAATGGGCTATTTTAATTATATCCCGCAACCGGTTCATCCCCACGCCTGTGGGGAACACGCTTCGCGGGACTGCGGCTCATTAGCTCGCGTCGGTTCATCCCCACGCCTGTGGGGAACACTCGAGGACCTGGTTGGCCACTTCGCTCGCCACCGGTTCATCCCCACGCCTGTGGGGAACACATCTCCTCCCAGATGCGTATCGCCAAAAATTTCGGTTCATCCCCACGCCTGTGGGGAACACGGCCAGAAAATCTCGCGCGGCTCCCTGCCCGTCGGTTCATCCCCACGCCTGTGGGGAACACGTATCAGGCGGGGCAGCGGGAGATTTCATCTGCGGTTCATCCCCACGCCTGTGGGGAACACGTCGTTGGGTTCGATCGCCTGCGCGACGTTTACGGTTCATCCCCACGCCTGTGGGGAACACGGAGCCGACGAGGAAGTCGGGGGTCCGGGATGCGGTTCATCCCCACGCCTGTGGGGAACACGCTGCAAGCGCTTCCATCGCATCGGCGGAATCCGGTTCATCCCCACGCCTGTGGGGAACACTCATTATTGGCGGATATTGGCGGCTTTTCGCCCGGTTCATCCCCACGCCTGTGGGGAACAGATTATCCCAAAGAAGATCAAAAAGACCTTCAGCGGTTCATCCCCACGCCTGTGGGGAACACTTCGCAATAATCCAGGATTTCCTGAAAGCGGCCGGTTCATCCCCACGCCTGTGGGGAACACGCAAGGTCCTAAACCTTCGCAAGCAGGAAGTCCGGTTCATCCCCACGCCTGTGGGGAACACACCGGGCAATACCGGGGTAGGTGACGAGAGTTCGGTTCATCCCCACGCCTGTGGGGAACACAGCTGAGTTTTTGTATTGAGGGGATTGGATGAGGGTTCATCCCCACGCCTGTGGGGAACACGGGCGTGCCCCTGACGCTCACGGGCGATGCGTCGGTTCATCCCCACGCCTGTGGGGAACACCGGTTTATGTATTTCACGGTTACGAGGTGTTCCGGTTCATCCCCACGCCTGTGGGGAACACACGTCTTGCCCTTCCCGATTGCGGGTCTTGGTCGGTTCATCCCCACGCCTGTGGGGAACACTTTAGGGTACGTGACCCAGGGCGTGTCTTGACCCGGTTCATCCCCACGCCTGTGGGGAACACAAGAGCGGGCCGAATGTGGTGTCGTTGATCGACGGTTCATCCCCACGCCTGTGGGGAACACGACCCTCGGCTCATCATGAATGCGCCTACGACCGGTTCATCCCCACGCCTGTGGGGAACACCCTATGGCCCCAATGGAGAAAAGTTCATGACCGGTTCATCCCCACGCCTGTGGGGAACACTCGGCAACGAGAATTTTAACTGTTTGCATACCCGGTTCATCCCCACGCCTGTGGGGAACACCGGCAAATCTCCCCCTTCACTGCGGCCGTAAACGGTTCATCCCCACGCCTGTGGGGAACACGCAGTTGGCCGAAGTTCCACCGGCTCAACCGCCGGTTCATCCCCACGCCTGTGGGGAACACATCTCCTCCCAGATGCGTATCGCCAAATATTTCGGTTCATCCCCACGCCTGTGGGGAACACTGGTCGATTTCATCCTGTACGATCTTTACACCCGGTTCATCCCCACGCCTGTGGGGAACACCTTTGTACCCAACATCAATTATCACCGTAAACCGGTTCATCCCCACGCCTGTGGGGAACACTTCTCCCGGCTGTGTTTATGAAAGCAAAGAGGCGGTTCATCCCCACGCCTGTGGGGAACACAACGTCTCGTCAGTACGGAGGCGTGGATCAACCGGTTCATCCCCACGCCTGTGGGGAACACCTGACCATTGGGCCATTCTCCACAATAGGCGCCGGTTCATCCCCACGCCTGTGGGGAACACGAGTACCACGAAAGCCGCCGATTGGTCTGACCCGGTTCATCCCCACGCCTGTGGGGAACACAGCAGCGGTGGCCTCGCGGTAGACCTGGGCCGCGGTTCATCCCCACGCCTGTGGGGAACACCCAAGCTGAGTCGTCGAATTACGAAGTAACGCCGGTTCATCCCCACGCCTGTGGGGAACACGGGAGAAGGCGGGAGACTTTTGCTGCCGCGAGCGGTTCATCCCCACGCCTGTGGGGAACACCACAGCGGGTATGACTGTAGCGACGTTCTGGACGGTTCATCCCCACGCCTGTGGGGAACACAACATGTTCTGCGACGTAGGGGTGTTTTGAACCGGTTCATCCCCACGCCTGTGGGGAACACGTTTATCGACGGAAAGCCGATACTGGAATCCTCGGTTCATCCCCACGCCTGTGGGGAACACCGGAACTCACTAATCCTCTTATGGTCATCATACGGTTCATCCCCACGCCTGTGGGGAACACAGAATCAGCGATATTAGGTAGTAAAAATACCTCGGTTCATCCCCACGCCTGTGGGGAACACTCCAGGGTGCGCCTATTTATGGACAATAATCTCGGTTCATCCCCACGCCTGTGGGGAACACGTTTTACGAACCGAAATGGGCAAAATGTTTCCCGGTTCATCCCCACGCCTGTGGGGAACACGGTAGGAATCCAAAGCGAGCCGAGCAGCCATACGGTTCATCCCCACGCCTGTGGGGAACACGTTTTCATTGATAATGCAGAAAGCACAACAACCGGTTCATCCCCACGCCTGTGGGGAACACACCACAATAGCCGATGCGCTCGCTTGGTTACTCGGTTCATCCCCACGCCTGTGGGGAACACCGATTTTGTTGAGATCGTGAAGGAAATAGTATCGGTTCATCCCCACGCCTGTGGGGAACACCCAAATTGGCGGAAATTGATCTGCCTAGAAACCGGTTCATCCCCACGCCTGTGGGGAACACTGTCCCTCCTCCTCATGGCGCTTCGCCGTCGACGGTTCATCCCCACGCCTGTGGGGAACACGATCTCTGGGTCACGCTCGCCCGGCAAATGGACGGTTCATCCCCACGCCTGTGGGGAACACACCTACTACGGTGGATTTAACGGAGCATTATCCGGTTCATCCCCACGCCTGTGGGGAACACTAGCCTTCATGAATTAAAACAACTGCTGTCCCCGGTTCATCCCCACGCCTGTGGGGAACACGTGCGGCGTTAGCGGCGCAAAGGCTTGCTCACCGGTTCATCCCCACGCCTGTGGGGAACACCCAGGAGTAAGATTGTGCGTTTTCGCTATCTGCGGTTCATCCCCACGCCTGTGGGGAACACTTCGAGGGTGGCGGGCATGACGGGGCCCCCACCGGTTCATCCCCACGCCTGTGGGGAACACGTTAAGAAAAGGTCTTGATTTGCTTGTAACTACGGTTCATCCCCACGCCTGTGGGGAACACAAAGACTTGAAAAACGTGCAACATATAGCAGTCGGTTCATCCCCACGCCTGTGGGGAACACGAACCAGCATTTCTCTTTTGTATGTCCGCCTTCGGTTCATCCCCACGCCTGTGGGGAACACGGATGAATCGTAATCCTGGAAATCAACTGGAACGGTTCATCCCCACGCCTGTGGGGAACACAGAAGAAGTCGTGGTCGAGGCTGACCAAGTAGCGGTTCATCCCCACGCCTGTGGGGAACACCCAATGGCTTCTTTCAAAATCCGGTCGATCTTTCGGTTCATCCCCACGCCTGTGGGGAACACATCTGCGGTCTGCTCGAGTAATCGGTAGACTGCGGTTCATCCCCACGCCTGTGGGGAACACGGTTACTGTTGTGGGTCAGGACGGACATTGGACGGTTCATCCCCACGCCTGTGGGGAACACTAGCGTCCCATCCGGCTTCAAAACCCTTCGGACGGTTCATCCCCACGCCTGTGGGGAACACTTCGGGCTGGTTCTCGTCCCGGCGATATAGTGCGGTTCATCCCCACGCCTGTGGGGAACACCGATACTCTCGACAATCCGAGGCATGGGGAGCCGGTTCATCCCCACGCCTGTGGGGAACACCGGGTCGCAGCCGTTGTCCGTATTAACCGGATCGGTTCATCCCCACGCCTGTGGGGAACACGGTCGCGCTTGGCTTCCACGAGGCCAGTCTTACGGTTCATCCCCACGCCTGTGGGGAACACTCATCAAGGGGATGACCAAAAGCCCAGCAGGTCGGTTCATCCCCACGCCTGTGGGGAACACTCCACGGCAAACGCCGCCAGCGCTTCGAGAGTCGGTTCATCCCCACGCCTGTGGGGAACACAAGGATGTCGGAATCATAAAGGACTTCCTTCTCGGTTCATCCCCACGCCTGTGGGGAACACTTTGGAATTATAGTTTAGGGGCTATAAGCTATCGGTTCATCCCCACGCCTGTGGGGAACACTCCCATTTCGCGCATGGCATCTTGATAAATTGCGGTTCATCCCCACGCCTGTGGGGAACACGTCTCCGGCGTACTGCAAACGTGAAGTGATTGCGGTTCATCCCCACGCCTGTGGGGAACACTGCAAGACCATGCTTTTTGCGCGTTTCAGCATCGGTTCATCCCCACGCCTGTGGGGAACACGCCTGTGATACAATTTGCAACGCTTCATCCGTCGGTTCATCCCCACGCCTGTGGGGAACACATGCACGATTAAAGGCAATACTATTGTTGATGCGGTTCATCCCCACGCCTGTGGGGAACACGACAGAGAAAAAAGCAGCAAAAGTTAAAGAGCCGGTTCATCCCCACGCCTGTGGGGAACACCGAACCGGCTCCTAAAAAATTTGGATCAATTACGGTTCATCCCCACGCCTGTGGGGAACACAACTTCAAAATTGCTTATGTCGGCGGTGAGAACGGTTCATCCCCACGCCTGTGGGGAACACTCCGTTCACGTTCATCGTGCAAAGCGCAAGCCAGCGGTTCATCCCCACGCCTGTGGGGAACACTTCTGCCAGCATGGCTGCGAATGGTACCTCACCGGTTCATCCCCACGCCTGTGGGGAACACCTCTACGCGGCCCTTCCGCGCCACCCTATTTCCGGTTCATCCCCACGCCTGTGGGGAACACACTTCCCAGAACCGCCCGGAATCCCAAGATGTTTCGGGACGATCGAGTTGTACCGGATAAGTTATTGATCTCGGAGGGTATTTTTGTCGCCATGATATGCTCTTCCCGGGCCTCCTTGTGTTTCTTGTATGTTATCGGAATCACAGGGCTTAAATGAGACCAGCTTGAGTCCCTCCATTTCGATTGGAATTCGTCTGTTCGCACCCAATGTAACAAAGTCGAAACCCGATTCAGTATTTGTGCTCCAGACCAAGACAGCGTTTCCTGCCTCAGGTCCTTTTTCCACCTGATTCCAGATCATGTCGCGGATGCGCTTGGAATAATCGCCGACATAGACTCCGGCGCGAACCTCCAAAAGCCATAAGGCCAGTCGTCCCCTAAGCCGTGGAGGCGCGTTCTCAACCACGATGACCAGCATCTCCGATTCGCTCCTTGTTCGGGATAGCGGGCGCCACCGATTCTGGAGGTGCTTCGGGTTTAGAGATGCCTCCGGCAGCCAGTACCTCCTCGATTGTCGGAATTATCCTTTCAAGCAGTCGGGACTGACGAAATGAATCGCGGCATCCGAGTCTCACATCGCGTTCAGGATTGCCTGATTTCCTTGCAGCGACCCTAAATGCCACCGGCACAACTGTTTCAAACTTGAAGATGTCAGCGATGTCATAGACAAAGGACTGGGGCTTTCCCGTATGAATAAATCCGATGGCCGGGGCATAACCAGCAGCCAAGACAGCAGCCTCGGTGATGCCGTACAGGCAAGCTGTGGCCGACGAAAGGCATCTATTGGGCAGATCGCCGCTTCCCCATTGCGTATGGTCATATTTGCGGGTGCTCCAGGGGACACCATACTGTCTCGCCAGGAGTTCATACATCTTGCGAACGCGGACCCCCTCGATGCCGCGCAACTGTTCGACACTTCGCCGCTCAGGGGGCTCCTCCTGGAACCGCAGTGAGTACATTTTCCTCACAACTTTCAGTCGAGCCGAGTCGTCCAGAGCGAGCTTCGCCTGGTAAAGAAGGTGGTCTGCCCGAGCTCCACCAGGCTGCCCCGCAGCGTAGAGCCTCACTCCTGCCTCACCTACCCAGACGAGGAGGCACCCAACCCTGGAGGCGAGTGTCGCCGCCGCGTGCGAAACCCGCGTCCCCGGCTCCAACATTAGACACGCCACACCTCCGACAGGTATGTGCGTGCGGACACCGTTCTTGTCAACCAAAACGAAGGCACCGTCGAGCACGTCGAGTTGGCCCATTTCTACAAACAATACGGAAACCCTGTCCTTTATGGGGATGGGCTTTAGAGGTGGAAGAATTTGCTCGGACACGAATTCCCCCATTTGGCCAAAGATTAGATGGGACTGCCGAGCGTCAGATACGCTCTTTTCCCCACAGCGTAAGCACTCTTCTTGGCGAAAATAACCTTCTCTCTGTTGCAAATGACACCGGCGTATCGGGGATGGAATCGCGGCCCTCAGTAAATTCTTCCGCATCCTCTTGTCGGGTGAACGATTCGAGCGGCTCATCGCCGATCAAGATAAGCAAAGCGTCTTTCCTGTTCTCTGTTAACCCTGCCAGAACTGGCGCGGATGGGATGCAAGTCTTACGTCCCAACCAGACGCCCCATCTCGGGTTGGCAAGGGCGACGGCGATTTCACCAAGCAGAATTTTGTCGCCCTCAACCAAAACGCCGAAAGCCGCATCGGCGAGGTAGTACCGCCGGGTCAGCACGCAATCGCTGTTGATAGCACCGCTTGCCCGTCTTGTATGTTGCACAGTGTGGAAATCCTCAAGCCTTCTGACAGGAAGCTCCTTTTTCGCCGCGTTGCGAGGGATCGCGATTGCGGTCATCCGTAAAGCTTCAAAGGAGGCAAGAAACTTCTCCTCCATTTGGCTACCACGAGGCCAGCCGAGCGCGGCGCAACATATACCGGCAATTGCGCTTTTTGTGGGAATCAAGCCGGTATTGCGTCGATTATACTGGCTGTCGAAGCCCCATGATTGAAGGGGACCTTCTAGACGAAGGACCAAGTACCATTTATCAGATGACATGACTCACCATCCCGTCTAGAAAGGTTTGTAAATTCATGTCTGGAATCTCCTGTCTGAGTTGAGCCGTTATCCCCCAGGTTTTTTCAAGTCTCGAATACTCCGACTTAAGTAGTTCGATAGACTTGGAGACATAACCCTGCGACGAGCGGACTGGAGTCTCGAAAGCGTTTACCAGTTGGATGGGATGGCCCCTTTCCCGCACGACGCCCAATACGTATACGGGGAGCGTATTGCCGTTCATGGTGTTTTTGCGTGCGCCGGGGATGGCCATAATCGTGGCTTTCAAGAAGGTATGCACCACCTTGCGCCGTTCTTCGTGTGTCATTGTCCCCAAATGCTCCTCATCCGCTAGCATGTCAAGATTTAGGGCGGCGAACCGATAGTAGGTTGCCGAGTTGAATTCCAGGGTGCTCGTCATGCCAGCACCTGATTCCCCTCTGGGTTGCAGGTCATCGACCGCTGAAAAAAAGTCGATCTCGTTGTCCACCTTGTGAGTGGACAGAGCATGCGAAAACATTGATGCTGCTTCGACAGTCAATGAGTGATCGTTTGCGACCATCCTGCCAAATAACGCTATGTCGGCAGCATCTTTTGGAAGGCCCTTCACTTTGCCTTTTTCACCTTTGAATGCTTTTTCTATTGGATTCTTGAGGATTTTGGCCACAAGCCCCTCAAACTGACTGGCCGACAGCTTTTTGTCATCCTTTTTCTTCTTGGACGATTCTTTCGAACTGGTGTCATTATCTTGGTTTCCATCGTCGTCCGCCAGCTTTTCTCTGTCAACTGAACGAAACGCTCCTACCAGTTTCTTTTTGTCTTCGTCTGAGAGGGAGAAAAGCAGTTTTGCGAGGATTTCATATTCTAAAGGGGAAAGAAACATGAGGGTCTTAACTCTGGCTTCATGCTTCGGATCAAGTTTCGCGAGATAGTGCCCGGCACAAAGCGCTAATGCATTTGCCGTCTCCTCAGCCTCTGCGAGCTTTCTCAGCTCCGAGGAGATCTTAGCAGCAAATAACCTACTCCGTTCGGCTCTGAACTGCCCCTCATTGTCGAATTGCTTTCGCGCCATCTCGCGAATCGCCCGCTTCCATGATTGGCTTGATACTCGCGCCCGCTGGACACCGCCGAAAATCGCCGTTTTGGGTGAGTTAAGATCATCCCTGTTGAGGCAGGCGACGGGAACCGATTGAATGATGTGGACCTCAAGATGTCTCATTATGTCCTCCTTAAACATTTCTACCTGGTCAAGTTGATCGGCGCAAGCAACAGTAACCCGAATCCGAAGCTCTTCGCACCGCCGATGCCGTAGTGATAGCTTTGGATGAATCTTTCCTGGCCTGTGACTTCCAGAATACCCCGGAATTGCACCCCGCCGTGATAACCTGAGTGATCTTTCTTGCGAAAATGACTTTCCACCATGGGGCTGATTTCAAGAGGCTTTTGTTCAACAATCCGGAATCCTCCTGGCACGTCCAAACCTGTTTCTTTATCCCTGCATCTCACTTTACCTTTGCGGATAATCCATTCGCGGAGTTCGTCCGGTTTGACCAGAGGGATGCGTTTGCCGCTCTTTCGCTTCCCATCGGGCCGAAGCAATGTTTCGCCATTTGGGCCCCGTTGGACAATAGTCCTTACAGGGTTAGCGCGTAGGTCAAAGACATAGAATCGGTGAGAGAGGAAAGAGGGCGCAATCTCTCTGACGGCAAAACCGCCTTGCTGACACCATAGCGGTTTTTGAGGCTTTTTCCGGGCGAGAATCCAGAGCCTGAACATCCCTTCCAGCTGGTCGATTCGGGTAAGGAAATCCCGCGGCGCATCGGGCGCATTAGGGAAGCACTCCCAAAGCCGTTTGTGCCACCCGTAACTGTCGGAA
>Ga0187771_10001655_pt1 | contig 15088 bp, 9 predicted proteins | sample 0116_SJ02_MP15_1_FD_133139 | JGI IMG/M metagenome (GOLD analysis project Ga0187771, IMG submission 133139) | Tropical peat soil microbial communities from peatlands in Department of Meta, Colombia - 0116_SJ02_MP15_10_MG | ecosystem: Environmental > Terrestrial > Soil > Wetlands > Peat | place...
AACCTGATGCTGCGGCGGCAGCCGTGATACATGTCGTCGCAGGAAAAACGGCGGCTTCCCCGAAAATTTCCGGAGGTGAAGATGTCCGGCAGCAGCCCTCAAGGAGGAGTGATACGGCAAGTTGTGAGTCTGCCGGTAATCGTCGCGGCGCTCGGCTATTTCATTGATATCTACGACCTGGTGCTGTTCAGCATCGTCAGGGTGCCGAGTCTGAAGGGGCTAGGCCTGGCGGGGCAGGAACTGATCGACAAGGGGGTTTTCCTGCTCAACATGCAGATGGCGGGCATGCTGATCGGCGGGATTCTTTGGGGGATTCTGGGCGATCGCAAGGGGCGGCTGAAGATAATGTTCGGCTCCATCTTTCTCTATTCCCTCGCCAACTTGGCCAACGGCATGGTGACCTCGGTGGGGGCCTACGCGCTCCTCCGATTTATCGCCGGCGTGGGCCTGGCCGGGGAACTGGGCGCGGGCATCACACTGGTGAGCGAAGTGCTGCACCGCTCCATCCGGGGCTACGGCACCATGGTTGTCGCCTCGGTCGGCGTTTCCGGAGCGATCCTGGCCAATTTTGTCGCCAAGGCGTTCGACTGGCGCATGTCTTTCATCGCCGGCGGCGTCCTGGGGCTGTTGCTTTTGCTGATGCGGGTCTCCGTAGCCGAGTCGGGCATGTTCAGCGGGATGGAGTCGGTTGAGGTCGCGCGGGGCAATTTCCTCGCCCTGTTTACCTCGCGGGACCGCTTCGGCCGTTTCGCCCATTCGATCCTGATCGGGCTCCCCTCTTGGTTCGTGGTGGGGGTGCCGATCACCTTTTCGCCGGAATTTGCCAAGGTACTCGGCGTCCAGGGGCCGATCAGCGCCGGCAATGCCGTCATGTACTGCTACCTCGGCCTGGTGGCCGGCGACCTTGCCAGCGGCCTTCTGAGCCAACTGCTGCAAAGCCGTAAAAAGGTGGTGCTGATCTTCCTCATCATCAGCGTTTTGGCTGTGGCGGCCTATTTCTGCGCCGCAGGGGTCAGTACGGGGGTGTTTTACGGCATCTGCGGCTTGCTCGGCTTCGGCATCGGCTACTGGGCCATCTTCGTTACCGTGGCCGCGGAGCAGTTCGGCACCAATTTACGGGCCACGGTGGCCACCTCCGTTCCCAATTTCGTCCGCGGCATGACCATTCCGATCACCATGCTCTTCCAGTTGACCCGCAAGTATCTGGGGATCGAGACCGGCGCCCTCCTGGTCGGCGTGTTCTGTCTCGTCATAGCCCTCATCTCACTGTCGCGACTGAAGGAAACGTTCCACAAGGATCTGGATTATTTCGAAGAGTTCATCTGAGAAGGGGGTTGGTAAGCCGCCCGCGTGGCTGGGATTTTTTCTATCCGACAATTTTCAAATAATGCAAACCTTGTGTTTGCCCTTTGAATGCGCCCTGGTTGGCAAAAAGATCAAGCGGCAATCGGCAGTTTGACCGTAAAGGTGGTTCCTTTGCCTTGTTCGCTTTCCACCAGGAGATCACCGTTATGCTTCTTTATGATATCATAACTGATTGAAAGCCCTAATCCGGTCCCTTTGCCGACCGGTTTGGTGGTGAAAAACGGTTCGAAGATGCGTTTCAGGGTCTCGGCGGAGATGCCGCAACCGGTGTCGGAAACCGCTACGCAGACCGTATTCTCCTCCTGCCAGGTTCGTATTTTGATGGTGCCCTGGCCCTCTATGGCATGAGCCGCATTGACCAGGAGATTCATGAAGACCTGGTTGATCTGCTGGGGATAGCAGAGCACCGGCGGTATATCGCCGTACTCCTTGTCCAGAGTCGCCACGTACTTGATTTCGTTCCAGGCGATGTTGATGGTGCTGTCCAGACATTCGTTGATATCCACCTGTTTGTGCTCGCTCTCATCGACGCGGGAGAAGCTTTTCAGATCCTGCACGATCTTGCGCACCCGCTGGGCGCCGTCCTGGGACTCGGCGATCAACTGGGGTATGTCTTCGAGGATGTAATTTATCTTGAGCCGTTTGCGCTGTTCGGTCACTCCTGCGGGATCAGCGTTATCCTCGCCGCCGGCGAGCGCAGTGGAAAGGATGGTGATAAACTCGTTGATCCGTTCCTGGTACTTGCCCAGTGTGGCCAGGTTGCTGGAGATGAAACCCATGGGGTTGTTGATCTCGTGGGCCACCCCGGCTGCGAGTTGCCCGATGGAAGCAAGCTTCTCCTGCTGGAACACCTTCAACTGGGTTTGCTGAAGTTCGTCATAAGCTTTTTGAAGTTCTTCATTTATTTTGAAAAGTTCGGTCGTCTCATGGATGGTAACGACAACACCGCGGATCATGTCCGACCCGACATGTTTAAGAGTGTTGGATAACAGCTCAAAATGCCGCTGGCCGTTATCAAAGAGCAAATGCCCGCTATTTCCGTCGAAGCCGGACATATCCATTCCGATCCGGTTGAGCAGTTCCGTACATTCCGCACCGACAATCTGTTCGTATGAAAGTGAGGCAAAAGTGCTGACAGCACGGTTGCATCGCCGTATGATACCCCACTCGTCGCATATCAGCACCATCTCCGAAAGGCTGTCCATGGTGTCTTCCCATTCGAGCCGGCCGCGTTCGACTTTGTCAAACAGTTCACTCAGCTCGGAATGCTTGGCCTCCAGTGCCCTCGTGCTGTCCGCCAGGGCTTGTTCGGACAGCTTGCGGGCGGTGATGTCCTCCTTGAATCCCAGATAGTGGGTGATGCGGCCGTTCTTGTCCGTAAGCGGCGAGATGGAGGTCTGTTCCCAGAACAGTTCGCCGTTTTTCTTGCGATTGTGAAATTCACCCTGCCACGTCTTTCCGGCCGCAATGGTTTCCCACAGTTCGGCATACAATTCGTCCGACGTCTCACCCGACTTGAGGATACGCGGGCTCCGGCCGATGGCCTCCTCGCGGCTGAAGCCGGTCAGTTGGCAGAACTGTGGGTTTACGTACTCAATGGTCCCGGCGGTATCGGTTATGATGATGCTGACCGGGCTCTGTTCCACGGCTTGCGACAGCCGGCGGACCTCTTCCTCCATGGCGTGGCGTTCGGAGATGTCGATGAAGGTCCCCACCAGGCCGGCGGCATTGCCGTTTTTGTCGTAGAAAGGCGCCTTGGTCACGATAACCTTATGTTCATGTCCGGCCGCATGCGCCAATGCTGATTCGTACGTTTGCTGCGCGGCCAGGCGCAGGCACTCGCGATCCATCCGTTCGTGTTCGGCAGCGAGATCAGTGGGATTCAGTTCATGGGTTGACTTGCCGAGGATATCATTTTTGGAGCGCCCGTAGAACGCCTCGTAGGCGCGGTTGCAGCCGATATGGCGCCCCTGGAGATCCTTGTAATACACCGGGTTGGGAATGGCGTCGATGATCTCCTGCAGGAACCGGTACTGGTCGTTGAGCTTTTCTTCAGTTTGTTTGAGATCAGTGAGATCTTCCAGAGTCTCCACCACGCCGATCACTTCGCCGCTGCCGCTCCGGATAGGTGATGCCTGGAAGAACAGATAATGGCGGCCGGTAGCTTCAAAGGCATACCATCCTTCCCCCTGGAAGGCTTTTTCGACGAGATTCGACGGACGAAATTTGTCGTAGAGCCCGGGAAGCGTTTCTTCGGCGTTGTCCAGCACGACATCAGCCAAGGTTGGACGTTTATCTTTATAGAACGGCTCCCACTGCCGGTTGCTTCCCTTCATGTCGATGGCGGCAAAGCCGGTCAGATTTTCGAGGGCATTATTCCAATAAATGATCCGATGGTCTTTGCCCAGGACAAAGATCGGCGCGGCCGAGTTCATCACAAGGCTCTCCACAAAGGCCATCTCCTCGTCCAATTGATGTTGCTGTTCATCGAGTTCGGTAATCATGGCATTGAAAACGCGTGCCAGCGTACCGATCTCGTCGTGGGAGTCGGTGCGGAACATCCGGTCGTCACCCTGTTTGGCGCCGATGGCGCCGACATGCCCGGTCAGTTGGACGAGCGGCTTGGTCACGCGCTGCACGACTTGGGCGAGGACAAGCATCGAGACGATGCCGGCGCCCAGGACGATCAGCAGGAAGTTGCGGACAGCGGTGTCAATGGGTTGATAGACTTCGGAGAGCGGATAGTTGGAGCCCAGTATCCAGGGCGCGCATCGGAGCCGTTTGAAGGAACTCAGGCCCGCCAGACCGCCTGAAGTGACGTTCTCCACCGTCCCTTCGAAACCGTTCAGGGCGCGATCCAGTCCGGGATCGACACCCGGCTTGATCTGTGCGTACGCCATGCTTTTGTCGGGGGTCACAACCACGTCGCGGTGTTTGTCCACTAGATAGAGGTAACCGCTTTTTCCGATATGGATATTCGCCAGCACGCTGAGAAAGCTGCCGGACCGGAGCCTGTGCCTGCCTGCGAGCATGGCGGCCTGCCTGCCCCTTTTGTCCAGTATGGGCACCGTAAAGTCGATTACCGGTTCACCGGATAACGAACTCTTGTGCGGTGAAGAGATGAACGGCTTCCTGCCGGCCAGGGCCTCCTGAAAATACTCGTATCCTTTTGGAATGAAGGTCCCGATCTCTTTGGGCCAAAGGGGATATCCGGCCATGATCCGCCCGGCCGGGTTGATGAGCATCATCCCGTCATCGAAAAAGGCCTGCTGTTCTTTCTCCCCGCTGAGCAGCAACTGTAGCCTGTGGGGGTTAGTGAGCGTCGCAGCGTCGATGGAAGCGGCGAAACGTTTCTGTTGCCTTTGGATCAGGGAAAGCCTGTCGTCCAACTGCGCGGCCAGGCCGTTGACCAGGATGGTCTGTTGCGCAGAGATGGCTTTTTTCAGCTCTTCACGGGAATAACGGCACGCAAGGGCCGCGATACAGCACAGCACTACCATCCCCAACAGGATGAAGGTCATGGATATCTTGGTCTTGATGTTCGGTCGTAATGGCATAGAGCGTACCATGGATATTGGTAATTTCCCTAAGTAAAAGAACTCGTTGGGAGACTGAACGCGTGTGCCCGGAATCCGGCCAATGGGAGTCTGTTAAGTGGGACGGCGGGAGGTGTTCTCCCCGATCCTGTAGATCCGTATCTGGTTTGTCGTGTTGCGGGCGGCAATGGGCGCGCCCATGGTCATCACCACCATGTCTCCCCGGCTGAACCCATAGTTGAGAAGGATTTCCCCGGCTTCTGCCACGACCTCGTCCGTGGTGCTCATCATCGGCATGGTCAGGGCGTTGATCCCCCAATAAAGGGACAGTTTCCTCCGTACCCCCTCATCGGGAGTAATGGCTATGATCGGGGCTGCCGGCCGGCATCCTGCTATGAGCGCCGCCATGTGGCCGCTGGCGGTCAGGGTGACTATCGCCTTGGCGTTGAGGGACTCAATCGCCTCGGAAGCGGCGCGGGCAATGGCAATATCGACCTCCTGGCCTTCGGGGTTGAGGTGACGGGAATCCCGCAGCGTGGACCGTTCTATGGTCAGGGCTATCTTGGCCATGGTGGTGACGGTTTCCAGGGGATAATTCCCCACGGCCGTTTCGCCGGACAGCATGACGGCATCGGTGCCGTCGAGAATGGCGTTGGCCACATCCGAAGCTTCGGCGCGTGTCGGGCGGTTGTTTTCAGTCATGGATTCCAGCATCTGGGTCGCCGTGATGACCGGTTTGCCTGCCTTATTGCAGGCGCTGATCATCCGTTTTTGAATAAGGGGGAGCTGTTCGGGCTCCATCTCCACGCCAAGGTCGCCCCGGGCCACCATGAGGGCGTCTGCCACTGCAATGATCTCGTCAAGGTTTTCCACGGCCTCGGGTTTTTCAATTTTTGCAATGACCGGAATTTCGCTGTTCAACCGGGCAAGTTCTATTTTGATGTTCAATATGTCGTTCGGGGTGCGGACAAAGGAAAGCGCAACCCAGTCGATGCCTATTCCGGTGCAGAATCGGAGATCTTCCAGGTCTTTGCCGGTAAGGGAGGGAGCAGAGACATTTACCTGGGGAAGGTTTATGCCCTTGCTGTTTTTGAGGTTGCCCCCCTTGACCACAAGGCAGCGAACCTTGTCTGCGGTCGTCGCTATCACACGCAGTTCCATATGGCCGTCGTCCAGCAGGATTCTCGATCCGGGCCGCACATCTCCAACAAGTTTGTCGTACACGGTTGGAATGACTTCCGGGTCCGTCTGAATCTCGCCGACGGCAATGGCAACTTCGCTCCCGTCAATCAGGGGCATGGAACCATTCAGCATTTTCCCGGTCCGAATCTTCGGCCCTTGCAGGTCGGCAATGACCCCGACGGGGATCTTGCACGCCTCGGATGCTTCCCTGATCATCTGAAGGGCGCTCAGCTTCTCTTCATGGGTACCATGGGAGAAGTTCAGCCGGAACAGATTGACCCCTGCGGCAATCAGTTTTTCCGCCATCCCCGGCACTGCGCACGATGGTCCCCAGGTGGCTACGATCTTGGTCCGCTTCATTTCCGTCATGATGTCATCCCTGCCAGGCAGATTATTTTCCGTTTATTGACCTTAGATATCACTTGACCCGGTTTTTGTAAATTGTTTCCATCCGGAAACTCCGGATAAGAAACTATTTATTTCCACCTGATTAGAACGAATCTCCCGCTACTGTCATTCCGGCAGGCTTTAAGCCGGAATCCAGATTTTAAACTGATTGAAATGACATGGATCCCCGATGGAACCATTCGGGGATGACATCTTATAACGGGAGATCAATACTAATCAGGTATTTCCATGGTTTTCAATCCTTGAAGTCGAGTCGATATTGGTGATATCCTTCAAGCGGGTTGATCCCAAGGCAATTTGATAAGATTGATCAAAGGAGCATATCATGTTCAAACAGGTAGTAGCGATCCTCGTCTGTCTCGCCACCGCAAGCTTTGCCGCTGAAACCGTCAAGACCGGGTCCGGCCTGGAATACACCTCTCTCCGGGAAGGCACCGGAGCTACGCCGGGGCCTGATGATACGGTGGTCGTCAATTACCGCGGCACCCTGCTGAATGGGCGCGAATTCGACAGTTCCTACCGGAGCGGAAGACCGGTGACGTTTCAGCTTAACCATGTCATCAAGTGTTGGACGGAAGGCTTGCAGTTGATGAAAGTCGGCGGCAAGGCGGAATTGTCGTGTCCTTCCAGCCTCGGCTATGGCGCGGAGGGGATCGTGGGCTCCATACCCCCCAATGCGCCGCTCATTTTTGAAGTGGAACTTCTCGGTATAAAATAAACCTGAGTCCGTGACGCGTCCATGCCGTTAGTCCGGAAACTCCGGATGAGAAATTATTTGCAGGACATAGTGTGGAGTTGACAAGACCCATGTTACGCGACAATCTGCGCCTGGAACATATTGTTGTTGCAAGGGACGGCCGCCATGGCCGTGTTGAGATATTGAAAGATATCAGTTTCAGCGCCTGTCCGGGACAATCGACCACGATCATCGGCCCGTCGGGCAGCGGTAAAAGTACCCTGATACGGCTTATCAACCGCCTCGACGAGCCGACATCAGGCAGAATCGTCCTGAACGGCGCCGACATTACGACCATCGATCCCCTTGTCCTGCGGCGCACGATAGCCATGGTGCTGCAAAAGCCGTTCATGTTCGAGGGGACGGTCCTTGAAAACCTGCAACGCCCTTTCGTCTATCGCAAAGAGAATCTCCCTGACGGCGCCAGCGATGCGGTGCAGAGAGTGCTCGACCTGGCCAGGCTTCCGTCGGCTCTGCTGGAACGGGATGCCCGCTCCCTGTCCGGCGGGGAACAGCAGCGGGTTAATCTGGCCCGGGCACTGATTGGCGGGCCTGAAGTGCTGTTGCTGGACGAACCGACCAGCGCGCTCGACCGTCCCACCGCGGACCATTTGGCGGCCACGCTCCGTGATATCTGCCGTTCGGCACAGGTGGCAATAATCATGGTTACCCATGATCTCCGCCTGGCTGAACATACTGCCGACCATGTGATCTACCTTGAGCAAGGCACGGTTGCGGAGGAAGGGGTTGCCGCCGAAGTGTTGAGGCAGCCGAAAACGGAGCAGTTCCGGCGTTTCCTGGCAGAGCCGGTGTGGCATTTAGCAGTTCCTGAAAAATCAAGGTTGTTCAAAAATAGCCAGATCGTCGCACCCACAGAAAGCCCCGAGGAGGCGTAGCAGCGCTACGCCGCACGAAGGGACTTGCGAGGACGGCGGCGAGATGACTGTTTTTCAACAACCTCTTAGAGGAACCGGAATGGAAACTAACCACGTCGTTCCCATGAGCCTGATGCAGCTTTCGTGTTCCTACGGCTTGATCCTGTTGGCCATAGCCTTGTCCCGTTTGCGCAGGATAGGGCAGGAGCAGCAGCTTCTCCGGGCCTCGGTGCGCATGGTGCTGCAATTGCTTGCAGTCGGCTATCTGCTGCACATCGTGTTTGCCGTGAACTCTCCCGTGCCGGTGATGTTGATGCTCCTGGCAATGGCCGGTTTCTCGCTCCAGGTGGCCGGCACCCGCATCAAGAGGCGCATGCCCCATTTCTACAGGGTGGTTGGCTCATCCATCATCATCGGCTGCGGCGGGGTGACATTCTATTTCTGTCTCCTGGTGGTCGGTTATACGCCCTGGTACGATCCGCGCTACCTGATTCCTCTGGCCGGCATGATTATCGGCAACGCCATGAACGGCGCCAGCCTGGCAGCCGAACGGCTTTCCTCGGAAATGCACGACCGCCGTGAAGAAATCGAAACTGCCATCTGCCTGGGGGCCAATGCCCGGCAGGCAGCCGATCCGGCAGTGCGTACCGCCTATACCGCTTCCCTGATCCCGACCATGAATACCATGGCTGCCACCGGTATTGTGGCCCTGCCGGGCATGATGACCGGGCAGATCCTCTCCGGCACGGAACCGGTTGTCGCCGTCAGGTACCAGATAGCCATCATGTGCGCAATCACGGGAGCCGTCGCGATTACCTCTTTTCTGATCCTTATGCAGGGGTACCGGAACTACTTTACGGCCGCCCACCAACTGAAACAATGATAGTGCCTGTTATAATGTTCTATGAAGGAGGTACAACCATGAATAAGGCCATTTGTTTCAGCGGTCACGGCGGGCCGGAGGTCCTCGAATGGGTGGACGTCCCCGTTCCGGAACCGGGCCCCGGTGAAGTCAGGATCTCGCATCGTGCGATAGGTGTGAACTTCGTGGATGTCTATCAGCGCAAGGGGATATACAAAGTCCCGCTGCCGGCTGTTGCCGGCAACGAAGGGGCCGGCGTGGTTGAAGCGGTCGGCGAAGGAGTAGAGTCGGTCAGGGTGGGGGACAGGGTGGCCTATGCCGGCCGCCAGGGCTCCTACTGCGAGGCTCGTGTGCTGCCTGCCGAGCGGCTGTGCAGACTGCCGGATGCAATAAGTTTCGAGCAGGCTGCCGGCATGATGCTCAAAGGGTTGACGGTCCAGTACCTGATTCGCCAGATCTATCGGGTTCAGCCCGGTGACACGGTCCTGTTCCACGCCGCGGCAGGAGGCGTCGGCCTCATAGCCTGCCAGTGGCTCAAGGCATTGGGCGTCAGGGTTATCGGTACGGCAGGTTCTTCCGTGAAATGCCAGCTGGCGCTGCAACATGGCGCAGAATTCTGCCTCAACTACCGGATAGACGACATCGTTGAAAAGGTGCGGGAGATTACCGACGGGCATGGCGTCCCAGTCGTCTATGACTCGGTCGGCAAGGATACGTTCGAGACATCGCTGCAATGCCTTCGCCCACGGGGTTTGATGGTAAGCTTCGGCAATGCCTCAGGAGTCGTCCCGCCGGTGGATCTCACCATCTTGTCACAATTGGGGTCCCTGTATGTCACCCGGCCGACCCTGGCGACGTATACGGCGAATCCGGCGGATATGAGATCCATGGCTGCAGAGCTTTTCGACATGGTGGTATCCGGCAGGATCTCGATAGAGGTCCGGAACAGATACCAGCTCAAGGATGCCGCGGAAGCTCACCGGGATCTGGAGTCGCGCGCGACGACCGGTTCGATCATTCTGCTTCCGTAATGCGCTTACTGCGGCATTCAGCGTCATACATCCATGGCCTCAGATAAACATGCCGCCCGAGGCTTCGATGCGTTGGGCTGTCAGCCACCTGCAATCGTCGGACACCAGGGCGGCTATGACGTCGCCAATGTCGTCGGGAAGGCCGACCCGCCCCAGGGCGGTCTGGGACGCGATGAAGGCGTTGATCTGCCTGTCGTCGCGAACCCTGCCGCCGCCGAAATCGGTCTCGATTGCGCCCGGCGCAAGCACGTTTACCGCAATGCCGCGCGGTCCGAGTTCCTTGGCAAGATACCTGGTGAGAACTTCGATGGCGCCCTTCATGGAGGCGTAGGCTGCATAGCCCGGCAGGGCAAAACGGGCAAGGCCCGAGGAGATGTTGAGGATGCGTCCGCCATCGTTCAAAAGCGGCGCCAGGGCCTGGGTCAGGAAGAAGACGCTTTTGAAGTGCACATTCATCAAGGCGTCGAACTGCGCCTCCGTCACCTCTGCAAACGGGGCATGGATGCCCATGCCGGCATTATTTACCAAAATGTCGAATCGCTCTTTTCCCCAGGTGTGCAATGTTGAGCGGATCTCTTCGGCAAGCGCCGGGATAGCGGCGACAGAACCGGCGTCGAACCGGAGGGCGACCGCTTTTGCCCCCTTGGCCGTTGACTGGGCGATAACGGCAGCGGCAGCTGCCCTGTCCTGTTTGTAGGTAATGATCAGGTCCGTATCACGGCCGGCGAGCTTGATGGCGGCATTGGCGCCGAGACCGCGGCTGCCGCCGGTTATGATGGCTGTTTTTCTGCTCATGGTGATGTCCTTTCTCGATCCGTTTCAGGAAGGATCGCGCATGGTACTGGAAGCTGCCTCTTTCAACACGTGCTTCAGTTCTGAAAATCTGTACGGTTTTTGAATGAAACCAGCCAGTCCTTTTCCGGCAAAACGTTGCACAACGTCCATTTCACTATAACCGCTCGACATGATAACCCTGACGGCAGGGTTTAAAGCCTTCAGCTCACGGAAACATTGTTCACCATCCATGTGGGGCATGGTGAGATCAAGCAAGACCAGGGCAATGTCAGGAGTGGTCCTGAACAGTTCAATGGCCTCTTTCCCGTCCCAGGCCGTCACGACATCATACCCCAGCTCTCGTAACATCTTGCTGCTGGTCGCCTGTATGGATTCTTCATCGTCGACCAATAAAACCTTGCCGGCGCCCTGCCAATCATCGGTAATGGCAACAGTGCCCTGATTATGGACAGCATGTTCATTTGCCGGCAGCAGAATTTTGAAAGAGGTTCCCTTGCCTACTTCACTGTAGACCTTGATGGAACCTTTATGACCCCTGACGATCCCTTGGACTGCCGCCATGCCCAAGCCGCGGCCCGTAAACTTCGTGGTGAAAAACGGGTCGAATATTTTTGAGATCGTTTCGCCGTCCATACCGCAGCCGGTATCGGAAACCTCAAGGTAGACGTAGGTCCCAGCCATTATGTCGTTGTCCAGCCAGACATTCTTCAGATACGTGCTGTCGCACTCCATCCAGCCGGTATTTATGGCAATTATCCCGCTCCTGTCGCCGATTGCTTCGGATGCATTTATGACCAAATTCATTATGACCTGTCTCAGCTGGGTTGCATCTGCGCAAACCGATGGAAGGCTCTGTGCAGGATTGAATCGTATGATGGCCTTTTTCGATATGGAGACCTTCAGCATGTGAAGCATTTCTTCAAGCATACGATTCATATCGACGGATTCGATGACAAACATGCCCTTTCCGGAATAGGCAAGCATCTGTCTGGAAAGGTCGGCAGCTTTCATGGCTGCTTCTTCGATCGCATGAAGGTTTTCCGTTATTGGGGATTCGGGCGCAATTCTCATTAAGGCCAGGTCGCTGTTGCCGATAATAGACATGAGAATGTTGTTAAAGTCATGGGCAATGCCGCCTGCCAGCACGCCGAGACTCTCAAGTTTCTGGGTATGCAGGAGCTGTTTCTCCATTTCCAGCTTCTCGTGCTCTTGTTTCTTGCGCTCTGTCAGGTCACGGGCAATGGCAATTATGTACTCGGAATCACCAAAGATAATGTGATTCAGGCTCATCTCGACCGGATGGACGCTTCCATCCTTGGCCCGGTGGCTGGCCTCAAAGGTCATGTTATTACTGGACGACAGTTCATGCCAATGGTCTTCCCACGCCCCGGCGGGCATAAAAGGATCAATATCGCTAACGCACATTTGTGTAAGTTCGGCCGGTGTATAGCCAAGGCTTGCACAAGCAGCATTGTTCGCAAATATGAAGTGTGATGTCCTGTCGGTCAGGAAAATCTGGTCATTGGCGTTGTGCAACGCATATTGATAGAGTTCCAGTAATCGTTGTTTCTGCTTGCTTTCAGTGATGTCGCGATAAATGGAATGAATTACGGGCTTCCCTGCCATGGTTATGAGTTTGAGGTCAATCATGACATTGCGCAGTTCGCCGTTTTTTGTCCTGTGCAGGCTCTCAAAGGAGGCGCTGCCATGTTGCAGCACCTGGGCAACCCTTCTTTTGATCTGCTCGATATCTTCGAGAGCTTCAAAATCGACGACACCCAGCCGGGCAAATTCGGCAGGCTCATAGCCGAGATTTTTACAGGCCGCCGGGTTGAAATGTGCCACTTTCAGTGTTTTCGGATCAATGACAGCGACTCCAAAGGGGGTCTCATCGATTAACGTGCGAAAGCGTTCTTCGCTTTCCGCCAAATCGCGTTCCATTCTCTTTTGTTTCAGGTTGTTGCAGAGGAACTTCCCTAACAGGGCCGTCGAAACCGGATAGACGGTTACCACCGGAATGGCGAGGTTCCTCATAAAGGCCAGAAACAGGTTTTGGGGAAGCAAAAGCATGCAAAATATCATTGTGACATGAACGACAAAGCCGAAAATCAAAAGCTCGACGTAACTGAAATCCTTTTCATCTGATCGGCGTTGTTTAACGCGACTCCACAAAAGGCCTATGGAACCTGACAATACAATAGTGACGACTCCCGCATAAATCCCTCCGCCACCCATAGTGAACCGGTAAACCGAAGCAATTGCCATTGCCACGACTGTCGGTATCGTTCCGAAAAACAAGCCCGTTAACCCGATAAGTATCGTACGGGTATCAAAGATTACTCCATTTGCCCAATGGATGGGATTTGTCATGAGAACTACGGAAATGCATCCTATGATAATGCCTGAACCAATATCATAGAGAATTTGATTGGCCGGAGACTTTCGTCTGTTGAGGATGTCAAAGATAAACCCCATCACCAAAAGCAGTGCGACATTGTTCAGCAGTCCGGTAATTATGGAGTATTCCATGAGACTCCTTGGCAATCAGTTGGAAATAGCACACAATAGAGGCTCTTGCAAAAGTCAAAAAAGCTCCCCCTCCCGCCAAGGGAGGGGGAGTTCGTGGGTAAGACGTTTTGCAAGAGCCTCAACAGTATCTCCGATAACGCCAATTTCGGCAAGTTGTATTGGACAGTACGTAACAGGATGATTTCGCATCACTGAGACGTCGGTATGGTCGCCTGCCGGTATCTCAGTTTCACTTCAATTGTAAGGTTATTTGCCTTTTCCGGCGCTGTCACACCGTAAAAGACATCCTTGTATCCCCTGGGGGGATGGTGTCATGCCGCGAGAAGGCCGTCGCCACCCATGGGTCAACGGCAAAATGACCGTGTGATTCTCGTGAAAATGTATCCTTTTCTCGCTAAAATGGGTTCTCGGTAACATCAGGCAAGATCAAACCGGTCCAGGTTCATGACCTTGTCCCATGCCGCTGCAAAGTCAAGCAGAAACTTCTCCCGGGAATCCTCGCACCCATAGACTTCGGCGATGGCCCGAAGCTGGGCGTTGGAGCCGAAGATCAGGTCGACACGGGTGGCGGTCCATTTCAGTTCGCCGTTGTTACGGTCGCGCCCCTCATAAATATCTTTGTCTTCCGCGGTCGGCCGCCATTGTGTACCCATATCCAGCAGATTCACAAAGAAATCATTGGTGAGCGCCCCTGGCCGGTTGGTGAAGACGCCATGGCCGGACTGTTGGAAGGTGGCGCCCAGAACGCGCAGGCCACCGATAAGGACCGTCATCTCGGGAGCGGTCAACGTCAGCAGTTGCGCCTTGTCGATCAGCAGTTCCTCGGCGGGAACAGCGAATTTTGCCTTCTGGTAGTTGCGGAAGCCGTCCGCTTTCGGCTCAAGAACGTCGAAGGAAGCCGCATCGGTTTGCTCCTGCGCGGCGTCCGTGCGTCCCGGGGTGAATGGAACCGTCAGCGTGTGGCCGGCATCCCTGGCGGCCTGCTCGATGGCTGCGCACCCGCCCAGCACAATCAGGTCGGCAAGCGACACCCGCTTCCCGTTCGACTGCGCGTTGTTGAACTCCTTCCGGACCCCTTCGAGGATTTGCAGAACTGCCTGCAACCGGGCCGGCTGGTTGACGTCCCAATCCTTTTGCGGGGCGAGACGAATGCGTGCCCCGTTTGCCCCGCCCCGTTTGTCCGAGCCGCGGAACGTGGACGCCGAAGCCCAGGCGGTTTCGACCAACTGGGATACGGGCAATCCCGTTGCCAGGATCTTCACCTTGAGGCCGGCAATGTCATTGGCATCAATCAAGGCATGGGTAACCGGAGGGACCGGATCCTGCCAGATCAGATCTTCGACCGGGACCTCCGGGCCGAGATAGCGGGAGCGTGGCCCCATGTCGCGGTGGGTCAGTTTGAACCATGCGCGGGCAAAGGCGTCTGCAAATTCCCCGGGGTTCTGCAGGTACCTCCTCGCAATCGGCTCATAGACCGGATCGAAGCGTAGCGAGAGGTCTGCCGTGGTCATCATGGGTCTGCGCTTCTTTGAGGGATCGTGGGCGTCAACCACCAGGTCCTCCTCGTCCACATCCTTGGCCAGCCATTGATTTGCCCCTGCCGGGCTTTTGACCAGTTCCCACTCGTATTTGAACAGCACCTTCAAATAGCCCATGTCCCAGGTAGTCGGTTTCGGTTTCCAGGCCCCCTCGATGCCGCTGCTGATCGTATCGCCTCCCTTGCCGCTGCGGAAGCTGCTGAGCCAGCCGAGCCCCTGCGCTTCGATGGG
>Ga0187771_10001656_pt1 | contig 15085 bp, 10 predicted proteins | sample 0116_SJ02_MP15_1_FD_133139 | JGI IMG/M metagenome (GOLD analysis project Ga0187771, IMG submission 133139) | Tropical peat soil microbial communities from peatlands in Department of Meta, Colombia - 0116_SJ02_MP15_10_MG | ecosystem: Environmental > Terrestrial > Soil > Wetlands > Peat | place...
ATGTGGGCTCTGGGAGTAACACCCTGATGGGCGTGTACAGCACTGCCATAGCTACCATGTCCATGCTCTCCTTGACCGGCATAGTAATGTCGATAGACTCCTTCGGACCCATCACCGACAACGCGAACGGAATTGTCGAGATGGCTGGACTCGACGAGTCGGTCCGCACGGTGACTGACGAGCTCGACGCCGTGGGGAACACGACGAAGGCAACGACCAAGGCATTCGCCGTAATGTCCGCCGCTCTCGCAGCGGTATCGATCTTCATGGCGTTCCAGAACGAGGTGACCAACATCATCACCAGTCCGTCGCACACGAACCTGCTCCAGACCTATGCCAAGGACCTGATCACCGTGAACGGGATCACGACCCTCAACTTCTCGCTTTCGAACCCTGTGCTCGTGGTGGGGCTGTTCATAGGGGGTCTTCTCCCGTTCTTCTTCTCGAGCTTCCTCATCGGCGCAGTGCAGAGGGCCGCCTTCAAGATGGTCCTGGAGGTCCGCAGGCAGTTCAAGGAGATCCCCGGCATAATGGAAGGGACGGCCAAGCCCGACTATGCGAGGTGCGTCGACATCAGCACCCAGGCGGCCATACGTGAACTCGTGGCGCCTGCGTCCCTGGCAGTAGTCACCCCGCTCGTCGTGGGTTTCCTTTTAGGGCCGATTGCGCTCGGCGGCCTCCTGATAGGGAGCGTGGTGTCCGGCGTATTCATGGCCTACCTCATGACCAACAGCGGGGCTGCATGGGACAACGCGAAGAAGTGGATCGAGACTGGGCAGCTCGGCGGGAAGAGGTCTCCGGCTCACCAGGCGGCTGTCATGGGGGACACCGTGGGCGACCCGTTCAAGGACACGGCGGGCCCCGCGATCAACTCGCTGATTAAGGTCCTGAACACGATTTCCATCGTGTTCATCTCAGCCATAGTCCTCTACGCGCTTTTCGTCTAGGAAGCAGTAGCTTAGACAGGTGGGGAGGGGATTCGAACCCCTGTTAATACGCTCCCTGGCGAAGTCCACTGCAGGCGTACGCGTAACCGCTCCGCCACCCCACCGCAAGCCGGCCTGATTTGAGAACGTAATTAACGATTATATTCGCGACTCTGCGGATTTCGGACTTCCGGCCGGAAACCCCTTTGACCCTATCAAAGCTTATAACCAGACATTAGTGCGGGCGCGAACAGTCCGGCCTAATGCTTTCGGGTATGTTATCGGTCCCTCCCACCACTGCCACCTATGACTTCCTTGTCAGCTGGTATCTGGTGTCTGCCATAATCGCAGGCGGGTTCGTCATCGGGCTCATCCTGTTGTTCTCGGTCAAGTACAGAGCTAGGGAAGGAGCCCCGCCTCCCAGGAAAGGGCCGGAGAGCGTCTGGATAGCCGTGGCTGTTGTCGTGATAATGGCCCTGGCTCTGGGGGCCGCAGGGTACCAGACCTTCGCGAGCAGCAGCAACATTCAGATCCCTAACACCCCCAACTCGGTCACCATCAGGGTCACAGGGTTCCAGTGGGGGTGGAACTTCACCTACCCCGACGGGCGCTTCGACGTGGGTAACCTGACCGTCCCTGCCGGCAGGGACGTGATCCTGAACATAACAAGCAGGGACGTCTATCACACCTTCGGCATCTCGATGCTGGCAGTCAAGGAGGACGCCATCCCGGGCAAGGTCAACCAGCTCTGGTTCGAGGTCCCGAGCCCCGCGGTCTACATCGACGCTGTCCGCTGCTTCCAACTCTGCGGGGTCGGGCACTCCTTCATGATGGCGAACCTGACTGTGGTAACTGAGCAGGCCTGGACAGCGTTCATGGGCACGCCGTGATCTGCATGGGCGCCACAGCTTGGGTCCGACGCTGGATCACCACCACCAACCACAGAGACATAGGCCTGCTCTACCTGTTCACTTCGCTCTACTTCGGTATGGCGGGCGGCGCCCTGTCGCTCCTCATAAGGACCCAGCTCTCGATCCCGAACAACACCCTTCTGAGCGCCGTCTACTACGACCAGGCAGTCACCATGCATGGCCTCATCATGGTGTTCTGGTTCATGTCCCCACTTGCGGTCGCCTTCTTCAACTACGTCGTCCCCCTCCAGATCGGGGCAGACGACCTGGCCTTCCCGAGGCTGAACGCCCTCAGCTATTGGCTGTACTTGAGCGGAGGGCTGCTCGCTGTGTCGAGCTTCTTCGTCCCCGGAGGCGCGGCCGAGTCAGGGTGGACGACCTACCAGCCCCTCTCGTCCGCAACCTTCCAGCCTGGGCCCGGCCCGACGCTGACGTACATCGGGCTCCTCCTTCTCGCTGTATCTGTGACGCTCGGCAGCGTCAACATCATCACCACCATCCTGTGGATGCGGGGGAAAGGGATGGGCTTCTCCAAGATCCCCATGTTCACCTGGTTCGCGCTCTTCACGACGGTGGCGATGCTCTACGCGTTCCCGACCCTGATAGCCGCCTTCGTCCTGAACGTGTCTGACAGGGTGCTGGGGACTGTGTTCTTCACCAGCCCAGCCGTGCTGAGTGTCCCTGGCATCGACCCTTCGGTCCTCTGGGACGACCTCTTCTGGTTCTTCGGACACCCCGAGGTGTACATAGTCCTCCTGCCCGCCTTCGGGGTTATCGCCAATGTGCTCCCGTCGTTCACAGGCAGGCCAATCGCAGGAAGGAACTGGATCATTGTAGCGACCGCCCTGGTGGTCCTCCCTCTCAGTTTCGGCGTATGGATGCACCACATGTTCCTTACCGGCATCCCGCTTTCTCTGCAGGACGTCTTCGACGCATCGACCGAAGCCATATCGATCCCCTTCGGCGTCATAATAATTGCGTTCACCCTGTCGCTAGTAAGAGGCAGGATTCAGTTCAAGACCCCGTTCCTGTTTGTCCTCGGCGCCGTCGTCCTCTTCATAATCGGGGGGCTGATGGGCGTGTTCCTTTCTTCTCCCGTGCTCGACAGGGAGTTCTACGGGTCGTACTTCGTCGTGTCCCACTTCCACTATGTGATGGTGGGGGCGACCATCTTCGGTCTCCTGGCTGGAATCTACTACTGGCTCCCGCTGATGACCAAGAGGATGTACAGTGAGAGAATCGGGAGAATACACTTCGTTGTCTCGTTCATCGGCTTCAACGTCCTCTACGCGCCGCTGGCATTCCTTTCAGACATGCCCCGAAGGGTGTTCACCTACCCGAACACGGGGAACCTCCCCCTCTTCAACGAAATCGCCTCCGTAGGGGCGTTTGTCTTCGTCTTTGCCCAGCTGTTCCTTGCCTACAACCTGCTCCACACCTGGTTCAGGGGGCCGAGGGTCGGGCCAAACCCCTGGGGCTCGAGCGACTTGGAGTGGTCCTCCGGCGCGGCAGGATTGAGCCCTGCCGTTGAGACCGAGGCGCCCCCACCCGGAGGGTGGATCGGACAGCTCGTCACCTCGCCGCCTGCCCAGGCGGCTCCCGCTGCTCATGCTTCCGGGGCCACGGGTGGCCACAGCGGCCACACCAGCACAAGGCCGTTCACAATTGGAGTCGGCGCCCTTCTTTTCTTCCTCGGGGCTCCATTCTATCCTTCTGCGGCTGGCATCGGCCTTATGGTGGTTGGCGCCCTGGTCTCCCTTTACTCGTTCTTCTCTTGGGGCCGGGATGATCTGCGCGAGAAGTTCTCCGTGCGCGACCAGGGGGAAGAGAGGTGGCCGTTCGGCGCGCTCCCGAAGGTGAAGCTCGGGATGTGGATATTCCTGTCGTCCGAAGTGATCCTCTTCGGGACCTTCATAAGCGCCTACATCTTCATCCAGGAGGCTGTCGCCGGCTTCCCGCTGGGGACGGCAATCCACGATGTCCCTCTGGGAACCTTCAACACACTCATTCTGGTCAGCAGCGGATTCACCATGGCCATGGCGGTCCTTTCAATCAGAAAAGGGGACCAGAGGGCCCTCCTCGGATGGATGTTGGCGACCTTCCTCCTCGGCACCACCTTCCTGGGCATCAAGATCTCAGAGTGGACCAACCTGGCGGCCGGAGGGTTCACGCTCACTGCCTCCAGCCCCCTGAACCAACTGGCTGCGAGCGCCTACTACTTCCTCGTGGGGCTCCACGGCGCCCACGTTGCGGCCGGACTCATAGTCATGGTGTTCCTCATGAAGAAAACATTGTCCGGCGCCTACACGAAGGACAACCACGGAGCCATAGAGAACTTCGCCCTCTACTGGGCGTTCGTCGACCTAGTGTGGTGCTTCCTCTTCCCGCTGTTCTACCTGCTATGAGGTGTTGATGCTTGAAGTCATCCATCCTCGTCGGCGTCTGGCTCTACACAGTGGTCGCGGTGCTGGCCGAAGTCTACGCGGCCTACGACGTCGCCAATGCCTTCATGTCCACGCTTGCCATAGTGGTCTTTGCCATCAGCCAGGCAGCGGCCGTCGTCTTGTTCTACATGAATCTGAAGGACGAGCCGGGCTCCCTCATCCTCACGGTGATAATCCCGCTCATGTTCATCTCTGGCCTTCTCATCACGGTGGTGGCATCCCTAGGATGAGCGTGCTCGAACCCGAGGAGGAGGAGTACTCGCCAAGGTGGCTGCTTCTCGGTCTGGTGGCAGTGGGGCTGCTGGTCCTGATCGGTGTTGCTGCCTTCCTCGCCGTCCCCCTCCAGCCGCCCCTCAACGGGGGCGCGGGTCCTGTGGCCGGGGGGTCGGTCGTGATGGCAGCGGGGCTCGGGATAAACCCGAAGCTGAACTTCGACCCCCCTGTGATCACGGTGATTATTGGCTCGAACAACACGGTGACATGGCACAACGAGGACACTGTCGTTCACACTGTCACTGCCACAGACGGCAGCTTCAACTCTGGCGACATCAAGGCGGGTGCGACCTGGAGCTACACATTCAGCACCCCTGGCAACTACAGCTACTACTGCATCTACCACTCGTGGATGAAGGGGACAGTCATTGTGCGATCTTAGGAGGGGCGTCGAAGAGTGAGTAAGGACGAGCCCAACGTCTTCCCCGGGAACTGGGACGTGGTCTCCGACACCCTGCTGCGGACCTACGAACTCTGGTTCCCCCAGAACTGGAGCCCGGTGGAGCTCCCCTGGGAAGAGTGCGATGCCAAGAACTTCAGCCCAGACGAAGCGGTGGCCCAGGCCTACTGGCTCTCCAAGCTGGCGCTCTTCGAAAAGTCAGGCATCGGGGCCTTCGGAGCCGCAGCGGTCCAGGCCGCCACCCATAACTTCGAGGACCCCACAAAGAAGTTCCTGTCTGCGGTGGCCTTCGACGAGTGCAGGCACGACGAGGTCTGCAGGAGGGCCTGCTCCAGGGTCTGCCCGAACTTCCCCTACAGGTTCAAGCCCAGGTCAGTTCTGGAGGAGAAGGCCCACGCGAACATAATGGCCCTCTACGACAACGGCGCCAGGTACTGGAGCGCCTTCAACCAGGCCTGGGGGAAGTACCCCCTCGAGCTGATCTTCTCCAGCTTCTTCTTCGCCGAAATCGGGGCGCAGCTGATCTTCAGGGAGGTGGGGGAGCGCTCGACCAACAAGGTGTACTCGAGCGCCTTCAGGAACATCACCAGGGACGAATCGCGCCATCTGACCGGGACCCTGGCGATGCTCGAGAGGCTGGCAGAGCGGATGTCGAAGGACGATAAGGCGCTGATCTCCCGCCAGCTGAAGCACGGCTTCATCTATCTCTCCCCTCTGCTCTTCAAGCCCATGAACGACTTCTGGAAGCTCCCCGACGACTTCTTCGAGTACGATCAGAAACTGGAGGAGCTCGCCGCCAAGTCCGGGCTGGGGGTCCCGAAGGTGGAGGACAGGGCCGAGGCGTGGATGAAGGCGATAAGCAGGCACAGGTCGAAGATCGAAGAGCTCGGCATCCCGGTCCCGGAGATCAAGGAGATAGGGCTCGCGGGGCTCGAGGTCAACGTCAAAAAGGGCGACGACATCATCGCCACCCCGCTCTAGCGCCTCCACTCCTTCGCCATCATCAGCAGCGGGACCATGAAGACAAGGGTCAGGGCCGCGTTCCAGAGCCAGGCCTGCGAGTACCCGTAGGAGTCGGCGAGGTAGGAGAAGAGTACGGGAGGGAGGAACGACCCGGTAAGCTGGATGCAGTTGACCCACGCAATGGCCAGGCTGTCATACTGTGGGCCGACCCTGTTGAGGTCCCTCGCCCCTGCGAAGGCGAAGGTGAAGCCGAACCCGGTGATTATCCCCCCTAAGACGACGCACCCGACCGCTGCGTACACTGATGCGGGCGCCCCGAGCACCAGCGATGCCGCGCTCGCGAGAAGGGCAACCATCAGGATGGGTTTGTGGCGCGCGGCGCGGTCGTAGAGCCTACCAGCCCACAGTGCAGTGAAGATCGGTATCACTGTGATGAGCGAGGCAATCAGCCCTGCCAGGGTGCCTGCGACTCCGAGTTCGCTCTTCAGGTAGTAGACCATGAAACTCGATATCACCGTGTTGCCTATGCTGAACCCCAGGGTCACCAAGCCCAGAAGGATCAGTTGCCTGTTGGCCAGCAGTGATAACAGGGAACCCCGCTCGACTGGAAACTCGTCCGACGACTCGTCCCCCGGTATCAGCAGGAAGACAAGGAGGCCGGTCAGGAGCCCGAGCCCCCCTCCCAGGGCGAGGCTCAATCTCCACCCAGTCACAGTCGCGATGACGACCCATCCGAAGATGGCGATGAGGCCCCCGATGTCGTAGGCAGAATTGAACAGGCCGACCCCCATGCCCGCCTTCCCCCGTATGAGCCGCGTGACTATCACGACGCCAGGGGCGAAGACGAACGCCATTCCTGAGCCCTCGACAAAACGAAGGACCGACAGCTCAAGGATCGTGGACACCACTGACGTCGCCAGGGTCGAGAGCGATGTCAGGAGAATGCCGACGACCACTATTCGCTTCGGGCCGTACTTCGCGGCGAGGAGTCCCCCGGGAATCTGTACGATTCCGATGCCGAGATAGAACGCCGCCGTGACCGTTCCAAGCCCAGAGACCCCGGCGCCGACATCATTCTGCATCAGATAGAAGATCGCACCGAAGTTCAGCCAGTTGATCGCGTAGACTATCCTTGCGAAGATCAGGGAGCCGAGCGCCCTAGTGTTCTGCACCGAGTTGAGCAAGCCGCGCCAGCGGCGCGTTTCCTCGGCCTATAATCCAATCGCCCCGGAAGACTCCTCCGAGTTTGGATTACGGCCTGGGAGAGTCAGGATGGCGCGAATCCTCCTTCTTATTCCCAAATCGCCGAGGCAGCGACTTCGTGCATCGACGAACTCGCGGGTGAGCCTCTCCTCGATTTGCCAACGAGGTGTTGCCAGACGGTAGAGCAAATCGATTCCCGCCGATTCCGGAAGAATCAGGCGGCGCCCCACCTTGCAACCGTGGCGTTGGAATCCCTAAAGGCCTCCAAAAGAGCAATGCGCCCGAAAAAACCCCATTTTGAGCCCCGTTGCGAGACCTTAAATACGAATCCGAGCTAATTGGGCGCGAGGCAACTCGCAGTGGTTACCGGATACTGCGTCTACGAGAAGAAGAAGAATCGGGAGATCAAGAATCCCAAGCAAATCAAACTGAAGAACGGCAGGCCTGCCATCAAGGGCACCTGTGCCTCCTGTGGCAAGCAGATCTTCAGGATTGGCAAGCTGAAGTAGATCCTACTCTCCCGTTCCTTTTTATTTTCAATAAAGTCAGCTGTGGTGCTGACCTCGTTTGCTAAGGCTCTACAACACCATGGGGAGGAAGCTCGAGCCCTTCGAGCCGATGAGGAAGGGGGAGGTCAAGATGTACACCTGCGGTCCCACTGTCTGGAACTACGCGCACATCGGTAACTTCCGGACCTTCGTCTTCGAGGACGTCCTACGCCGCCACCTGAAGTTCAAGGGGTTCAAGGTGACTCAGGTGATGAACATAACGGACGTCGAGGACAAGATAATCAAGGGGATGAAGGAGTTCCACAAGCCCCTCAAGGAGCTGACGGAGTTCTACGAGGCCGCCTTCATGGACGACCTTGCCACCCTGAGGGCCGAGCGGGCCGAGTTCTACCCCCGGGCCACCGAGCACATCCCTGAGATGGTCTCCCTCATCAGGACCTTGCAGAAGAAGGGGTATGCCTACTCCGCCCCCGACGGCTCGATCTACTACGACATCTCCAAGTTCAAGGACTACGGGGCGCTCTCCGGGGTTAGGCTGGACTCCCTCAGGCCCGCAGGGCGCATCTCCTCCGACCACTACGAGGAGAAGCAGGAGGCCTCCGACTTCGCGCTCTGGAAGGCGTGGGTTCCCGACGACGGGGACGTGTTCTGGGAGAACGAGCTCGGCAAGGGGCGCCCGGGCTGGAGCATAGAGTGCTCCGCCATGTCGATGAAGTACCTCGGGGAGACCTTCGACATCCACACCGGTGGGGTGGACCACAGGTTCCCCCACCACGAGAACGAGATCGCCCAGTCCGAGGGGGCGACGGGGAAGAAGTACGTGAACTACTGGCTCCATTCGGAGTTCCTCAGCGTGAGCGGGGAGGAGATGCACAAGTCCGCCGGGAACTTCATCACCCTGAGGGAGCTTCTCCTGCAGGGGTGGGACCCGATGACGGTCCGCCTCTTCCTGATCTCGGCGCGCTACCGTGACCCGATCGACCTAACCGAGGCGGCCCTGGCCCAGGCCCGCTCCCAGCGGAGCCGCCTTCAGGAGTTCATCGGCCGCCTAAGAGCCGTTGCCGTTCCTGGCGCCGCGGGGATGGAGGCGGGTCAGGACTTTCTGGCGGACTTCGAGGAGGCCATGGACGACGATCTCAACACACCGCGGGCCTTCGCCGCCCTCTTCGCTTTCGTGAAGAAGGTCAACACGATGATTGACGATGGCTCCCTTGGGAAAGATTCCGCCAAGAAGACGATCGAGGCGCTCATGCGGGCGGACGCCGTCCTCGGCGTCATGGACTTCGGGGAGGAGGCCCTCCCGCCCGGGATTGCGGAGCTCCTCGCCAAGAGAGACGAGGCAAGGAAGAGGAAAGACTTCGCCGAGTCCGACAGGATACGGCAGCTGCTCCTCCAGTCGGGGATAGAAGTAGAGGACACCCCGTCGGGGACCAGGTGGAAGCGGGCCAAGCGTGGTTAACGGTTGGACTCCTGAAGCTCAAATTGAGTAAATCCTCCTGATATTATCCCCCGGCCCCCAGCTCTCTCCTGCATGGGAGCCACTGTCGAGTCTCTCCCCCCAAGGGCCCAGGGGTTGCGCTCCTCCGCCCTAAGGCGACCGCTAGGCCTGCTGTCCCGGGCCTGCCGAGTCGTCGTCGAGCCCGACGGGGGGGTAAGGGGGTTCCATTCCCTTCAGGAGAAGCGCGCCCTCTTCGGGTACGAGCAGGTTTGGCTATACAAGGTGCAGGCGGGGATCGTGGTCCACGCCCAGAGGCCCGACTGGACCTTCAGGGTCAGCCCGCGCTCTGCCCAGTTCAGCGGGAAGATCTTCGAAGCCGTCGAGGTGGTCCAGGCCGTCGAGTTCTACAGGGGGCAGTCCCTCGGTTTCCTGCGGAGGGTGAAGCTCAGGAATGGGGGCCAGACGCCCATCCGCATGAGGGCACTCGAACTTCTCGACCCCACTGCGGCCCACTTCGGGGACTCTTCTGCCACCTGGGGCTCCCTCGGGGTGAACGCCTTCAACAGGGAGAGCCACGTCGCCATGGACGAAGTCTCCGACCCCCCCACCGCGAGGGTGGTGGGCGCGACCCCCTCCCCCTCGAAGTTCTTCATGACCACCTCCAAGCTCAGGGCCCAGGAGCTGGTCTCCGCCGGGGAGCTCCCCGAGGTTACCGCAGGGATGTCGGGCCAGGTCCTGGTACTCTCAATCCACGACTTCGAGCTGGCCCCCTCCGAGTCCAAGGAGCTGACCTTCGCCTCGATATACAACCCAGGGAAGCTCGAAGAGGCCCTTTCAGATTTCAGCAAGCTGCAGTCGGGGGAGAGGCAGCAGGTTCCCCCGCGCCCCCTCTTCGCCTGCTCTGAGCCGGGGATGACCGAGGCAGCGGCCTGGGCTTCATCCGCAGCCGAGGCAGGGGTCTACTCCGATGACCCCCTCGACAGGTACGAAGTCCTCAGGGCGATCACCTACCTCGACCCAGCCTTGGCTCGCAGGGCCGCGGGGGACGCACGGGCGGCCATGCGCAAGGACGGCTCCCTCCCCCATGCCCTCGATCCCTCAGGCATCGGGACCCTCGAGACCGCCCTTTACCTTCAGGCCCTGACCCTGGGGCTGGTCCTCCAGCAGGACAAGAAGCTGGCCAGGGCGTCCTATCCATCAGTGAAGAAGCTCGCTGGGTTCTTGCTCGGCGCGTCGAAGGAGTTCTCGATTCAGACCGACCCCAGGCTCCCGCAGGGGTGGCGCAGGCACCTCGGAAGGGGGTACCCCACAGGCGAGATCCCCGAGATATCGCTCGCCGCGGCCGGCGCGCTTGCGGGGGCGTCCCAGGTGGCGCGCCTGGTGTCGAAGAGCGACGACGCCGCCAGATTCAGGGAGCGAGCGGAGTTGCTCTCCGATGAGGTCCGGAAGAGGCTCCTCGACGAGCGCGGGTTCTTGGCTCTCTGCAGAGACTCCGCGGGCCGGCTCCGGACGGACGAGACGATAGACATGGCAGTGGCCGCCTACAGGCACCACTTCTTCGACCTCGCCGAGCAGGCCTCTGCCCACAGGCTCCTCGAGAAGGACTTCGACACTCAATGGGGGCCTAGGTGCGTCCCGACCTCCAACCAGGTCTACTTCAACCATGCCTATGGGCGTGGGCAGCTGGGGGCTGTCTGGACCAGGGCTGTGCTTGCTCATGCGATAGTCTGCTACAGGGCCGGCCTCGCTGGGATGGGGAGCCTCGCCCTGAAGAAGGTCGCCAGGCTCGTCGTCGAAGACGCTCCGCGCCTCGGTTCTCCCCCGGGGCTCTTCCCAGAGTGGGCGGACGTCGAGGCCGGAGAGGCGCACGGGGACGAGTCCGACCCGGTGGCAGCGGCCCGGTTCATCGAGGCCTTGCTCGAAGGAGAGCTCGGCCTTTCGTCGGGCTCGGAGAAGCCGTCGCTCACCCCTCCTCCCTCTTCCTCTCTCGGCTGGCTCATGGCCTCGGACGTCTGGGTCGGGGAACCCTCGTCCGCCTTCGTCGGGAGGGCAGGGGGCAAGAGCCATCTCTTTTTCAGCGGCACCAGGGTCGAATCGAAGGTAGGTTCGAAGTTCGCAAAGGCCGAGAGGCTCGACCTCCAGGTGAGAGGGGTGTTCGCCATCACCTTCCACACCCCGGGCCAGGCGATCTGCCTCGGCAATGCCGCTCCGTCTCAGGCCAGGTTCACGGTGAACTTCGCTCCCAGGGCCGCCGAGCTTTCGAAGCACCTGAGTGTCCCCCTCGACGAGTACGACCCCGCCAAGGGCGGCTGGACCAAGACGGGATCACTGCGGGTGTCTCCGACCATGAGCTTCGAGGCCTCCCTTGAAGCCAACGGGTGGAAGGCCTACCGCGTTTCTACACCTTAATACCGGCGAGCCCCCGCTGGCTCCCACCTTGGGGGGCGCATCCGTTACAGCCAACGGCGGCATCCAGGCTGACATCGGGAAGACAAGGTACATGCTCGACCCCCACGGTCAGCATCGCGCCGACTACACCTTCGTCTCCCACGCCCACCTCGACCACATGCACAAGCCCTCCAGGCACGAGCGGATCATTGCCTCCTCCGCCACCAGGGAGCTTGCCCTGGCGCGGGGGTACGACCTCGGGGAGACGACAGAGGAGGTCGAAGGGGTCGAGCTGCTCGACTCGGGGCACATCCTCGGCTCGAGGGCGATACGGATACAGGACGAGGTCTACTACACCGGGGACGCGTCTGGGAGGGTCAGGGGGTTCCTCCCCAGGTGCAAGACCAAGCAGGCGCGCATCCTTGTCATGGAGACCACCTACGGGAGCCCAGAGTACATCTTCCCCCCCACAGCGAAGCTGGTCAAGGAGGTGAACGCCCTGATAGGCTCCGCCTACGACCGGGGGGTCCCGGTGGTCCTGATGGGATACCCGCTCGGGAAGGCCCAGCTCCTTTCGTACTTCTTCTCCAGCTGGGACCCGATCTTCTACCACGAAAGCGTGGACGTGATGAACAGGATTCACATCTCTCACGGAGTGAGGCTGAAGCCAGGCGAGGCCTACGACCCGGCGAAGGACGCCGACAGCCTCCCCCAGGGCCCCTGGGTCATGGTGAGCCCCATGTCCAGCGGGCGCTCCAGGTTAATGGCCCATCTGAGGAAGAGGTACGGCGCCATCCTGGTGGGGTTCAGCGGCTGGGCGCTGGGTCCCGGCTACAGGTACACCCTCGGCGCGGACTACTCCTTCCCCCTGAGCGACCACTGCGACTATCAGGAGCTGATTCGCCTCGTCCAGGAGGTCTCCCCCGAGATGGTCTACACCGTACACGGCTTCGCATCAGAGTTCGCCCAGGACCTGAGGAGGATGGGGTTCTCGGCCCGCCCGCTGGCCCCCTACCAGTCATCGCTGGCCGACTTCGTGAAAGCCTGAACCCCGTTAAATATCCCCCGCAGACGGCTTGTCCAACTCATTGACAGACTCCGACGCCAGGACGGCGAGGGGGGCAGCCGCCCTCTACCTGGCGAACCTCACCGCCCTGGGTCTGAACACCCTCTTCCTCGTCTTCCTGACGAACTACTACGCCTCGAACCAGGGGGAGGTGGGGCTGGTTTCCTTTCTCAACGTGGTTCTCGTGTCTGTGGCCACAGTGGCCGTGCTCGCCTCCCCCCTCGTGGGCGCAGGGGTCGCCACCCCTCCCGCTGTCACCAGGTTCTTGTCCCAGTATAGGGAGTCGGCCGGTCGCTCCGGGCGCTCTGTCTACAGGCTATCCCTCGCGGTCTGCGGAGCAATATCGCTCGCGATCCTCCTGCTTTCGGCATACCCTCCAGTCGCCAGCCTCGTGGCCGGGTCCTCCGAGGGCGAAGCCGTCTTCTTCGCCTGCCTGGACGGGCTGGTGTACTCCTTCGCTCAGCTGGGCGCCTACTCGATGCTGGGGAACAACAGGGCCCCGCTCGCCGGCAAGGCCATCATCGTCTCCAGCATCTCCAGGTACGTCTTCGCATCCATCTTCCTCTTCGCAGGGTTCGGGCCCGCGGGGATCTTCGGGGGGTTCGCCCTCGGGGACCTCTTCCTCGCCATCTACTCGAACTCTAGAACCATACGCGACCTGAGGGGGCGCCCGATGGCCGGCATCCCCATGGGGCCTGTCTTCAGGTACATGTCATCTGTCTTCCTCGCAGCCCTCATGGGGCTCGCCGTGTCGCAGAGCGACAAGTTCCTGGCCTTCCTTCAGCTCGGCCTCCCCAAGCTCGCAGTCTACAACGTCGCGACCGTCGGAGCGGCAGTGGCCACCTTCGTCCCCAACGCTGTGACCAACGTCCTCGTCCCTTCGCTCGTCGGGCACGGGGGGGACGAGGCCGAGACGAAGAGGACGTTGCTGTCCTACACGAGGCACATCAGCCTGATAGCCATGCCCATCGGATTCGTTCTGGCCGCCATCTCTCCGTTCCTCCTGAGGGTCTTCGACCTATTCCAGCCGTCGTCCACCGACGTCTACGCGACCGGGGCTCCGATCATGGCGGTCATCGCCCTGTCCATCGCCCTCACTGCCGTCTCGGCCGTCTACTCGTCCAGCCTTCTCGTGGACGACAGGGCGCACCACTTCGCTATCAGCACAGTCATCGGGCTCGCGGCCCTCGTTCTGGTCGCCTTTGTCACCGTCCCGTCGCAGGGCGCGGTAGGAATCGCCTACGCCAGGAGTGCCATGCTTTTTGTTTCCCTGGGGTTCATGGCCTACTTTGTCTGGCGCGCAGGGAGGCTGGTGCTCGACCGTGCGGCCTACGCGAAGTCCCTGGGCGCCTCTGCGCTGATGGCCGTTCTCGTGTTCGGCCTCCTCAGCTTGGCGGGCCGGGTGGTGCTTGGGCGCCTCGCCATAGTCTTCGCCTCCATCGTGATGATTCCGGTGGGCTTCGCGTTCTACCTTCTTGTCATGAAGCTCATGAAGGCCTTTGCCGAAGAGGACGTGGCCTTCCTTGAATCGCTCTTGCCCGCAAGGCTGATGATAGTCTCGAGGATCGCGAGGAAGTTCCTCTAACCTACCTGCAGATGGATGGGTCTTCCGTCCAGGTCGGACTCTGACCACCCCTTCCCCTTCGGCTCCCCGGCGGTCAGGTCCACCTTCCGCACCCTGACCAGGAACGCTATCTCCTTCTTGAGCGGGGTGAGGAGCTCCACATCCTCTTCCTCGAGCCCGGCTACCGACGCAGACCTGAGCATGGCGGTCGGAACGAATCCCTTCTCCTTGCGAAGCGCCTGCAGCCGCCGTGCGACGTCCCTGACCAGCCCTTCGGCAACGAGCCTGCTGTCCCTCTCCTTCTTCACCGCGACGAAGACGCCGCTCTTCTCGGCCACCTCCCACCCTTCGTCCGGGACTGTGATCAACTCGAAGGCGGACAGCGGCACTTCGAAGCTGCCTACCTTCACGGGGCGCCCCTTGGCATAGGCTCGCAGGGCCTCCGCCCCCTCCAGGGGGCGCAACTCCTGTAGCACCTCCCTCGTCCTCTCTTTGAAGAGGGCGCCGACCCTGGAAGTGTTCGGCTTCAGAGTGAATTCCGCAGGGAACTTCGAGGACGATTGGAGTATGTTGACTCCTTTGACGTTGCAGAGCAGGGCTACCGTCCCCCTCGCCCTCTTCGCCAGGGTCGCGGTAGATGAGGGGACCAGCGCTTCAAGTGATCTGAGAGGCCACCTCCTCTTCAGCTTCGCTTTCGTCCTGGCCGAATTGCACGCCTCCTCAACCTGGAGGGCGAAGTCCACGGATCTCTCCGCGGCTGCCGAGCCGGCATTGGTCCCAGCGCTCCGGCCGAGGGCGAGCAAAGGGGACCTCCACCTGCTGGAGGCAAACGCCTCCTGATAGAGGTACTCGGTGGCGAATGGGGTCACCGGATGGAGGAGCTCGTCTGCCTTCCGGAGCCCATGCCCCAGGGTGGCGTAGATCGCCAGGCGCCTCCCCTTCGACTTGGGGTCGTCCTTCCAGAGCTCGCTCCGCACCAGCCTCACGTAGGTCTGGCTCA
>Ga0187771_10001657_pt1 | contig 15074 bp, 15 predicted proteins | sample 0116_SJ02_MP15_1_FD_133139 | JGI IMG/M metagenome (GOLD analysis project Ga0187771, IMG submission 133139) | Tropical peat soil microbial communities from peatlands in Department of Meta, Colombia - 0116_SJ02_MP15_10_MG | ecosystem: Environmental > Terrestrial > Soil > Wetlands > Peat | place...
GAATGGGAATCGTTTCCCAAGATTTCAAGCTTCTACGTGACCGGACTGTAAAGGAGAATGTCGCTTTCGTTCTGGAGGTAACAGGCCATGCCCGGGGGGAGGCGAAAAGCAAAGCCTCGGATATGTTGAGGCGAATCGGGCTTGAAGAAAGGGAGGAAGCCCCAATCCTCGCCCTCTCAGCCGGCGAACAGCAGCGAGTGGCCATCGCGCGGGCCGTAGTCAATTCGCCGTCGTTAATTCTCGCCGATGAGCCCACAGGGAACTTGGATGCCAAGACGACCCTGGATGTGATGGGGATTTTCAGCGATCTCAACCATCAAGGGACCACCATCGTGTTTGCAACTCAATTCACGGGACTCATCAAACGTTTTCCATATCGTGTGATTCATATTTCAAATGGACAGGTCTCGAATGGAAAAAAAGTGGCTTCCAACGAGGTTCGAGAGGTGAAAGCAGGGGAATGACTTTTTTCCTTCGATATGTGATGAGGCGGGCCTTTCAAAATATGATGGGAAACTTATTCCCCAATCTCATCACCATCGGCATCATTGCTGTCTCCATGCTCATCTTTTCGACCTTTACTCTGTTCGCCTTCAATTTGACCAACTTCCTCAAGATCTGGGAAGACAAAATTGAGGTCATTGCGTATTTGAAGCGGGGGACCCCTTCCAGTGAAGTGGAGCCCCTCTTAGACAGAACTCGACTCCTCGAAGGGGTGGAGATCGTAAGGTATGTATCGCCCTATGATGCAATGACCTTCATGGAGACGAAATTGGGTGGGCAGAAGAACCTCCTCCAGGGGATTCAGCCGGCCCTCCTACCGCCTTCTTTTGAGATTCAGTTGAAGAAGGACTATCGGAATCCTGCAAAGATTGACGAGGTGGTCGGGCATCTGAGAGAAATAGGGCAGTTTGAGGAGATTCAATACGGACAGGAGTGGGTGGATACCTTTTCTGCGCTGGTTCATATCCTGCGTCTCACTCAGTGGATACTGGGAGGGCTTCTCCTCATCGCGACCGTGTTCATCACCTCCAACACCCTGCAGTTGACCATCTCCTCGCGACGGGAGGAGATCGAAGTCATGCACTGGGTGGGAGCAGGCCCTGGTTTTATCCGCGTTCCTTTCTACGTCGAAGGACTCATCCAAGGTCTCCTTGGAGGAGGACTGGCGATTCTTTTTCTATTTTTACTGTATCGAGGGCTTTTTCTCCATATCCCCCCATCGATGCAGGCGTGGCTTGCAAGAGTTCCCGTTCTTTTTTTGCCGCCGGAGACCATCGCCTGGATATTATTGGGGGGAACGGTTCTTGGTTTTTTTGGAAGCTTCGTCGCTTCGATAAGGGTTCTGAGATATAAATGAAAGAGGCTTTGAGTAGAAGATGGATATGGATCGGATGTTTTTTGACAGGATGGATGTTTTTCTTCGGGACCCCGGAACCGAGAGCCGCCCAAACCGATCAGATTGATAAGGACATCACTGAGAAAAAGAAGGATCTCAAAGACGTTAAAAAAGAAATTCACTTAACCAAGGAGAAGGAGAAAAGAGCTCGGGGAAAAGAATCCTCCATCCTGGGAACCCTCCATCTCCTGGAAGTGGAGCTTTACCAGAAGGAAAAGGAATTAAAACGGATGGAGACGCAGCTGGACCAGACCCAGGAGAGGCTCCAACAGACGAAGCACCAGACCGTGGGGCTCAGCAAGGCGATGGATTCCACCAAAGAAGAGTTCCTCTCCAGACTGATCGCCCTTTATAAGATGGGAAGGGTTCCCGTGGAGGGCCTTCTTCTCACTTCAGACTCCTACCCCGACCTCTTGAGGCTTGACAAATACTTAAGGGTGATTATCGATTACGATGCTCGCCTGGTCGAGACCTATCGGTATCAAGTGCTTTTGAAAGAGCGATATCAAGAGGAGCTGATGCAGGATCAGATCCAATGGCAGCGAAATATTTCTGAAATAGAAGAGAAGAAAAAGGAGATCACAAAAGTCAGTGAGGAGAAACGGGCATTGCTTAAGTCCATTCAAAATCAAAAGGTAGTCTACCAGAAAGTCCTCTCGGAATTAGAAGAGAGAGCGAAGGAGCTTCAAAGTCTCGTCGCTAAACTGGAACGGGAGAAGAGTCTTCTGGCATACGGGAAATCGAAACATGAGACCCTCAAGGGGAAACTGACCCCGCCTGTCCAGGGGAAAGTGATCAGCTTGTTTAAGGAAAAGGGACAGAATGGGATAGAAATCAAAGCCCCGATGGGAGCCGAGATTCGAGCGATCCTCTCCGGGAAAGTTCTCTATGCCGATTGGTTCAAGGGGTTTGGGAATATCATGATCATCGATCATGGGGATCAGACCATCACCGTTTCCGGGTACTGCTCAGCGTTATTGAAGAAACCCGGGGACGGTGTCCTCCAGGGGGAGGCGATCGCCTTGATCGGAAGCGCAGGATCATTGAAAGGCCCTTGTCTCTATTTCGAAATTCGCCGTCATGGAAAGCCCCAGGACCCGATGGAATGGCTCTCTCACTGAGATCGAATCGTTTCGTTGCTGAAAGAGAATAAGAAAAGGGAAGAAGAGATTATAAAGGAGGACGATATGTCTCAATGGAAAAGGATAGGAAATGTTAGGATTGTTTTGGTGATCTTCGCGGTCTTCCTCGTTGGAGTCCTCATCGGGTCGGGACATTCTCAGAAGGTCTCGGCCCTTTCCAATAACACGTATGAGGACCTAAAGGTTTTCACAGAGGTCCTCGGCCTCGTTCAGAAAGATTATGTCGAGGAGACGAATTCAAAGGATCTGATCTACGGGGCGATCAAAGGGATGTTGGAAACCCTGGACCCCCATTCCGCTTTTATGCCACCTAATATGTACAAGGAAATGCAGGAGGAGACAAAAGGCCGGTTTGAAGGATTGGGAATCGAAATTACCATAAAGGACTCCATCCTGACCGTGGTCTCTCCCATCGAGGGTACGCCCGCTTACAAGGCGGGGATCCTGGCAGGAGATCAGATTGTTAAGATCGACGGAGAGTCGACAAAAAATTTCACCCTCATGGATAGCGTGAAACGATTGCGGGGCCCGAGGGGAACCAAAGTGACGATTAGCATCCTGCGGGAAGGCTTCACCAAACCTAAAGATTTCACGTTGGTCCGGGAGGTCATTCCCGTCCGAAGTGTTCGCCATGAATTGTTAGAAAAAGATTATGGGTATATTCGAATCTCCCAATTTCAAGAAAAAACGGATGATGAATTTGAGAAAGCGATGAAGACATTGCAGGAAGAGAGCAAGGGAACCCTGAGAGGCTTAATCCTCGACCTTCGGAACAACCCTGGCGGTCTCTTGGATCAGGCCGTCAAGATATCAGATCGATTCATCGACTCCGGTCTAATTGTCTCCGTGGAAGGGAGAAAAGAGGACCAGAAGATGAAATTTTATGCTCACCCTGACGGGAATCTTGAGCATTATCCGCTGGTCGTCTTGGTCAACGGCGGGAGCGCCAGCGGCGCGGAGATCGTGGCAGGCGCGATTCAGGACCAGGGTCGTGGCATCATCGTTGGAACCCAGACCTTTGGAAAAGGATCGGTTCAAACGATCATTCCATTGAAGGATGGGTCGGGGTTGAGGTTGACCACGGCAAGATACTACACCCCGAATGGCCGTTCCATCCAGGCCAAAGGGATTGTGCCGGACATCATCGTCAAACCTTTGGGGTCTGAAGAAGAGAAGGAAGCCGTTATCCCCAAACTCCCCGCAGAAAAGGATTTGGAGAGGCATCTGATAGATGTGGAAAAGGGGATGTCTAAGGAGAAAGAAAAGTCCAAGAAAGAAGAGGTCAAGGAAAAGAAGCCGGTCGACAATCAGCTGGAGCGGGCGCTTGAGCTCCTCAAAAGCTGGGAGATTTTTAATAAGGTAGCCAAAGAGAATAAATAGTCCAGAGTTCGGAGTCGGGAGTTCGGGGAAAAAAGGACTCGAAAACGAGAACTCAAAACTCATGCGAGGGTTTTACGGGGTTCAATGGCTAAACGACCACGCCGGGGAGATGGATCGAAGAGGTGGATGGGTTATGTCTTCTCTTTCTTCCTCGGTGCCCTACTGGGTCTCGGCGGATACGTCTACCTAACACGAGAAAAAGCTCTCTCCCCGGAGGATTTCTCTCAGAAAGTTTTTTTGGTCGACCAGATTATTCAAAGCCAGCTGTATGAGTTCGGCATTCAGAAAAAGAATATCCTCCTTCATCAATCGTCATTAAAGAAAGAAGGAGGCCTTGTCTGGAAACAGTCTTCCTTGAAGGTCCGAGTTCTCCCCTCCCTTCCCTTTTCCCTGGTCGAAGGAAATTTGAGGCGAAGCCTTACTGCGCTCGGGAGACCTGTTTCGATTCAGTCCTCCCAAAAATCCGAATCTCTCCAGTTGGAGGTCAGGATTTTGGGTCGAGTCACTCATCAGCTTACCTTTGTCTGCTCCATCCCACCCGGTCTGAAAATGGGTCTTCACCCGAAGATCGCTATTGTTATTGACGACCTCGGGGGAGAAAATAAGATTTCTCAAGAACTCCTTCGTTGGGATCTCCCGGTCACCTTTTCCATTCTTCCTTTCACTCCGTATTCGAAAACCCTTGCTGGGGAGGCTCATCGGAAGGGAAGGGAGATCATCCTCCATCTTCCTATGGAGCCTCGTGGCTATCCGCAGGTCCGTCCGGGTGAGGGAGTTCTCCTTGAAGAGATGGATGAAACGAATTTGCTTCGCCAGCTCTCCAAAGATATTGAGGCAGTTCCTTACATCAAAGGGGTGAGCAATCATATGGGATCTCGATTGATGGAAGATCCCGAGAAGATAAAGATTGTCTTGTCAGAATTGAAAAGACGAGGGCTCTTCTTCTTGGACAGCCGGACGACTCCCCAAACCATCGGTCTCCAGGTTGCCCAATCCGTGGGCTTGAAGGCTATGGAAAGGAGCATTTTCATCGACAATTCATCGGCTGAAGAAGATATCAAAAAGCAACTGGAGCGGCTGATCCAGATCTCCCTCTCCAAGGGAAAGGCGATCGGGATTGGCCACCCCCATCCTTCAACGATCAAGTCCCTCAAAGAGATGATCCCTAAGATGAAGGAGATGGGAATCGAACTTGTCCCGCTCTCCGGGGTAATGGAGTAAAAAAACCGGAATGGATCTTTAGAATCTCATCTCGAGGGAGAGGTTTAAGTTCTTTACGACCTTTTTGATCTATTCTTAAAACCCTCGCCGGCCCTTTCTTCACTTTGCCGATAACTCCGAGGGGAATAGAATTTTTTCTGAAGGTCTTTTGAAGCGGCAAAAGGTCCGACGGAGGCACGGCTAAAAGCAATGCACCCGAAGCGATGGTGCCGAGAGGGTCCATTCTAAATTCCCGACAGAGGATGCGCGACTCTTTGTAGATCAAAACTTTTTCTAAATCGACTTCTATCTCTGTATCAGAAGCCCATGCCATCTCGATCATCCCATTGATCAATCCTCCTTCTGTCGGGTCGTGCATCGCGTGGACGGAAGAGGCCTCACAAGCAATCCGCGCCGGACGAAGGACTTCGATCCCCGGATCAAAGATGAATCTCTTTGCCTTTCGAATCACCGAAGGAGAAACGCCCCTTTTCAAAAGAGCAGCCTCCTTTTCTCTTGCCATGATCGAGGTTCCTTCAATACAGATTCCCTTGACCAGGAGAAGGAGGTCTCCGGGCCTTGCGCCACCGGTGGTCACTAGCTTATCTTTTTTAACCTCTCCAATCATATGGCCAGAAAGGATCATTTTCTTGATTCCGGGTGTGATCTCTGTATGTCCGCCGACGAGGGAAACTTTAAATCGGTGACAGGCATCGCGGATCTGCCTAAAGATCCTTTCGATGCCCTTTAGATCCGAACCTTCGGGGAAGAGAAGGGTGGCTGAAAACCATTTGGGAATTGCTCCCATCGTCGCAATGTCATTCAGGTTGACCACCACTCCATAGTATCCGATCTTATCTGTTGTAAAGGTAATGGGGTCTGAAGTGACTACCCAATAACGATCGGTCTTTCTCCCCGGATCGATCGCCGCGGCATCTTCGCCAATTTCCGGACCGATGACGACCCGGGGGTCGAGAACTGTGTTTCTTTTTAAGAATTTTTTCAGAATACCGATCTCCAGTTTTCCGATCTTCTGGAATCTTGTCTTCCGTTTCAACATCTTGTCTCCAACGGCATTAAACCAGATTTTGTCAGGAGGTGCAAGCCTTGTTTCGGCGGGAGGGATCAACCGTAGACTGTGTTTGGCAGGAATTTTTTGAGAAGCTCAGGGCTTAATGAGCACATCGATCTGGGGGGCATTCTTGTCAATCTTCGTGCCTACCGAGGTGGAACAATAAACACAGAGATACTCATACTCGTCCCCTTCAGGCAAGACCAAAAGCAATCTCCTTCTCACCGGGACTGCCGCCTTGCACCTCGGGCAGTAAAGAGAAGTTGCTTCGAACTGTTCAAAACTGGGCTTCTGCATATAAATAAGTATAAAAAAAGATAAGTCCGTAGACAAGCATTTTTCATCCTTTTTCCAGGTCTCCTGGAAGACTCGATAGAAATGCACCGCTTTCGAAGCGCTTATGGAAAAAGAGCTAAAATTCCAATGGAACATGAGTTTAGAAGGTGGTATAAAGAATAAACCATGGAGGGAAACGTTTTTTCTCGACGCCTTTCTTTGATCCTCATCCTCCTTGTCACCCTTGTTTTTACAGCGGAAGGAGGAGAGGCGGATCTCTTTTCGAAAATAAGGATCGATCCGATTAAGGGCAATAAAAAGGCTCCGGATTTTTCTTTGAAAGACTTAAATGGTAAAAAGGTTGAAATAAAACAATTCAAAGGGAAGATTATCCTTCTCAATTTTTGGGCCACTTGGTGTGGTCCCTGCAAAGAAGAGATACCCGCCCTGGAGGTTCTACACCAACAGTTCAAAGAAAAAAATCTTGTCTTACTAACCATTTCTGTTGACTACGAAGGTTTAAAACCCGTTCAGGAGTTTATGAACAAACATCATTACACCTTCCCTGTTTTACTCGATCCGCAGGGCGAGACCCTTGACCTTTTTGAAGTAAAAGAAATTCCAACTACCTTCATAATCGATAAAAAGGGGGGAATGATTGGGAGAGCTATAGGTCCCAGGGATTGGAAAAATCCAGAGGTCTTCTCCCTTATAAATCTTCTGACTGGAAAATAAGGAACTGAATTTTCCTGACAATTTTTATAAAGGATAGCACTCCGTCTGTCCCGTACATGTTTGTGTCCAGAGGGAAGTCACACAGGGAGCATGAAATTGGATTGCGGATCTTTATTCCACTGCCCGATGATTGTTGATGAGATTTTGTCGGGCTGTGCTCAAGTTGCTGGGCCCGGAAGGTCTAATTCTTTCAGGCAGAATCCTTGAATTATACATGGCAATGAGCATATTAATAAGTAAAGGCGTTACCCCCTACCCCTTGAGGGGGAGGGATGGGTGGATGAAAAGGGTGTGATTAACTTTACCGATGGCTATACTAAAGTCCCTCTTGCTTTTCACAACCGAGTTGAAATAGAAGAGTACGTTCAACAAGAAGGAAACGCCGCTCCTGCTCAGAAAGCGGTCACGGCTAAGGAAGAGATCAGGACGGATATTTATGGCCGGGATAAGACCTGGTGGAGGGGAAAAGTGCGCCCTTGGAAAGACCAGCTGAAAGAGGCGAGTGAAAATTATGAAAAAAAACAGAAGGAATATATGGAGCAGGCAGAAGGGTTGAGTCCCTATAAATTTGGAGAGATGAGCTTAACCCAGTATCAGATGCTGTCTTGAAGGCTGGAGACTTTTATCCAAACTTGATGCTTTTGTTGCCTGTGGGTTATTTGAATTTGGTTATTGGACATTGACTGGAATTTATGATCTGGTAATTGGAATCTAATTCAATGAGTTCATATTGAGTTAAGGGGGTATCCATGGAATCTAAGGATCAAGGAAAAGAGTTGGAACGAATGGATATTCCCATCACGGGAATGTCGTGCGCCAGTTGTGCGTTAAAGATTGAAAAAGGGCTGGCCGGCGTTGAAGGAGTTTCGAAAGCGACAGTCAACTTTGCCGCAGAGAAAGCCACGGTTGTCTTTCATCCTGAGCGAACGGATGTTTTGCACTTAATCGATAAAGTGAAAGACCTGGGCTACGGGGCAAAAGTGGAGAAGGTGATTCTCCCCATCCAGGGAATGACCTGTGCTTCCTGTGTGAATAAGGTGGAGAAGGCTCTGAGTTCCGTAAAGGGAGTGGTCCGGGCGGGTGTTAATTTTGCCACGGAACGAGCGTCGGTTGAATACATACCTGAAGAGGTGTCGGTCAGGGATCTTAAGAAGGTTGTCGAAGAAGCAGGCTATCAAGTTCTCGAAGTGAAAGAGGAAGACATTGTTGAGAAGGAAAGGCTTGCCAGAGAGGCGGAGCTCTCCAAATTAAAAATGAAGTTTATTGTTGGCGCGATTTTGCTCGCTCCCATTCTCATTCTAATGTACGGCGCCCCGCTTCTGGAGAGATGGATCGGTCTTTCGAGGGAGACAAACTTTTTCCTCCAATTCTTGTTGGCAACCCCTGTGCAATTCTGGTCGGGCTGGCAGTTTTATTTCGGGTTCTGGAAGGCGACCAAACATAAGACGAGTGACATGAACACATTGATCGCCGTCGGGACTTCTGCGGCTTACCTGTACAGTCTCATTGTCACTTTTGTCCCTCACCGGATCATGGTCAAGGGCCTGATGATGGATGTCTATTTCGATACCTCTGCAGCGATTATTGTCCTCATCCTTCTTGGCAGATTTTTGGAGGCGAGGGCGAAAGGGAAGACTTCAGAGGCGATTAAAAAGCTGATCGGACTTCAGCCCAAGACAGCCAGGGTTATCAGAGATGAAAAAGAAGTGGATATTCCGGTTGAGGAGGTGGCCGTAGGCGAAATGGTCGTGGTCCGTCCCGGCGAGAAAATTCCGGTGGATGGAATCGTCACAGAGGGCTATTCCTCTGTCGATGAATCCATGGTAACAGGTGAGTCCTTACCCGTTGAGAAGAAGATTGGGGATTCGGTCATCGGCGCAACAATCAATAAGACCGGTACGTTTAAATTTGAAGCGACGAAGGTCGGAAAGGATACCGCCCTGGCTCAGATTGTGCGGCTGGTTCAAGAGGCTCAGGGGTCGAAACCTCCGATCGCGCGGATGGTCGATGTTATTGCAAGCTATTTTGTGCCGGTCGTCATTTCCATCGCGATCGTAACATTCATTGTGTGGTATTTTTTCGGTCCTCACCCAGCGCTCACTTATGCCTTTCTCAACTTCGTAGCTGTGCTGATCATCGCCTGCCCCTGCGCTTTGGGATTGGCGACTCCCACCTCTATCATGGTGGGGACCGGCAAGGGTGCAGAAAATGGAATTTTGATTCGAGGGGCAGAGGCCCTGGAGACAGCGCATCAGTTGAATACCATCGTATTAGATAAGACTGGAACTTTGACCAAAGGAGAACCATCGGTAACAGATATCATTGAATCGGAACGGTTTAATAAAATAGAAATCCTAACTCTGGCGGCCTCTGCCGAAAAGGGATCGGAGCATCCTTTGGGCGAGGCGATTGTGAAAAAGGCGAGAGAGGAGGAATTACATCTTCTGGATCCGAAAGACTTTCAGGCCATTGCAGGGCATGGGATTGAGGCGACGGTCGGTTCGAAAAGAATCCTCTTTGGAAACTTAAGGCTGATGGAAGAAAAAAGGGTGAGCGGAAACGGTTTATTCGATAAAGCACTCCAGCTTTCCAATGAAGGAAAAACATCCATGTTTTTGACCGTGGAAGGAGAAGTGGCAGGGATCATTGCTGTAGCGGATACGTTGAAAGAAAATTCGAAGAAGGCCGTGGAAGCGCTTCACGAGATGGGATTGGAAGTGGTGATGCTCACTGGAGACAACCAACGAACCGCCAAAGCCATTGCGAATCAGGTTGGAATTGATCGGGTCTTGGCGGAGGTCCTTCCGGAGATGAAGGCTGAGGAGATCAGGCGGCTTCAGTCGGAAGGCAAAAAAGTTGGGATGGTGGGGGATGGCATCAACGATGCCCCTGCCCTGGCCCAAGCCGACGTGGGCATCGCAATTGGAACAGGAACCGATGTGGCGATGGAGTCCTCGGATATCACGCTGATCGGCGGCGATTTAAGAGGGGTCGTGACGGCCATTGCCCTGAGTAAGGCGACCATTCGGAATATCAAACAGAACCTGTTTTGGGCTTTTGCTTATAATACGATCCTCATTCCCGTGGCCGCAGGTGTCCTTTTTCCATTTTTCGGAGTTCTCCTCAATCCCATCTTCGCCGCAGGTGCTATGGCGGTTTCGTCGGTCACCGTCGTCTCAAACGCCCTGAGACTTCGGAGGTTTAAACCTCCTGTGAGCTAAGACAATCACCCCCCTCTATCCCCTTTCGTAAAGGGGGATTTAGGAGGATTTGGAAAGGAGAAAAAAATGGCTCGATTTTTTGACGATAACTCATTGGCCATCGGCAATACCCCGATGGTTAGGATTAACAGGATGGCCCAGGGACTTAAAGCCACGATCCTTGGCAAGGTCGAAGGTCGCAACCCCTCCTATTCCGTGAAGTGCAGGATAGGGGCGAATATGATCTGGGCTGCTGAGAAACAAGGGCTGCTCAAGCCCGGAATGGAGATCATTGAGCCGACCAGCGGAAATACCGGCATTGCGTTGGCCTTTGTGGCTGCTGCAAGAGGGTATAAGCTCAACGTGACCATGCCTGAGACTATGTCGATGGAAAGGCGGAAAGTGCTCGCCGTTTTTGGTACGAACATCATCCTGACACCGGGGGTCAAAGGAATGAAAGGGGCGATCGAAGAAGCGGAACGAATTTTGTCTGCGGGTTCTAACTACTATATGCCTCAGCAGTTTAAGAATCCCGCCAATCCGGAGATTCATTTCAAGACGACAGGTCCTGAAATCTGGGAGCAGACCAACGGCAAGATAGATGTCCTTGTTTCAGGTGTGGGCACAGGAGGGACCATCACGGGTGTGTCCCGGTATATTAAGGGAGAAAAGAAGAAAAAGATAATAAGCGTTGCTGTAGAGCCGGTAGAGAGTCCGGTGATTACACAGCGCCTTGCAGGGCAGGAGCTTAGGCCCGGGCCCCACAAGATCCAGGGGATCGGTGCTGGATTCATTCCAGACACTTTGGACCTATCCGTGGTGGATCGCGTGGAGCAGGTGACGAGCGAAGAGGCGATCGAACATGTAAGACGCCTTGCCCGCGAGGAAGGGATCCTTTCTGGGGTGAGTTGTGGTGCGGCGATTGCCGTCGCTCTGAGACTCGCAAGAAGCGGGGAGTTCAGCGGAAAGACGATCGTAGTGATCCTTCCTGATTCGGGCGAGCGTTATCTCAGCGGGCCGCTTTTTGAAGGAATTTTTGATGAGGCCGGTCTTCCAAGGATATAAGATAAAATCTCGGCGGATCCTGGTCTAAGACAATATCAATTTGAGTTAAGAAGAGGAGGTTACCATGGAAGAGATGAAGGGATGCGCTTTCACCAGGATTTTGGGCACCTCTTATGAGGATGCCATCTCAAGGGTCACGGTCGCTTTAAAGGAAGAAGGCTTCGGGGTCCTAACGGAGATCGATGTGAAGGAAACCTTAAAGAAGAAGTTGGGCGTCGATTTCAGGAAATATGTCATTCTTGGGGCTTGTAATCCCCCCTATGCCTATCGGACACTTCAGACGGATCTTGATGTGGGGCTCCTTCTACCGTGCAACGTGATTGTCTACGAGACGGATGACAAAAAAGCTTATGTTTCAGCTCTCAATCCAGTATCTGCTTTGCAAGTGATTAAGAATAGAGAGCTGCGGAAAATCGCGGAGGAAGTTTCCGAAAAGTTGAAAAGAGTTGTTGACAAGGTCGCTAAAAACCGATAGGTAAAAGACCTAAAAATCCTTCATGGAGGATGAACGGAGGCTAAAGCTTTGAGTCGCGCGAAAGGGGGATGTAACAATGGTTTGTGGTAGAGGACTTGTTTCAAGAAGGTTTTTGATTTCAGTTTTTATTTCCCTCGCTATCCTATTCAGCGCAGGGCAAGTTTTTCCGGCTGCATTGACTGAAGAGGAAAGAAATAATATTGCTGTCTATGAGAAGATGGCAGACGGGGTTGTCAACGTGACCAGCACTGCCATGCAGATGGATTTTTTCTTCAACGCCTTTCCAACCCAGGGATCTGGGTCGGGCTCCATCATCAATGCCAAAGGGTATATCTTGACCAACCATCATGTGGTGGCCGATGCCCAAAAATTGGAGGTGACCCTGGCAGATGGATCGAAGTGGCCTGCTAAACTGATTGGTTCAGATCCAGACAATGACCTGGCAGTGATTAAGATTGATGCTCCAAGAGAGAAGTTGAAGGTTATTCCGATGGGAGATTCAAAGAATTTAAGGATCGGGCAAAAAGTGCTTGCCATCGGGAACCCTTTTGGTCTGCAAAGGACATTGACGACAGGAATCATCAGTTCACTTGGCCGGACCATCCGGTCCGAAGTTGGGACATTAATAGAAGACGTGATTCAGACCGATGCGGCTATTAACCCGGGAAACTCCGGAGGCCCTCTTCTCAACTCCGATGGAGAAATCATCGGGATGAATAGCGCCATTATCAGTCCATCCGGTGGAAGTGTGGGGATTGGCTTTGCCATTCCCGTTAACACAGCTAAACGAGTGGTTCCAGACCTTCTCTCAAAGGGTTACGTAACCTATCCTTGGATTGGCGCAACCATTCAGTCTCTTATTCCTGAGATAGCGAAGTATCGCAAACTTAAAATAGAACGAGGGGCAATGATTGCGGAAGCGACAAAGGGTGGCCCTGCGGATAAGGCAGGTCTGCAAGGGGGCAATCAGAAGATTCAAGTCGGCAATATGATTGTGCTCGTGGGTGGAGATATCGTGGTGAAAGCGGATCAACATGATGTGAAAACGAATGATGAGTTGATCCATTACATTCGTGAGAAGAAACCGGGAGATACCATTCTCCTTAAAGTCTATCGAAACGGAAACTTCATTGATGTGAAGGTGACTCTCGGAGAAAGACCGAGAAGAAAGTAGAAATCCCGGAGGGAGTCATTGAATTTCACGAAAGAGTGATTATTTTTGGATCGAAAGAGAAATGGTAAAGCGAATGAGGCTGTATTTGGCTTTGTTTCTATCTGTTTTTCTTTTTGCTTGCGCTCCTATCATTTCGTGAAACGTGGGGAGGTAACCACCAGGAAGGAATTCTGCGTTATTAATTGCATGCCAGCGGTCTTTCCGGGTTTGCCTTCAACCCGCTGAAGGCTCTTGATATTTATTGCAGCTGGACGTAATCAAGAGGTAGCAAGAAGAAGGGAGGATTTAGAATGACCAAATGGGAATATCTCTATTTCACCGATGCCGACAAGGAGACTTCGACACTGCATCCCCCTGCACATAAAGAGAGACTCAACGAACTCGGAAAAGAGGGATGGGAATTGGTAAGCGTCGTTTTTGACCAAACGGGAAAAGTCCAAAAGTTATACTTCAAAAGGGAGACAAAGACTGGTTCCTAACGATCACTCCACGATTCTAACGCAATTCTGGCTTCCGAATTCGTTCGGAACACAGTCGCAGCAAGCAGGGTCATTTTCCCAGTTGCCGTCTTTGAGAAAGCGGTATTCATATCTTCCTGGCTTCAAGGATACGATGGTCTTCCATATTCCTTTCTTGTCTTTCTTCATCGGGTTCGCGCCTGAATTCCAATGATTAAAGTCCCCTGCCAAGTAGACCTTCCGTGCGTTGGGTGCCAGGAATTCGAATTGAACTTTCTTTGTTTTATCCTTCCCTGCCATTCCTCTGCCTCCTTGAGTTTAAGAATTCTAGAACTGCTCTATAGGATATTGAGCTTGTCTTGAAAAGTAAATAGGGTGAATTCCGTATTTTTTACAAGAAAGTGCTGTAGTTTCGGTGCCCACTCTTTTGCGTAGGAGTGAAGATTTGACATGGGATCTGATGAGCAATAGATAAGGGATACTCCGAACTCAGAACCACCCACCCTTCTCCTTTATTTAGAGATTCTTATGACGGTCTATCATCGTACCATGGAATTTCTTAATGGATTCAGGGTAAATCAGTCATCTCTCTTATTTCCGCCCATTCCCACGCGATCATCGCTGCCCCATAGGCGCCGACCATCTGCGGGTCTTTCGGAACTTTTATCTCGCGCGCCAGTGCGTCATCCAAGAGATATTTAAGGCAAGGGTTCCTTGCCACACCTCCTGCAAAAACGATATCGGGTGTGGTTGAAACCCGCTTTAAGAGTGAAAGGGTTCGGTTCAAGATGGCCACATGAATACCATACGCAATGTCTTCTCTTTTCTGCCTCTTGGCCAGCAGGGATGTCACTTCGGATTGAGCGAAAACCGTGCACATGCTGTTAATCTGAATGTTCCCCTCCCCTTTGAGTGCTTCCGCACCGAACTCCTCCAGGTCGTAGCCCAGCGTCCTGGCAATGACTTCCAAAAACATACCCGTTCCGGCAGCGCATCGATCGTTCATCTCAAATTTGAAAACCTTTCCTTTTTCATCCAAGGCGATTGCCTTCGTATCCTGACCTCCAATATCCAGAATCGTTCGGCATCCCGGGAAAATCTCTTTCGCCCCCCGGGCAAAAGCCTTGATCTCCGTCACCGTTGGGACATCGAAGTGGGTCTCAAAGAAATGCCTTCCGTAACCCGTAGCCAGTGTCCGGTCAAAAGAGGTCTGGGCCATGAGCTTCTTACATTGTTCGAGAGGATCGTGAGTCGTGTCATCGATGAAGGAGGCGATGACTTCTCCCTCCTCCACGACGACCAATTTAATAGTTCTCGAACCTATATCAATTCCAGCCGTTCTCATCTTAGCTACGGTCAACTTTCTTGACGCATGAGAAGTTCCTGCACCTTCCGATCATTTGATCAAGGATCTTTGAATCGGCAGTTGTCTCTTCCAACTTGAGGTTGAAATCTTTACAGAACCGTTCAGCCTTGGCTCGCAAATGAGCTTTCTCCC